>OGTJ01000079.1_pt1:7500-67402 | contig 67402 bp, 42 predicted proteins | sample 1574611 | NCBI WGS metagenome assembly OGTJ01 (sample SAMN03295858, study PRJEB24534) | human gut metagenome | isolation source: fecal sample 1 from infant 9 | host: Homo sapiens | place: USA: Pittsburgh, PA | collected 2014-07
CTTTTTTCTTTTTACCTTTTTCCTTTTTCTTTTTTTTTTCGCTAAGAGTGTGTGTAGAGTAAGTGAAAACAAAAAGGTGGATGCTCAGAGTCGTAAGCATGTGAGAGAAGCATATGGATTTACTTGGTATGGCATACTTAAGTTGATTTATGTTATGGTGTATCATAAGGGAGCACGAGCACATGAGGTAGGTGTACTATTCGTTTTTATTGATATGGCATAACTAAGTCTATCTACTACAGTGTACTTTGCACTTTGACCACCTGGGAAAAAACCCCGATGCTCTTACATGATATGTGATGGAATACCCCTAAGGTTCATTTATGTTATGGCATAGCTAAAGAAAGCATGCCAGGTGTATTTTATCTATCTTTATCATTATGGCTTACCCCCCTGTTGAATTTTGGTATGGCATATATATCTAACAAGACATCGCCATGGTCCTCTATCAATTTACCCGGCACTCTTCCATTGAAAAACCACAACCTCCTACAACCTCCTCCCACTCAACCCTGGCAACGCTTACCCGGCACTCCCCCACATAAAACGTCTACAAACTCGCAAGCTCTCGCCCGCAAACTCGTAGACAAATCAGACAACTGAAGCTTAATCTCAGCAGATCGTAACAACAAGGCTACTCTACTGCTTACAATACTCCGTTGTACATCTAAGTCGTATACAAAGGATTTATCCCCGCGCATGTCGACATTGCTATTCGCCGGCAAGCACACAAAGCCTTTCCGCTAAGCGCACCGTTGCCAGCCTGCTATGGTCTAGCGACTAAAAAGTCTTATTCTTATCCATCTAAAATGTGCAGGGCAAAAATCATCGCTTTCTAGCATGGATTCTGACTTAGAGGCGTTCAGCCATAATCCAGCAGATGGTAGCTTCGCGGCGTTGCCTGATCAGACAGCCGCAAAAACCAATTATCTGAATGAACGGTTCCTCTCGTACTAAGTTCAATTACTATTGCGATAACATTCATCAGTAGGGTAAAACTAACCTGTCTCACGACGGTCTAAACCCAGCTCACGTTCCCTATTAGTGGGTGAACAATCCAACGCTTACCGAATTCTGCTTCGGTATGATAGGAAGAGCCGACATCGAAGAATCAAAAAGTTGCATCGTGTTTTGTGTGTTTGTTTTTGTTTTTAGATGTTTTCGCGTTCACCTTTTATTTTTTGTTTTTTGGCAAGAATATTGAGGAAAAAAATTATTGTTGAGAAAATTTTCCAATTCCCGCCACTTTTTTTTCTCTTTCTTCATTACTGGCAACTCCATCATTTGGCTTTGACAGCAGAAGTTCTCTTCTAATGTCATCAGCCCTGTGATGAGCTGTTCATGCTCGAGCCTTTATGCAAGTATTTTTTTCCCTTCGGGTACTTGCTAGAGGCTCGTTCCCCCTAGCTGAGAAGGGGTTGGGGGTGTAGGTAGATGTAGGAAAGGAGGAGGGAGGAGGGAGGAGAAGAGAGAGGGGAGAACCTTGGAACTGTTACCCTTTTATATAACCTTATTTCTGTAGCTCGATTCTTTTTATTCGAGGCGAAGCCTCGAAAATTTTCCCCGACAAGATATATTGAGCTGGCAAATTCTATATAGCATGAGCAAAGTGCTCTGGCTCAGTGGTGCTTTTTGCCGAACAATGAGAAGGTATTTCCTTTTTTTGGGTTTACTCGGCATGTTTTGTGTTCGAATCCAACTGTATACCCTCTCATCAACTATGAGGGGAAGTGTATTCTTGGAAGGTTCAACGGACGCATTGGCCCAACTTTGAAAAAATTCTCGCTCTTTTTTTTTGCAGCCAAACGGTCAACCGTTGCGTGAGGAGAATAATCTGAATAGAAGCGTGTAAAATGATCAAGAGAAAAAAAAAAAAAAAAGAAAAAAAATTGTGTCAGGTGACAACATAGACCACGTTACTGTGTTCTCAAGCTAAGGGAATATAGATATAAACACAAAGGAAATGAATTTACACATGAAATAAATGGTGATACAAGGGTTAGCTTCATTTGTATCGTGTCGCCCTTGAGTTACGACAAAAGCGCGATACAGCTCACACGTAGAGCAATAACACGCCGACTTTGTGGGTGTTTCCAAACCAAGCATATCCAAACAACGTCTTGTCTATCGAGTGTGTTGAAAAGAAAAGCATTTTATTTACTATTGTTCATGTGGCAGGTGAAATCCTCCTCTGTGTGATACAGCAATCAAGGGACGTTTGCTTCACCTGGAAACTGTCAATCAATGCAAGGTTACGTCATGGTAAAGGAGCTGAGAGAATTTTCTGTTTCAGAATGTGAGTACAGAGAATGCAACGCCAAAAAATTATACTTTGTGCATGGTCGAAGAGGTATCAATCTCATATCTATTAAACTGGTTGTTCAAACCAAACTATTGGGTACCTATTTAACACTGTAGAGTCATTGCGCCTCTTTGATGTTGGTTCCTATTCTTAGATCTTTTACAATTTGTTAGTAAATAAACAAATCTTGCATTGGGCATTGTTCTCATTCAGGTTGCACAAACAAATGTGGAGCGCGTCAGAATTAAGGAACAACAATATGCAATTGCAAAGAGTATTTTTTTTCTTGTCATTTGTTTCAACAACATTCAATACTTAAACGTTTTCTTTTGACTTCCCTTTTATTGTTCTTATGAGGTCAACAATAGGGTAAATAAAAGCATGACGTTGTTGAATTTTTATCCACATGTGACGTTCATCCCACTCATCGACAATGACATTTGATACTTAATGGGCTATCTACCCCCAGTCATTTGCATCATTTCCCAATTCTTCACGACTTTTTTACTTTAGACATGCTTCATTTCACCCTACTTTTACCAATATTGGCCGTGCTCACGGCAGCCATCCCATTCAAACGTGGAGACTCAAATGATCCAAAAGAATATCTAGTTTCACCATTACCAGGATGGGACGATTTGCCCTCAGATTATGCCAAACCAATACAATACGCTGGGCAATTGGAACTTTTTGCCGAAAACAATACCGACTACTTTTTCTGGAAAGTTGTTGATTCTGAAAAAATATCAGAAAACAAGAATCGTACCACTTTTTGGCTTCAAGGGGGTCCTGGTTGCTCCTCACTTCAAGCGGTATTTGCTGAAAATGGTCCATTCAAATTAAACGAACAAAGAGATATTATCGTAAATGAAGCCTCATGGCATAAGATTTCCGACATGGTTTATGTCGATCAACCACCCATGGTTGGATACAGCGATGGCGAGTTAATCCGTAACTTGTACCAAGTTCAGGTTTATTTTATGAGGTTCTTGGAAAAGTATTTTGCATTGTTTCCAGATGACCTTGAAAATGATATTTATATAGCCGGTGAATCTTATGGTGGTCAGTACATTCCGTACGTTGCCGATGCAATACTCAAGAGAAACGACAACCTAACCGATGGGGAGGCAGAATACAAATTGAAAGGATTGCTTATTGGTAATGGGTTGGTATCACCAGACGAGCAGAGTTTGTCTTACATCGACTGGTTTAAAGAAAAGTCCTTGATTAGTGATTCAAATCCAAAGTGGGGTGATATAAATGACGCTCAACAAGCATGTCAAGATGTCGTCGATGGCAAAGCAGCAAGTCCAAACGAAAATTATGCCTTTTCTTGTCGATCGATATTGCCTATCATTTTAGAAGCTACAAAAAATGACTCAGCCCCAACTGATGAACAATGTGTGAATATCTACGATTATCAACTACGTGACTCATATCCATCTTGCGGTTCATCTTATCCACCAGTGTCAGATATTACTACACCATATCTCAATAGTACAGAAATTCAACATGACTTGAATGTGGAGAACGCGGTCAATTTTTCAGAATGTAGCACTATTGTGCAAAACTCCTTCACTGCCGCCAATTCACCACCAGCCAAAGAGCTTTTACCAGGTATTGTTTCGCAAATCCCAATAGTTTTGTATAATGGGGATCTTGACATTATATGTAACACGAATGGTGTATTGAAGTACTTGTCAAACTTGACTTGGAATGGTGCAACCGGGTTTGATGATGTCGATAACAAGAGCGACTGGATTGTTGAGGACAAGAAAGCTGGATGGGTTTTGCAAGACAGAGACATAACTTTTATAAATGTTTTCAATGCCAGTCATTTGGTACCATACAATAAACCAAAAATGTCAAGATACTTGTTTGACTTTGTTACCAATGAGTACACTAAGAACAATAAAGGGTTTGTCAGTCTGCCAAAAAAAGGACTCAAAGTAAAAGTATAGATAAATGAAATTAAAAAATTTACCTTGTATAGCTGTGTAGACGCAACTTCGATTGAGGTTTTAGAGTAGATCATAAAAAACAAAAGTGGTTATTTTTTATGAAATGGGGAATGCTTCGACTGCCCTGCCCAACATTGGATTCCATTTTTGCCCCTTCGCGCAAGTCAGATTTACCCAGTCTTCCTTGAATTGTTAATGCATAATATTATTATGATTCACTGAGATTTACTCTCTATTGATCAATTGACGACACCTCTGTTGAATGCGAGAGTGTGCAAGAATATCATCATCAACTAGGGGAGAAACTCCTTTAGAGTCGAGTCGTCCCTCCTTATAGAACTAAAGGCTTGTCTCTGAATGCGAATATCACGATCAAATCGGGAAGAAATTTTCCGAGACAAGAAACTGTTGACGAAATCCCCACCTTCTTAACTTTAAAAAGATTTGCTCATCACATGATGGAGTTTTTGTCGCTCATGAATCTTTCAAATTGATTGCGAAGCGAGGATGTAATGTTCGTGAGTTCATGGCACAAGATCAAATGGCATGTGCTCAACTGGCCAATGACGGGGTGTATACAAAAGAAATGGTGAGATGTCTCGAGTGAAGAGATACCACGGCTATCAGCTGAAATCGAAATGGTTATTCACTTTGCAGGGACTACCATCAGGGTTACTTTTTTCTTTGTATTGCTAATTCAGCCTCTAATTTGTTGACCACCTTGCAAATAGATTGAACGTGAGACTCAGGTGGAGACACTCTTACCATCGGTTGGGTGTCAGAAACCAAACGATTTTCTTCTCATGTCGAGTGCATCATTAGGGAACTTTTAGAATACAGATCCCGATTCCGCATGGTCTTGAATAACCCAAAATCCAGTCCATGTTCTTATCGTGGCAAATGGAGTGGATGAAGGGCTGACATGAGGTGTGGTACCAGAGTGTTGAGCGGAAGTTCTTCTGAGCTCCTCCAAAAAAGGGCCAATTCCGAATAATAGGTGCTTCTATATATGTGGACCTCTGTCGCGTCGCGTCTTGTGAGAACAACTCTCTCAACACGCATCACTCAGTGTGACAAGTTGGTCCCTCAGTTCACATCACTCTGTGTAGCAAGGTCTCTGGGGTATTCTTCAAAGATATCACTTTCTTTGGAGTTGTTTTTTCTCTTGGCTCAACGTAAACTTCGACATCGTTTGTAACAAGCCCAGGCGGTTAAAAATAGAGGCTTAACTCAACTTGAAGCGGAGAGACTGGTTTTATGAATTTAGTAACACCACCAATGTACAAGGATAAGGAAGTTGGGGAAGCGAAGCTTGATCTAGGACAATGTTTTCAAGGTCACCCACAACAAATCTTGAGAAATTTGTACACACAGCAGTATATCCTAAACGTTCAAAGATATATACGGTCTCCACAAGTAGTGTATTGTTTGAATTTTGTTCGTGGGTGTAACAGCTTGTGTATAGTACCACATCTGCAATGACCGCTTTTAACAATTTAGAAATGCCTTGTTTTTTTACACTCTTGTTTGAGCTTTCGGTGATTTCAAAGTCAATAGGAAAAGGTATTGCTCGTCTTGCTACACCACAAAGTTTTGGAGCCGACAATGCGTTCTTGTACTACCTTTGTTTTAAATTCCTTATTGTGTTTAATATCAGCATGTATGGGTTGCACGAAAACTGTTTTAATATGCTCTCATGCTAAGCTTCTAAGCAGTGATAGTGTAATGGGTATCTTCAGAGGTACTCTTCAGCGTGAAATATGGTCTGTATAATTTGACGAGACAAGAAAAAAATGGTTGCAAATTTGCAAGTCCTCAGAGAATTGAGAAAAGGTCTTGTGCGCATCTACTCCCTACTTAAACATGCGTTACACTTTAACTCCTGGTAAATGGTTCTGATACACAAGAGAGTTAGAGTGGTGAGGATAAACAACTCCTTCGAATCGCATTACTCGATCAGTGGAATTACCGTCAGGAAAATTGGTCAGGACAGAAAGCGAGCATGGTGCGTAGGTGTCTTGGTACCAGTATCAAGAGACTCTCGGCGAAGCTCAAAGCTATTCAACATTCTATCGATAACGTTAATGATTGCTTCTCGTGGGCTCTCTTGGACATTAAGTGGCAAGTGCCTGGTACATAACAAACTCAAATATTTGTTCCATATTTGGACCAAAATGTATAAAGAGATTAATCAAGTGAATGTAAAAAACAAGACACATGAAAACAAGGAAATGTCACCCGTGTATTACCAGTAGTTCCATCATAAACTTAGAAGAGCAACTGTGATCAGACATGTCATTTTCTTGAAGATATCCCCTTGATTGTCAATTAAAAACGTGATTAAAATCTAAAGGATGAGGTTTAATAAAAATTCCAAAATGTAACGAACAAGCGCAAATGGTTTAGTGGTAAAATCCAACGTTGCCATCGTTGGGCCCCCGGTTCGATTCCGGGTTTGCGCACTTTTTTGATACATTGTTTATTTTTGAGTTTTGAAAGAGAGAATGTGTGCGTATGTGGCTAATAAGGTCGCTTGTACATCGCGACTAGACTCTGTTATAGGGGCTATACTCTTGGCCATCCTTGTTTGCAGAATACGTGAGATAAGACAAAGGAAGTAGTTCAAACGCTTGGTATTTGCAATAGGCACAATCGAAAATGCTTCCCCTTTTGCAATGAATTTAAGTTTAGCTTTTTTAGATGGTGTAGAGAAAATCGTACGACATGTACATTGTTAGACAAGACTGACCGATGCAACATCTAACTACGTTGCGTAGATTAAAATTGAAACTCACGCCATACATGCATGCAATGCAGCTCTATTTACCTGACAACTGTGTTCTCTCCTTGCACAGTGGAAATAAACTTGTCAGCAGGTGCATACAAAAGTTTCAGAAAGTTTAGTTGAGGGAATTAAAAAGTTTGACTGAATGGTAATTGTGACTGAAATAGTTTTTCTGAGCTCAAAGGAAAAGGGACAGTATCGAATGGTTAGCTTTTAAACTTTTTGCACCATTCTTGAGCTAAAGCTGTTCCAAAACACATAAGTAGTATCAAGATTTTGCATCCATCTTCAAAGTGAAAGTGCCACTCTTCGAAAATGCGACGTGTCTTGTTTTCGTATAATTTAAAAATAGCAAAACGCCAAAAGTTGAACTACGCATAGGGAGAATGTACATGCATGCGGTACTTAGCTAATTTGATTGATTACGGGTTTGAATAAGAAACCTTGCCCACTTACGAAACGCCCGAATTGCGATTTAGATCTTTGCCAAGTGATGCGCACAGCTTCGAAGTATCTGGTGGCGCGATTATAGACTCATCCCTTTAGAAACGTATACGAATAATGCTCAAATGTTTGCACTAGTATGGATTGGAAACTAACATTGGCGGCAACGACTCACTACTATTTATCCGCAGTACATTTTACAAATTGCCATTTCAAAACGTTTGATCTTATTACTAATGAATCACTATGTCTTTGTCAACTAAAATGGCCCTACTCCAGTATGGATTATCCATCAAATGATTTATGGAGTTATCGTTTGTTTTTCACATTGCTTTGTGATGGGGAAGATGCACTGGGGTTAAAATAAAGCAAGATCATTTTTCAAACTCTATTGTAAATCCGCGGGTACTTGAAGTATATGTACGATCTAAAAGTGCTTTCCAATATCGACACAAGAGCAAACTGTTTTGTCACACTATGATTAACAAAGAGCAGGAAAGTGTTGCCGACGGGGGTCATTGTTTCATGTTTCGGCACAGCTGATTCATAGATTTTTTAAACAAGTTTAGACAGGTCACATTGAGGAGAAGACAGGAGGGGATGCTTTATGTATTGCAAATACAAGCTCTTTACAACAAAAGTCTCTTTTTTTTTTTTGCGTTACAATTAGAGAGATCTATTATTAGAAAATTTCTTTACTTCGGAGGAATAGACTTGCCAAAAATAATATTTGAGAACGCGACGAAGATTTGCATTTGCTAATACCACAAATGGATCCTATTGTTCTCAGCTCATTTTTTTTTAAGGTAGCGATTGCAAGTGATGAGTTTTGCAAATCGTTCATCATGCAAGTTTGCGTTTGGGGTTTGCATGCTTTTTCCATGCATGAGGTAGAAAACAAAAGGAAATAGACACAACATTTTCTTTTCTTACGGAAAATGCCAAATTGACATGCTCTATTGTTGTAGGGTATTTCCGCAACGGTACCACATGTGATAGGAGCTTGATTTGAGGGCACCAGTTCTTTTTTCTTTTCAATTGCTTTTGAAATTTTGGTTGGGTGAAATAACATTCTCTCTATTGTCAAGTTTGTGTGATATTGAGCTACGGATAATCAAAGTCTGAAAAGACAATGTGGTGAGGGCTTTACCCACACTGCATACATTTCCAAGTATAAACCAAATGCAAAAGAAGGTCGTGTGTGATGGATTAAGTTTACACAAAATAGCGAATACGAAGGTAATGGGATGAAAGAAAATCATGGCCCAAGATGATGTCCAGGTGAAGCAACGAAATAACTCTCTAGAGATGGGAATTTTGATAGCGGATAGCTCATGATTGCAAAAGCGAGGGGTGTCTATGTAGCATGTAAGGGCCCAGATTATGTATTACTCGATGCAGAAGAATTCCCTTGCTGGCATTACAATTACAGTTTTCTGCTTAACCAAGATCGAAACAATAGGCTTTTTCACTGTGGCAAACGAGATGCAATTTAATTGCGCGCGCTGTTACCGGTGCATATGCTGTTCTTAGAGTGCCGTTGGAACATATACGAGCTGCAAAATTTTATAATATGTTGAACGCATTGACAGTTCTGCAGTCGTAAAAGGACACCCAATGTGTACCATACACATCCTAGTCAAGATTGGTTCTAGATTGAACCAAACAACTAGTACTAGTCGTCAGAAATTGGATCGAGAATAGCATACCACATGCGTGACGACCTAAATTTGGATTCCTTTTAAATTATTGTTCATGGTTTAACCTTTTTACTAAGCACTTATTAAAGAACTCAATCTCGTTCTAATTTAGTTTATGCATGACCATAAACCTTGTTTTGGAGTACAGAACCCAACACACCCTTTTTGAAAAAGGATAACTTTTCTGTTTGCGCAACAATCAACAAAGCCCGACAATAAATACGATCACAAAACACAAACTCAGAACATTATTTTATGGTACTGCACATAAACAAAAAAGCTTAATATCAGTTTCATTTGTGGTTGCCGCCAAATGAAACAGCGCTAATTAGAAGACATTAAACTGAAGGCGTTGGCCCAAATCCTAGTATCCAGAGCTGCTGTAGTGAGTCGCGCAATCAATTATACAACGTTGATACTGCACTGTATGTAATTTTTTTATTGGGCGTCAAGTCACCTGCGTATGTACATATCAAGTTGAAACTGTAAACAATAGAGAAACTAAACAAAACAACAGGCAATGGTGTGTTTAAACTTTTTTCTTTTTTCTTTTTTTTTGCTATTTTGGATCATACAGGTATGCAGAGAGTAGTATTTCTAGAGCTTTTTTGTAGTGTTGTTATTATTGTTATTTGTCTGTGATATAAGGTCTTTTTGTCATCACTTTTTTTTTTTTCAATGCATAATGGACTAAATGTGCATTTTTCCTTTTGTACTGAGGGCATTTAGGCAGACATGCCTCAATTGTTTTTATGGCCAGATTTGAAGAATCAGAAGGAAAAGAAAGAGAGAAATCGTACTTCGAACACAAGTGTTTATATAGTGAGTCAATTCCCTGATAATTTTTAAAATAGTTGAAAAAAAGGATTTGCAATTTTTACCAACACCATTTTCACAAAAGGTTTCTCAATCTTCATCGGATCTTCAGCAAACGTACACAGTACCGGACTTCATTAAAGAGATCCTAGATCTAAGTAACTTATTTTTTTTTTTGGTTTTCCGGAAGTCCACCTTTTGTCATACTTTTTCTTTTTTGTCCGAGAAAAGTAAACAAACAAAAAACAGCCAAAAAGCCAAAAAGCCAAAACGAACAAAACTCACATTTGGTACGAGTAACAGCTTTTAGCCTAACAAACTATACGCCCACAACGATCGAAGCCAAAAGTTTATTCTAAATACAACCCAGAGCGAGCTATTCACATTAAGGAACCTGTCTTTGTTGCAACTAATCCCTAGCATTACCATTGAAATACAAATCTGATTGTCACAACATTCAAGTTTGGGACAAGACATAGGAAAAAGACGACACATCGGCCACAACAGCATCCAGAAGAGTCCCTTGCATAGAGATACATTTATTATTCTTTGGTACATAAACTCACGTATCAGGCACTTTTACACAAACAAGACAAACCGTCCTGTTTATAATTATCAGTTACTGTATCGATAAAACGGTTGAAGTCTGTCAATTTGAAGACGATTGAAGTCCAATCATCGGTTTACCATTGATCAGGTATTATTAATCCTGAAATACACTTTTCACTAATTCTAGGTGAAACATAACTCAATTTTTTTATTCCAATTATAATACTTTATTATACTGCTACTCCACTAAATCAATAAGGGGAGCGATTTTGAAAGAAAAAAAGTTGAAAAGAAGTTTAAAAAATTAAACGCCGACTGGAAATATTATAATCAGCTCATTATTTTTTTCCTTTTCATTACAAACCAGTTCTAAAGGTAAACCCCATTTGAATTAAACTTCATAAAAAGAGGTCACTTAATCAACCAAAGCAGTAAACTTTTGGAGAGAAAAATTTCATCACGGGGTTGCATTACTAAAGGATCATTTATAAAGACGTCAGAGATTTTTTTCGTTTTTTTCGTTTTTTTCTACATTTCAGTTACACATATCCAAAAGGAAAAGCTGAAATAATAAAGAGTTAGGAGAAGAAAATAACAGGTCGTAAAAGCGCAAAGATCAAGGAGATTGCGATAGATACACATAGATCACGAACGGATTTCACGCGTTTAAGTTCACAACATTGTCAGATTGAACATATTTGAAATCACACACAAGTCATTGCAATCAAAAGCTAGACAAGATATTGACTCCAATTTCAACTACCTGTATTTAAATTCATGTCTACTTATTCATTGCCACTTAGATCTCAAATGAACGGAAACTACAACAGTGCAAGTGCTCCACAGAGCGGAGCAGCAGTTCCACCGGCTCCTAACACCCCACAATATGCACAACAAACAACAGGAGCAGAAGCAGCATCGGGTACACCGCAACAACACCAGCAACAACAGCAACAACCAACGCTGCAACAATCCCAACAACCTTATGCTTCATACTACATGTACAACCAACAACAGAATCCTCAACAGCTGGAGTACAGCTATAGTCGTTACCAGTACCCGGGAAATACTCAGTCGTATTATCCACCAGCACAAAGTGTCCAACAACAACAACAACCCTATGGAGGAAACAGGAGTTATACTAGTGCACCACAAGGACCCACATCGACTGCATCATCCGTCTCGCAACCACAACACGCAACTCCATCTCACCACCCTATGCAAAGACCTATGCCTCAGCAAGATACCCTTAATCACGCATCAACTTCAACCGTGGGACAATACCAGCCACCAGGAATTAGACCAAGAGTAACAACTACGATGTGGGAGGACGAAAAGACACTATGTTACCAAGTCGATGCTAATAATGTTAGTGTGGTTCGTAGAGCTGATAACAATATGATCAATGGGACCAAGTTGTTAAATGTGGCGCAAATGACGCGTGGTAGAAGAGACGGAATCTTGAAACTGGAGAAAGTTAGGCATGTGGTAAAGATTGGGTCAATGCATTTAAAGGGTGTTTGGATTCCATTTGAACGTGCGTTGAGCATGGCTCAGAGAGAAAACATTGTTGATTTGTTGTACCCCTTGTTTGTGAGGGATATTAAAAGGGTGATACAGACAGGCGTGACACCTTCATCGAGTGGTGGTAATGCTGGAAACGCTGGTGCAAACACAGGCGCTGCTACAAGCACAAGCTCAAATACAAGCCCTTCTGTTTCCAAGGCAAGTGCTGGTACTTCAGGTGGTGCCACAAACGCCTCACAGTCCGGATCAGGCGGTTCATACTATCAAGGTTATGGAGGAGCCAGTGGTTATCCACAGCAATACACATACCAACAACAAGCACAACAGGGACAACAAACGCCACAAGGACAAGACCAGTACCAAGCACAACAACAACAACCGTACGGCTACCAACAAGGAGGGTATTATTCAAATGCAAGTGGTGGTGGTAATCAGAATACAACAGGAGCCGGTTCCTCGTCATCGTCTTATCCATACCAATACCAACAACCTCCACCACAACAATCACAAGGATCCTACAACAATTATGCAACAACATCGGGATATCCAGCACAAACAAGTACAAGTGGAGCAACAAGCAATGCAGGTGCAGCTGCCAATTCAGGACCCGGCAGTACTGGAGCTGTTGGTGCTCAACAACATACGCCACAGCAACCATCAGCTAGTGTTGGAGGAGTACATGTATCACCACATCAGCATACGCAGCATCTGCCAAAAGTTGGAAAGTAAAGAGGTGCCATCGAAAGAAGAAGCAGAAGGGGAGTAGCAGTGGCTCACATCGTGAACATAGCTGAGGGTAACTTGATTATTTATGACAGTTTTGGCTGTATAGTTTGAGAAGCATATATAGTTTAATTGTATTATTACCAGTGAAATATTTATAGTGGTTTGGTGGCACTCACCATATAAATGAAGGATAGCGCTAAGTGTGTTTGGTAAATGGCTCACTTAGTAACAACAGACCAATCATCTGCAAGCTTTTGCACAAACCCTAACGGAATCTGTCAAATTCGCAAAACCTGCCAAACAGACATGACAGTACATGTCTGGGGTACGTGCATTGTTTCTAGTGCATGTGCATACGCATGTATACGTATACATATATGCATGCACACGTCGAAAGAAACATCTCATAAAGGAGGTTCTGTTTCATCGGGCACTGAAAAATTGGGCTGTCCATTATGAGGCTTTGAGGTTAATAGAGTAAACAATAGGATTTAGTTTAAACAAGATTGGAAAAATCGTATGATTTTTGGCAAGTTCAGTTTTTGTGATATGGGATACAACCAACAATCGCATTACGGAAATACCCGAGGTACTTTGGTCTATTTTTTTTTCTTTGCTCTTTCGCTCTGCATAATGCATATGCAAAATCTAAAATTCGTTGAAAAAGAATGACAAAGCACAACCGCTTATTTCCTTTAAAAGAGCTTGCTTTTGAGGCGAAAGTATACGCGACAACGACAACCAACAATCTCGTTTGAAACGTAAAAGGATAGTTGGTTTGAGGGGTTGAGAACACTGAAAATTTCATTTACGTCGTGTAATACTCATAAAAGGTATTGGGTTACCACGCGTAGCAGCAGTGAATTGGTCGTATATATCACCCCCCCTTTCAAGGCGTCTTGTACGGTTATGAGATTAACCAGAATGTATCGTACGATTAATCCTTGCAGAGTAACCTTTGACTCACTTTAGCTCGGGCATTTGCGCAATCGAACCATGCACGGACTTAATGCACAGTGTGGACTTTATATAAAACTGGGTCTTATTGTTTCGTGGCGGCGTTATAAATTGTCCGTGGTATTTCTGGTGCTTGGTAAATGGTTAGCTCCAGCGGGTATTTTTTGAAATAGTTACATTGGCCCACTTGCTCTTTTTGGGCCTCCTGATGAACAAGTTTTTAATCTACAAATTACACCCGCAAAGGTAGTTAATGCCATTGCATTTACATTCTGCAATTCGAAAGCAGGGGCAACCGTTTACCTTGTGTACCTGCTGTGTTGCAGAGAGCAAAAAACATTTTAAGCTTTCGCAATTTTTTTGTATTGACTTGCTTTACATTGACAGCTCTAAACTAAAAAAGCAAATCGCTAAAAATGCTTTTTTGAAAAGTCAGACAGGACATCGTACATGATGACTCAACAATTAAGCCATGAAACTTTATGCAAGAGAAGGTTTTGCTTTGAAGGAAGGTTTAGATCTTTCGTTTATGTGATGATGTTGATGTCAGTGCCACTGCTGATGGAATCGCGTCGGGGAGGAGCGGAAAAATAAAGTTGTTTTATTGTTTGATGCAATGTAGGGCGGTAAATATTCGAGTATGCCATATGGTACGTAAGTGTCTAGAGTTATATTGAGAATAACAATATCGTTGTGCACGTGTTGGTGGTAAACAAGAGGGAAAGTGCAATCGAAGGGAGCACACACTGGAGGCGATTTCCACCATGCTTGTCCTTAATATTGTCGGGCTTCCCTACCAAGTTTTTCATTGGCGCCTTAGGAACAAGTGGCTGCGAAAATGTAGATATAATTTTTCCAAAACTAATCGAAGAATGATTTTAGATAACGATCAGTACTCTCCGAAAATTGGGGTAGCGACCCCAGTATTCTATTTCTTGGCTGGGTTGTTCATGTACCCTCTTTCGCACGGCTTTTTGATAAGGAGCCACATTTCAACCTTCCAAGAATCTCTTATCTTCCATAGTTATAGCTCAATCACGTCTTAAGGCTCAAACTAAGCGTCGTGTTTCACCAAGACCAAATTTTTTTTTTTTTTTATTTTTCAAAGTTTTGCGCCATATTTTTCCTTGGCTTTTCAAACGGCACCAACTTATGCATTCCCCGAGCACATACCAAACATGTCAAAACAGGCATAGGTAGCTCTCTCTTCCTCTATTGCTGAGGGGTTTGAACTTCAGCCATACATTAAAAGGCGCTGATGATGTAGCCTGTTCTCCTCGTTATGCTCCCCGCAATTCTTTTGACATCCTGTCAGCTAAAATGCGAATCGCACGTCAAAATTGTACCATAGTGTGCCACATTGATTCTAGTAGGGAAAGTACCCTACAGTACAAGAAAATCGTCGAGCTACTAACCAATTGAGTGTCCGATAACAAACATCCTTATCAGTGTGGTGCTTACCCAGCTGGGATAAATCGGAATTTCAATCAACCATTTTTTTCTTGCCAAGACGTCGAAACACTCCAAGGAAAATACTTCAACGAATGGCCCGTAGTAAAAGATTCGCTCCAACTTTATTTTTATAGAGAAAGAATATGGTCTACTGAAAATAATACTAGTGTTGGAGGTTACATTAGTGTAAACGTTGTATTCAGAAGAGCTCAATTGTTCAATAGACAATTGCTACATTGAAACAGAGCTACAACCGCTCTGCCTCCCAGCTTGACTCACCTCTAATGGCATCAATACCTTACCGCCAAGATAATATACCAGCTGAGAATTCATCAACTTCCTGGTGGAAAACTATCCACAATTTTTCCTCCATGCGGCAACAAACAAGCATCATCATTATTTTGTTATCAGTAAGGTGTTTTTTCAGTTTATTTTCTTGGAGAATATATGGGTATGGAATTTTGCAAATTGTCACAAGTTTGGAATAAATTGATCTGGGGTGGAGAAGAAGTAACATTCCACTATAAAATCGAGTCAAACTTCCCCCCCTGTCTTAGACATGTTCCCTCCTCCCTAGATCAGTCCTTCTAATTTTACTGCAACCAGTTGACATGACAGAAAAGGGACACATAGTTGTTACCAAGTCAGTTCAATCCACCGACCACGTTCTTGATGTTGCTGACCACGAAATCGATTTACATGCTATCCAATCCCAGGCCATCTCAGTGGGAGATGTGGGAACTTCACTCACTGAGTTCCAGAAGCGATTGATTTTGAAGAGAATGAACTTGCACACGATTGTAGATCTTGGCCACTTGTCTCCAGTTGCTATCTTTATGATTGAAAAAATTGCAGGGTTGACAGTTGAAGAATCAATCAAGATTGTAAAGGAGGCAATTGTTGATCACGACGAGGATGTCAATATCCCCACTAATGAATATGATTTTTGGGAAAAGCTAGTTGCGTATACCAACACACAAATGGGGGAAGAAGGTTCGTCTGGTTCCACTGTTTCATTGGATAAGGAAGTCAGTCACAAGGAGAAATGGTCTGAAAAGCAAAAAGTTTCGGAAGTTGGCAAAGCTGATGAGTTGAACCTGGACCAAGAGGATCAAGACTTTGATTGTTTTGAAATTGTTGACTTTAACCTTCAAATCAGATTAGAGGCTGCATTGATTGCATATTATTCGCCTTATCCTGAAGTCAGGGCAGTTACAGAGCCATATGATGACTCTTCAATTCCATGTGAAACCTTCCGTGTGTACTTGCTTGGTATAATCTGGACTTGTTTGGGTACGTTCATTAACCAATTCTTTGCAGAAAGACAGCCCACCATTACCTTGTCATCAACCGTTGTTCAATTGTTTTTGTATCCTTCTGGAAAAGTCGTTGAAAAAATTTTGCCCAAAAAGGTGGTCAAGCTAGGCAAGTGGCATGTTGATTTAAATCCTGGTCCATGGAATCACAAGGAGCAAATGTTGACAACAATCTTTTACAGTGTTTCCAGTGGGTTTGCTTATGTTAGTTACAATCTTCATGCACAAAAAGTTGAAAGGTTTTACAATAACCAATGGGTTGATTTTGGGTACCAAATATTGCTCACCATGGCCACCAACTATCTTGGTATTGGATTTGCGGGACTTTTGAGAAGATTCGCAATCTATCCCCACAAGGCTATCTGGCCAACAATTTTGCCAATCATTGCCTTGAATAAAGCGTTGGTACAGACTGAAACCAAGGAAAATATCCATGGATGGACTTTATCACGATACAAGTGGTTCTTTTTGGTATTTACATTCTCCTTCTGTTACAACTGGATCCCCACCTACCTTTTCAATGCCTTGTCCTATTTCAACTGGCCAACCTGGATTGCTCCAAATAACCCAACCTTGGTTGCTATTACTGGATCTGCCTCCGGATTGGGCCTCAACCCATGGCCAACATTTGATTGGAATATCTTGAATTTCAATGGATGTTTGATCTACCCGTTTTATGCACAACTTAGTCAGTACATTGGCATGGTCATTGGGTTCATCGTCATCGCAGCATTATGGTTCACCAATCACAAATGGACAGGCTATGTTCCAATCAACTCCGCCTCATTATGGGATCGTTTTGGATCAATTTACTCTGTGGAAAACATTGTCAATGAAGATACATTATTTGATCAAGCAAAGTACGATCAGGTGGGACCCCCATACTACTCCGCCGCCAATTTGGTGGTTTATGGTGCTTTTATCGCCATCTATCCATTTTCGATTGTGTACGAAGTGTTTATGAATAGAAAGCCAATGTGGGCAGCAATGAAGGGGTTGACCCGAGGATTCAAAAACTTTAGAGGATCAGTTTATGAAGGTTTTAATGATCCACACACCATAATGATGAAGAAGTACAAGGAAGTTCCTGACTGGATATTTGCTATCGTGTTGGTGGTTTCAATTGCATTGGCAATCATTTGTGTTCAGATTTACCCAGCACAAACACCAGTATGGGGTATTTTCTTTGCTGTTGGTATCAATTTTGTGTTTCTTATCCCATTGACGGCAATTTATTCCACCACGGGTTTCTCTTTTGGATTGAATGTGTTGGTGCAATTGATTGTTGGTTTTGCATTACCAGGTAACGGTTTGGCTTTGATGTTTATCAAGGCATTTGGTTACAATATCAACGGTCAAGCACAAAACTATATTTCCGATCAAAAAATGGGTCACTACCTCAAGATCCCACCAAGAGCTGTTTTCAGAACGCAAATGTTTTCCATCTTGATTGCATCATTTTTGGGTTTGGCAGTACTCAACTTCCAGATTGCCAATATTGCCAACTACTGTGCTCCAAATAACACACAAAAGTTTACATGTCCGGGCGCAACCGTGTTTTACAATGCTTCAATTTTGTGGGGTGTCATTGGCCCTAAAAAGGTGTTTGGTGGGTTATATCCTATCTTGCAATGGTGTTTCTTGATTGGATTTTTGTTAGCATTCCCATGCATTGCATTCAAAAAGTATGGTCCTAAAAAGTACACCAAATACTTTCAACCTACATTGATGGTGGGTGGATTCGTATTTTATGCTCCATACAACTTGTCATTCTTCACCGGTGGAGTGTACATTTCGACCATGTTCATGTGGTTCTTGAAGAGTAGATACTTAGCATGGTGGCAGAAGTACAACTTTGTCTTGTCTGGTGCAATGGATGCCGGTGTTGCATTTAGTGCAATCATCATCTTCTTTGCCGTGCAATACAAGGACAAATCTTTGGACTGGTGGGGGAACAATGTGATTTGGAGGGGTATTGAAGGTATGGGCGGCCAAGGTCGATTGAATGCTGCTGATGCCCCTGAAGGTTACTTTGGATTGAGACCAAGTCAATGGCCATGAAATAGGTGTAAGTTATGTAATGCCCCCTTATGTTCAATGTATATGCTTCCTTTTTTTTTTTTTTTTTTTGATTCTGATGGTCCCATGGACGCTTCAATGTATGCAACTACATTACAGGGTGGTGGTAGCATTTGAGAATAACAATTTCATTTCTAGCGCGTTCAAATCATCATAGTTTTGTGTCCACTTTGACGTTATTTGATGGACGCGTGAAAAAAAAATGGAATTCTTACTGAATAAACAACAAAACAAGACTTTACTCCCCATTTGCCATTACGTTGATGATACCACATGTATATCACACCTAACCAATACTTTGCAGCATATCGAGACTTGAAACGAACGTCACTATCTCACTCGACATGTAAATTGGTCATTTTTGTATCTTGTTTAGATGTTGATTCACTATGCGCTGCCAAGATGTTTAGTTTACTATTAAAGAAAGAGTTGATACAGTATCAGCTACTCCCAGTGGTGGGATACAAGGATCTCAAACTGCATTATGATAGACTAGACGACGACGTGAGTAACGTGATGTTAATTGGTTGTGGAGCCATGTTGGATATTGAAAGCTTTTTGGAGGTTAACCCGGAGGAGTTGTTGGACAATGACGCTGAGCAACAAGAGGATGATCAAGACTTAAATGACGTGAAGCAAAATCAGTTCAAGAGAAAAATATATGTTATTGATGGACACAGACCGTGGAATTTGGATAATCTTTTTGGGTCTGAGGTTGTGGTTTGTTTTGATGATGGATATGTCGATGGAACTTTGCTGGAGGAGAAGAAAGCGTATGAGATTTTGATCTTGGAGGGCGATGAAGAAGATTCAGGTTCTGAGTCGGAATTGGACTCCGCGGAAGAGGTGGAAGAAGAGACAGATGTGGATCTACCATCAGAAAGTGAACTTGCGATCAGCTCACAGGATTCCGAAGATACAATCTCACGCAAACGAAAGCTACAAGAAAGACATTCGCGACAACTCGAGAAACTAAAGAAGCAAAAAAGGTCACTTAATGAAGACAAATTACAGACGTACTACAATCAAGGTTCTACCATTAGCACCGCCAACACCATCACCGTTTATGCACTTCTTACAGCCATTGGAGAGACAAACTTGGAAAGTTTGTGGATCGCCATCATTGGAACATCGTCGTTGGATAGCCACTATCCTGAGATTTATGATAAACTACAACCACTTCTCAAAGAGGAAGTGATGAGGTTGAACCCGGAGCACGAAAATACCAAAAAGAAGGCTGACCAAAGCATTCTACGTGTTGAACGAGATTACCATTTGTTTCTACTACGGCACTGGACTTTGTATGATTCTTTTTTCTATTCAAGTCATGTGAATTCTAAGTTGAACTTGTGGACAGACGAAGGTAAAAAGAGGCTTCATAAGCTTTTTGCAAAGATGGGGGTTTCATTAGCTGTTGCTCAACAAAAGTGGTTATACATGGATACAAAAGTGAAGCGACAATTGCCTATTATATTTCGTCGCTATTTGCCAATTTATGGACTAGAGGGAATAGTTAGGGAAGGGTTCATAAAGACATATGGATACACGGGGCTGCTTTCTGCGATGGAGTGTGTTGAAGCTTTAAGCGCGTTACTTGAGTTTGATGAGAAGTTCATTCAAGAGTCGGCGAAACGTAATGAAGAGGATGACAAAACTCTTGACAACGAAGACGACAAGATAAGGAAAAGAATGGAAAGGAAGGAGAGTTCTTGGTTGAATAATTTCTGGTCATCGTGGGATGCTTTAAATGTTACCAAATCGTTGAAAACAAGCGCCACACAATCATCCCCGTTTGCGAAATTGAAAGGAAGTGAGTTACTTTTCCGAGGTTTGGAATACGCAAAACAGTTACAACAAATCACATTTCGAACAGGAATGTCTTTACTTGAACGTAAGATGATCAAAAACTTGAAGCTCTATCGATTATGCGTGTTGAATGATGGTGCTGTTCCCGATTTGGAAATATTTATTAACCCACTAATGTTGTCAAAATTGGGCTCTTGGTTGATCGAAAACTTGGCCGAATTGGACTTTATCAACGGAAACCATTCTTTGAAACCATTAGTAGTGGCGAGTTTGGATGTGAGCAGTGACACTTATCTTGTTATTGGCCTTGCACCAAGGTACCCTCGTGGAATGAGCAATTCAGAAAAGGCCAAGTTGTTGCAAGAACAAAGCAATGATAAAATTACTGCTGAATCAATGACAACGCATTTAAATACATTCAGTGTTGCATTTCAACAATTGTCAAACACATCTGGAGCTAAAGTGCGTGTTGACAGTTTTGATAGTTCAATAATAGAAATTAGGAAGGATGATTTGGCGCCGTTCTTGGAGAAGCTCACATTAAGTGGCCTCATATAGAGTATTGCTTGTGTATTAGGATTTAGTGCACGACAGAAATAGAATCGCCTTAAGAGCCCCAATGGTAACACGTGATACCGGATCCCCCAAAAAATTATCGTAATTAACTATGGTATCCCCCAAACTTTGCATCTCTCGACGAATGCAAATCGTTATCAAAAAATAAACGTATTGTAGCATTTACGGTGGAAGTTAATTTGTTTCTCAATGATTCCTCAAGTGCAGTTGATAAACTTTTGCTTATTTCATGGGGTGCAGAGATCAGCGCCCACAAACACACACAAAAGAAGCATCAAGGTTGAGTCGGATTGACCCCACACGCTCCATCTAACCATCGAAAAGAGTAAGCCAATCGGAGAGTTTACTCGGTGTAGATTTTACAGCCGATGAGTGGTTCTAGATAAAACTTAGGCAAAAAAAACCGCGCTTTAATGCAGCGGAAAAAGGTTTGCTCTTTATTGTTTTTTTTAAATCTCGGAAAAACTACAAAGCTTCGGAATAATTATTTTTTTCTTTGGGGAAGTCCACCAACAACAACAACATTATCTAGCTATACACCACACCCGGTTGAAGTGGCGAGGGGGTAAATAGAATGACCCCAGGAGGATGGGATTCATTTCACAGGGATTTACAGTACCCCAGATTGTGGGGGGTTAGATGTTCTCTGTATATGCACAGCAGGTACGCAAGCGCCCCCACGCCACCTCCACTCTTCCCCACCTTAGTTTTGGGGGATTGGGGGTTTTTTTCGCGAAATTTCAAGGAAGACAAATAACCAAAAAAATAAAAAGAGAAAGAAAAGGAGCAAAAGACAATAGGAACACAACAAAATGCAACTAACACAAAGGGGCAAATCTCGGGTATCTTGTCTACGATCTGATTTCTTCGAAATTTGCAAGGAGTGGATGTTAAGTGATCAAAAATGGCAGTAGAGGTAGATGGAGTCACACGACTAAGAGATGGCTCTCACGTAATGCATCAGACAGTCGATCTTTATCTTCAGCCGATCGGCTTCTGTAAAGCTGCATCGCTATTGTGCGCAGCAGCTATGATATAACAGTGCAGCACTGTTGCTGGTATTGTGTAAACTAGACGCCAAGAAGAGTCGAAAAAGAAATTTTAACAATGACCGGACTACCTAAAATCGCAAAACCAAAAATCCAACCAACAAAAAGTAAAAATTTTTAATTATTGAAGGGGTATTGCATCATCAAAGGATATCTCAGTTAGGTTATGGATCTCACAAAATCACGGTTGCTGCTTAGTTATAATTAGTAAGGAAAGTGATTTTTCCCATAGCTTGCAAATGATATAAATAAACCCAAAAGGTATTCAAATTTTGAGAGACATTCTAGTTATTACTTATTGTATACATCACTCCTCGATATAATGAGTAACGACGCTAGGAGCTTACAGTCGGCAATGTCTGATGAAAAATCAGACAAGGAATCTATTCACACTGTTGATACAGTAAAGAGCAAGCACAGATTCAGAAACAAGTTTAAGGTCAAGAACATTTTTGAAAAAATTGAAGATAGACCTACTCCACCGCAAGTGTATAACTACCGGGTTTACTTGACGGCGATTATGGCTTCTGCCGCTGCTATTATTATTGGTTACGACAGTGGTTTCATTGGAGGTACAGTTGCTTTGGAATCTTTTAGAAAAGAGTTTGGCTTGGACGTTGCAACTAATGAGGCTTATATCGTATCCAATGTCATTTCAGTGTTTCATGTTGGTTGTTTCTTTGGTGCCTTGTTTTCATACCCTGGTTCATATTACTTTGGAAGAAGGATCCCCTTGATTGCTGCTGCTTTGTTGATCACTCTCGGTTCTGGTATTATGCTTGCTGCAAAGGACTCTGTCGGTCTTGGTCCCATATATGCGGGTAGAGTCTTGGCAGGGTTATCTGTTGGTTGCTCTACTAACTTGACAGTTGTTTACATTTCAGAAATATCGCCACCGGCAATCAGAGGTCAATTGACAGCAAGTTATGAGATTGGATGGAGAGTTGGGGATCTAGTTGGGTTCTGGATAAATTATGCCGTGGATACAAACATCCCACTGAGCAGGAAGCAATGGATGATTCCTTTTGCCATTCAATTGATTCCAAGTGGGTTGTTCTTGATTGGAAGTATTTTCATGAAAGAAAGTCCAAGATGGTTGATGCAAGTTGGCAAATACGAAGAAGCAATCAAGAATCTCACATGGTTTAGAAAATTGCCAGAGACTGATGAGTACATCATCTATGAAATCAATCAATGTAAGGAAAGCATTGAGGAACAAAAAAATAAGGTTGGTTTGGGTATCTTGGATCCATTTTACGAAGTCTTCTTTCACAACAGAAACTTGTTACACCGGTTATTCATCACTGTCATGTTGTTCCAGTTTTGCAATTTTATGGGAATTCAAGCTATCAACTATTATTCACCAAAATTGTTTAGAGGATTGGGGGTCAAAGGTGTCAACTCTTCATTATTTTCAACCGGTATGTTTGGTGTTGTCAAGTTCTTTTGTACATTTTTCTACATCTTGGTGCTTGTGGATACTGTTGGTAGAAGACTTTCGTTTATGGTGTCTTCAGGGCTATGTTCGATTTGTTTTTGGTACATTGGTGCATACTTGAAAGTGAATGATCCTACTAAACCAGGAGTCCTGGCTGGTCCAGGGGGTAAGGCTGCTATTGGAATGATGTATATCTGGATTGCGTCGTTCATTTCTGCATGGTCAGGTGGCCCATTCGTTGTTGGTAGTGAAGTTTTTGATCAAAACATTAGATCGTTTGTTCAAGCAATCAATGCTGCTTCCTCATGGGTAGCCATCTTTGTTATGTCTAGATGGACACAACAGATGATCAAGAGTATGTCATATGGAATCTATTTCTTCTTTGCTGCATTAGCGTTGGCATCAATTCCATTTGTGTACTTTCTTTTGCCAGAGACAAAAGGTATTGCATTGGAAGACATGGACAAATTATTCAACAGAAACATTCCGGCTAGAAAAGCTCACAAGATTGTGTTGAACAGTGTAAAGAATGAAAACCAAGAGATTTTCCTTGAAAACCATGAACATGGATTGTTCAAAACGGACACCAACAAACCGGAAACTGAGAATGTGGAAAATATTTTTGAGAGACAAGACAGAGTTTAAAAAAGGTGTACATTAATTGACCTCTATAAAGTTAGAGGTTATATAATGAAATAGAACGGAATAGAGGAAATGTTTACGATTGGATCTTTTTGTGTGTAGCTTTTCTCGTACATATTGAGATAATCTGCTATGCTTTCCATTACATGGCTAGCTGTTTATAGCGAACCAAATCGCAGCAATTTGGGCAATTAAATTTGCCGTCAAGTCTTTCTGCACGCCTTTCGAAATGAATTTACATGAGAGGAAAAGGACGGGGGGATTTATTGAATCTACAGAGATATCTTGTCATCTCTAATTGCATAATGCAAAACAAACTAGTCTATATGCCATTCAATATATTTTAACCTTTTGACCACAGTATGCTCTTTCCTTCACAACTTCAAGTCTTTCAAAATTGAACCTTCTCTATACATAGCATCAATCTGAGGTCTAAAGAATTTTGACGCAATTGGTCTTCTTAATTTGGATGTTGGAGTAATAACATCCCTCTCCAATCTCAATGGCTCAAACTCAATATAAATATTGGCCAACTTTTCAAATCCACTAAGCACCGACCCAATGCTTGAGTTCAACAGTAATAAAATTCGAGTTCTTATCAGGCGCTGATTACAAACTTGAAGAATCTTTTCTTCGGTATCCAACTCATTTGCCGGGATATTACACTTTTCACTTAAAAAGTTAACAATATTCACTGGATCCACGCCAATGATTCCTACCAAATAGGATTGGGTAAAGTCCCCATGTGCATATACTTGTGTCAATATGGGATTATTGGTAAGGTACAAGTTTTCGACTTTCTCTGGGGTGACATACTCTCCTTGAGCCAATTTAAAGAAATTCTTTACTCGGTCGATTATGACGAACCATCCTTCACCTGTAACATGTGCCACGTCACCAGTCGAAAACCATCCGTCTTCATCGATACTCTTCTTTGTCTCTTCTGGGTTCTTGTAGTAATGACTAAACATTTGTGACCCACGTAATTGCAATTCTCCCCTGGGTCCACCTTTATCATTCAAACGGTAACCCATTTCTGGTAATTCTTTTAACCTAGCTTCAAACATTGGAGTTATTGCACCGCATGTTCCCATGCTAGCGGTGTGGAATGGCAATGACATAAAGACACCACCGAAAGATTCACTCATACCATATCCTTGACTGAAACCAATTCCTAAACTTGTTTTCAAAAATTCAATACTTTCAACGGCACAAGGAGCACCGCCTGTAAAGCACGTCTCCATATTATCAAATCCAAATTTAGAACGCAAGTTCCTGATCAATTCTTGATCATAAATAGAATGCTCAGCTTTACCTCCAGTCTTGGAACGTTTTGTGTCAATAGCTTGATTATCTAACCCTTTTTTGGTCTTTAATGATGAATCAACTGTAGACGCCTTGACTATTGCTTCCAATTTGGAAAATACTCTTGGTACGCAAGCAAAGAAAGTAGGTTTGAATAGCTTCAAGTCTTCAAACAATGTCTGCGGAGTACCACCTAATCTAGGGAACCCAACACAGCCTCCACATAGAAACAGAGACGATGACATTTGCCTTTCAAGTATATGTACCAATGGTGAGAAGGCAAACTCTCTCGTGCCCTTGTGATGAGGCAACAAAACTGAAAATCCCAGGATTGCACCAGCGACTGCTTTCTGCAGCAAAACCACACCCTTTGGGTTAGCTCCGGTAGTTCCAGATGTAAAAGTAAGGGTGAATGTAGTTTCCGGAGTTGGCGTGGTTTCAGCTCGAGGGAAGATTTCGCCAATCTTAACCACTTGATTGAAATCATACAATTTGATGTTGTTCTGATCAGCTAGTTCAATTAAAGCTGCATCTGATATCTTGTCTCTAGGCTTCAAAGGATCCATTGATACAAGCGTAATCAATGATTCAAGCTCTTTCGGATTTGAGGCTTTCAATTTGATCAACCCCTCAATTTTGTTTTTAGAACAAATGACGGCCGGGGATTTAGTAGTCTGTAATATATACTTGGACGATGCTGGACCCAAAGTATCATACAATGCTGTTGATGTTATGGAAGTGGAAGAGCATGCCAAATCTGAGATTATCCACTCCGGTCTGTTTCCGGAATAAAATGTCACAATAAAAGAAAGGTTATCCTTATCATACAGCTTGTAGTCCTTACCATGGTTGATGATTTTTTGATGAGATTCTAAATCGAGGTTCTTGTATGGGTTGTTCTCAAGCAAAAATAATAATCCACTGGCAAAGTTTTGTTTACGTTCACTGACCTTTTGGTATGTCAGATAAACATATCTCTCTTTATGCTCCTCATTTTCATAATCGTATTCATGGTGAGCCAAACAAGGCCTGTTTGGGTGTCTTTTGACAGTCGACTCGAATATAGCATGGTAGGTGTCCAACTCTGGTAACAAATGCAGCTTCACTCCATTTGGGAAAGCACCATTTCGAAAAATTTCTGAATATCCTGGTTTTGCAGTGTCGGGGACCTTGATAGCTCTTCCACCAATATGCTCTGGTACAGGTAAGATTTGGTTCACTAAAGTTTCAATTGGCAACTCATTGGGGTTATGGAACACAACAGGACTATTGTCCGGTGCGTAGAGTGAATCGGTTTCCGTATCAACTATTGAAGGTAATCTGAGTGCCATGATTTCGAGGGTCGGATCGTTTCGAATGGAGATGAAAAGTGTGGTAATATCAGGTAACTGTGTCAGAACAATGCTCTATGGCGTTAGAAATTAGTAATTGACAAGAGAGTGCCCTTTTACACTCTACGCCTCAAGTAGTTGCGGACATGGGTGCATATAGATATATATATTCATCAAGTGTGGATCAACGTTGTAACAAACTTAAAAAGTAACCCTCTTTCTCGAAAGCGGAGTTTATTTTTTCAAGGAGATCTAGAAATTGTAACCGATCGCAATGTAGTTCATTATCACTCGAAAGCACGAACCAATACGACAAAAGAGCTAGAAAAAAAAAAGGGGGGGGGTTTAAAGTGGTAAAAGTAAATTGCAAACACAAACTTTCAACTGTACCCCCACTTTTCAAGTTGAAGGGGGTTATAGTCTAGAGGGGTAATCGATGTATATGTATCGTTGATCACATTTCAGGGAGCGGATGTGCCTACCGAAGTAACACAAAAACCAAATGTGAACTCAATGGAGCTATAAGCAGAAAAGAGTAATCACTAACACTTTAGATAAAAACAGGAGTCATTGACAACAAGAATAGAGTAGAGAGGGGTATCTTACGGAAATAAGAGGCACCGCAATGGAGTTCCAAATGATATATATGAAGTAGTAGGAAGATGATGAGGAATGTCAATGGATACACCAAGCAATTGGAAGCAAAAATAGAGCTCAAGCTGGGAAGTGAATAGGAGGTATATGGTCCTCTGTAAGTTGAATAGCTAAAAATAGTTGTCGTATCTCAATGCATGCTCACCCAGCCCACAACAGTTAGTAGCTTTTGATTCCGTTTTTTTAGATCATTTGAGCATCTCGTAGGACATGTCGAGAAGCGTCCCTGAATCTACGTCATCAATCTTCTCGTGGAGCATTAGTTGATTTGATGTAGTCTCCACTGCTATATTCGTGTTGTAGTTTTTAGGGTGTGGGTTTGATTTTTTGGCTTGGTGGGAAATATCCTAATGGGAAAACAATGGTTTGAGGGATTTAACTTGGAACTGACTCTTCGTACGCTGTCAACAGTCGCTTGTTCATTCAACTAGCTAGTGGAAGTATTACAGGATCTCTTTTCTCAAAGAAGATAATAACGCTTCATCTATTTTGATCAACGTAGTTAGTCACAATTTCGCAACCAAATTAAGCGGGGAACTAAGAATAGAATTCAGCCACACGGAAGAGAAATTAGCAGACTATAAACCACATCTTGTGAATAGAGAATCTTCATCTACAGCCAGGTAGAGCAAGCAAGGTCGTAGTTTGTTCGAAGAGTGTGATCGATACTTGAATTCCATGTCAGCCTCTCTAAAAAATGGTATACTTGAAACCATTATTCAATTACACACCATTTGGAAAGGTTGCGCTTGAACTGGTGATCTTGATCACAAGTCATATTCTGTCATAAACATTAAAACCGTGAAAACAATGGTTGAAACTGGGCCGCTTCTACATATCCTCCTTCACTTTTGTGTACCAACCACATCTCTCCTAGAAAATTGGGAAGCATAGAGTTGAATGCGATCAAGTGGCAACTGATATCCTTTGTCTATATACTGCCACACTACTCTTTAAGAGGAGTTGACTATTTGTACAAGTTGAAGCATATAAGCTTATACGTCGATGAGTCATAATGATTCTTTTCTTTAGTCGTGTCTTCAGCACAATTCAGCGTGGCTTTTGATATTGTCATTGTAACTCCAGATTTTTCCCCATTCCATCAACTACTCCTTTGGCTACTTAGTCTAACTATAGAGGCAAAGATGTCAAACGGCCACAATATTGACGAGTCATCTGACAATGACCAAGAATCTATTCTTGAATTTGAAAGATTGGAGTCTACTTTACCTCCTGCATTGAGGAGATCAGCCTCTTCTTTATTGGAAGCAATTCAGTCAACACCGACTCCACTGCAAACTCCAGGAAGCCACGTAAATGCTCACATCCAGCAGGATCACACAATTAGATCTCCTCAACCACAACACCCAAGAGAATTGATTACTCCGTCTGGAACACCTCAGTATCAAACAGTTCCAGGAAGAAATGCCACTGCAACACCCAATTTAAAGAATGCAAATTACAGACAGACGCTTATTAGCAGGTTATCCAAGTCGGAAAATGGGAGAGAAGCATCCCCAATTCCTTTACCAAAGCCAAAGTTTGATGAAAACATCTTTAAACCTGCTATGAACTCCAAAAACTCATCAACAGGTGTGCTTTGGGCAACTGAAAGAGCAGCAGATTACGGATACGACTCTGAACATGTTGGAGATTGGGCTAATTTGGGTCAAGGTGCTCCTGAGCATGGGGACACGATTCCCGGATCGTTTCCAAGACCAAAGACTATTAATGTGCCAGATTGCTCAAGAGAGTACGCCCCTACTGCAGGTATTAAGGAGTTGAGAGAAGCAGTGGCAAATTTCTACAATGAGACATACAGAACTAAAAAGGGCAGCAAGTACACGTACAAAAATGTTTGTATCGTTCCAGGAGGAAGAGCAGGGTTGACAAGAATTGCATCAATTATTAGCGATTGTTACTTGTCCTTCTTTTTACCAGATTACACTGCGTATGCTGAAATGTTGTCATTGTTTAAAAACTTTTCACCAATTCCAGTCCCGTTAAAGGAGGCTGATAATTATGAAATTCATTTGAAAATGATCAAGGAGGAATTGACTAGGGGTGTTAGTGCTTTGTTGACGTCAAATCCAAGAAACCCAACTGGTCATTGCATGAAACCAGAACAGTTGCACCAGCTTCATAATATGTGTCGCGAAAAGTGTTTGTTGATTATGGATGAATTTTATTCGCACTACTATTACGATGGTGGTTGCGATGGATCATCAATCAGTTCTGCTGAATTCGTCGAAGATGTAAATCGTGATCCAGTTTTAATCTTGAATGGATTAACAAAAGCATTCAGATTACCTGGGTGGAGAATTTGCTGGGTTTTGGGTCCAGAGGATTACATCAATGCATTGTCGTCTGCTGGGTCCTTTTTGGATGGTGGATCAAATGCGCCTTTCCAATATGTTGCTATTGATTTTTTGCAGCCACTTAAGGTGAAGCGTGAAATGAAAGCGTTGCAATTGCACTTTAAGATGAAGCGAGATTACATTCTTGATAGATTATCCAAAATGGGCTTCAAATTCACCGAAAAGACCATCCCAAATTCTACCTTCTATCTCTGGCTCAATTTGTCCCACTTACCAGGGAAATTAAGCAACTGTTTGGGTTTCTTTCATGAGTGCTTACACGAAAAGGTGATTGTTGTTCCTGGATTCTTCTTCTTGATAAATCCACAAAATTTGAGCCACTTAGAGGAGGTTATTTGGTATAATTATGTGAGAATTAGTTATGGACCTGAGCTCCACCATTTGGAAAAAGGTATGGATGGTATAGAGCGCATCTTGGACAGATTCGGTTGTTTACCATATGAAATTAAGTAGAAAGAGTGGTTAGTAAGATCTTGTGACTTTTTGATTTGTATTGGGTAGCGTAATACTTCTTTTTCACAACTGCTTTGTTTTATATGAACCCACAAATTCCGCGTAGAAGGTAACATCGGGCAGAGCAACAATGAATGAGGCAACAAACATTGCGGGCCTACTGTCAAGCAGAGAGACAACAGAGTCAATGGATATGTACAGTGGGCATGGTGACGTGTCTCCGTTTATGCAATTCCTCAACATGACTGGACTATTGAAAATCCCCAATTTAATCGTTCGCCTTCTTGCAATGAATTTTGAAATTAGTTTACATATATCGTCCATTCTAATTACAATGCTAGTAATTACCATGATATCACTACTAATAATACGATATAAATACCTCACTGGCTACTCCAAAGATTTAGAGAAGAAGAAGCTGACGAAAATGAAAGGCTCATCATCTAGAAGTCAGGGCCCGGATAAAGCCCAGAAATCGGCGAGCTTATTTGTTGAGAAGCGTAAAGAAGAAAAGTCGAGTAACTATCTAGACGAGTTCCTTGCGGCAATCAAAGTGTTTGGTTACTTGGACAAAGCAGTGTTTCATGAATTGACTAAAAGCATGACTACGCAAAAGTTATCGAGCGAAGAAGTATTGTGTCTTGATGAAAAGATTGGATTTCTGATTGTTGTTGAAGGTACTGCGCAAGTGTATACCAAGATACCCAAAAAGAGTTCATTGTCGAGCCATGGTGACAACAACAACAATGAAACTGAGGACAATGAAAATCTTCAGCATTTCGACGACTACGAAGAAAATGACGATTTCTTCAAACTTGGAAACCAAAGCTACCAGCTTTTGAATGAAGTCAAAAGTGGTGCTCCTTTAAGCTCGTTGATTTCAACTTTGGAACTCTTTAAGCCACGCAAGAGGGGCTCTAGTATGAGTTCAAGTGGGCCAATACTTACACCCAACGAGGATTTAAGAGGTGGCGTTGCATTAAACTTTGATTACATAGGGAAACCTGTTGACGCAATGAAGTTTAAAGATGAAGATGACGACAAGGAGTATCCCAATATTATTGTTCGCCCCAAGAAAAAGAAACACACAGATACCATGACAATTGCCATTATTCCACACTCTGCATTTGAGCGAGTACAAATGAAGCATCCCAAGGCTACTTCGCATATTGTAATGATGGTATTGACTAGATTGTACAAAGTTACCATGAACACAATTCACAATTATTTGGGATTAACCGGTGAGATATTCAAGGTTGAAATTGATTTAAACAAGTCATTGAACTTGGGTTTGCCGAGTTATTTAGTGGACGGGCTTGTGGAAAGATTGAAGCAAGGTAGCAATAGTTCTAAAAAGCGCTCCAAACAGTATAGACGGAGTCCTCTTGAAAGAACGTCCTCACGGTATGTGTTGCTTAATTCGAAAGTCAAAAGCAACAATCCAGGTGATTTATTATCCTCAGTGCCAATCTCTCGTGATGATCCAAACCAAAAAGTGTCCAAAACATCATCTACTCAGTTGATGGATGATAACAAAAGGGTAAACTTTACTGACAATATCGAGGAAACAGAGGAGAACTCATTAAGGATTGCAATTATTGAAAACATATTCCATTTTGTTGGTATTGACAGCGAAGCTAATAATGTCCATGAGCAAAATCCATTTCTGAGTTTGAATTCGTCTGCTAGTAGCTCGCTGTTGGCGCTCACCAATTTCTCAAATGGGTCTACACCAAACCCTATGTACCATAATGTCTTTAAATTTGATCAAAATGAGAATCTAATGAATACAATAAACTTGAAACAACTTCACAAAAGCTTATCACCGCCAGCAAGCCGTCCATCGTTTCAAAAAGCACTCAAGAAAAAAGTGGTGCCTAGTGAAATGAATATCAAAGATGCATTTGCAAAGGTGTTGGAGTTAAAGTACATTGAACCAGACACAACTGTGGTTCAACAGGATTCAGTCACGTGTGGTTTGTATTACGTCATTGATGGATCATTGGAGGTGCATTACAAAGATTCTGAAAAGTATAGCCAACATACAACTTCTAAGTATGTGTATTCTGTCAGCCCTGGAGGCGTTGCAGGATATTTGTCATGTGTGGTTGGATTCCGTTCGTTGGTGTCAATCAAGACGCCCAAGAAATCCAGTGCCGTAGTTGCATTTATTGCAAAGAATGATTATAACAAATTGCTCGACAAGTACTACTTCTTACAATTACCTGTTGCTATCAAGTTGAAGAATCTGTTACCTAAAGAGATTCTTATTATAGATTATGCTCTCGAATGGTGTCATATACCAGCAGGCAACATTTTATGCTCACAGGGCGATTTGGCAAATGGGTTCCATGTGGTACTCAGTGGAAGATTCAGAGTGGTTAAAAAGATTGAAAAGAAAGGGTCGAATGATGATGACGTAGAGGTATTGGGTGAATATGGACACGGTGAATCCATTGGTGAAGTTGAAGTGTTGACTGCTTCGAGAAGAACCAATTCACTTATTGCCGTGAGAGACTCAGAAACAGCGAGAATTCCAAGAACTTTGTTTGAATTACTTTCATTTCAAAACCCAGCAATCATGGTTAAGGTTTCACGTTTGGTGGCAGCAAAAGTTCTTTCATCAGAAAAGAATGTTGTCCAATCTGCTCACAATTTTATAACTTCGTCCAGTAGTGAAAATTTTGTTTCCGCAAACTACAAAACAATCACCATTCTTCCTACGGTGTCGGGGTTACCGGTTCGCGACTTTGCTGACAAATTGGTTCATGCGTTGAAAGCAATTGGTCGAAACGTTATTTCATTGGACCAGGCTCTGACTTTGACCCATTTAGGAAGACATGCATTTGATGAGAGTTTAGCGCGTTTGAAGTTGTCGGGGTACTTTGCGTACTTGGAAGAAGAGTATGAAACAGTTGTTTATGTGTGCGACTCACCGGTTCAATCGCACTGGACATCAACGTGTATATCCCAGGGGGATTGCATATTGCTATTAGCCGATGCAGACGACGATACCACAGCCACGTCGATTGGGGAATATGAACAGTTGTTGATTAAGCTCAAGACAACAGCACGAACCGACTTGTGTTTAATACATCCTGATAAGTATGTTGTGTCGGGTTCCACCAGCCAATGGTTGAAGAATAGACACTGGGTACAAGGACACCATCATGTTCAAATGGGCATTGAGAAGCACAATGAATCACTTGGCCCCAGCAAAAAATCTTTCATTAGCGACTTAGCTGCAAAGTTTTCTCAAAACAACTTGATCATCTCCAAAGTCGAAGAGGCTACGACCAAGGCTCTCAAACGAATCCGTCGACCCCAACATGAGGACATCACTTTGGCGTCTCACAAGAATGATTTTCTACGTCTAGCTAGAATATTATCAAACGAAGCTGTTGGTTTAGTTTTAGGGGGAGGAGGATCAAGGGGTATTGCTCATGTCGGTGTTGTCACCGCGTTAGAACGACACGGTATTCCTGTTGACTTAATTGGTGGAACATCCATAGGATCTTTTGTTGGGGGCCTATATGCAAGGGATTACAACATTGTTTCCATCTATGGCCGAGCAAAGAAGTTCTCCAAAAGAATTGCATCGTTGTGGAGAATGGTGTTTGATTTGACGTACCCAGTGACATCATACATCACCGGCTATGAATTCAATAGAGGTATTTGGAAAGTATTTGGGTTTGTTGAAATCGAAGACTTTTGGGTGAAATATTTTTGCAATTCAACAAACATCACGAACTCTACAATGGACATACATGAGTCAGGGTACGCTTGGAGATTTATCCGAGCATCCATGTCATTAGCCGGATTGCTTCCACCAATAGCGTTTAAAGGATGTATGCTTTTGGATGGTGGGTATTTGGATAATTTGCCGGTTATGGAAATGAAGCGTCGTGGAGCTAAGCATATAATTGCCGTGGATGTAGGATCAGCAGATGACAGAACTCCTATGAACTATGGCGACACCTTGAGTGGATTTTGGGTGCTTTTCAATAAATGGAACCCCTTTTCCAAACATCCCAATGTGCCCAACATGATGGATATACAAATGAGACTTGCTTATGTTGCTAGTGTCAATGCTTTAGAGGAAGCAAAAAGTGCTCCCGGTGTTTACTACATGCGACCACCCATAGATAACTACGCCACCTTGGACTTTGGGAAATTTGATGAAATCTATCAAGTCGGGTTAGGGTATGCTGATAAGATGTTTACCGAATGGGAAAACAAAAATGAGTTGCCGGAAATCGCTGGATTTGTCAATAAAGACAACATGAAGGATTTTGGAGAGAGGAAGATCATGTATAGAAGAAACTCAATTTAGAATAGAGTGTAAAAAGAAGAATGTAGAGCTGCTTTGTGAAACTCATCTATCTAGTTGTATTTTCTATTCTCTAGATGCAAAGTTGAGTCTTTGTTGCCCAGTCGAGTGCGCTTTGCTTATATCAACCAATGATTTATAAAACTCAACCACTTTTGGATGAGATCGTACTTTGTGCTCATTGAAATTTAGTACTTGGAGACCATCCCGCGAAGTTGCTCGAGACAATGCGACATATGATTGACCCGTTTCAAAAACACTTTTCAAGTCAACCTTGACGCGGGATAACGTTTGACCCTGTGATTTATGTATCGATAACGACCATGCCAACATTAGTGGGAATTGCACACGAGACACAAGTACGCGCCCATCCTCATCCTCCACTGTCCATTGTTCTGGCTCAACAAGCACAGTCCTGCTGTTGACCCCATCGGGTGATAAAAACTTAACCAAGGGAAACTTTCTATTCTTGAAATCCCCTAATAAATCATTGTTCAACTCCGTCTTCCTATCATCTGTTTGCTTGCCGTCATGAGTCATTACTTTTTGAGTCAAAGTTGCTGTTGTCAAACCTATACTTGTGTCAGGATCATTGAAAATAAAGTCTTTCAAGTTTCCTTCTTCATCGACATGATCACCGTCTTTGAATGCCTTCATATATGTATCCTTATCAACAAAGTCAACAACGGTACCCAAAGAGCCATTAACGAGAGTCTCATCAAAATTTTTGACACACATCACCTGAGCATCCTTTTTCAAAAGAAGATCTTGTGGAGCCAAAAAGTTCAGGAGAAGTGCCGACTTTTGTGGCTCTTGTAGCGACCCCGAATCTATCGCGTGGTAACTGACAGTTTCACCAGGTAAGGCATTCAAGCGTCGATTGTTGGCTCTTTCCACCTCGTTTCTAGTTGCAAAGAGCTCAGCCGGCAGAATACCAGCAGGACATTCCAATGGTCTTGATAACCTTCTAAACTCTTGAACAGTCTTTTCAGAAATCCTCCCGTCCCTCATTTCATTCAACATGTTGATAAACACTTGGTCACCCTTTTGTCGAAAAATTTCCTTTAAAATAATTGTCTCTTCTATAGTTTCATTCCAAGCCAAACTCTCAAACGAAAAGAATGCTTCAACATCATCTCTTGTATCACCTTCAGCACTGATTTTCTTCACTACAGGAGGGAGTTGATAGAAGTCACCACAAGCCACCAATTGAATGCCACCAAAAGGTGCATTGTTTTTCCTTAGCCTCTTTGCTATTTCATTCAATTTGTCCAATAGCTCGCCATCAACCATTGATACCTCGTCAATAATCAATACTTTTGTATCTCTCCACCTACCATGCGCTTTTTTATTTCGCTTGATTTTTTTGATCAAATTGTCCACCGTACCAGTCCCCAAACCAATTGCACCAAAACTGTGCAACGTGATTCCACCAATGTTACAAGCTGCCAACCCTGTGGAAGCCGTGACTGCAACTCCAGTGGGGTACTTTCGCCTCAATGACTTGATTATGGATCGAAGCAAAACTGATTTCCCGGTTCCTGCAGATCCAGTATAGAATAGAGACGTCCCCTGAAGGACTTTTTGAAGGACAATTTCTTGCTCCTTTGATAAAATGATTGGCTGAACGACTTTTCTTGATTGTTCAGCTTCAGGTATTTCGCTTTTTTCAACGGATGGTCTCTGTGTCGCTAGGAGGATTGTATGGTGATTGATTGGAGTCTTGCTCGGACGTTCTAGTTGCGGAACAGTTGAGTAATTGCGAGTCAGAGGTCCTGTAGCCGTACCACCTCTGTACGTAAATGAAGAAATTTTGGCAGATGGCCGTGCAAACACTTTTTGCGGAGAGTTGCTTTCAGCAGGCGGGTTTGCCACTGGGTGATTGGTTACGGGTGAGCCCTTTGATTCCGAGGCTTTGCTCTGCAGTGTCTGCGTATGCAAGCTTTTCGGCGGTGACGAAGTGACAATAAACTTAGATACTCCGCTTCTAGCAGGAGCTTTTACTGTTTGAGTTTGCGACTGCAGCATAGTGCTCCTCTTGGACTCTGGTGGCAGCTGTGATGAAGAAGCCAGCCGTTTGAAAGATGATGCGCGAGTGACTACCGGTGGAGAGTCATTCTTGTTGGGCGATTGCGAATGCAACTCAGCATCGTCTAACATTGCCAAAACTTCGTCATCGTTCTCACTAAATTCAAACGCGTCGCTATTGGATGGACTTTCCGTGAAACTGTCGGCATCAAGGTCTTCAATTTCCTTTTTTACCACACCGGAAGTAACGTTTGACTTTCCTAATTGGTGTTCGTTGCTTGGCTGGTATTGCAATAGACTTTCGAGTTGAGTCGTGTCACTAAATTCAAACGATGGTTGGACCTCCTCAGCTGCTTCTTTCGCTTCGCGCGTCTGCGTCTCTACCACAGCATCTTCTTGCTTTGGAACCTCCAGTTGCGTCTTTCGCAGCATCGGTAGGCTATCGGAAAACTCAAACGAATCATTCACATCATCATCATGCTCGATCGCGTCTTTTGCATCGTTCTTTTCATGCTCAACAGGTTCAGGAACATAGCTCAATGTAAATATATCTAGATCCACATCATCAAGGTCTTCAGGATCATGTTTTGAACTTTTCGCTGGAGCACTATTCCTGCTGCTTTCTTCTTCTTCTCCAAACGAGTCGTCAAAGTCTATACCGTCCAAAACCTTGCTGCTCCCAGAAGCATTTCCTTCAGCCATTGGGGCTTTAGGATGCGTTTGACTTAGTACAAGTCCCTTTGATGTATGAAACAATGCTTTTCGAATCTTTATTTGTGATGCTGACGCGTGTATATGTCGTTGTATGATTCTGGATCTGCTTATTCGTACAATTGTTTGTAATATTCTCATCTACTTGTTAGCTTCCAACACAATCCAATAGCCTCATGCGGTCTTGTGCTTTTAAGCAGGGAGTTAATTTAAGTGTGAATCTCTGGTGTGGTTGAAATACTATTGAAATGAATATGAAATCCTTTTGAAACTCATTGAGTATTTTTCGATTGGGATTGAAAATCTCCGATCGCGTGCATTTACTTTTGGCTACCTCAGGCAGGGACACGAGACAAGAGGGAGTTTGACATATTCAACAAAGAAAATTATAACTACCAAAGAATATTTAGAATTTAGAGATGAACAATTAAATAGTTTAGTGAAACGTGAAATAGGGTTAAGAGATATTAGTCGTATACTTAAAGCTAAAGTTGCACACTACAAAGAGATTGTGGGAGCAGTTATCCTACCAAATGTCATTCATACAAATCAATACAGAAACGATCATTTCCTTTCCCCTTTAATTGCTTACTTATTTGCACCTATTGCCCAACCTAATCCCGAAACAAACAAGTTGGAAATTTTTTCACCAGCCTTGTCCGGAAGTCTAGCCATATTTAATTCAACTTGACTAAGTTCGGGTCCTTTTGCATCACTCTTGGTTTCAAAACCTGCAAATTTAAGTTGATCAATACTTTGATAGTCATGCTCAATCTTCTCATTAAGTCTATTCCACTGGTCCAAAATCACCTTCACATGCCCATCACAGTCTATCTTTTGCAAAGTCTGTGACAATAGTTCCCTTTGTTTGATCATTATTTCTAAGCGATTAGATTCAGAATCCTCATCTATCCAATTTGGTGAGACATATTTCCCTACTTGGTAAAAAGTGAGCCAAAAACCATCAATACTAGAAGACTTGGCGAAATGATCAATCAATTCCATACTTTGTTTGTATGCATATGAGAAATTGTTGTCGATGAGAGCACTCTCAATACATGCGCTCTTCAATCTATCGAAACATCCATTAGTGTCCGATTGTTCCAGCTCACCATCTTCATCAAAATATAACATCAAGTCGTTGAGAATACGAAACAATTTTTCAAATGCAAGGTATGACTTGGGGTTATGTTCGAGAATCATCATTGCCAACTGAATACATTTTTGCTCATATCCTTGATTATCATCGGCTGAAAATTGTAGTAAATCCTTTGGAGTGAAGGGGGTTTTTCTATCGTAAACCAATTTAAAGTTTTTGATCAAAAGCATAGCTCGAAATAGATGCTTGTAACGGACAATATCCTTGTGACTTCTTTCATTCAATCCATCAGAACGTGACAATCTTTCAAGAAACTGGAAAACTTGTTTAGCATGATGTAACGATCCAATGTTTTCATTAAAATTTGTCGCTTGATTTAATCTCTCCCACAATGTCTCCACAACCAAATCGTAAATGTCTTGATTTGTTAGTTGAAAGTATCCATCATCATAAAGAGCGTCAACAACTTGATACAAATTTGTCGCCAATAATCTTTCCAAAAGGACTGAATCAATCGCTGATTTCTGATCTGAGGTTATAAACTCATCCTCGAACGCACGCACTAGTTGAATCAATTGCTCCCAATTCGAACTAGATATGTTAGATGTGATGATTGCAACCTCCTTTTGTAAGTCTACTGTACCAATCTTGAGCTTGTACTCAAGGTACTTTTTTAAAGTAAGTTTGTTTAAAGGATACAATCTCTGGCATATTTTCAATGCTTGTATCAAAAACTGTGTTTGATTTGGGTCAAACAATGGCGAGAGGGGATTGATATCCTGTAGAAACGTGTCAAAGCTTTCAAAATGGGGGAGCTCATCGAGGTGAAGCGTTGGTGGTGGTGGTGGTGGGGAATCTTGTTTTGGGAAATACGACAACGTTTCAATAATTATGTCATAGATTTTCGTCAACTCGATGGAGGAAACAGTTGACGACTCATCATTGAGTGCGTAATAGTAGCACGATGCAAGGTACTCTTTGGTAATATCATCCAACTTGGAAGCATCCACCTTATCAGCTATCAATTTTATAGCCCCATGCCAAAGTTCATACTTTCTAAAAACTGTACCCTTGTGATTTTCATGAAACATCCAATTCAGCAAAATGGCTAAATTGTAACCATGGTAATCCAAGAGTGGTAATATTGTCGACTTGATCCAAGATTCAATACCTCTTATTTCATTGGAGCTAAGTGGAGCAATAAAAATATCAAACTTGGTTTTCAAATCTCTTGCTAAAAGGTATTCTCGAAGTGATGAATAATTGGATTGATAAACCATTCCATAGTGGATCCAATAGTAGCTGTAGGGTCTTAGCACTCCCTTGTACCATTGACGAAACTCATCAAAATGGACATTTTCAAAAAGACTATCTATTTCCTCAACCGATTGGTGGAACTGACTTAGATGTAAAGTCTTTGCTTGTAAAAAGCGAAGCAAGTTTTCAGTTTTCGATAAAGAGCTGGTGTGGCTAAATTTTAGAAACTGAGCTGTTGAATTGATATCATGTAGTAAATCATTTGCTGTAGCTATAAGGGATGTTTCATTCGGTATATCCAAGGTACCCTCCACAAACACATCGTCAGCAGCTTCAGGCTCATCCAATATCTTCTCTGCAATGTTGTATATGGATGAATAAGGAACAGTCCCGGGATATGTATTTACTAGCAACACATTCAAAAGATTGTGTGCTGTATTGTAGTATGGCTTGCTATTGGAAGTTGCTACTTTGACTAGCTTTATTTGATCAGCCAATTGGGTTCCAGTGGAAGATACAAACAGTTTCACTGTAGATATGTATAGCTGAGCATCCTGTTGTGGGTCCAATGAAGCCATAATCATTCCGTGTTACGTACAATCCTCCCACTCAATGCAATGTTGAACAAAACAGAAAAAGTTTACCAATCATCGAAAAACTCCACGAGATAAAATAACTACATTTCATCCACTATTTACCTATAAATAATGACCACACCGAGACAGTTGGTGTTTATAGACGATGTTGCTACGAACCATGTCAAATATTACGATCCCATATTTTCGTCGTACTTGAAGCTTCGACAAGATTTGCTCATGTTGTATACATCAATAACGAAACAAGTTGAGGAACCAATTAAAGAAGAGGAGGATTCGTCTGCCGTGGTGAGTAAACCACACATGGCTCGGTTCAAACTACATCAATTAGAAGTTGAGTTGCATAAAGTTGAACTAACATACAAGACACACATTGATGAACTAATCAACCTCCTTCGAATTGAGCAAAACAGGAAGCCGGATATACTCACTGGAATTAAACACGAATTGGAACAGATTACAGCTCAGAATGAAGAACTTCAAAAAAGGATAACCAAAATTCAGAAAATTGAAAAACCCCTTTTAGACAAAATATCCAAGCTTGTGAATAGTTTCAACAGCAATATCGAGAAATCTTCCGCTAGATTAATCCATTCGTCAATAATCAAATCACTAAAAGGCGAACGAAGCGAGGAACAAAAGGAGAAAGATTCCATGCAGATAGATTACCAATCATTGGCGTTTAGTAAAGATGATTTACGATTACAAATCAGACATGTGTTGAATGATGCTGGTGAACATAATGGACACATTGATGAATTTTTGAGAAATAATAGGATATTCGATGAGTATGATGAGTCGCATGTGCTTTATAAACTTTCGAGATCTACATTGTTTGATATATCAAATACCAAGACATTGGATGAATATGATGATATGATTGCCAAAACAGTGGAACAAATTCAAACATTGAAAGATGAAGGTGAGTCTACTAAACATAGTTGGAGCAAGAATGCAGAAAAGATGATGAAAATCAAACATATTGTAAATGGTGACGGCAATGAAGAAGAGGATGTTGAGATGGCTGAAGAGTAGGACTCGTTTTACAAATGTGTATCATTAAAAACTTATTCTATAACGGGACTTATTAATATTACAGAATCTCCTCTAACAAACACCATCTCTGTCCTTTTTATTATTGGTTCAACGCCATCCTTATCTGAGAATATCGTTTCTGTAGCATCACTCAATACCAAATTACAATGACTATCATAACCTTGTAATTTACCTTTAAATTCACGAGCGCCTCTTAATTTGACAATAACGTATTCATCAAGTTGAAATCGTATCAAGTCAAGGGGCTCTTGTTGTTGTTTATGTTCTGTTTGTACTGATGACATGGGTATGTATTGGGTTGGTGATGATGGGTGTGCGTATGTGCTTTACTCAATACAGGTGATGGGTTGTGCTTCTGGCGTTTGTCTGTTCAGTCTTTGAATCCTTTGGCCAGAGAGACGCTGAAAAAGAAAAAAAAAAAAAAAAATAAAAAAAAAATTTCAAATCCTTTTCTCAAAGCTGAAAGCTGATTATTCACTTCAAAATATTCTTCACTTTAGTTTAGAGACTTCCCACCGCAGGAGCAATGTCCTTTACTCCCATACGAGCATTTCTGAGTAATGCAACGATACTAGCCAGAGCCAAACCGCTAAAATTCACTGATTTAAAAACAATCAAACTTCGTGCCCCCATCCCACCCACTGTGAAAAACTTTGAAGTATCGCCTGACCATCCATTATGGCAATTTTTCCCGCTTGGAAACAAAACCAAAAGCGCCATACGTGAATCCGAGGAATTAGACTTGGATTCAAGAGAATGGACTAGTGCTGAATTACGTCGCAAGTCATTTGAGGATTTACATACATTGTGGTATCTCACTTTAAAAGAACGTAATGTGTTGGCTAGAGAAGTAAGATTGGGTGAAAGTTTGGGAATGGGTGATTTTAGACAATTTAATATGCTTGATAATAAACTTATCAAGACACAAAAGAGGATAAAACAGGTGTTGTTGGAGAGACACATTGCATTTGAAAGGGCTCAAGCTAGTCCCGAAATCAATGCTGAACAACAAAAATATCTTGATGAGTTTGAAGAGAGGTATATTAGTTGTGATGAACGTGATATTGACGATATGGATGCTAAATTATTACGATTACAGTATGCATTTTTCGGTATTGAACCAACATTGAGTTTAGATACATTGCATGAGGATATTGACCCTAATTTCGTCAAGGGGATAACTTATACCAGTAAAGTGAAACTAAATAGGTATTTGGAACAACACCATCCAGAAGGAGTTGAGTTGGATTTACCATTGAATGGAATAATGGAAGAGTTGCCATTCTTTTTGTATGATGTTGAAGAGGCTATTGACCAAGTGAAGCAATTGAGAGAATCAGGACAATCGCGTAAATTGGACAAGATTGAAGTGATTCCATTTTTGAATAATGCCATCGGTAAACATCTTGGGAATGGAGTCGAAGAGGAAGTGGAAACTGTATAGAGAAGACATCTTGTAAATAGACTGGTAGTCGTACTCGAAAGAGCGTTGGCTGATATGTAGCTTCATTTGCTATTGTTCTTGTTTCCTCCATCTTGAGTGAGCTTTGTTGGTTGTAGCCTTTTGGGCGTTGATTTTGTTTGCGCACCAATTGGAGTTAATACAAGAAAATTTCTAGCATAAACTGTCAATCAGCTCTTCCTACAACAACAACAACAACAACAACAACACAATGGGAGGTAGAATACATGGGTTCCTCGGTGGGGTATTATTAACATCAGCATTGACATACTATACAGCCCAAACATTCCACCACAACCAACAATTTATCTCGCAACATTTACAACAATCCAACAACATCATCAATAATCGAATCTTGACTGACTCTGAGTATAGAAACACTGCTTTGCCCAATAACCACATTACTTTGAAGCAAAGAGTCAGTTTTGGGGAAACTTGTAAAGACATATGGAATGACGAGATTATCAAGATGGTTAATTGGATATATGGTATAAATTGGTACAAGTTGGGAGTTAAATTGGATAGTGAAGCTAATAAATTAACAGACAAGATTGCCGAACTGTTGGTGAATAAGAAGTAAACAGGGAGATACAATTAATCACAATGTTCATAAAAAGGGTTACAATTTATACATGCATATATCGTGTTTACTGTGTATGTAGATCCCACATTAATCTATTTTCCTTGCTTCTTCACTGAAATGCTTTTTAATCTCTCTAGCTATACTCCAATTAATCACTGGAGCAAAAATCAGAAGAATAAAACTAACAATGACTTGGAAAACCCCCCATTGACGAGGCAATATACCCAATGTACTACATCCAAGCACCCATCCAATAAAATCAGTAGTTATAGTATCATACCCTTTGGACAACTGATCAAATACCATATCGGCACAAACACTACTAGGGATGGGGACACTGGGACCTTCAATTGTTCTTGTCAATTGTGGTTTAGTCTTTTGTTCTTCATCAAATCCTTCACTTTGGAAATTGCCTGGAAACACACACGAGACTCGATAATTGTATGGCTTCAATTCTTGTCGTAAAATGACTGATAATGATTCCAATGCCGCTTTCATTGGTGCGTATTGGGAGTAGCCGACGAATGGGAAGAATGAAACTACTGAACTGAATATTATAATATGTCTTTGAGGCCATTCATGGGGTGGAATTGGTGAAGACGATGATGATGAAGATGAAGGTGGAGATGAAGATGGAGATGTTGATGAAGACGAGTCACCACTGTTTATGGCGAGTAAATGCTTAAACCCACTATGAATCACATTCAATGCAGTCCGATAATTGATATCAATCCCAGCATCAAGATCTCGTGAAGTCAAATCATTAAACAATTTGGGCACACTAGATCCAGCACAACAAAAGATAATCGTGGGGTCATATCCATGGGCAGTAATTTGTTTCCATAAATTGACAAAATCATCATAATTGGAAGCATCACATGAATAACACGCAATCTTGGCGGTGTGGTTCTTGCCTGGGTACAGTTGTTTAGGCATATCGAGGATCCGTTTAACTTGTTGGTCTAATTTTGATTGTGTTCGAGCAACAAGAATCACCGAGCAGTTTTTATGGTAAAGTTTTGTGGCGATGTCAGCACCAATGCCTTGGGATGCCCCTACTATTATTGCCGTTTTGCCATCAACGGGGAAATTGGATTTGGAGAACCACATTGTTTTGGAGAGATAGAGGGGAAGGGGAAGGGGAAGGGGAAGGGGAGGAAGATTATAATCCTCGAGAAGATCTTGTTTTTGTTTTGATAATTTTGACGCGCATGTTTACACACCGTGTGACTTTAGTCAAAATTTTTCACTCTCCTCATTTCAACTAAAGACTAAATGAGACTGTTTTTAACTATGTACAATTTCGTATACAAAATCTATGCTGATTTTAAAAATGGCGATGGAGGCACCACTGATTCCTTGGGAGTTGTTGCATTTGTCCTTCTTGGTTTAGTCTTGTATTTTTTAGAAACCAACAATTTCCCTTTCAATTCCCCAACGTGTCTTTCCATATTTGGCAAACTCTCCAACAGTTTTTTCAATTTTTCATCAACTGTAGTACCCGCAGTGGCACCTTTCTCTTCTCCCGCTGCTGCCTCTTTTTCAACTCCATGTTTGAAAAACTCCCGTTTACAAGTTTCAACAGCATTCCTAAACACTTGTTCTCCATCCGGTCTACCACTAGTCAATTTCCTCACATTCAATTCAGTTATATCGTCCAAGGGAATATTTTGCAATTCCAATTTAGCAACCGCCTTGGCAGTAAACCACAATTTAATTTCGTATTTCGAGTCAACTAGTTCCAATACGCACATTGGTGCTTTATCTTCACCCAATCTCGGTTCTAATTTGATTATTCTGGTAAAACCATGGTCCCTGTCTTGGTACCGATTAGTTAATTCACGAATTATTTTCAAGCCTACATCTTGCTTATCTGGTGGTTGTAAATAATCAAATGCTTTGATCTTATTGAGCTTGTCTGCAGATATTAAAGAGTTATTGTTGTTGGTGTCGGTGGCGGTTGTGGTTGCGGTTGTGGTTTTGGCGATGGCTTTACTTTCAGCGAGTGCTTTGCTCAAAAATCGTTCAATATGAGGTTGTGCTTGTCTGGCTTTTGCTTGTGTGGTTACTATGTTTTCATTACGTATGACATTGGCACATAGGTTCTTATAGATCATCTTTTTGTGAGTAGCAACATCCTTGTTGAAGTGGTTTATCGTAACCATCGTGGTGGTGGGGACAAGGGGAACGGGAGAGCTTTGACTTGTGGTCAATGGGTATCGAAACCAAGGCCATAAAAGTTTGAAATTTTTTTTTTTTTTATTTTTTCATTTTCAGATAATGTCGTAGAATACTATCGCACGACATTTGATTATGACATTGAACAAATTTGTTTAAATGAAAAATTTATAATCCTTCCTCATCATCATCATCACCATCATTCCCATCACAAGACCATCAAGAAACCAAATTCCCAGACAACTTAATAACAGACATGCATTTGATGTACACTTTAGATGCCGATGGCAAGAGAATCTACACTTTAAAGAAAATCACCGAATCCGGTCAAATCACCGATTCAGCCCATCCCGCTAGATTTAGTCCTGATGATAAATATTCAAGACAAAGAGTTACATTGAAAAAGAGATTTGGGTTGTTGCCAACGCAGAACTAAACCCCGGACACAGAAAACAGAGTAGGGTCTTGTTTGAGAAGAAACTAGGAGAGTTGGGGGTTCGATTTTTATAGGATGTTTTGTTGAATGTATATTAGATATTTTCAGGGTTGAGTCTGTAGCAGCCAAGCATATGTGAGTCGCGATCTTACCCTTCGATATTTTGGGGTTTCCTAAAGCACATTCTGTACCAGTTTTCTCACTCTTGCACTTATTGATGGCTACTCTGAGAATTGCATTCTCTTGATCGTGAATTGATGCTAGCCACACCAGGTGGCAGTACAATCAACTTTTGACAACCACACCCCCCCCCTCGCTTTATATTTACTCACTATTCAAGTTCTTGCTCATTTTCCTCCCACTGCTCTTCTTCATCATCTTTTTCTGCCAGTGTGGTTTCCATTTGTCCCGTTGCTTGTAAGTGATACTCGGCATTTCTGATATAACTCTCCCACATCTTGGCCAATACTTCCGTAGGCAAGTTATTCTTGTTTGCATCACCTAGGAGTCTTTTCATTTCAGCTACTGATTCATTTAAATTCTCCTAAAGGGGAAAAAAGTGGTGTTAGTATTCATAACAAAATGAGTCGGATGTTTCTTCTTTGTGAGTTTTGTGAGATGGGTGATATGACGTACCATGTTGGTTATTATTCTTGCTAGAAGCATGTTGTGTGTTTGCTCATGTGGATTCTCCATTGTGACTGGGTATAGATGTATATGTGTGTATGTGTGTGTATTGGTGGTGGTGGTGATGATGGTGGTGGTTGTTTACATTTTCTTGAAAGTGAGTATTTACCGCGTGTGGCTTTTTCAAACAATTTTGATTTTCCATTTTTTTCATCATCAATCATCATCAATTAACATCATCAGGCGTTTCATCCAGTTTCACCAAGAAGATTAATTGATATTACCATGGATAAGGTGCTTATAATATTACTATCCATATTAATTGGATTCATTATTCTACTTGTACAGTTTTTCTTACAATCAGGTGGATTAAAGACTATAAAAATTAGCAATAAATCGCCTTACTACAAGCCAAGTTTTATCATATGTGGAGCCAACAATAGTGGCAAAACCGCCTTATTTTACCGTTTAATCAATAACAGTAATACCACACAAGATGATGATGATGAGAAGAAGAGTGAAAAGAAGATTACAACTACAGTTTCCTCGATTGAACCCAATTTTGGTGAAATCAAATTACCTATAGCCACCCCCAGTATTGGTAAAAGTTTCCAATTGGTTGATTATCCGGGACACTTGAAGTATTGGAACTTGTTTACTAAATTGATCAAGAATGATATCACATTATCAAATATAAAGGGTATTATCGTTGTCATTGATTCAAGTAGTACCAATTGGGCGGCCAAATCAAATAGCTCAAGTGGCTCTAAGAGCTCCACTGCCTCCACTGCCTCCACTGCCTCCACTGCCTCTGTTTCTGGTGAAGTGGAGAAGATTACCAAGTTTTTGTACAATTTGTTAGCCATTACTGAACGCAAACACAATGGGATTGATTTTTTATTTGCCATCAACAAGGGTGATTTATTTGATTCGTTACCAATACACAAGATTCAAAGTATTTTGGAGCTGGAAATTGATAAATTGATTCATAATGAAATCAACAATGTTGACAAGACATCGGGCATTGATTTAGTTGACGAAGTTGATGAAAGTGCCGAGAGTAGTGGAAATCGAAATGATGGTGGTGGTAGTGGTGGCGGTGGTGGTAGTGGTAGTGGTGGAGATGCTGGGTACAGGGAAAACTTACGTGAGTTTTGGCTCAGTATAATTGGATCTGAACAAGGACATTTCACATTTGATAAGTTGGAAGGTAATATGGATTTCATGAGTGGTAGTGTGTTGAAGAACAAGATTGATAAATGGGAATGTTGGTTTGATGAAAAAGTAGTAAACACATGAAATGAGGATGAAGAGAAACAGAAAAACGGAGAAACGAAGAAAGGGAGAGAGTTTATGCATATACTTTGTGCGTGTGTTAGTGTGTGTTAGTGTGTGTGTGTGTCTTGTGTATATATACATTGTAACTAACTTTGTATAAAACTCAATTTACGTTATGATTTGGGTAATTGTGGGAAAAACCCCGGTTGGTGAATAAGTTCAGTTCGTTGTTTATTGTATTTCTTTTGTTGATGTCGTTTTAACCGATTGGCATAAACTTGATGATTTAGAATATATTGCTTGAATTTGAAGTTGGTTAATTTCGTTTGGTTTGTTTGCAATTCTTGTTGTGTTGATTGTAATTGTTTGCGTAATGATTCATAATTGTTAGTCGTTTGTTGATTACTACGTTGTGAATCTGAATTTGAGTCTTTTTCCTTAGTATCGTGCTTATCTTTATCCTTATTTTTCTCCCTCTCCTTCTCTTTCGAAGTAGAAGTGGTGGTATCTTTGGACCAATAGGTGCTTATTCCCCATAAATATGGTTTTGCAGCATCAGCATCGATTTTTAATTTATCAACTTGTCGCAGCAAGTCATCAACTTGTTGTTGGAGCCCGACATATTCTTCAGACTTAATAGGTGATGCAAATTGTTCATCCGTGAGATGTTGGACACAAGTGTAGAAGAAATCGGCTTGATTTTCAGCAAGAAGTACAGTTGTTGCTGGTTTGAAACATATGGTGCATGGTTTGGCATCGTGTTGGGCTACTAAACGAGCATTGTACTTGTTGGGGAATGGAGGGGGTGGCTGCTGTTGTGGTTGTCGTGTTTTGCTCATGGCAAGTGTGTGTGTGTGTGTGTGTGTGTGTGTGTGTGTGTGTGTGTACAGGGTGGGTGATCTAGATCTAGATCTAAAATTGCAATGTGATTCTATTTGAAAATATCTGTTATTTTTGGTGATAAGAGAGAGACAGAGAGAGAGAGAGAGAGAGAAAGCGAGAAATGGTGCACGTGACTGTTGATATCCAACAGTCTTTATCAATGGAAGAAAATGTAGTGATTACAATTGATGAGAAGCTTTAGCTGATTGCAAGTGGTTGATGAGTCTTTGTCTCGGAAAGTGTTTGCCCTCCATGTAAAAACCAGCACATTTAAGTCGAATGTTGCTAGAAAAGCGCCAACTTTTGAGGAAAAAACTCCCATCGACACTAAAACCTTTTTTCCCAGGAGTACGCCTCTCAATACCTTGGCTAAATGTTAAAAGCTTTGATTTCTTTCAATACAGAGAGAGAGAGAGAGAGAGAGAGAGAAGAGTCACATGATGATGATGATAGGTTACAGTTCAGTGTCGTGTAAATGTGAGTCATTTATGAAATTGCGTCATTCAAAATATTGTAAAAGAAAAAAATAAATAAAAGAAAAAAAGAAAAAATAAAAAAATAAAAAAATAAATGTCGTAGATAACTAACACAAAAACAACAAGTTTGGTACTTTTTTTTTTTTCTCTCGAAACCCGTGCTTCGGAGGAGGAAAAGGAGGAGGAGGTAGTGGAAAGACCTAGAGAATGAAATTGAGTCAGTGAATAATTAGAAACTGCACTATGAGAAGAGAAGTCAGGAAGACAGGAAGACAGAAAGACCAATTAGTAGACAAAGTACCAAATAAGATGCTCTTGAGAGAAAAGAAAAAAAAAAAAAAACACGTGTGTGTATGTGTGAATGTGTGAATGTGTGTGAGTTGTGTGAATTGTGTTGAGTGTAAGGAAGGCAATGTCGTTGTTTCATCAGTTGATTTTTATTTTTTCTTTTTCTTTCTAAATAAAATGTCGTAATAGCCAATAGGTCTCTATGTCTATTACTTATTACTACTACTACTACTACTACTATTATTATTACTCTCCCCTCATCTTTAACACTAAGCTATACAACATCTGTTTGATGAAATGTGTTTTAGAAAACACACATTGGTATAATAGAGTAAGATTAAAAATAAGAATAAGAAGAAGAATAAGAAGAAGAAGAAGCTTTGCTAATATCATTTGTACTTCAAAAGTGTGTTTTGTTGTGTTTTAAATGTAACAACGACACATATACTACCATATACTACCATATACTACCATATACTACCATATACTACCACCTGTCAAACTTCACTCAAAACTATAAGAGATGCACACCTTCTACTTTATATAGGGTATAGAATATAGAATATAGGGTATAGGGTATAGGGTATAAGGTGGTGTGCTGTCTGTTGTTCTTGTTTGTTTTGTAGTATACGACATTTTTTGGTACACACTTTTTACACTTTTGCACAGTTTCAATTTGTTTTTTTTGCCTAATCAAGACAAAAAGTGGAACTAGGATTAAAATAGAACAATATTACACGACATTACGACATCACGACATCACGACATTACACCACAAACGACAAAAACGACAAAAACGACAGCAAACCAACAGAAACCAACAGAAAAAAAAATGAAAGGAAGAAAAGCAAAAGAAAAATCCTTCACTATTTCACACACCCCCCCCCCCTATTCTTCTACATTTTATTACACCTTCAGCTTTACATAGCAGACCAACCGCAACCTCAACCTCAACCACCTATATATACTTTGTCGTAGCATACGTCTAGTACTTTACTACTACTACTACTACTACTACTACTACTACTACTACTACTACTACTAATACTACTCACTACTGTTACTTTTCAAGAAGAGTTTACTGATCAAAAAACCACAACAACATCAAATCAGAAGAAAAAAAAAAACCAAAAAACTTTTTACAACACACATACACATATAGCTCCTTCTCCACAATGTCAACAGCAGACCATCAAGAAGCCGATATCGACTCCATAGTTGATAGATTACTAGAAGTTAGAGGATCACGTCCAGGCAAACAAGTTACTCTTGCGGAACACGAGATTCGTTATCTTTGTACCAAAGCTAGAGAAATTTTCATTCAACAACCAATCTTGTTGGAATTGGAAGCACCCATCAAGATTTGTGGTGATATTCATGGACAATATTACGACTTGTTGAGATTGTTTGAATATGGTGGATTCCCACCTGAAGCCAACTATTTGTTTCTTGGTGATTACGTTGATAGAGGTAAACAAAGTTTGGAAACCATTTGTCTTTTGTTGGCTTACAAGATTAAATACCCTGAGAATTTCTTTATCTTGAGAGGTAATCATGAATGTGCATCAATTAATCGTATTTATGGGTTTTACGATGAATGTAAACGAAGATATAATATAAAACTTTGGAAAACTTTTACTGATTGCTTCAATTGTTTACCAATTGCTGCCATTATTGATGAAAAAATATTCACCATGCATGGTGGATTATCACCCGATTTGAATTCAATGGAACAAATTAGAAGAGTTATGCGTCCAACTGATATTCCTGATGTTGGATTATTGTGTGACTTGTTGTGGTCGGATCCTGATAAGGACATTACTGGTTGGTCAGAAAATGATCGTGGTGTTTCTTTTACTTTTGGCCCTGATGTTGTTTCGCGTTTTTTACAAAAACATGATATGGATTTAATTTGTCGTGCTCATCAAGTTGTTGAAGATGGATATGAATTTTTCAGTAAACGTCAATTGGTTACATTATTTTCAGCTCCCAATTATTGTGGTGAGTTTGATAATGCTGGTGCAATGATGTCGGTTGATGAATCATTATTGTGTTCATTTCAAATTTTAAAACCAGCTGATAAAAAACCAAGGTATCCTTCCTCGGCTGGATCTTCAATTGGCGGTGGCGCTGGTGGTGCTGGTGGTGCTGGTGGTAATAGACCAAACCCCAATACCAAGAAACCAAAGAAGCCAACCAAATAAGAGGGTAATTGAATGCATAACCCCCCGATTGTGCCATCAATAACGCCTTTGTTTTCTTTTTATCCAATTTTGTTTAATTTTTTTTTTTTTTTGTATCATAACCACCACAACAACAACCACAACACCTGCAACAACCCCACAACACAGCAACACAGCAACACAGCAACACAGCAACACCTGCAACAACCATAACAATTACAATAGTTGCTAAGAGAATTAACTCGTCACACACAAATACATATACAAGTATGCATACAGAACATACCCCCTTATTTTCATTGTTCGTCCATTCATTCAAAATGATTTGAAATGCACCAATTGCATCATGTACACTAGTTGCATACACACACACACACACACACACACACACACACACACACATGCACACATGCACACATGCACACACACATATATATATACAAACAAAGAGTTATTGCACAACTTAAAAATTACCATTTGCTTTTGATTGACATTATAAAGAGCAGGTGCTTTCTAGAGAATGACATACTGTTTCTATTGATCAAGTTTACAACCAACTATCTACTACTACCACTACTACTTCTGATGATGTGATGTCCCAATTTTATCCAACAGATTTTCCTTTTTTTGTTTCATTTTTCCTAAAAATGGCCTTGTATTATTAACAAATTTCCAATTTCCTTTTATGCACATACACACATACACACACGCACTTATTCACACACACACACACACACACACACATTGTTGCTTTTACTTTTTCTCATTCTGTTGTTGACGATGGGTGAAGGGCTGATACTTGATAGATGTTATAGATGAAAGATAAAGTTACGACGTAGACAAACTTTAGAATGAATAGGGAGTGGGTTAGGTTAACGTTGTTCCCCTCCTTTCTTTCAGATTGAGTTTGTTTATATAGGTTTTTTTTTTTTTCCTTGATTTTTCGAGTATTTAGAGCTTTTTTAGAGAGTGATTATGTGAGTGATGCGTGCGTTTGTCGTTTAGTTGGTGAAATAAGGAAAAGAGGATTTGTATATAAGTTTTATTTTTGGAATTGAGGATTGGTGTTGGTGTTGGTGATGATTTTGTTGGTGTTGTTGGTTTGTATATTTACCAGTTAGTGATTTTGGGTAGTAAGTTTTTGTATATTTAGAAAATTGCGTGTTTGTGCGAGAAGAGAAAAGGAAGAATATGGAAGAAGAAGAGGACTGGAGTTGTTGATTGTTATTGATTGTTGTTGACTGTTGTTGACTGTTGTTGACTGGTGGTTTTATGTTATATTATATCGATTCATTATTATTATGTTTTTCCATAGTTTAGTATTTTGTACAGTATTTGCTAAAGGTACCAGATTCTTGAGACTTTAGTGACAACTCAGTTGTTTATCAATATATACGAACTTATTTGTGCTGTTTTTACAATTACTGAGATTTGTAGACATAGTTGGAAAAAGACAGTTTTGTAAAGCTTAGTTGCGAGGGGGGGGGGGAAGGGACGAATAGAAATAAACATAGAACTAGAAGTAGAACCGTGAGATTGGGATTAATCTTTACTAATGCTCAGCTTGGTAATGTACTATGGGTATCTGTATAACATTATGTGTTGTACGCAAGCAATGGTAGGGTAAGGTTTTGTAGTTCGATGATGTGGTTTCTCTCCCTCTAGTCGTCTTGTGGCTATATTCATTTTTTGGTTGCAAAACCAACCAGGGCTGTAACCCTAGTGCTATAACTACTACAGTCCAATACATAAGATTACTATTCGTTTTTGTGTAACCACAAGCATAGAGACAGAAAGTGAAAACTTCAAACTGAGGAGAAATTTTTCCTTCAAAATTTTTTTTTTTCAAAGAACAGAGTTAGTCCTATACACATTAGCTTATTTGAATAAACAACAGGATACATAATGGTATGTTTCATAAGCCCATCGAATCAAGGAAGGAGATAAATATGTCTAAGCGAGGGATAATGCATTGATTGAGTCGAAACTGAGATTGAGAGAAGGAAAGATTGAGCAAGTTACCAAACGGGGGAATTATGAAAAATTTGAAAGGGATAGCGTTTACATGAAGAGGATCATTTCCATAAAGACTAGTTGGGAACACGGCTTTGAATGAATGAATGATTGCCACTCCTGTTTGGAATGGAGGAGGGGGGGGGGAAACTTGACTACTTATGCATATATTGAGATCTTTTTCTTAAGTGGAACAGTTTATGATACACGAAGGGATACCCAAGTCGTCTTTTTCAAAAGCATTCAATAGGAGAAAAAAAACCAAGTTGGGGAGACTCGAGTGAGCATCACAATGAAATTGGAAATCATAGACCACCAAACCGCAAATTGAGATCTAATCAGGTCTTTTTCATCGCCTTCCACTTCACTCCTTCAATCTCCCACCTCGCCCCCCCCCTCCTCAATCATCTTACCCATTGCCACATCTCCTTCGCTCACGACACACAATAACCAAACCACATATACTAACTCCTTTATTTCTCTAGGTTTTAGTTCAAGATTTATTGCACCCATCCCCAGCCACCGAAGCCAAACAACACAAGTTGAAATTGTTGGTTCAACAACCAAGATCTTTTTTCATGGATGTCAAATGCCAAGGATGTTTAAACATTACTACTGTTTTCAGCCATGCTCAAACTGCCGTCACTTGTGATTCATGTTCTACTGTGTTGTGTACTCCAACTGGTGGTAAGGCCAAGTTGACCGAAGGTTGTTCCTTTAGAAGAAAGTAAAGAAGTTAGGTGTGAAGACGTGAAGGTGTGAAGGCGCGAAGGCACGAAGGCGTGAAGGCGTGAAGGCGTGAAGGTGTGATTTTGGTGTTGATAGAGTGCGCTGGGAACTAAGAAATGACTAGTTTACCATGGTTCATCAAACGGAAGTTGGTTTTATCATTTTTACATGTATCATAATTATTTTTGCAAAAGTATATGTGTTTTAGATGTGTATACTAAACGAAATAAAAAACAAACATAATAAGGTTAAAAAAATAAAAATGGGAAAATGTAATCTTTACAAAACTTCTCTTTTAAATGTGTCTGCTTTCAGTAAGCTTGCAAAATTGAAAAACTAACCTCTCACCTGTATAAAAAACTGTATTATCAACTATATAAAAAAACTTGAAGACAGTCAGCATCCTAAAGCTTTGAACTTTTGGAGTTTCTCACAACTTCATCAATTGCATTGGCTACTTTATCAACATTTCCATCATTCAAACCAGCAACTGATGCTCTTCCACTAGAAACCAAATACACACCATGCTTCTTTTCCAACCGTTCAACTTGTTCAGGAGTTAATCCGGTAAATGAAAACATACCAGTTTGATCAGTTATATGATTCCATGTTCCTGGAGTACCCAATTTTTCCAATTTTGCCCGCAAGGCATTTCTCATCTTGATGATTCTTGATGACATTGTCACCAAATCTTTTCTCCATTGTGAATACAATTCCTTGTCATTAAGTATAGTGGAAACAATCTTGGATCCATAAGCAGGTGGATTGGAAATCTCACAACGGATAATTAAATTCAATTGTGATTTAATGGCTCTGCCAAAAGCATCATCTTTAGTGGGTAATACCACGTGAATAGCACCAACTCTTTCACCATACATACCGACATTTTTAGCAAATGATTGACAAATGATGATGGGAGTAGATTTAACAACTGAATCATTAATGGCTTTACGAATTGGATAAGCATCTTTTTCCAAATCACCAGAAGCAAAGCCTTGATAAGCTGAATCAAAAATAATCAAATGTTTTTTGGCTTCCAATGCCGCTAAAATTTGATTCCATTGTTCATAATTGGGGTCTAACCCAGTTGGGTTATGAGCACATGCATGCAAAAGGAAAATTGAACCCAGTTCAGCTTGGTTAATAGTATTTAAAAACCCCTTCAAATCCAATGACTTGGTGGCATTATCCCAATATGGATACGTCTTTACCGTTAAACCCAATGTCTCAAACACTTGTTTATGATTAGCCCAAGTTGGTTGTGACAAGTAAATCGTATGGGGACCTGCAGAATAAAACTTCTTCAAAAACAACCCAGCTAAATGCAAAGCGCCAGTTCCCGATAAACTCTGTTGTGAAACAACTCTACCTTCTTCAATAGCGGGGGATTTGTCTCCCAATAATACTTTAGCAGCACCAGTGTAAAATGGCTCAAACCCAGAAATCGATAAATATTCATGATTGTACTCGGGTGAATTGATCAATTTTTGTTCAGCTTGACGGACAGCGGGCAAGATCCATGGTTTACCATTGTTGTCACGATAAGCACCAATACCTAAATCAACTTTATCAGAACGTGAATCCTTATTGTATCTTGCTTTTAATCCAAATAATGGATCTGGTGGTAATTCCTTAACGTTGGTGAATAATTTAGACATATCTGGTAGAGTAGTTGGTTGTGTTGAAAGTTGATGGAAAAGAAGAACAGGAGTAGAGGGGAAAGAGAGCTTCTTTTTGTATTCTCTTTTGTTGAGTGGGAAATTGTGGGTGAGTAGTTTGTTGAATTTTTGTTTTCGGAAGAATTTTGCGGAGAGTCGTGTGCAGATGTCAACTGCTTGCGCTAAAATAATCCTTTTCTCCCTTCCATCCGAAAGGCATTCCTTGTGTCAAAAATAATCTCTCAAAATGAGGGGTAAAAATATGAAATAAAAAAATACACACAGTGAGTGTACACGTGACTTCTCCTAATGATGAGTTTATATACGATTCAGGGTCCAAAAGAATGGCATTACCGTGATCAAGTAGGAGATGATAATATATATAGTAACTCCTCAGAATGGTTCAGGCGGTAGAATGTTTCTGTCAAACATGGTCGCCTGACGGCTTATTATACTGCGCTTGGCTTTTTCGCTTCTTGTGACTTTTTTATGGTTACAGGCGGTTGATCTCGGGATAGAAACAACAGTTAAAACTTTTACTGCGCTTATAAAATCATAAAGGTGAACCAATGGAGGCAATGTATGAACCATCATCACTAACCCCACCTGTTGAAGCGTGAGAACATATGATCATTAGGAGTGGATGCATGGTTTTATGTGGATTGAAGAAAAGGCTTGGGATTGAAGAGTTAGATCCGTGTGAGCGAACAGGATTCGAAAATCTACTTTCGAATGTCCCATGTTGAGGGAGGAACTCTTGGCTTACGGAGTTTAAAAAAATAAAAATCGGACTTTTTCAAAAGTTGGAATTTGGCAGGTGCGGTTGAGAAGAGTAAGTTCTACTCCTAAGTAAGGCACTCGTTACGACCTCCTCACAAATTTTTTGCTTTAAATCGGGAACAAAAAATTCATCGAAAGAAATCACAAACTTATTTGAGTAATTATATTCGTTGTAGTAAAGAAAGAAAATGTTAATCTCACAAGCGACACTTTGATGATGATGGTGTTGTAAGTTATGCAGAACTAGTTTTTACTTTAACACTCGACTGCAAAATCTGTTTTGGAAACAATACTAGCGAAAATTTTGAATCCATCAGTAGTCCAAACTGTGGCCACTTTGAATACGAAAAGGTAGGAACACATGTCATCATACTTTTTGGGATCCCATACAACTCCCAATGTAGCACACTTCTAACTCAGTCAAGTCGTACCAGTTCATAGCTCAATAGTCACATTTGTGACTATCCTCGATGAGGTTTTGCAAACTTTTTACTCGATTATCTTTTGTACTGTACCTCACACGGCGTTTTTTTCACTGTGTAACGCAGCCATTTTTTGCTCCAAATAGTTCATGCCTAGAGCGCAATAACTATTTACAAGCCAACTAGCTTTTATATATCTTTGACAAGTTCACGAATTCTCGTGAAGGATTCGTCATCTCGTATTTTTCTACAATATCCGATGATGCACAAATTGATTTTCACTAAATTGACCTTTTCTAACGACACCAGTGCTGCGGAAGCGATGTTCCATGGTGCAGTGTTAATGAGACTATAAAAGGGTAAAGTATTCCCCTAAAACCTGTACCGTCAGAGACAAGACAATAAGTCCCTCAACTAAAAGGCCCCAGCAACTTTTGATATCATGACAGAAGATATACCAGAACTCAAATTCGATTGTGGTCCACAAGGAAATTTAACTACGTCTGTATACAATGAAACAATCATCAAAGCAATATATGTTTGTGGTAGATATAAGGAAAGATATGGACAGTCACAAAAGAACGGAACAAGCAATGGAAGAAATAAAGCAATCAACTTCAAAGGGTTGATAGTATTGATGGTAATTATGTTGCTTGAGGTGGTACAAGCTATCAGTGACGTGGATAATGTTGGCCTTCAATTGATTGATTTGCCTGATGTAGACGGAAATGTCTACAACGTGACACAATCGGACGTTGTTGATGATTATTTCTTACTGAGATTAGCGGGAGAGAACATTACTGCAATAATCGACACCTATACCGGGAGATACTATGAAGTAGTAGATACCGATCAGGCCCAAGTTGAAGAAGTCAATAGTAATAGTTCGAATATTGAAAAAAGGTGCCAAATTATGGGTCCACAGGTATCTACAGTGAGAGAGTGGCAGACAGCTCAATCAGGTACTTGGTGGTCTCCTTGGTACCCTGTGTCATGCTGCCACTATTGTGATAAAGGACCCAGTAGTTGCAGCATCAATTTGGGATACTCATTCACTTATGGGTGGTCAGTAACAGGAGGTGTAACTTTGGCGCAATTACAAGTTTCTACCTCATTCACATTGACCAGGTCATACACTAAGGACTCTTCATTCACATGTAATTGGAATGGCGGAAGTGGACCAGCGCAAATATGGTATCAACAGCAAGTCTACTGGGCTGATATGCAGAAACGGGACAGAATATTCAGTCCGGGATGTATGCAAGTATTACCATGGAGCAAGTATTATAGGTCCAATGTGCCAATCAAAGATTCATATCACGTTGGATGTAGCGTCGGGTGGGGTAACATAAATTGCGAAGTGCTGCAGAAATGTGTTCCAAACCATTGATCAGCTTACTGTAAATAGGAGTACGTATATATGGCAGCCATCAGATAACAATAACATTACGTGCTTGACCGAAAATTGGGATTCCAATGGAATTGAGTTTAACTCATTGGTTCATTCTGCCCATTATCAACATTAATTTCACTAAAGTAGTGTAAAGTCTCAAAAGAGCTCAATTGTTCTACTATAGGGCAAATGAATGCATGGAATGATCCAACACCTTAACTTTTCAAACACATAAATACACTTTGTCATGTATTAGAGCAAGGCGTCCACACATTCAGTAGCCTTTGTAGCACGATATAGAAAGAACAATTACAATACTCAGCATAACCAGCTTAGTACTATACCAAATTGGCGAATTCCCCTCGCCCTCGCCAAAAGAAATACGAAAATTACGAGAATCAAACCTTTGTGCTATAGACCAATTACTGATGTGTTTGGCAAGTATAAGTTGCTCATACGGCGGAAATGAGACCGAATTTGTACATAACTACATTTTGAATATTTTATACGTTTACACGACTATGGTTAAGTACGTTCATAGATTTAATAATAACATAGAGATGAATTGGCCAACTTTAGGCAATAACAACTTCGTACTTCTAACCAAAAAGAGTAATCATGTCCCCCGTTCTCTGTATTGCCTAAAATTAAAGAAAAAAAAAAAAGAAACAAAGAATCTACGTCACCACAGGACATATGTCGTCTCAGTTCTTGGTTATTATAGGTGAGATAAACTGCTATGTAGATTGCTATCTGACAGCGATACCTGCTTTGGAAACGGCATCGCCCAAGTATCCATCTTGATGTTTTCATTGTAATGAACGTGACTTTACAGCAGTAATATATCTGCAAGACCATATCAACGAGAAGCAATGGAAGAAAACCTGGGCGACGAACCACATGAGGCGTTGCAAACATCGCCTGTTTTTTCTTGGTCACCTGTATATTCTTTAGTCCATTTTCAGAGCCATTTCTAGCTCATGCATGTGGCTACAATATTGAAAACCAATCAGCGATTTTATACACTGACAAATTCAGACATCGTATTGAATGATTCGTCCTTTCATACTTTATCGATATCCGATAATCGTAATTCGATGATACACAAATTGGTTTTCACTAAATTGACCTTTTCCAACGACACCAGTGCTGCGGAAGCGATGTTCCATGGTGCAGTGTTAATGAGACTAT
>OGTJ01000080.1_pt1 | contig 67010 bp, 31 predicted proteins | sample 1574611 | NCBI WGS metagenome assembly OGTJ01 (sample SAMN03295858, study PRJEB24534) | human gut metagenome | isolation source: fecal sample 1 from infant 9 | host: Homo sapiens | place: USA: Pittsburgh, PA | collected 2014-07
AATCAGTCCCCCCCCCCGGAGTTTGCGAGTTTGCGAGGTTGCGAGAGTTTTCTTTGTAAATTTGTTTTTTTTTTTTGATTGGCAACCCCACATAAACGTTTGGTGATATATTCAGCTTCAGCTCATTGGATGACTTTGGTGTTACACATCATTCGGTTTTGTTTGTAAAGTTTTACCCTTGGTGCATAAATGCCTTCCCCAATTGCCGTTTTTGGTAGGGTAAGAACAATAAGAACAACCCAAAACCTGAGAAACAAGAAAAAGACAAACAGAAAAAAAAAGAAAAAAAGTCCTCCAATTTTATTCACAAACACAAACAGAAGAACCTCCCATATAAAAACAAGGCAAAAATTTTGTTGAATCTCTAGAAATTGTGTATGTTGGTTGGGTTAAAGCTAAAAGGTTACACAATGGGAAAACACTGGAAAGTGGATGAAACTCCGAAGGGAGTAATGTAACAAACCGACAAAGAAATTTTCTGCTCTGATGCTATATAAAAGGGAAAGCTGTTTACCCCAGACTTTGTTTTCAGTTTAGTTGATCATACACAACTATACCTACAAACATGTCATCAACCTCATCACAACATTCAGGAAAAGTAGGTGTTGCTTCCAAAGACAGCGACCAACACCACCACGACCACGACAAAGTTTCAAGAGTTCATATTCATGGCAATGGAGGCGAATTTGTCACCATCAATGGACACAAATATTACCGTCATGAGTTGATGTCAGCATTCGGTGGTACTTTAAACCCAGGTGTGAGCCCAAATCCCACAATCAATATGAATCCTGCTCCTGTTGGATTGTGTGGTTTCGCTTTGACGACGTTTGTTTTGAGTTTGTACAATGCGCAAGCCATGGGTATCATGCTTCCAAATGTCGTTGTGTCATTGGCTTGCATGTACGGAGGAACGGTTCAATTCTTGGCTGGTCTTTTGGAGTTTGCCACTGGTAACACTTTTGGTTTCACTGCTTTGACTTCATATGGTGCCTTTTGGATAAGTTATGCCGCTATATTTATTGAAGCTTTTGGAATCGAAGAAGCTTATGCCAACACTGATCAAATGGAAAATGCCGTGGGTTTTTTTTTAATTGGATGGGCGATTTTTACATTGATTTTGGTGTTGAATACAGTCAAGTCAACAGTTGCATTTTTCCTTTTGTTTTTCTTTTTATTCGTTACGTATTTATTATTAGCAGGTGGTGCATTTTCCGGCCGTGTTGGAGTGACTCGTGCTGGAGGTGTCTTTGGAGTGATTACTGCTATTATCGCTTGGTATAATGCTTTCGCTGGTACTGCCAATAAGACAAACTCATATATTGTTGCTCATCCTATTCAATTACCAGTGTTCAAGAGAGATTAATTGGGAAAAGTGAGTACGCTCTTTGCTTTGTGGGATAGTGGATGGAAATCACAGTTGACAGTATTTAATTAATTGTAATTAATTTTCAGAACAGTTGTAGATACATCCACGTCTCTTTTGGGTTCGGCGCACTGGATGCAACTGCGGTAAGTATAACTCAATCTCTGGCGCAATTGGCGTAGAAAAACCCAATCACGCATTGAATTGATTGAGTTAGAGTTGGCAAAAGTCTATATTGCAACACAGTCATATGAAATACAATACAATTAAACAAAGAACCACATAATAAGATGCTACGAGTGACTCGCCTCAACTACAAGTTCCCCGCTAACCCAGATTCACAAAATTAGAAAAACTCAACCTCAAAAAAACACATTAGAACAATTCATCACATCGTTACCCAATTACTTTGACACGGAACGAATACAGACAAGCTCAGACTTCCATCAAACATTTGTTACCAAAAATCGGAAGCACCCTACTCTCCTTTTAAAGCGAAGCATGCTTTTGAAGCTCGGACTTGTGGCCGTTCTTAATCTATAACCATTGATGTAAATGGGAATGGAGTTGAGAGCAGTATTTCAAACTCTGCTTCCACATTAACTTCAAAGTGCCAGATAGTAATTGATGTAACTCTTTGTATTTTAGATGATTTTGAGCAATCATCCAACACACAAATGGTGATTAAAAAAACCAAACGACTTGAAACAGATCAAAACTTTGGATATTCGATTGTTTCCCGTGATGAGGTTTCGCATCAATTTACCCTACGCAGTGAAACAACAAATTCAACCAGCACATCCAAGGAACCGAAAATATCATCGCAGACATTCTTTCACGATTCATGGATGATGTGTTTTCAAAATTTGACGACATGATTTTTCGTTAAGAAATTTTAGTTTCCAATAAAGGAGAAAGAAAAAAAGACGTATACTTTGCCTCACTGTAACTGTATACTTCCTCTATACAGTTTGGTACTTTGCAACAATGGCATCAAATACTTCATTCTTTGACTCTTCGTCCTTGATTAACTCATGCTCGGCATTCACTCTCTTCAACTCTACCAACAACTCATTGGTTCCTTGTCCGTAATTAACCAATCTATCCAATGTAATTTGATTAGCAATCAAATCAGCACTCTTTTCGTTAGTCAATGTTGATATTTGATCCAAAATTTCTTGTGCTTCAGGGTAATGTTTCAACTGTAAAGTCAATACCAATAACACTGTCAAATTGTGGACTTTACCCTTGACGTCTTCATCACTATAACTATTACTTAAAACTTCATCGTAAAGTGAATAACTATTATTGACGTTATCGGTTCCATTTTGAATACTAATGTACCAGCTCTCGATGATTTGATAGATGATATTGTCACGAGAGAAATCAGGAAACAGATTCAATACTTTAAAAATAGCAGTAGCTTGTTTAAAGTTACCTTTGATAAAGTACAACTGAATCAAGGTTAAAAACACTTCAATTTCGTTGTATTTTTGCAAATTGTTCAACTTGTCAATGTAATCAGTAAGAAACTTGATACTTTGATCAATATCTTTGGCAAATTTGACCAAGTAAAGTGATGTCAATATAGCTTGCAATTCAAATTTAGCTTGTTTTAAATCCTCAAAATAAGTTGAATCGTCAGTTCCAAAATCATGCAAATCGTTCCATGCTTGTAGCAATTGGAAAAACCCTTCATTATCAGGAAACCTAGTTTTACCTTGTTCTATCAATTGCGACGCATCTTGGTCCAAAGCTACTGTTGATCTAATCTGAAATTCCAATACCTTTAATTGATTCTCTTCGGAAAATTCCTCAAGCGAATAAGATTTAACTTTGTGGTATTGGTTGGTGTAAAATTGATACCTAATGGTATATAGTTCACCAGAGTCGGAAAAGGCGTCCATTGTAGATTACGTAGTGATGTTGGTATTCGACTGGAGTTGTCGCTTTGTTGTCAAGTATTGGAATTTTGAGAGTTCTTTTTTTTTTTTTCCAACAATGCGCTACCGCCCAATATTCTCATTTACTCAACGCGTGAACTTGTATAAAACCAGTCTAGAAAGCTACGTGTCTTCAAGAGGCACTTGAAGGGATATGCCTTTGGCTATAAACAGATTATTTTTTACTTTAGATATTCTACTTACCACCTCTGATTCTGTCCCATGCTGATATTTGTGTAGACGATTCTTGTGGGTCATGCACTGAAACGTCTCCATTATAACTACCACCAAAAGGCTGCGCTTGTGGCAGTTTCGGTTCTTCGTCTTCAGTCACGTCAAACCCATTGGCCAATCTAATCTTGTCCCAATGGGACAAATTGTGATGGTCATTAAGACCAACACTATTGACAAAATTTGCACCACCATCTCTCTGATGATATTCCTTCTCTTTGTAAACTTGTGGATCAAAGCTCACCTTATCTGGACTTGGTTCAATTATTCTTCTTGCTTTGGGGTCAACCGTCACTGTTCTTGGATCTTGTAATTTGTATTTCGGATCCTTTGATGATTTCAAGTAGTAATAATAAAAAGCGCCAACGTTGTGCCATTCCATGTGTTTCCAAGCATCCAACTGCGGCCCATTAAGCTCACCACTAGTGATTTTGTCATTGAAACTTTTCCGCTGTACAATTGTACTAACAACCATCATGTTGGCAAGACCAAGGAAAAATGACAAGAACGGTTTCTGGATAAATGAAAGTTTCGAAGGCGTTTGTTTCTTGATTAATTTGTAGTATATAGTAGGCGTGATAAGTCCAATCATACCAGCTGAGTAGCCAATAAGATTGTTGGATACAAGAACCGATTGTAATTCTTGCTTTAGCTTCAACCTGTCTTCTGGGGTCAACTTGCTATCGGCTTCATAAAAGTCAATGCTCGCCTGAAATTGCTCTGGAGATAGCCGCGACTTCAAGTAGTTGTATTCCGTAGGATTGGCATCTGTGTTGCGGTCAGTCATGGTGTTTGGTTGTGCACTATTGCTTGTGGAGTTGGGTGGAGTCGGGTGAAGTCGGCTTTTTTTTTTCTCTTCTGAAAAGCAGAATCGATTAGTATAGAACATTTAAGCAAAACATCTTTTAATTACAATCTATATCATCAACTACACATCACTTGCTGATATCCAAACCATGGTGCATCTTTAACTTATCCCAGGTACTCAAGGGGTACTTGTGGCCTTGAGAATCAGTGTGACCCAATCCAATGGTATCAGTAAAGTGACCCGTTTGTTTAGCATCAATCAATGCTTCATCAGAACAAGTTCTTGGGTCTCTAATGATAAACATTGGATTGAAGGTTGTTCTGAGGTAATACAATGTGTATGCACCAGCATTTTGGTAGCTCATGTTCTTCCAAACATTGGCGACATTAGTGTTTGGGAAATTTGCTGGGTTCTTTTTAGTTTTGTTGAAAAAGTACTTTCCTGAATAATAGTTACCAGCAATCAATGTACCAAATCCAAAACATAAAGACAAGAATGGATATTGAATCAAAAAGAATGGGGTCGGGGTGATGAGTGGCTTTTTAATGAGTCTAATGTAAACAGTTGGACTAAAGAACCCCAACATACCAGTGGTATAACCAACAAGGTTCGATTTGATTGAGATTTTTTGCAATTGAACAGCAATTGTTTCTCTATCCTTATGATCTAATCTCTGATCAGCTTCATAAAAGTTGATACATTTTTGAAATTGTTCTGGAGTGAGAATGTTTTGCAAAGGGTTCGAAGTTGACATTTTGAGGCTAATTGATGACAGGTTTGAAAAAGAAGAATTTAGGCGAATGATTAATTGGGTTATTCAATTGATGCACAGATGAAGCAAAACGAGTCTATATATGTAGTCTATTTTTTATAATAAATCTTCTTTGCATTACACTCAGCGCAAACTGAAATGACCCTTTTCGAATCTTCTAAGAAGGAATTGCCAAAACTGCACGATTACGTAAGGTACGCAAAAAAATTGAATTGCTAAAATTATGCACCAACACTTAAATAAAAATGACAAAGAGAATTGATTATTCCAGTCCTTTCCCATAAAGTTCAATCTTTTACAAAATCTCTTCATCACTCACTAATATCCCATTCACTTCTATCTACCTATAATTTGTTGTCTGATCTTTTTTCTTCTCTAAGCTTAACCAACAGTTGAATAACAGAATCAACAGAAACCATTGGATTCTTACCTTGCTCTTCAGTGATATCTCTGTTTCTAATGTTTACGCTGTAGTTCTCCTCTTCTTCGGCACCAACAATGAAGATGAAATTGTATTGCATCAATTGTCCAGATCTAACCTTCTTTGGTAATGTGTTACCACTAACGTCAACATCACAGTAGAAAAAGTATTCATCGTTAAACAACTTCTTTAATTTTTCAGCGTAATCATAGTATTTTGGACTGACTGGAACAATAAGAATTTGTCTTGGTGACAACCAGAATGGCCATTTACCTTTGTAATGCTCGGTCAAAATAGCAGTCATTCTTTCGACTGAGCCCAAAATGGCTCTATGAATCATGACTGGACGTTCAGTAGCACTATTGCTTTCAGATCTGTACTCCAACTCAAATCTGGAAGGCAATTGGAAATCAAGTTGAATTGTTGCACATTGAAACCATCTCTTCAAGGCATCACTTATCATAATATCGATCTTTGGACCATAAAAAGCACCATCACCAGGATTCAACTCCCATTTACCTTCACCCAAAAAGTCATTCAAAGCACCTTCCAACTTCTTCTCAGCAGAATTCCAAGTTTCAATATCACCAACAAACTTTTCAGGCCTGGTTGACAATTCCATCTTGAATTCGAAACCGAAAATACCATACATCTTTTTCAACAAGTCAAAAACTCCTGCAATTTCGGTACCAATTTGATCAGGTGTGCAGAAAATATGAGCGTCATCTTGTTGGAAACGACGAACTCTTGTTAATCCAGATAACGCACCGGAAAATTCATTTCTGTGGAGAACACCAAAATCAGCAACACGCCATGGCAATTCACGGTATGAACGTTCTCTTGATTTGAAAAGTATACAATGGCCGGGACAGTTTCCAATAACAACTGGTTTTGATGCACAAACAACGTTCCCACTAGTATCACGGTGTACTCTATGGGCGACAATCAATCCAGTTGGAACAGTGACACACCAAACTCTTCCCTGGTAGTCGCCAACAGCTCTAATTTCGGTGGTTGAGTTCAAGGTAGTATTGACAAAGGCATGCGCTGAAGAAGCAGATTCTTCAGCAGCAACAAGAAATCCATATTTTGAATCTTTTTGCAACAATTCACGAGCTGGAACCTTCTTGAATGGGGCTTCACGAGATTCTGCATTTTGTTGAACATACATGTCGTGGTCTTCAGTAACTAACAAGGATACTCCACTCTTGTCTCCACTTGAAGCAATATCGTAGTTTGCAAATTCCACCATCTTGTGGTTGGCTGAATCTTTGACAATAAAATTTGAGGCTTTGGAGTATTGGATTTGTTTAGATTCTGGGTCATATGTTGCAAAATTTACATCCTTCCAATTGGATTCAATTTCATTGAGAAACAAGAAACCCTTGTCAGTTTGGATTCTCATATCTTCACTCAAACAGTTCATTGGTTTCAACCCAAAAGTTTCTTTCTCAACTTCAAATGAAAACATATTTTCTTTATAGTTTTGCCAATGACCAGACGTTTCCCATAATTTGGTAGCATACATGTTTGGAGTGATAACTTCTTCATATCCTCTCTTTCTGTATTCAATTCTTAATGTGTCCACCAAGGTGTTGTAAATTCTGGTACCATGAGGTAACCACATTGCCGAACCTGGCGATACATCATTAAAAAAAAACAACTCTTGGTCACGACCAATCTTTCTATGGTCTCTTTCAGCAGCCTCTTTCAAAAATTGTAAATGTTCAGTCATCAACTTCTTGTCAGGGAATGAAATACCATAGACTCTTTGCAATGAGTCATTCTTAGCATCACCGAGGAAATATGAACTGGAATTCTTCAACACCTTCATTGCCTTAATTCTTCCTGAATGGGGGATATGAGGACCAACACATAAATCAATCAATGGGCCGCATCTGTATACAGTTGTTGATGTGCCATCTGGAATCTTGTCCTTGATAAATTGAACTTTATACTTGTTGTAATGAAACATTTTCAACAAATCCTCCTTGGTCATTTCCAATCTGTCAAATTTTTGCTTCTCTTTAATAGCTTTGGTGGCAATTGTTTCCAAACTACCGAAATCAGCCTGGTTAACGAATGTGGTTCCATCATTGATTGACATGTCGTAAAAGAACCCATCATCAGTTGGGGGACCATGAGACAAGTGACATCCATAATGACACTCACAGGCTTCACCCAAAATGTGTGCCGACGAGTGCCAGAAAACTGCTTTACCTTCAGGATGCTCAAAATCTAAAAATTCCAAAGTGGCATCACCTTCTAAAGGACGTGGCATATCCCAAAGTTTCCCATTGACTTTTGAAATGACTTGTCTTTCGGCAAAAGATTTACCAATAGAGTTGGCAATATCCATTGGTGAAGTCTCATAGGAAGTTCCTTCCTTGACGCTTCCATCCTTCAAAGTAATCTGGATAGGCTTCTTTTCCTTGGCTGCAATTTCTGCATCGTATTTAGCCTTTAATTCGTCAAACAATTTAATTCTCTCTTCGAGAAATGCTGGTTGGGGCTCCAAGTACAATGGTGAGCTCGATTGTTGAGATCGCTTTTTGTCCTTCTTATTGTTTTGTCCTTTGTTATCCTTAACAGATAACTTTTCGACTTTATCAGCTACTTCAGACATCTTCGTCGTGGGTGTGGATAGTTTGATTGAGTCAACCCTGAAAATTGCAAGATTTTTTTTTTTTTTTTTCGTTTCCACGTCTGAAAATTTTGAAATGGACTTACGTAAGCACAGAATACAAAGTGAATGTCTAATGAGCGAACTGAATGATACAAAGAAATACATAATACAAACGTATGAACTGACTATTTGAAGCAACAAAGCCTTTAAACAACGTGTTTTGTCCACGTCAACTATAGGGCTCTTTAATCTTGCTCTGTTGCCTTTTTCATTCTGGCAATCTTCACCAACGGACTCAAACTTTCCACGTCATCACTCTCCAATATAAATTTGTCATGCAATAAATCGTCCGCAGTAGCACGCTTATTGAAATCAACTTGCAAACACCACGACAAAAATCTACGAATATCGTAACTCAATGCCTCTGGTTCCTTCAATGATGGGGTTCCATTCGTTGCAATGAGGTACAATGCACGAAGTGGAGTTTCATTCAAATATGGTGGCTCTCCTTCAATCATTTCAATCACCATTATACCTAATGACCATATATCCACTTTTGGTCCATACTCCTTTCTCGAAACCACTTCAGGCGCCATCCAGTATGGAGTTCCCACCATTGTTGTCCTTTTCAAGTTGAGTTCATTTATTTGCGCACAAAAGCCAAAATCAGTCATTTTGATGTTACCATTGATGTCAAGCAATATGTTATCCGATTTAATATCACGGTGAATGACACCCTTTGAATGTAAAAACTTTAAACCTTTCAATGTTTCACGACATACTGCACCAATTTGGCCCTCCGTCATGACACTGTGGGTAACAATTTCAGTCAATGAACCACCCTCCATATATTCCATAATGACCCATAAATCTCCCTTGACTAGGTATGAATCAATATAGTTGACAATGTTTGGATGTTTGCTACCTTTCATAACCAAGATCTCATTGATAATCAACTCCTTCTTTGGTTGTTGCTCGAGGTTCATTTGTTTAATTGCGACTGTTTGGTTCCCCTTGGCTACATCGTGGGCAATGTAAACACCGCCAGAGGCACCTTGTCCAATCTTGATCAAGTCAACATACAACTCCTTTGGGTCACCTTGAGTACATATGCTTTGAAGCTTGGTAATAATTTGTAGGTTTTTACGCTTCTTTTCTTCACGCTTCTTCTGTGCTATAAGAGCAGCTTGTTTGGCATCACGCACAGTTCCTCCAGACGACTTTTTCAATGCTGGAGCAGCACTATTAGGATCAATGTTCAGTTGTGAAGTGGACTTATCCAACTGCTCCTGGTTTTGTTGCTCCAACTTTTTAGCTTGTTGTCTTTTTTGAATCTCTTCAATTTCCCTTGCCTTTTGCTCTCTCAACCTTTTTTGTGCCTCTTGAAATTTGCTTTGTTGTCCCTCCTTCTGTGATGATGACGTTGTTGGTGCTGTTGCATTGGCAAGTGCCTGTTGTGGGTCACTACGAGGAGGGATCGATTGATGCACAGGTACAGGCGGTGGGGGTGGAGCTCGATGAGAAGTAAACTCATTCTTTCGTTGCTTTGGCACATTCAAATCATCAAACTGTGGTGTGGGCGCAATTGGTGCCGTAGTAGAACCAGTAGTTGCAGGCTTGATTCGATTGGACAAAGAAGCAGAATGCGATTTTGACTTGGGAATGTTTGATGGTGGTGGAGGTGGGGCAGGTATATTGCTGAATTTGTCAATGCCACCATTAGTTTGAGCTCTTAATGACTTGACAGATTTTTGTGATAGCGTCTTTTTTTCCAAATAACCCGGTGAATTTGTTTGATTCGGTGGTGATGTACGTGGCTGTCTTGGAGTATGGTCCAATCCTTGTTTCTGCGAAGTGGGTGTTCTGTTCACATTCTGCGCTGATCCAGGAGTTGACGGTGGCTTTGGAGCAGGTCTGCTAGGAATAAATTGCGTCTCTTGATGAATGTTTGGTGTGGCTTGTTGCAGTGTTTGCGATTGAGCTTTGTTTGGAGAAACCCGTCCTTGCTTTGGGGTATCCAGATAATTCTCTTTATCTAGTGACGTCGTGGACACCCTTTGTGGACTCCTGGACTCAGTACTAGGGGTTGCCGGTGGTGTGTTTTCAAAGTTTTCAGATCCGCTGGAATCACTTTTGTTTTTATTGACTCCAAACTTTTGAAAAGCGTGATCATCCGGGTTCTCATTTGAGTCTTGATAAAATGCCACTATATCCATCATAGCTTGAGGGTGTTGTTCTTGCTCCTTCTTGGTGATACCACTAGCAGCAAGTAACCTTTCCCATTCAACTGGTAAACCAGTGTATGATCCATCATCATCAACACCGACGTGGGCTACATGTTTTGCATTGAAGGGAGTACTTATCTTCATATTGAGTTCTGGCGAAGGAGGCGCAGGTGCAACCGACGTTTTGCTCTTGCCAAACATTGATGAAAACACTTCCCTCATTTTATTCTTTTTCTTTTCAGTCTTTGGGGATTGCTTGTTGAGGCCCATTGATAGATTGGTTGTTGGGAAAGTACCATTTGAAGAATTTACCAAAGTTGATGTAGTTGATGCATTCAGATACGAAGGGAACTTTGTTGCGCTTGGCGGCACTGGTGTGATTGCAGCAGTTTGATTGTGCACTGTGGACTGATTACCCCTGGCAGCTTTGACGCCTGTATCCTCTTTTGGTGTTCTTACAACAGTTGATGTGGATGACACATTCCTACTTTGATCTGCCGGTTTCTCTGGTTCCATAGAAGACACATTCCTATTTTGATCTACTGGTTTCTCTGGTTCCATGGATGGGGTTTGATTGAACTGGTGCTGGTAACGTAGTGGGTTCATTGGGGGGATATCGTCGATGTTTTCGTTTTCAATCGTGGGTATTCTATCTAGCTCATTCTTTAAATTTGGCGAGTACACTAGATTACTTGACGAGTCATCTTCATCGCTTTGGTTCAAATACTGGTTAATATCGATCGATGGCGGTTGTGCAAAATGTGTGGGTTTGCCTGGGTCCAAGGTTGGTTTATAAGTTTGCAGTTGTGTGTCCACTTCAGGAGTGCTTGTTTCAGTTTGCTGTGCATTGTCACTATGTAATGGATCCTCTTCTCTTTGCAACTTGTAATAAGAAGCGGTCAGAAAAGCAGAATCATCGGGTGAGATCTCTTTCTCGTCTTCAACTTGTTCTGTCGTAACGTCACCTATTTGCACCGCATTGTTATGCTCACTCTCACCTTCCTCTGTTATTGCATCTGCAGATTCGTTCAAGGCAAGATTGGAATTTGTGTCTCTTTGGCTAATACCTTCAAATATTCCCTGTCCGATTGAGTCTTTGCTTTCACTTTTATTTATTGTTTCGCGTAATTGTTTATACTCTTCTTCCTTGTCATTTTCCCCTTTTAATCCGCTAACATCAAACGTACCGGGCACTCGAAGAGGCATACCTTGCATTTGACTCACACCGGTACTGTCGTACTCGTGTTCTTCCTCCGTCAGTTGATGTCCCTCGTGTACTGAGCTTCTCAATTCAGATTCATCAGCAATTCCGTTTTCGTTATGTAATGGTTCTTGTGATGGACCATTCTCACTTGATATTTCGTCAGTTTCAAATTGGGCCATTCGATCCTGCATGGGCGAGCCCAAACTCAACTGAGACCCATTATTAGATGACTGCAAGACATGTCTTGGTTGTTGTAAGATTGTTTCCTCCTCTGAAGGAGAATATTGAATATCATGTGACAGGTCATTCTTTGTGACGTTTGCATGGTGTTCACCGGTGTGGGCGCTTTCGGCACCCTGTGTCTCATTTGAATCAGATAGCAGTTGATGGTTAGAGCTCATTCTCGTACACTGCTTATAAACGGTGGGTGATGGTTGATACTTTTAATTGTCTTTAATTTGGTAACGAACGTTGTGTGTTTATTTTTTGTTTTATCTATGTGGCGTGTAGATTGGTAATAATTCTTGCTTCTTGAAATTGCGCTGTTACAGTATACTCCGATAGTAGACGTGTCTGTAGTTCCTTCTTCTTTCAATGATCGACAGTAATTGTGCAATAAAATGTATATGGTATCAGTTGTTTTGAGTATACTATCTTTTCACTGTTGGTCTCTCTCTCTCTCTCTCTTTGAATTTTTTGATTATTATTTTTTTTTTTTTATTTAATTCTTATTTAAGTTCAAACATTCTATTTTACTAATTACTAATTTCTACAAAACTCCACCCCGGAACAATATTACGACGATCATTGCTAAAGAATGTAGCCCTTGGAACGTAAATATGCACATCTCAGACAACATATCGCGTGTGTTTTCCCCCTCCTAATTACAATACATTTCCAACAGTCGTACTGTATTTTCACCAAAAAGGGTTTTCAAATCGTGCCACACCCACACACCAATACAATACAAACGATACATAATAAATGTGTTTTTTGTGTAAATGCACGACCAAATGCAATAGTTGCACAAAAGGATCTAAATTGTAAAACAATAGCAAAACAAGCATAGAGGCCGTATATAGCACACACACACACACACACACAGTACATTTGTGTATGGTGGTGAGCTTGTATGCATCAAGCTTTGTGCAACATCAATAGATGAGAAAACATACCTTGATGAGTGAGTTACAAATACTTTTTCATTGTTCCATGTCTGAATTTAAGCATTTAGAGGGCCGTGAAAAACAATCGAGGCTTTCTCCTTTTTTTTTTAAACTTTTGGTAACTTTAGATTTAACTGTTGATTCTAGACACAATCTGTATGGTTTGTATACCATTTTGTTTTTAGGTTAGAGAGCAACCAATGTGCTACTTCTCTACCCCCGCTGTGTTCCATGTGAACATAGTTTGAGGCGTTCGGCCTTGCTTGTACTACCCCAATTCCTCACTCTCACAAGTAGACGAGAAGATTACAATCTTTTTAGTCGCTTGGCATATTTTCGCACGTTTTGTCGCGACACGTCTCTTCTAGATTCTTTGTCACATTCCACAACGCCCTTTTTTTGCACACAAGTTGCTGTGACCCATGTATCAATAACAATCGTCAAACACCAATTCTATATAGATAAACCTGTCCACAATTGGACTAGCTGAGCCTCCTCACTATTTTTTCCGCAAACCTTGGACCTCGAAATTACCAATCCCTTCTTCAAAAATATAGCCATTACGAACTAAATGATCCTTGACGTATCGCCTGATTATGCTTACTCCATTCGCCGAGTGTATTCCGCGACCAGTTACGATTAGCAAGTTATTAACAAATACCCCTGAGGAACCATACAGGTTAAGCTTGCCATGTTCAATACGTTGTTCTATTTCCTCTTGCCACCATGCATCAAGAACCCTTTTCGTTAGTGCAAGAGCCTCCAACGCAGTTTTTCCATGTAAATCTAGCTTGGAGTCCGAAACAAACTTGCTAATGTCTTTTGTCGAAGTTGGTGTTGGGGTTTGCAGTGACAGTGGCCCCCTTTTCGCAGAGTAACCTTTGAAAGTTTCCGCAAGACCTGAGTAGATGGGGATCGAATTGGTGGTGTAAGAATTTTTTTTGGCCGAATTGTTTATCGGGGCTACGTTTATAGCGTATTCTATCGTCGGTAACTTATCAATCGATCTATGCGATAACACCTCAATTGCGAATTGCAACACTTTATCACAATCACCTTCGTAAAACTCAAGTGCATTGATGAGAACAGATTTATCCAACATTTGAAGCTGCTTATTAACAATGTACATGTGTTGAAGCTCCAAACTTTCTGCTCCATGTGGATTATATTTGTATGTGGAGGATGCTAAACGGTATTCTGTGTTTGTTCTTGAAACTTTCTTGGGCCCACCCCTTTGCACACGGCCACCGACATTTCTGATTGTCACTTGTTGTCGTACTTTTGGTCTGCAATTAACGACAATGCTCTTTAATGTCTCACTATAATCTTGACGACACTTGCATATATGAAACTTGATTTTCTCGTCGTCAAGTATTCGTTGTGCTGACTTGTCTCCGGTGGTAAAGGTGTCACCATCATTGACATCTAAAATGCTTTTGACTCGACTAATCAAGTCATCATCAACCTTCCATGCATTGCTTTCAGTTCTGCCAGTCTGCATTGATTTTAATGAATCAGGGTCTAGCAAATCAATAGATGCACCATCCACATCTCCATTATGTTTAATAAGAGCCTGCTCAATCAATGATGGGTGAAAGTGAGGGAAAATCTCTTGCAATTGACATGTCTCCACCACGTATTTTGACAGCTGAAGCTTGGACGCAGGCTCAACAGGCTTTTGGTACCAGGTCAACCCTTGATCCGTTGGCTCTGCTGCTTTTGAAGCTTGTACCTCTTTCCCTTCAAGCTCTGTATGTATGCCTTCCCCTTCCATTAACTCTCTTTGTTCACTTTCAACAAACAACTCTTCCATTAGTTGCTCAACATTATCACTAAGCTTCAATCTGATCTTCAAGTCGGTTTTGACAAGGTTGGGAAATATCTCTGACAACTGCTCTACTAGATTAATGAAGTTGGGATCTGAATCGCTTTTATCGAGAAAAAACTGTGTATACTCCTGCTCTGCATCGAGGATTCCATTATCTGTAGAGTTGATGCTTCTTGATGATATTGCATCTGCTGAATTTGCCGTTGGCTGACTCATGGCAGTTGACGATTGTGACCAAATGCTTGCATTCCCAGGAGTATTGGAATCAGGACAGAGACTAGTATCGGCATTTTCTTTGTCTATTTCATCTTTTTTAGTCGATTCCATGCTTGTCAAACTTGTTTTTGCAAGATTTTCACTCAATTGATCCATTGTAGATGATACTACTCGTTCTTAGTGGATACGCGTGGTTCATTCAATAGTGTAAGGGTATGATGATGGCCTGCAATAGGGTAAACTAAAGTGTACGTGTGATGACCAGGGATCGTGATTTACAATGTCAAATCTGCCAAAAAAAAAAAATAGTGTAAAATAAAGTGAGCACAAAAGCTAAATGCATGGAATCAGAATGCAAGGCACACAGTACAGTTAAGAGCTATTTAGCATTGCTACAAACACCGGCATGTTCTATAAACTATCCAAAACCTGCCCACTCGATTGAAAAACACATGGGTTCATCCTCATCATCAAACAACTGTTCCAAAAGAGTGTCATTGGCAAAATCTGCATCATCACCATCGTCGGCTTTCTTTTCTCCCTTCATCTCCATTAAGATTAAATTCTTCTTTACACTAGTAGCCAATCTCCCACCAACAATGATATCATACATATCAACTACATCAAACTTTACAATTGAATAAGAATGATAACGTAGTGGGTCTCCTGGGTATATCACCAAATCTCCACCAAATTTCAATCCTGGATTGATATAGAATCCACGGTTTTGTAAATACTTGTAGTATTTGTAATGATTAACGAGCTGAGATAGGCTTTTGGTATTGCTGTGTTTAAAATATGCAGACAAGTACGATTGGATTGAAACTTTGAATGTTTGAGCTAGCTTGGCATCATGTTCAGACTCACAATTCTCCACAACCAAAATGTTATTTTCTGTCAAATTATCATTTTCCACCTTTCCCTGTGATTGCTCCTGTCGCCTCTTCAATTTGGCATTCCGATATGCCAATTGATTAATCAAAATTGCATAATGATACTGAACCAACCATAAAACTTCATAAATGTTTAGCTTCAACGGCACCGATAAGAATATATTTTGTTGAGGGTATTGCTGTAATGTGCCAATTAGAATACCCAAAATGTGATACTTGTTGCGTAGCTGTTTTATATCATCAAGGTTGAATACGAGGACTTCAGGATTTGATGTGGGGTCTATAAGTGGTAAGTGGATAGGAGGCGTCTCTATCGCTGGGTTTGTTGTATCAGAAGATGGAAGCGTGGGTTCTGTCTCATTGAGCAGTGGCAGTTGTGTTTTTATATCATCTTGCATGTTAATCACACCGGGTCTGCTGTTAGTATACTCCTTTTCCGTGATGAGATATTTCGGCCAAATTCTGCTCCTTGCACGTGCAGAAGGAATAATGAATTCATCACAATGTACACGACAAATTAAATTCTCTCGCTTTGTTGTTCTTTCACAAACCGCACAAGCAAAAAGAGTTGCATCAAAAGTTAAATTTGTGTCCTTGAATGGTGTGAGTATCTGTATCTTTTGTCAGGCTGGGTCCTATTATCGCTATAGCGCATCCTCATTTAAATATATCGACTGCGGCTCACCATTGGAGACAATCGAGGTGATCAAATTTTGATTTGTTTCAAGTGGCGACACCCATTCGGTCATTTGTTGGGTATCAATGTTTAAAATATTTGGCAAAAACGAAGTGGAGATATACCAGAGAAATAAAATATAGCTTGTAAGCGCTTTTGCCATGAATCCCGCAATGATTACAAACAACAAGTCGTTAAATCGTACATCTTTTAAACTACACGCCTTTAAACTATGTGCTACCACCATCGGAATCATCCATTGGTGGGGGCTTCTTCCTAACTGTTTTTGAACGACTAGGTGAACTCGGTTGAGATAACGCCACCGTTGGCTCAGCAGACAACAACATGTTCAAATTGTCCTGCTTTTCACTACCTCCAACACCACCACCACCACCATCACCACTACTAGCATGTGGGGATGCCGATGCCTCTTGATATTCATTTGAAAACACATCATTGTTGCCCGCTTGTTCCATACTTGGTGAATTGGGCATATTTTGTAAAGTCTGCGCAAATGCACCCGATGATGCCAATTGTGCAGCTGTCACACCACTGTTTGATTTGTAGTGCCTTTTCGGGGTGAGTGAGCCTCCTTCTCCAGCACCGTCATTACCGCCAGCACCGCCATTACCATTACGTTTACCAGGCTTCACTGGTGGATCATGTATATACTCAGCACGAGCAAAGTTGAATGATGGTGATCGAATTCTAGGTGATGATAACGATGCTTGAGTGAGAATTGACAGTGCGGTGACGGGCTCGGTTGAAGCAATAGGCAATGTTGCATCACTTGCACTTGCACTTGCACTTGCGCTTGCACCAGAACCCTGTCCCTGTCCCTGTCCAATCCCATTTCCAGAGGTCCGATCTTTACCAAATGATGACACACTTGATGATTTGCGCGCTCGCCTATTGGTAATCATTTCTGGTGGATGATACGTTTCACTAGCCCCAGTAACAGGAGATGTCATAGGCAGCAGTGAAGCTTTCAAACCTGATGTGGTGTCAGCCTTTTGTTGAGGTGAGTTGTTTCTGTAATCATCTTTAAAGTACCATTTACCTATACGTTTCAACAACCCGTTACCATTGGCATCGGTTGCATTTGTGGCACCTCTACTTGAGCCTCTTGTGGATGTTGTGGCCCCTGTTTCAGGAAACTCATCCAACAGAGGTGAATTGGACTTGTTCTTCATTTTTTTCGTAAAATCGTTTATAGTGGAGCCCATTCTCCGTAACGATTTTTTCGAAGTGGTCTTGAAGTCAGAAGATTCTGACAATTGAATCGATGCTTCGTCAACAGTGTTTGTCTCGGATGAGTGACCATCATGAGAAACTGTATCATCTGCACTTGACAGTTCTTTGTCTTCCTCACCATCATGTTTCCAAATACCACCACGATACAATTCATGCAGAGTATTGAAAAATTCAATATCATCCCAATAGGGCATAACCAAACTTTCCTTGACTGCCTCTTTAAACTTTTTTTCAATTGTGCTTGTAATAAATGAATAGTTTAACGATTTTGAGCTCAATATCGGCTCAATTTGGAAATTCAACGTTGGCTCAACTTCATAACAATACCAAAAACGATTACTTGGTGGTGGTTTCAATTTAATCAACATTGGACCTTCGAGATTAACCAAAGAGATCTTCAATACTAGATCAACTTCTCTTGTGGTGAATTTAGTTCCAAATGTAAGATCCAATTTAGTGGCAATTGTTACCGATAATCCACCATTGTATGACACATGAGAACTGATTACCAATGTACCATCTGGATTTATCTCTTTTAAATTAGGATAAGTGAAAAATGGAGCTGAACTTCCTGGTTGTATATCAGTGATTTGAAATTCATTGAAAAACCCTGGTTTTTTAATTTTGTTTAATTTCTTGCTAAGTTTAGTGAAGATGTAATTTTCGAAAAATTTAGTATCCTTTATGGCCAAGAACCATCTTCCAATTAACGCATTCAACCATTTCGTTTGTAAATGTCCCTCGGAGCTATACAATGCTTGAATTAAATTGATCATTTCCTTGGTTGAAAAATGCAATGTTTGTGCATGCTTTTGTGGACTCAAACTTGCCGGTATTGATGATGTTGTGTTGACAGAGTCCAATTTGGTGCCTCTAATCAATGCAAAATACCAATCTTCTTTATCGCTATTGGTGTCACAGTAAATGAAAAAACTGCCTCGAGGTGCTTTGTTTGATTCTTGATTCAAATCAGATAATTTATTGACATTGATCAATGCAATAGCGGTGTATTTTGTAAACAACAGTGGCTCGGGTAAATTTCGTGGCCAGATACTAACAAAATAGTTTCCCAACACAATGACATGTTTGACATCCTTGATTGTTTGATCCTTATATAGGAATAAATTGCCATGTTTTAGCACGCCAAAGTACCGGTGCTTCTTTAACGACTGTCTAACTTGTGCTGGCGGTTGTTGAGTGGACGTAGCTGGTGGTGGCGACAGAAGCAGCTGTTGAGTGGTTGAAGTGGTGTGTTGTGAACTAATTGATGCTGCATCAGATATGGAAATGTCATCTCTTGCGTCAGCAGCATCTGCGTCTGTCTCCTCTGTAATCTGATCTTGTTTGTGCTTCTGTTGTTGCTGTTGTTGCTGCTCCCTATTCACTAGTTTATATAATGACGAAATAGCCGATCTATTCTCCACTGCTTCAGTAATTGAAGTGGTATTGCGATTGATCTCATCAGTACTTTCAATATACTCATTGGTGACAAATAACCAACCATTTTTGAAACTCTCCAATCCCGATTGGTGTTTTTCTTCTATTTCTCCTGCCTTGATTGGTGATTCTTGTTCCTTCTCAGATTCGGATACATCACGTAGTACGTATTGGAAAATGAAGACAATCAACAAGAAGGGGCTGATGAAACCTAGAATGAATATGAATAAGGATGATGTTAGCCCCATCAATGAATAAAGTAATTGTGCTGTGATGTGTGTAGCAAGGGCACAATTTTGTTGGTTGCTATTGAATCAAAAGTTTTGTATGATTGACGTGTTTTTTGTTGCCGAGGAGGATTGTCGCGTCATTTATTAATGTCGTGAGAGAACAAATTGCGACGTTAACTAGCCGAAGACGGGTCCATATCTTATCACCGATTTACCCAATGGAACAAAAAGCATGAAAGAGGCAGCTTTATGGATGAAGTTAAGGGGGGAAAAGGGGGAGAGGACGCATACAGTAAGATAGCCACCTCTGTGCGCCTTGCTTTTTTCTAAACTCATCTCATTGATATGAAGTGCATTATTGAAGCATGATTTAAATTTTGATTTAGGTGAAGAAGAATAGGCTAAACTGGTGCTTTCTTTACAGAGAAAGCCCTCGCTGGCTACATTGAGGAAAGGCGTCGCTCTTCAACAGATCCAATCACAAAGTGAATGAACCGGATTGTGTCGGGACGATTCAAATACGAAACGGGAAAGTTTTGCAATAACAAACAAACATCGTACACAATGTGTACGATGGAAATTGATACATCAAAAATCAAACCGCTTGTGTTTGAATAATTTATTTTGCAACGGTTTCAAGACTGTTTTTTTTTTATTTTTGTGCTTTCAACGGCCTGCTTTGAGCTCCAATAATAATAATAAAACACAGTGAATGAAAATTTTTTTTTTTTACAAAAACTACGAAAAACGCCGCTTGTACTAAACATTTTGTCTCAGTTTTTGCTTGTTTAATCTTATTGTTTGTTTCCCAATTAGGTGTAAAATGCACCGGGTCGGGGCCGCCCTTTGGAAATCAACAAAAAAGCTGATCGACTCAAAGAATTGCCTCTATGCTTTCCAACCGATAACCTGGCGAGAGGTTCACAACAGGAACCATCAATGCTCGACGTATCTAGTCTTAATGTTATTCTACGGAATAAAAACGGTGGAATCGTGATTATTATTCCCAACAAGACGTTGGGGAAAACTCACTTTTAATTGTCACACGAACGTTATATAAATTACCACAAAGCTACAAACTGATAAACGCTGAATTTTCTGAGTGACAACAAATATTTTGTAAAAAGTCTACAACTCCCGGTAATTCTTTGACCCTTACACAAAGGATTTACAGTGGCCAATTCGATCCTTTCAACAACAAATGCCCTTTTCTTTTTTTTTTTTTGTATATCCTGTCTACACCAAAATGCTGGTTTCAGATACAAAAAAACAAAATTAACTTGGATTAGCGTCAAAAAGTGCAAAAAGGCACATAACAATGGCTTTTCCAATACAGTAAAAAGTAAAAACAAACTTTGCAAATTTTGGCTGTGCATATTAGTCGGAACCGAAATACAGGAAAAGTAAAGCCATGAATACTTTGTGTTCCTTCATTTTGACATGGAAATAGAACCCCGTCTCTCTCGCCTATTGGTAATTGCCCCGTTCGCACCATACTATAGAAGCGCCGCTATTGCTTAAGGGGCTACTAATGACTGAAGGGTGTAATTTATTCGCATTGTGAGAACAGCATCCTAGTAGTATGTAAAATAGGAGAAACAGTGTCTCATTTAGAAAGGTACTCTGCCTATAGTTTTGGTCTACTAAACACAAAGCACTTGTATAAGAAAAAAAAAAAACAAACAATAAAGTAAAGACCATCAACAAAAAACGTTACGTACTACAGGTTAAAGTGAAGGTCATAAATAATAGCTTAGCTCTTTAGAGCCAATAAAATGTTGGTAGAATGTAATACAATTATATAACACGGTAAACAGTGAAAAAAAAAAAAAAAAAAAAAAAAAATGGAGTATTCTGTTTATATGTGTGACTATTTGTGTAATGAAAAAAATTTTCACATACAAAGGACTAAAAGTGAAAAATTTTTTTTTTTTTTCTTACAGTAGACGCCACTAAATTACCAATCCGAAAGGGAACAAGGGCAAATACACAAAAAAAGAGGACCAAGAAACAGTATGTGGTGGTGTATATTCACATTTCTATAATTAGTAAGACAAACCTCCTCAATGGCAAAACACAACTATGCAAAGAGATTGTGTAGTGTTTTACTATATCGTTACAAAAAGTATCCTAAAAAAAAAAAACCAGTAACCTATTAAATATATATGAATATATATATATATATATATAAAAACAAAATAAATACTATACACTAGTATATAAATAGTGGTGTGAATTAAAAATCCAGAAACGAATGAATACACCTTTAGACCAATAAGAATAACAACAACAGTAGTACAAGGTGGATTATTGAATGGCACTCTTTCCCTTTCTCTTCTTCTTCTTCTTGTCATGGTTCTGTGTAACTTCGGAACTGCTAGCCAATTTCTCTTTTTCTTTTTTCCTTTCTTTTGTTTTAAAATCCATTTTGTGAAAGAAAAAAAGTTTTTTTTTTTTTTGGTTATTGTCCTCCTTTTTTTTTCATCTCCGACTGAAACTTCCCCATTTGTATTACACCATACACCCCGTCCCCCAGACTTGGTTACACTGATTTAGCCAATAGCTATACATCTAAAGGTAAAAATCATTAATCATGAAATTACCCGTAGATACCATCTCACTAGTAGCTGTATACAAACTATGTTGTTTCAATGCACTAGACACATCTTGTCCACCATCAACAACACCACCACCACCACCACCACCATTGAAACTGAATCCATTGTGGTTGTTGCGTAACCTCCAGTAGTTGAAATTAATCTTTGGTTTGAATTGCCAATTAAATGTAGACGATGTAGTTGTGGTTGGGGTAGTAGTTGAGTTGCTGGTGTTGGTGTTGGTGTTGGTATTGGTATTGGTATTGGTATTGGACTTGTTTTCCGAGGTGTACAAGGAAGATGTAGTAGTAGATGGTGATGAAATAGGAGAAGCAATTTGTGAATGAGGGTCATCATCTGCTTCCTCCTGTTCCGTTGTGAGTGACATTAAACTAGTTAATGAAGTAGTTGAAGTGTTTAGAGAATCTGAACCTCCTGTGGTTTGAGTAGGTACACTCTTTGGTGATTGTCCGCCTAATTCTTCTCCTTCTCCTTCTCCTTCGTCTTCATCTCCATATATGACATAGTCTTCCACTGAATATTCCCTCTTGGTGGAGCCAAAATTGACACTTCTAAAAAATGGTACAGATGGGGATGCAAGCAGATTGTTTTGTTGTGTATGTTGTTGTGGTTGTGATGCTTGTTGTGATTGAGGTTGAGGTTGAGGTTGTTGCTGTAGGTCTTCCGCTCTCTTGTTATTTAACAATGCAAATGAATCTTTATATTGATTCTGTAGTCTGTTTCTATAGTATCTCCTTATATTATCATTCAATATTTCAGTAAAATTGACTGAGGCAATGCCAAGTGGCTCATTTGTACCATCATATTCCCCATCCTCCTCTTCATCTGATTCCTCTTCTGAACTGAGTTCATATGCATAATGTGGATGTTGTTGGTGGGGATCACTTTGTTGTTGTTGTTGTTGTTGTTGTTGTTGTTGGTGATGTTGTTGGTGATGTTGTTGGTGATGTTGATGTTGATGTTGTTGTAGTTGTTGTTGTTGTGATGTAGGGGTGTCTTCTGATTCTATATCCAGCAAGAAATCATCATTTGTATTAGTCAAGGAAAGCAACTTTTCAACAGGGTCAATCTTGTCTTTACTATGCAATGCTTCTTCTTCTTCAATATATGATCTCTTCCTCCTCTTTGTATTAGGTTGTTGTTCTTGGGGCTCATTGTCACTAGTTCTCTTGTTGTGCATGGGGATGGTGGTAGTAGTTGTAACTTGAAAAGGAGGTACTAAAAAGGACGAATCGTTAGTGGATGATGCTTTAGCAGTTAAGGATCTGATGCGATTAGACTTACGAATAGGTTGTTGATTGTGTGGAATAGCAGTCATTGGCAAAGTGTTGTAGTTTGTAGTTTGTAGTTTTGGTATGGGGTGAAAAATTTGAAAAATTTAATTTATGTAATCGTCTAATTTAGAAATAAATATATGTTTGAGTGAGAATGAGTTATTGTATATAATCTCTGTCTCTCTCTCTCTCTGTTTGTAATAAAGCTCTAAGTAACTAAAATGTTATGAAATGAAGTAAGTGAAATAACCAGTATTCAACTCTTTGATGCTGTATAGCAGGAATAAAAAAAGAAAAAAGAACAAAATTGGTGAGAAAAAGTGGTATATATATATATATATATATACATGCAAATGGGTATTAGTATATGGAATTAGTGTAATGTAGCACAGAAGGAAAGAAGAAATAGAAAATTCTAAGACAACAAAAATTTTAATCAACAATAAACAATAAACAATAAACAAGTAGTAGTAAACTAACTTGTAACAAAACAATAGTGTTGGTGTTGGTATTGTGTAACAGCAAATTTATGTTTACACTACACTACGCTACACTACACTACGCTACACATAACAACAACTAGCATTTATTACGTTGTGCATATACGTACAGTTTGTGTAATATTGAAAAAATAAAAAAATAAAATAACACACACAACACACAACACACAACACACAACACACACATTATATGAACAAAAAATAATAATAATAATAATAATAATATTTTATAATTGTACACATATACACTACCTTTACTTACACTAAACAATAGAACAACCAACCATATACCAAATATCACACACCCACAAACGCCCATACTAACACACACACACTAACACAACTACTAAGTGACTCAACTACAAAAACATTAGCATAACTCATTAAGCAACAACTAGAACACGCTAATAAACACACACACTATATCTCATCTTACTACAATATCCACATACATACATACATACATACATACATACATACATACATCCATACATATATATATATATATATGTATATATATAGCAAGCATAGTAGATACAAAACTAAAAGTATGTATGTATATATTTTGAGATAATATTTCTTTTATTTCACTATTGTTGTTGTTGTAATTGTTGTAGTTGTTGTAGTTGTTGTTGTTGCTGCAACTTTAAGAGACTCTAGGCCAATGTAAATAAAACCACCTGATTCATTTCTTTACAATAACAATAACTGGTGTATTAGCAAACCAAAACTCACTTCTTTCCTTCTACTAGATGGGGGGGGGGTGGAATCTTATAGTATTGTGTAAAAGAGGAAGGGGGTGCTGATTGATTGGGAGTATAGTAAAAGTGAACAGTTTTTCCACTAGTTTCTACGCAAATTGGGTTAAAAATGTGTATCAAAATAATAACATTATGTATTTTATATCTACCCACCTTTTTTTTTTCTTTTTTTCTTTTTTCTTTTTTCTGTTCCTTGGTTTGCCAATAGAGCTTTTAACTAATTTAGGAGATTTGAAAGATCTTTAGAGCAAAAAGCAAGTCTCATTCTGATGGTTGGTTTTTGCGGAGAAGTGAAAGCATAAAGAGATAGAGAGGTCGTATAGTAAGAGGGGCGTTGAATTACTTCTCTCCCCTCCTTTTTGTTTTTTTTTTTTTTTTCTTAAGAATTGTGTGTGTGTACAATGTACAAACTGCTATATTTACACTTTGTTCTTTACGCTTCTCCTTCTTCTTCTTCTTCTTCTTCTTCTTTATCTTTGTCTTTCTTCTACCAAAACGTTCTCTCTCTCTCTCTACCATCCTTCATTTTATGTCCCAAGAACTTATTCAAGAACCTTCTACAAATCCAAAGACGTAGGTAACTTAACCATTAATGATGATCATCAAATATAGCAAAAATGTGTGACAAAGTAATAATAATAGGGAAAAGAAACGTTCACTGTACCAGATAAGCAGCTACCAAATTTCAGGTTAAGGACATACCCCACCTTATTTGTGATTAAGGATTAGTTTCCATTCCCTCCGACTGTAGCTCCTCCTTACTTGCTCTATTCTCTTGTCTGTCTGTATACATCTTACTCAATTATCGTCAAAGCTATTCAAAATTCAACGGTGGGATCCTAAAGAAACCTCGGTTTTCGGAATCAAGGTCTACTAAATGATAGAGAGAATGACATAAATCCGGTTTTAGATGTTGCATGCGAACAAAAGGAAGAAGCAATTGCATTTTATGCCGGGAGTACTTAGCAAACACACCCTTCCTTCTGCCCTCCTCCTCCCATTCCCAATCCCATTCCCTTACAAAATTTTCACCCGGTTTCTTATACCCTCAGACAGCTATCGGCACTAAAAAAAAAAACAAAAACAAAAACAAGCAAACAAAAGTACTACCATTGCTCGGAAAGATGCTTGATAAGCAAGTTGAATCGCATAAAATAAACAATGGTACACACCTATTCACTCAATTACTAAGTCAACTTTTACCATACTTGGGGAAAAGAACTTCTTGTTCTATTGTCTCTCTTCTCCTTGTTTGCATTATTTCTTTGTTGCAAAACTCCGACAATAGAAGTAAATAAAGAAGAAGAAACAAAGACGAAAATGACTTTTCACTTTAAGATAGAAGAAAACATGTGGGTGTCTAGGATGTTGAAGCACAAAAATGCCAACATTCAATTTTAACCCAATGTACACACACACACACACACATATATACACAGAGATAGAGAGAGAGAACATGAGAAACGTTCCTTGTCCATCATCATCAAATTATAGAGTAAAACCACTAATTACCTAACTTCGTATTATTCTTTTTTCTTTTTCTGATTAAAACTTGCGGGTTAGAAAATGCATACAATTGCTGTTTGAAAATTAATATACGCTCAACGTTTCATACGTCATATGGACTTGAATGTGACATTAAAGGGGGGGTGCAAGTGTAACATACTTTCTTTCACTTGCTGAACATAAAGGCTAATATCCCCGCTTTCTACCTCCCCCTCATTTACATGATTACCTCCTCTACCTACTCAATTCTCTGCTCAAAGCACAAGAAACTTTTCTCAATTTGATGTTACATTCTCAGATGTTGAGCTTCAAAATTGTTAGTTGCGAAAAGAAAATGAATAATTTGTCAAAGCATAATGGATATTGGAACAAGACCCAAATTTTCAACTACACATACCCCCCCCCAATCCTTTGTCTGCTCCTCTGATTGATGCTTTGCCCAATGCATGATAGTTTGCCTTATCAAAACACATTCTACAATTATCGACTCAAAAACAGGGCGACAAAATGCACCAATGGGGATGAATCAAAAAAAAAAAAAACTCTTGATTCTTTGTACTTTTGTTTCAATTACACATTGCTACATTGTTTAAACACCCATGTGGAAGGTAAAAAAACAAGAATTATGGAAGAAAAGGTATTTCTTCCATGTGTTCCTATTGTTTTTGCAAGCCAATGCAAAAAAACAAAAAACAATCGATAAACTCATATTGTCTTCATTTGGTTTGCTCAAAATCGCAAGTGGGTGATATGCATAGTCGCTTATCTCTTGTTGGATGATGTGGATTTTGAACAGATGAATTCTCTCTCCTCTCCTTTATTCGACATTTCCTTCGGAACACACTCGCGAGTGTATTTTGGACTCTATGTTGCCTTTCGCCTCAAACCTACCCCTATTATCCAGATACTACGAGGGAGGGAAAGTAGGGAGACACAAGAGAGTCAATTTTGAGTTTATTTGATTCTCAATTTAAGTAATGTTGCATTTCTAATAGCCATGTTCCAATGCATTCTTTCCACTCCTCAATCTTAAAAACTCTATCTGACGTAGTATGTTACTACTTTGACCACGAAAGGGAAAATGGTCTTTGGCCCAGAAAACTACCTTGTTATCATCAATACATCAAAAAAAAAAAAAAAGAGGATTGCTTTTCATTACACGGAAATGTACACATCATCTATTGTTTTGTACATAATTCCGATACACAAAAAAATGCACACACGTGCGTGCATACCAACTGCACGTCTTGCCCTTTACTTCCCTTCGTTCTCCATAGCTTGCTTAATAACTCCAATAATAGCACTACTTTGAATCCTATCATTACCACCTTTCGATATCCCATACTCAACCTCACTTAACCCTTTCAAATACTCAATTCTCGTCTTTGGTTTTACTTTGTAATCATTCAAAATGTCAATAAACCCCGTAATCAAGTCAATTAGAGCTAACCCCTTGTCGATTTTGTACTTGTTCAAAGTCATGTACGCAGTAGTCCAATCTTGTTTCAATATCGAATCCAAAACAGTTTCAATATCTTGTGGGTGAGGAGCACCAACACAATTGTAAATCATTTCAACATCAATCGTCTCACTATTATCATCATCATCCCCACATGCGGCTTTACATGCTTGTAAAACATTTAAACTTCGTCTCATATCACCTTGGGATAGTTGCAACAATGCATTCAATGCATCAGGTGTGATATTAACTTTTTCCTTGATAATGACATTATCAATCCTACTACGTATAGCAGCTTCATCAATGGGGTGGAATCTAAACCTCGTACACCTCGAAATCAAAGCTGGATTCAACTTGTGTGAATAATTGGCCAAAATACAAAATCGACAGTTTTTGGTATACTTTTCAATAATTCTTCGTAATGAATTTTGAGCAACACTAGTCATGGCGTCAGCTTCGTCCAAAATAATCAATTTAAACTGCGGCGATGAGGAACTAGTAAAGATTTGCCTAGTTGATGCAAAACTCTTGATTTGATTACGCACAACATCAATACCTCGATCATCAGATGCATTCAATTCCAAAACCATGTTTTTGTAATTGGGCCCATAGATTTCACGAGCTAGGGCAACAATGGTCGATGTTTTACCGGTACCTGGTGGTCCATAGAATAACAAGTGGGGTAATTTGCCCGTTTCAACAAATCTTCGTATGGTGCTGACGATATCTTGTTGGCCGTACACTTCAGTCAAGTTCTCTGGACGGTATTTCTCAACCCTTCGAGAGAGTTAGTACATAATTGAGAACGATATTGTCTCACCGTATACATACCATGGTAGGTTGTCTCTATATTTGTCACTCATCGGGTGCTTGTGGGTGCTTTTCGTGACGCGTTCTACTTGTTAATTTTTTTTTCACTCACTAATTTTTTGCACTTTTTTTTTTTTCTTTTTTTTTTTTTTAGTTTTTCTATTCCTTGTATGCGCTTCTTCTATATAACCTGCATAAGAACAACCATTCCTAATAAAACCCAATTCGCAGCCAACTTCAACCCAAAACTCCTCCTAATAAACATCTTGCCTACGTAATTACACGACGGCCATTGCGTACCCGTGTCTTCATCCCAATAATAGCTCAAGGCAATACTTTCGTTTCGAGTAGGACATTGGAAATTAAAATCCAGCGGACAATCACGAGCAATGGCATGACATACATTAACACACGGCAAAACTTCGTAATAATCTTCCACTGGTTGTATCACATCCTTGATAAAATCATTCCGTTGGCTGGTATCGTTGCGTAGTTGATACCCAGTGGCATTCTTGCCAACACATCGAGGTATGGTTACTGCACATAACCAATCTCTATAACTATCAGCACAATCATCACATGATCGAACATTGGAATAAATTGCCTCTGGTACCGTATCACATGCAATTTGTTGTAACGCTTTTGAAAAATTCTGGTACAAACTCTTGACATGATCATCATAAATCCGCTTAGTCAAATTCTTTTCTTCATCACTTTCTTGAGTTTGATTACCCAATGCCGGTACACTATACGCCACTCGATTGCAAAAATCCAAATCATAAATCAATTTACACGCCAGACCGGTCATGGTTTCAAATTGAATTTGTTGATAAATGGCACCACCAAATTCAGTTCCACTGAAATCAGCAACAACATAGGCAATGTAATGTGTCAGGTCATTTAAATTGGGTACGTAAAATTGTTGTTGAATGCCACCGTTTCGAGTCGTAAACGTGGTATCGGTATTCCATGGTCCCATCATTGCTGGACCTGATCGAATAGCGCACCAACTTTTGCTCAATCCTTTGAAAATGTCTTTATCCTCATAGGGGTACACGTAAAGCGAATATTTTGAATTCGATGCATTTAATGAACCCCAATCGCCTCCATATTCAGTAAGATTCTCAGTTATTAGCAATGCCAGATTATCATCAGCGTCAACAATGTGCCCAAATGGTCGATTATCCCATTGAAACACCAAATCATTTTGCGATACACCAATTTGATAAGTCCAAGTTGCCGTGACGTTGGTGTTTTGTGGTGCTCGCACAGCAATATACAATACCCTTTGATCGTCATCGAGTCCGGGTGTAGGTGTCGCAGAAGAAGATACCGAACTTGTGGTTGTTGGGTATATCGGCAAATCAGCCAATGCTTGGAAATACCCATCTTCAAACAACTCCATTTCCCCCACTTCATTATTCTGAAACATGGTTGAGTTGAATGAATAGTACACTGCCAAGCTTGTATCATTAACATCAACATTATCTGGTTGGGTACATATGTTGCCTGTTAAAAAAATTAAAAATTCATAGTATTCTCCTAACCCAGTAGTTGTGTTGACATTGAATGAATAATACTTGACTTCTGATTGTGCAATAGTATCAATAATAGGGGTAAACTCTTGCAACCCTTCTGATGATGTCTTTCGTTTATCGCTTTGTGAATAATGCTTCACTTGAATTGGTTCTTGACTGGAGTTGAAATGTAGTAGCTTCTGATGCCCTAGCTTATCTTCACCAAACTCCTTTCTAAAGGGACTAAATATTTCACTAGCAAATGAAAAACATAGTAGAAGTGGGATTATGATGAGCTTCTGCATCGATGGTGAGTGGGGGGGGGAGGGGGAGAGTGTGTGGGAAGCTGAGTGTAGTCGCTATTTGAAATGTGTCAATCCGTCTTTCACTGATTTTGTGCAAACTAAAATTAGAACTGGTATTTTTTTTTTTCTCACGACATTGTTCTATAACATTATCATCAGTTTAAAGTATATCATCTATAACCCTATGTCTTTTTTAAACTTACTCCAGAACCCTTTCTTCTTCTTCTTCTTCTTTTCGTCTAGCCCTCCACTACTGGTTCCACTTGCACCTCCACCACCACTGTTGCCCGACATTCCAGGTTGACTTCTTCTTGGCTCCAACTTCAATTTATCCAAACTGGTTCGACTTCCATTCTTGGCTCTACCATCAGCGTCATCCGACAAATATTTACGCAACGGAGAAAGACCCGACCCTGATGACGGCAGTCCGCCTTTATCACTAGGTTTCTCCAAACCGCCCCATTTCAAAGTCTGGGGAGGAGGAGTTGAATGATCACCACCATTACCATTTGCACTAGGCGTTGGCAGTGGTGATTTCTCAGGTGATGCCAATTCCGGTGTTGGTGTTGGCGTATCAGCGGCAGCAGCAGCAGACTTTGTCTTGTTTAATTTCAATTGTTGACTAACTTCCTTGAATGATAATTTATGCTCCTTTGGTGTTTCCTTCTTCTTTTCTTCTTTCTCTTCTTGTGGCGCAAGTAATGATTTGGTTCGATAGGTACTCACGCCAAATGAGTTGGATCCAGTTATAGCTCTAGCTAGTTGTGCACCTTGTCCAGTATTTTCAGGTTGAACAGCAATAATATTAGTACACAAGTCGATGGAATTATCAGTTATCGCTTTGGCAAAGTCGACATAGTACTGATCATTGATGGGATCGTGGCCCAATTCATTCAATTTCTTTTTGATACCCTTCTTGTGATTAACAAATAACCGAGCAATTTCTTCGTAGGAATCATATGATGTGGCAGAAGAGTTGCTTTGATGAGATTCATGAGACGCAATACTGTCTATATCATCATCATCATCATCATCACCATTGAGGACTTCCTCATCTTCAATGGAGTTTATAGTCTCCTTCATGCTGGTACCATTGATTCGACTCTGCAATGAGTATTCAAAATCACACATATTCACCGCAGGCACAACAATTACTGGCAATGGAAAGTTTTTCACCAATCGATCAGTCAACTTTGATGAATGCCATGACCTCAAAGGTGCACCGAATGCTTTGTTAGGCTTTGTTCCAGTACAAACAATATTTGGCTCGTACAATCGATACATATCTTTCAAAACTTCCTTGGTGCGTCCTGCAACCAACTCAACAGTCACTCTGGTAATAACATCAGGATTGATTACTTCCAATATGTAGTCCATGAGATTGGCAGCAATCTTGGAAACATTATCAGGCTCATTTCTCAGTTTGAATCTTTCCAATGGATCCGGTCCTCTGGAAGGAGACCTCGATAATGAAAGTTGACCTCTCCTTGCAGCGCGGTTCCTCTCATATTCCAAAACATCAGGGTCAAGCGTGGCACAAACAATAATTTTATCCCCATTCTCGATAAATTTGCTCAACATCCAGTCCAATGCAACCCAGGTATGCTGTCTCGCGCTTATGTAAACTAGTATAGTCCTATGTGGCAATACAGGTGTCATTGGAAGCAATTTGAGATTATACAATGGCTCATACAATTTGTGTCTTTGAGTGATTGAACAAAATCTCCGTGTGGTGATTGGTGTTGTTGGATAATGAATCACTTGCTTTTCCAACCTTTTCAACTCAGCTAATTCAGAACTATCCAATTCTTCATAAGCATTGCGTCGAGTAGGGGAAACAATCGGTGAGGAAATTCTTTCTCCAATCGAAGAAGGTTGCCGACCACGTATATAAGTAGACGCAGGTCTAAGGTTTCCATGCTTGCGCTTGTATATCTCCCATCCGTAATCATCATCAGGATCTGGAATCTCGTCATCATCATACAGAATATTGACGTCATCAAATGCAACCTGTTTTTTGTACAATGGTTTAACATCTTTATGCGTTTTCGAGTTGGTGTCAAACTTGATAAACCGGTAATTCGTAGACTGTTGGTTGGTTAGTTTATTGAGCAAGTCATCTGCTTCCAGGCTTCTATCTCCGACACTGAAATCAGACGATCTTCGACCTTTCGGATTGCCCAAGTTGCCTCCTGTGAATGCTTGTATTTCATCTCCATCAGTAGCAGCATGATAAAGCTTTACGTTGTTATCGTCATCATCATCATCATCAGAATGGTGTGTAACAGTGACTTGTGGTAGTGAAGTCATAAATCAAGTATAAGGTTCGATAAGTTTACTATTCACTGTGGGATTGCTCTAGTAACAAGATGAAAGGTGGGTGAATCTAGTAAATATGTGATTAAAGGTGATATATATATATATCGCGTTAGTTCAAAAATGAAAAGTAGTTGTGGCTCTCTTGGGTTTGTAACAAGGAGTAAAAGAAAAAGAAGATTTCTAACTAGTAAGCGTATCGCTCAGTTTTTTTAGTATTGTTACGATACATATAATGGTAAACCCAGTTGCTACCATCACTTGACATTGTATCACAAAAGATCGGTTGAAATTTGTTTTTGGTGGAAACGGTTTAAAGAGATTTGTACCAAGAAAAAAAGACTAAGTAAAAAAATATCACCTAAAAATAGTAAAGTATGACGGTACATGACGGCAGTAAAAAAACAATGAAACAAAGCAGCAACAAAAGAAGATGAAATTGGTGATGGATGTTGCAACACAGCCTACTACATTTGATTTTGTTTGGAGTGGCTTCGCTGATATTTACAAAGACGATGTCGTTTCCCTCTCATGTCACTCTATTGGCCTCTTCATATTGCACACTACAGTTCATAAAAAATCCCTCAAGGAAGAAATCACTTCATTACCGGCGGCGATTCATCGTGTGACCTTTATTAAAAAGAACTGTCAATAGGCTTCTAGGGAAGTCTAACTGCGATCTGCATCGTCTAAAACAAAGTATAATAAGAACGGAACTCAATTGTGTTTCGCTTACATACTCCGTTCTTTCTACTCGTTTAACCGGAATTAGTTGTTGATTAAAAATTAATCGTCTGATTTTATTATATGCGCTACCGTTGCGCCATATATATGTAAAGCCGTGCCGGGGAATATCCCGGGACCAAAAAAAAAAAAACAGGCTTTATTTTGCAACCAATTTATACGATACATCAACTCTCATTATTACTATTGGCAAAGAGAAGCATCAGCGAGGACTGTGACACTCACTAAATGTAAGCTGACCATCCTCCATACATTTGTGCCAATCTTTCTATTGAAGTCGCCTCTTGTATCAAAACATCAACTTGCCCATGGATATTCATTGCCAACCCTTCGTCTTCATTCATCAATCCTCTAATCTTTTTTCGAACCTTCATGAGGTCTCTTTGTGGATCCTGGTTCTTCCAATCCAATAACGGATCATAGAGCAATGTCTCCAATATATTCATTAATGACTGTTCATTGTTTCGCAACAACTTACCAGTTTCTTCACATGAAATGCGGAAACTTCCATCAACACCACATATTCCCATAGCGTCAACCATGTTCTGGGTCAACCTGAATGGCACAATTTCAGGTGTAGGTAAAGTTTTCCCCTTTTCAAATAAACAATCAAAATCGATATGAAGAATTGCCCCAGTGTTTTTAAAGAAAAGAATATTTTCACAATGACGATCACCAAGTCCAACCAAATATCCTACAATCGACATCACCGCTGTTGACCTAGTGAATTTGTTTCTAGCCATATACCATGCACTGGGGTCAGAAAATTGCTCGATAAACCATTGGTGTAACACGGGCTCATTGTTTTGGACAATCGATTTGAATAGCTGCACCAAATGTTTCAATTTGGTCTCATCTGATTTTCCCTCTTGAATAAACTTTTGTGCTGAATTTAATGCCACAAATATTTTACGCTCATTGACAACTTTACCTAATCGTTTCCTCTGCTCATTTACAATCCCCTTCATTGTTTGAACATCCATAACAAATTCAATAACACCAATTTTCTCCGATAATGGAATCACCGAGTAATTGGCCACATTCAATCCCCTTTTCCTTGCTTCGGTACTACTGGCAAGTATACGATTAACCATTGTTGTAAATTCAACCACCTTGGCGTCTTTCCTAGTATCATCACCTTTGACCATTAATCGATACGCATTTCCATCAGAGCCTCGAATAGTAACTTGTCTCGGCATTTGTAAAGAAAAAAATATATTAACAACATCGTCAAAACCATCAAATGTAACCGATGCACTCTTGGGAAATGCCGTATAATTAGCAACCTCTTTGTAGGGAAGTCTGATTTGGAGATTAGATTGCACGGGTATAACTAGTTGATCATATGGCTTGGAGGCATCTTCAATACCGAAATATTTTGACAATGACAATTGCTTTGTTCTAGATGACTTATTAATAGGCTTAGACGCGATCCCTATAAGCTTCTCAAAAAGCTCCAGCGCCGCCATTATCAAAACACCATGTGATTTTCTTGACTTTTTTAACGATTCCAAAATCGTATTCACTTTAAGCTTTCTTTTTGGATCTGTTGAATGGATATGAGAAAGAACATACCACAAGCTGTGACGTGGATACTCAATTATGATATTTGACACCACATTTGCCATGATTTTGTACGAAGGTTCATGATCCTGGACGATTCTTGAAAGAATTTGGGTAATCACAGTGTACCACGCATATGTTGGCACGCTTTTCAAGCTGGCATTCAAATCATGGATTATCTGTTGTAATTTCTTTTCCGCAGACTTGGTCTTATTTGGTTTCTTGGCGAAATCCAACCAAATAGTTATGAGCTTGGGTAGAGCTTCGAATATAAACAGCGATCCGATTGAAACAGCTGTAAGAAAGTTTCTCACAGTCAAATGTTCATAAAATCCAGATGAATCCTTGGACGACTCAATCAATTTGTTGAAATATTTCCCAATATCGTAACTCGATTTTTCGTACTCTTTATCCAACTCAAACGCCTTCTTGTACTCCTCAACAATTTGGTGTGCAGATAAATGATTCGACTCATCTAGCCAATTGGCGTATTGAAGTTGAACCTTGGCTTTGGATTTGTTATCCACAAGTTGATTACCAGTCAAGACTTCTGAAATTGTCTTTATTGCTTCCGATTGCTTTCCTTCCGTCCACAACAATTTGGCCAATTCAATGTTTGCTACCAGGTTGTTCAAAGCCATGGCTTGCACTATGGATCTAGTTGAAATGTCAAGTCTGCCATTTTCACGTGCAAGGCTGGACTGGAGTAAAAAAATATCAGAAACTTGCTGGTCATTTTTAATAATGTGGTTGGCAACACCATGTATCGTCAAGATTTTATTCTGCGTTTCAAAATCTTGATCAACATTGCTTAATCGAACTTTCAAGATATCGCTTTGGTCAACTGATGATAATATCTCTCCCATGTCATGCAACGAATGCAACTGATTCATCAAACTCACATTTTTGCTAAAACTGGAAGATACTGAAGACACAAGCGACAGACCAATGACATCGAATAACTTATTCATGGACTCCGCAAAATCAGGCTTTTCATCATTGTATAGCTTTTGCAAATACCTTGCCAATTCGTAACTCACCACTGTCTCGATATCTTGAGCCTTGCCTAGCGAATCAGTAACTTGTAACCATTTGTGTAGTTGATCCATCTTGCCTGAATATACAGCAGACTTCAACCCCACTAAAGCCCAATCCAATGGAGTTTGTTGTATAGCACCAGCATCAGTGGTTGATGAAAGGGTGGAAAGTACTTCATCGTAAGATCCATGTTCACTCAAAGCTTTTAATAACTTGGTGTTATACTCCACAGAAGATTCTTCACCAGTTCCCAATACCTTGAATGATTCCAATGCCAAGCTCCAATTATCGTTATACTGGAATGCAGTCAATTTCTGTTTTACGTTGTTTGTTGAAAACAACTTCAACACGCCATTTAATGCATCATAATCATTTATATTGGCATACATGTTTTGCAAAGTCTTTGACGCGTCTAATTCGCCTAATTTGAAAGAAGTATCATCAATATGACCATCTCGATAACATTTTTCGATGTAGAGAATGGTTCGTTCGAACGAATTGCATTCTGCTGATTTTATCGCAATCAAATCCATTCCAAATGAATCAATAAATCTTTTAACCAACTCAATCTTATCAAGCCACATATCTGACGTCGTCACATCCAGAGAAACCAGGTAATTGGCAAACTGTCTTGTTGCTGATAGCCACTCATTGCAGTAATCAAATACAGAAAATACTGATTGGAAACAAAGCTTCAACTCCTCTGCACGGTCTGTTGGCATTGTTCGTGTATCATGCTCAAACAAATTCTGAAACTCGGTAAGCATTTCCTTTTCCACATCTTGGTGTAAGCATAGAATGTGACTGAGAACCACATATTTGAAAAGATGCTGACAAAGGGAGATATTATGATCTTTTTGAACTAAAATGGCACACGTTTGGAAAATGAGCTGTCTCAGATTGGGACTTTTGGATTTATCATAGTGACTTGCTCGTTTCAACAAATACAAAGTTACATCAATTAACCAAGTTTCATACTTCATCCCCAGCTTAAAGTAAGGGAATTGCATTGGCTCCAACTTGGGTCTTGGAGCTGAATACTTGGAACTCAACAATGGAGTTAAAGTTGATTTGGCAACGTCACTAAATTTATTCCAAGTACCGTTGTTTTCCTTTAATGACTCTTTGCGTACCTCCAATATTGTTAAGAAACTCTGCATGGCATATGCAGCAAACAATTGCTTCTGTGGATCATTTGAAGCCCAAAAGATATTCCAAACATAGTTTTCAATCAAATCAATCAAAAATACGGCATTCTCCTTTACACTCTCGAAATTCAGCTGAACGACAATCAGTTGCTCCACTCTTTTGAAATGGAATTTGTTTGCATCCAAAGCACCAACAACGGCCAACACTTTAGCACACAGCGAGGTGATCTTGCGATTCCTATTTTTGAAATGAGTGGCAGTATCCATTACAGTTCGAACTAAGGTCGTTATGGTATCGTGTAAACTAGGATCTTTGAAGTAATCCGCTTGGCAATTGAATTGGAATTTCTTGCAATAATTGTAAAGATCAAATAACGCCTGCTCAACCACATATTGATTACTTGTCCGAAGCCGTCTATTGAACTCTTGAAAAATTGTCAATCTTGACGGTGACCTCATGTTCTTAAACTCCTTCACGAAGCTATAATCTGACATGTAGTCCAAGAAGGGGATGGACAAGTAGTACAATGAGTACCGATTGTATTTGTCCTTTATCTCTTTGTAAATCTTTTTCAAGATGTCAATGGCAATATCTTGAGCTTCAGGTCCAAACGACTGGAACTTTTGAAAAATGAGTGATATTATTATATCAAATAAAGAAATCAAATGAGTAGGAGGTAACTTTTGAACCAACTCATGCCAGCATTTTAATGTAAAGATGTGAAAGTCGGGTTCTTCTAAAGTGGCTTGTAAGCATGTAGACAATTGCCCTAAAGCCGATGTCAAAGCTAAACTGTGGTTCCTGATTAAGTACAAGACTGCCCTAAACGATGCTCTTCTCTCCAAATAAGGTTTGGCACCTCGCAACAGATGGGTCACGTCACTAAACTTTTGGACCAATAATAAGACTTGCTCTTCGATCAACATGCTAGCCATTTTACCCTTTTGAACCCTTTGATTCTTTTGAGCTGCCAAGTTTTTCGCCACAATCTCTAAAGCGGATATTATATTAGGTAAGTTCCGGACATCGTCCTTTTCGTCCATTTGAATCTCCATCAATATATGCCAGGTGATGTCACCGATATGGGTAAAAATCTCATCACTCGAAACCATCCTGTAATGCGGGCACACACTACTCAACACCTTGACGACATAACGTTCATTTTGTGGGTCCTTTACTAAATATGTGGCAAGTATTCGTGGCAAATTCTGTGCAAGTAATTTTTTTATCGACATGTTGGCCGCCTCGGCGATTTGCACCAACAATGTTGGATCTTTGTGATATTCCAATAATCTGGGGACAGTATACTCCTTTGTCCTGTTTAGGAAATATTTCCGACTCATTCCCAATACCAGGAGAAACTTTTCAAATAAACTTTCTTTTTTTATAATTATGTCAGCGATACTAGGCAAATAAGGAGACAACAATTTGTAAGTGGATATGTTCTTGCTATTGGCAATATCCAAAAATCCACAGTACACGTAATTCAGATGTTGATCATTGGGCTCACCTAGCCAATCCACAAGCTTAAAGTACACAGCACATAATCTTTCCCCATTACAAACACGGGCTAGCTCGATCAACGCATATATAGTTGATTCTCCAAAATGACGCCGATTGGGTGACTTAAAATCAATCGCCGTTATTCTCTGGAAGACGAATTTAAAGATTTGGTCAAGTGTGGTATCATCCGTATCTTGAATGAGGTACAAGGGTAGTACGCGAATAATCATCATTCGCACGTTTCTGTTAGAATGAGTCGAAAGGATGGTGAGCATTTTGCTCAACAAATTTTCATGACCCTCATCAAATACGGGTAAATAGCTTGCATAGTAATTGTATATCATGAGAAAGAAGTTACAGCAAAGTAAAGGCTTTGATTGCAAAAGCTGCATCCGAGGAAGGAAAAACTCTTGAATGATTTCGTCCAAAATCAATGATTCTGTGGTACTCTTCACAAGTGGTCTGCTTTTGCTGATTAGTGGATAAGGATGCTTGATTTGAAGGGCGTCCGTGAGTGGGCCCTTTACATTAGCAAAAGATCTAGCTGGAAAGTTTCCCAACGCGGTAATTAAAGTATACAACGTTTCATCGGCTTCCATCTCTTGTGGGTGTCTTTTAACCAAAGCTCGAATGTGACGAATCCAAGTGATGTCATTGATAGCACCGTTGGAGTTACTAGCTTCGGGGCGGTACTCAAGATCAGCTTTAATTATAAACTTCAAGTTCTCGTCATTGGCATGTGATGGGGTTATAAGCTTGTACTTTAAATCGTTCAACTCTGGGTTACTGTATTGGTAATTAATAAAGTCTATTGGAGCTGCATGCGTCATTTGGGAGCCTGAGTTGTTTAGTCTAATATGATTCTGTATCGTGGCTAAAGTGCATTTGATTGACATAGGAAACGTTGGCTGATTCGATGACTTTTCTATTATCCCTTGTAAATCGAAAACAGAATCAAAGTTGAACACGAGCCTACTTTCAAAACAAATTGTGTATATCTTGAACAATACTAACGACACTGACTGTGTCAAATTTGGATACCCGAACCCATTAGAGGTACTGCGCAATTGCTCAAAATCTTGCAACAAAACTTCTGCAACCCATGTTAATAATTGAGAGATTTTTCCCCATGTTCGTTGTTCGTCAAGAAGCACATTGTCCAAATGGGTAAGTAAAATCAACGATTTTAAATTATCCATCATGTAAAATGAATCATCTGAATTCAATGTGCTCATTTCTTGAAGTATAAACCACAATTTCCTTCCAAAGCTCTCATATTTTAGTTGATGATTACTCAAGTTCAATAAAAGTTTCTTGGATATATCATAATCATTGACAACAGAATACAAATGACATGAAGATATTAGTCTTTTGAGATAGGTTGGATTGGTGCTCGATAAAATGTCATTCAAGCAAAAGGTAATATCGTCTTCCAATATCCGTGTAACATTCTCTCGTAGCAACTTTACAAACTTGAAACTATGCAATCTTGTCGCCACCAAATTGATTACCAGTATAAGGAGACTCTTTACATGATGGAGGATCTTCAGCTTGCGCCATATGTTTGATATATGGGATAGTAGAAATGAAATCACCCACTCGTAGAGTAACACTTCTTGAACTGCAACCAAACCTGAACTTGAATTTGGTACATGAATCAAGCTGATTTCCAGATACTTTAACAACGAGTTCAACAAGTACAATTTCTTGCCCAAAACAAGTTCAGTAGTGTCAATAATCTTCAACACTGTATCTTCGGCATCTTTTCGATCCAGGATGGATGTTTCTATCAATTTAGCATTCAAAAACTGTAGTAGGTAAAGAATCAATTTTCTGAAATCAGTTTCTTGATCATTTATATTTGCCTCTATGTCGGATAAAAACTGGTGAAGCTCCTCTAAACTCAATTTAAGTGCTGGTGCCATATCATTGCTAGATCCGCCACCGGTATAGTTAGATAGATTGGTTGATTGCTCGTTGGGTGATTTATAGATGTGTTGCAAAATTGATGCTTTCTTCTACGCGTGTGTTTTTTTTTTTGGTCCCTCGCATTGGAAATGAAATGGGATTGTTATCGAGGTACAACAATCTACCTACACTAAATAAAAGATATACATTTGTCGCATTAAAAATCTATTAAACTAAAGTAATGGGTGTTAGCTTATTGGATGGGGGTATTTTCGCTTGTAACTTTTATGTTCAAGCAAGACCCAAAAGAATAATGGCATACACACTATTCAAAAACTGAACTGACATAGACGAGCATTGAACGAGATGTCAAAATCCTCTCTCTGCTTGCTCTATTGTCCGTAGTTGATTGGTCTTTTAAATAACAATATATGAGGCTCCGGAGCGTGTGTTTCATAATGTACCCATCCTAAACTTTGGGTAATACCCAATCCTCTCCATTCTTCCTCAAGTAATATTCTCAATGTCCCAGTTTCAGGATTGAAATAGTCTTGTGGTATCACCTTGAGCATATTTTTGGGCAACATTACGTGTCTATATTCGTGTGTATCATCATTGTATCTAGGACTGTAATGAATCATATCTTGGAATTCAAGCACCTTGGCTCTTTCTGCATCTGTTAAGTACCTTGGTTTCGCTGACATTGTGTGTGTGTTTGTGTGAGTTTGTGTGGGTGTATGTGGGTGTATGTGTGCGCGAGTGAGTGAGTGCGTGCGTGTGTGTGTGGGCGGGAGAGAGACGCTGTAACTGGTTCTTCAATGACTAGTTTTAAATTTTGACAAAGGGCTCGTCTAGCAAGGGAGATTGGACACGGTTGATATAAGTTGCACTTTGACGGGTATCAATGGGTGATGATAGAAAATTGCCACTTGCTTCGTAGTAGAAACTAATTGAAGTGCTTTTCAATTGTTATGAAATTGCAGACGAAGTTGTGAAAATAAAGGGAATTGTTGGTCCAACTTTTTCCCTTTCTGCTCCAATTAATTTTTTTTTTTTACTTTTTTTTTCAGCAGTCCCTTTTTTCAATGATAATAATAACCAGACGAAAGACTCTCACGCGTCTAATTTATGCATTAAATTAAAAAAAAAAAAAAAAGCACAGGCGGAGAGGCTATGGGTTATGAGATAGCATTATTGAAGCATAGTATGATGAAGCATAAGTGTGGGGTCCGTGTTTATCTTGTTGGTGATCGTTCTCTTTTACTATGTGAGTCCCTAGGATCTCGTTGTCTGAGTGAAAAACTATCTTCTCTTGACCTTTCTTCTTCTCTTGGTCTATGTGGCCTGCGCCCATCACTTGAACTGTGTCGATTATGTCGCTCTCTTGAGTGGTGATGCTTGTGACCCCTTGAGGAGTTCAAGCTATGTGGGTGATACCTAGGCTTATGATTATCTCTATCTTCTCCATGTGACAGCCTTGACCATGACCCGTCATCACGGCGATTAGTTGTTTTCTCACGCACTGTGTCTCTCTGCTTCAATCTTTGTTGACCCACTTGCTGTTTCTGAATCATTGCCAATGGGTCATCGCCATAATTGGTTGAGTTGGGTTTTTTCAGCCCTGTTCCAATCACTTTATTCATTCTTTCATTTGCAAAGCCGTTCGTGTCATGCTTTTTGAATGCACGATTCCCACTCAATAAGTTCTCTGCTTCTGTTTTACCCTCAGTAAATTCTGTTGTGGTTTCAATAAATCCACTTGAACTCATTGTTTCAGTCTCTTGCTTTTCAAACGGAACATCCTCATACATCCAGCTCAACTTTGATACTTTCAATTTTTCATTGCTCGAAAGTTGGTCTTTGCTGAAATTGTCTCCATACTGTAGTTTCAAAAGATCTAAGTATTCCTGCTCTTTCTTGAATTCTAAGTTCTTCTCTTTTGACTCTTTTAGTTCCTGGAGTTTCTTTTGCTCAAGTTCCCATACCTTCTGTTGGTTTTTTACAAGAGCTGGATTCCATGACTTTTTCAAATTCAAATCTCCCGCCATGATTTAAAACTATCGTTGTACTGGATTGTACTTTAAATTGCAAAGATGCATCTAAGTAAAACCAAAAAAAAATTACTAATGACGAGAGTTTCTATCTTAACAAACGCCGCAAGCAAAAAGAACAAGAGATATAAGTGAAAAGCTTTTAAACATATGTATTCAAAATACGACTATACAGTACGCAGAGTGGCAAGTAACCGTTGGGTGGGTTTACAGTATCCTCCTATATAAGTAAGGATGGCGAAACCACTTCTCCACTAGAAACCGTGAATCTTGATATTCTTTTTAGGCAACTGTAATTGAGTTGTCAAAAATTCGGACACCTTGGTTCTTTGGTCACCTTGTAATTGGATAACCTCTCCCAAATCATCATCCTTGACGATGTTTCCGTTACAAGCAAAGTCCTTTTTCAAAACTTTCAAAATCTTTTTCAAATCATATTCATTTGGCACACCCTGAACTGTAGTTAAAGTTTTTCTACCGTTACGTTGTTGAATACGGATATGAATATAGTTTGTTGGTTGAGCTTCAGAATCACCAGTGTCGGCGAATGGATCAAATGCGTTTAAGTTTTGGATAGTTGACATAAAATAGTAAAGAAGAACTCTGCTCTCTTTTTTTGTTTCTGTAGTACCTCTTGAAGATAAGTGTGTTAAGGTTGATGTGTTAAAGGGATCAGTGGTAGTAAGATACTAAGGCGGATAGTAATCTTCAGATAACAGTTGATGTGATGGAGAAGAAGGAAAGAAATCAGTAATCCAAATTATAAAAAAAAAAAAAAAAAAAATTTAAATAAAAATTTTAATCTCTGTGTCACACACACACACACGCACATACATCCTTACATCAATACTTTATTGTATACAAAAACCAAAAAAGAAAAAGCAAACAATTGTGGGTCAGCCATCCAACAAGAGAGGAAAAAAAAAAAAAAAATAGCATTATAAACTTGTGCAACTGTGCACTCCTTTGGTATAGGGTACACGACCTTTCAATTTACTCTTATTCATTTTTTTTAACCTTTTGTACACTACTTTTTGTACTTGTATATCTCTCCATTAGCTTTAAAAAGATATTTTGTCGCTCCTTCTTTGCATGTGAAATATTGAATCCATCCATCTTGAGGGTGAGAGAGAGAGAGAGAGAGATGGATTATGCAGCTGCACCCGCATACGGGCGGATACCTGTACTGCTTCCCAGATTGCAAATGCCAATGGATTTACTCACAATTAAGTCGTCGAACTGCGTAACTGGTTTCTCTTGTTTAGTACCTTTGCTGTATCCATTTTTCTGATACTTCCCAACAAAAAATGCGCTCTATATCTATCTGACGCGATAGAAGGGAGGGGCTACGAGTTTTACCCAGCAGAACTCCCCACAAAAGAATACCAGGCTTTCACCATTGCAACTGAGGTAGATCTCTGTTTCAACTGATAAATGCCAATCTACATTTCTATTCGCAGCAATGCTCTGTTTGTTTCTTTTCTCTCGCAATTCATCAACTTCCTCCCTCCCCCCTTTTTGCGTAAGATTCCATTCTATTCAACGCTCTCTCCATCAGGAAAAGAATCAATTTTTCCTTCTCGCTTTTTATTAGAAAAAAAAAAATCTCACCCAAAAAGTTTAGATTTCAAGGTATATATACTACTAAATCAAACTAAGATACCATTTTGCTAGGACGAGTATTTTGATAAGTGGTTACTGCTGAAGATTTTCCAATTGATTAGCGATATACATTAAGCGAGCAGTGCAAGACAAAGGTACATACCAATTACGCTGTACACACATCTCAATACAAAAAATAAAACATTGGGGTTAATTTTAGATCATCACCAAAATACTCCAAAACAATCTTTGGTGGAAACACACTTCACGTCATCAATCAGGCTAGCTGTTCCATTGAATAGACCAACAATGAGCAAAAACGATAGTATTAACAACAAACGGACCGATGTTGATGTCGATGCGCATGCGCATTCCGATGCTGCTTCGATAAAGACACCAGCTACTTCCGCATCAATAACTCCATCCATTTCCAAAAATGAAAATGATGGTAAAACTTCCAAAAACGAACCAGTGGTGAATGAAAAAGAGAAAAAGAAGCAAGCATTTGTAACAAGAACAATCTGGACATTTGTCATGATTGCCGGTTTTTTCGTTGTTTTGGCATCGGGTCATTTACCCATCATCATCATGGTTTTGATATTCCAGCTCTTGACATTTAAAGAGATTATTGCATTAACTTCAGAGCCAGCAAGGGATAAAAAGATTCCTTACAATAGATCGCTAAATTGGTACTTCTTAATTGCTACTTGGTATTATTTGGATTTCCCATCATTTGTTGATTTCTTTCAAGAAGAAATCTTTTCCAATAAGTTTCTTACATTGCTTGTTTTAAACCACAAGATTGTCAGTTATTCATTATACATGGCAGGGTTTATATTTTTCGTTTGGACTTTGAAAAAAGGATATTACAAGTTTCAATTTGCTCAATTGTGTGTTACCCACATGACCTTATTGTTGGTTGTTTTCCAAGCCCATCTTATTATTGGAAATATACTAAATGGTATTTTCTGGTTCTTTTTGCCATCGGCGTTGGTCATTGTCAATGATATTTTTGCTTATATTTGTGGAATCACATTTGGAAGGACTCAATTGATTGAAATCTCACCGAAAAAAACTGTCGAAGGATTTGTTGGTGCTTGGATATGTACTGGCGTTGCTGCTGTTATTGGGTCACTTATATTGTCCAAATCTGATTATTTAATTTGTCCAGCACAAAACTTGTCGACTCATTTGTACAATTATCCAAGTTGTGAACCAAATCCCGTGTTTATCCCCCAAGTTTACCAATTGCCACAAAACATTATTGATTTGTTTGGTGGTAATATTGAACTCATTACTTTTAAACCGGTTTATTTCCATGCTGCTATTCTTGCCACATTTGCATCACTAATTGCTCCATTTGGTGGGTTCTTTGCCAGTGGGTTAAAGAGAGCATTTGGTATTAAAGATTTTGGTGATACAATCCCAGGTCATGGTGGTATTACTGATAGATTTGATTGTCAATTTTTGATGGGGTCATTCACTTATTTATATTACCAAACATTTATTAGCAATCACAATATGAATTTGGGTAAGGTTCTACAAATGGCCATTATCAACTTGAGCGCACCGCAGTTGATTCAATTGATTAAAAGCATTTTGAGGTATTTGAATAGAGAAGGTGTCGTTGATAATGACAAGTTACAATCAATTGTTGACATATTAACCAACTGATGAAGGTGTGTTTCTAATGAAAGTGTATTTAGTAAAAATGAGATTTGTAGTTGGAGGCAATTACGTCTACTGTTAGAATCGAACATCAAATAAGATCACTGTTTGGAGCAATCACAGTAAAGATGTGTTTCGGAAGTGATAAAGCCCTTGAAATAACCAGTATTCACACCTATTCATATTGTGCACTCTCCTTGCAGGTTTGGAATTGAAACAAGGCTTTTTGATACAGGCTGGTAGCGCCGATTTCGGTTGTTCTCGCCGCACTTTCCTTTTTAGGATTTCGCATCCAGCAAAATTTACAATTTTTGTATCCATGTGTGGCTGGATGAATCATATAAACACAAAATGGAAATGTTAAAACGTCGGTAGAGACAATAGTTTTCTCTTGGTCGTCTACGTAACGGGTACGTGTAGAGGCCATTGATACGCCGAGTAGCTATGCTTGGGGGACCTAATATAACCAAAAACGCATAGTTTGGATAGTACAGTCCTTCTTCCCCAACGTCTTTCGCCAGTCCACGACAGCTCCATCACAAACACTCACTTTGCTTTGACTATTGGCAAGACAAGTTTGGAAGTCAAGCTATCTCACTGCCACGGTAATCAATTGTATAAAATGTTCCTAACTGGATCAAAAAATGTGTCAATTACAAAATCAAACAATGAATCTAACAATGGATCAAAGGCTGGCTCATATTTCCGCAAACTCCAATAGGCTACAATTTTTGCAGTGTCAACGTTTCCAAAGAAACTTTCTATCATTTCTTTGATCCCAAAATTGTTTGTTGTGCTTGCTGCAAAGAACAAAAGGATCAAATCGACTTTCCTATTTGGGACTTTTGCTGCGCACCGAAAAGTGAAACAAAAGAAGGAAAAAAAAAAAAGAAGGTGCCACAAAATTTATATCTTGGTTGCGAAAGCTTGGGATCAAATCAAAATCATGCTACAAGGGTCTTTGATCCAGCCAGCCAGCCTAACTTGTGTAACTGAAATGAAATTGAAAATATAAAAGGTGGACAGATGTCACCGAAACTTTAATTCTGATCCATTTCGATTCATCTTGATCTCCATAACCTATTACATTCGTTTTCAACCAACTACTACTATCGTTACCCAACCGACTTCATTCATTCACTGAGTCAAAGATTACTACATTCGTTTAAGAACTAACCCAGATTACATTCGTTACTGCCACAGATTACATTCTTTTCCAACCAAACACACTCATACACATAGGCTACAATGTTTGCAATTCTATTTACATTCTTTCTTTTCAATCTCATATCAGCTGCCCCAATCCCAGCTATAATAACAAGATATCATACTGCTGCTCCCGTCACTCAGGTCGTCACACAAACAACAGGAACAACTACTGTATGGTTACCTCCTGTCGGAATATATGTTTTGGCTGATGGAAGTTCATCAACAAGCACAGTTTGGAGTGGTCAATGGAATACTTATCCAGCTACATTCACTTCAGTCTTGACTCCAGATAATGCAAACACTCAGCCAGATGCTCAACCAACTACTGCTGCTGACACAACTCCAACCCCAGCTACTACTACTGCTGCCGCTGAAACCACTGCTAATACTCAACCAACTAATGAACAAAATGGTGAGACTACTCCAGCTGCCACTACTGCTCAACCTGAAACTACATCAACTGCAGCACCTGAACAACAAACTAATCAACAAACTACTGAGCAAGACCAACCAACTACTGAGCAAAACCAACAAACTCAACAAACCTCATCAACTACCTCATCCAATGACACACCATCTTCAAGCTCATCATCAACATCCGAAACCAGCAGTAGCAGCGAATCGTCAGGTAGCCTTTCACCACCCTCAACAATTGTCTACTCGCCATATGCAGACGATAGAAGCTGTAAATCATCAGACGAAATCAACTCTGACTTGCAATTGATCTACAACAAAGGAATTAAGCAAATAAGATCATACGGTACCGATTGCGGCTCATTGAGCACCGTTTTGTCCAAATGTAACCAACTTGGGATCAAAGTCAACCAAGGTGTATGGGTTTCACAAGATGGCGTTGATTCGGCTGATGATCAAATTGATCAGGTTATCGAATATGGTCAACAAAATGGCTGGGATATCTTTAACTTATTTACATTCGGTAACGAAGCCATCAATTCGAAATACGTTGATGTCGATTCATTAATGACAAAATTGGATTCAGTTAGGACCAAAATGAGAAACGCCGGGTACAATGGACCCGTAACCACTGCTGAACCACCAGCTACGTACATCAATTATCCTCAATTGTGCACTGACACCAGTATGGATATTGTTGCCATTAACCCCCACTCATACTTCAATGAAGGAATTAGCCCCGATAAGGCTGGTGATTATGTCACCACACAACAATCACAAGTTGCCAAATTGTGCAAGGGTAAACTGGTGTGGATTACCGAAACGGGGTATCCATCACAAGGAGCAACTTTGGGGTTGAATGTGCCTTCACCCAAAAACCAAGAAATTGCCATCAAGTCGATATTGGATTCTACAGGTGGTGACGTTACTATTTTGACCACGTATAATGATTTTTGGAAAGACCCTGGTCCATATGGAATTGAGCAATATTTCGGTACTATTAATTTGTTCAGCTAGAGAAAGCAAATAAGCACATTGGGTTTTTCAAAAACTACATCCTATTTTAATCTTCATTTCATGTGAGAATGAGAAAAAGGGGAGGATCCTTTTCTATCTCATCAATGTATAGTATATTACATTTAAATAAATAAATTCAAGCGTTGTACAAACCACATCTTTAGAAATCAATAACTTTATCCGGGAAGAATTCATCAATCAATTCAAGGTAGTATGGCTTCAACTCTTCAACATCATACTCTTGATCAATCTTGGAATACAAATCATATTGATTAAAGGCTTTAACCGCTTTCAACATCTCCTTATCATGATCGTCCATAAGATAAGTGTACGCCATCTCTTGATGCCATGGGTAGAACGAATGGTATCTGATCATGGCCAACCCTTCCTTGGGCAATGTTGAATACTTCTGAGCAATGTGGAACATGTATTCATCATGACCCCAACTCAACATTACTTTATCCAACCCACAATGTTTAGAATAAATCCCGTATTTAGTATTGTACAATGGGTTCAAGAAATCAGGATTGGATTTAAAACTATCGGGGAAAATGATGCGTTTGGAAAACTTGCACCCCACTGGGAACGTATCACCAACAACATCCCATTGACCACGTGAATCATAAAAGTAGAGTAATTTGCCCAAATCGTGAATTAACCCCACAAGTTGGAACCATCGTGGTTTGTTATCTCTTCTTATAGCTTCTGCCGTTTGCAACGCATGCAGGATTTGGGAGAGTTCAGTGTCAGGATCACTCTCATCCAACAACTTGTTTAATTTCTCCAACGCCTGCCAAACAGTCATGGTATCACGAGTCTTTGTTTTGAAATTGATTCGTGCTTGGATATTGTATGCCACAGTTTGTTTTGCATGTTGTTCTTCGTAGAAAGATTTGACTCGATCACAAGCTAGCTCGTATTGGCGAAATGCTTTGGTATCGATGTTTTTGTAGTACTCGGTTGCTATATGCCAATTTTCATCAGCTAACTGGTCGGATTTCTCTTGTAGTGACATTTCATATTCCAATGTAGGTGTAATCGTTTCTTTTGGTGGTGTGTGTGGCAATAAGGTGGAGGAGTTTGTTTCCGATGCTGTTGCCGCTTGTACTGCTTGGGTCTTGAGGTTGTTTCGTAAAACATTGACATTGAGTACTTCATCGTCTATATGTTCCAATACTTGACCTTGTCGTTTTTCAGAGAGAGGCTTGGAATGCTTTTGGGTAGATGTGGATGAGCTACTGCTCTTGGTTATTCGTGACATGTTGCGACTTATAGAGAAAACGTTGCGTAGAGGATATAGCTTTCGTGAAGAACTAAACGTATGTCTTTTTTTTTTTTTTCTCGTTTCAAGCTCTAGCCACACTAACTTTCCCACACATAACCAAAACTCAAAAAAGCCCTCAAACTCCAGCCACTACGAACCAAATTATACCGAAAAACTTTTTAACTTTTTTGTTTTATACAAATACAAATAGTTACGCATATAGATGTCTCAATCATACACTTATAACTGAGTTTAGACAACACTAACACTTACAATAAGGCAGCAATAAACACAAGTGGAACTGAGAACCACATGGCATTGTTAGAAGCAGCAGCACCTTCATAAGTTGAAATGATTTCAGGAGCAGCAGCTGATGATGATGCTGGAGCTTGTTGTTCTGGAGCAACAGTTGAAGTCAAGTCGTAGGTGGTGGTGAGAGTTTCAGCTTCAACAGATGGAGCAGCGACAGTTGGAGCTGGAGCAGTGGATGATTCGACTGGAGCAACTGGTGCTGGAGCAGTGGATGATTCAACTGGAGCAACTGGTGCTGGAGCAGTAGATGATTCAACTGGAGCAACCGGTGCTGGTTTAGAAGCAGCAGCGGTGGTGGTTGGCAATGGACAGTAAGTAGTGTAAACAGTGTCAACATCAGTAATAGTTACAACACCAGTGGTGACTGGAACTTCGGTACATTTGTTGTCTTCACATGAAGTAATGGTAACAATGGCAGTTTCAATGTTGGTGACAGTAGAGGCTGGAGCCTTGACTGAAGTAGTTGGTTTAGCACTGGTGGTTGGCAATGGACAGTAAGTGGTGTAAACAGTATCAACTTCACTAACGGTCAAAACACCAGTAGTAACTGGAACTTCACTACATTTGTGGTCGTCACAAGAAGTGACGGTAATAATAGTGGTGTGGATATTAGTAGCAGTAGAAACAACTGGATCTTTGGTAATGGTGGTGTTTTGGTATCCTCCAGATGGTGAAACAACGGCACTAGTTGGGTCAACAATGTCTTTGTTGTTGTTGGTGGTGGTGGAGGGAGATGCAGTGGTACTACTTGATGATGGTGCTGGACAAGTGTTGTCATCCAAAACTTTTTTAACTTGATCAGCAAAGTTGGCACCAGAAGCGTCAGTGTTTAACCAAGCACCAGAAGCGTCCCAAAGTGAGACACCAGCAAAATGTTTGTCACATTTGATTTCATCAATAGACTTGGCCAAGGTAGCAGCATCAACGTATCCAGCAACGTTACCAGTAGATGGAACACCAACGTATAATTTCAAATCTGGGTTTGGTGACGATGAAGCAAACTTGGACCAAGTGACATAGTTGAATTGACCATCAACTGAACATGGGTTGTTGTAAAATTGAATGAATGCGAAATCCAATGGAACTTTTTCCAACAAAGGACCGACGTGAGCATCAGGGTAAACACATTGAGGAGAAGCAGACAAGTAGTATTTCTTTGATGAATCGAATTTTGATTTTAAAGCAGTTGCCAATTCAGGGTATCCAGTTGAAGTACCCAATTCGATATCGAAATCAAAACCATCAACAACAGCGTCATCAAATGGTCTTTCCTCATCATCTTTACCATTACCAAACTTGTTCCATAAGGTATCGGCATAAGCGACAGCGTCATCAGTGGTTTTGAAACCATAGTTTCCAGCAGCACCACCAAGTGAAAGCAAAACTTTTTTACCTGAAGCTTGACAAGTCTTGATGTCTTCTCCAATGGCAGAACAGTGCAATAAACCAGATGGGTAAGTAGCACCACACTGGTTAGCAAAGTTAACATTGGTTGGATCTGGGAAATCATTCAAGAATGACAAAATGACGACATCAACGTTGGAATCAGCACAGTAGGTGCTCAATCTGTCTTGACCACCAGCACCATTTTGACCCCAGTAGACAGCAACACTGTTTGAAGCAGCTAAAGCAGAAGCAGAAGTAGCTAATAAAGCTAATAAAGTATTTGACAACATATCGATTGAGTTTTGCGGTTTTTGTTTAAACGAGTGTAAATATTTGTGTGGTAAAATCAAATGAAAAGGGAACGACTATGAGTTAGATAGATGTTGGTATTCCAAATTATGTGTGTTAAGGAACGAAAGACTGAAGGTTGGAGTTGATATAGAAGAATGGAACAAATGAATGAAGAGTTCAATCTATTTGTATTTTCTCAAAATTTGATCTGTTGATGTTAAAGAAACAAAAAAAAAAAAAGAAGGAATGGTTCGATGAAAATATTGTTTGAATTGGCGCTTATATATATATATATATAAATATATATAAATAAATTGAGTGTAGTATTATTGTTTTAGCATAACCCAGTGGGAAAGTGAAAATAGTTTTCCTCCCGACTTTAATGAGGCGATTGCTTGAGCGGCACCACTATAAGAAACACTACAACACAAAACCGACTAAACATGTAAAAAAAATAAAACAACATATACACGATCATAATAATGCCTATGCCTAGGGTAGTGGTTATTGTGTTTTACATTACTAAAAAAAAAAAAAAATATGAACTATGAATGATGTAGAGGTGATTCTTACACGTTATGCATCCAAACTTAAAATGATACTATTGCATTGTGGGTATTGTATATATAAAAACATACACTCCTTCCGTCAATACATGCGCCTTAATTGTAAAAAGAAAACAATAGGCTGAACATTTGTAAAGCTTGGTCAGATTATTTTTTGTTATTTTTCATCTTCTATCTCGTATAAAGGGCAAAAGCCTCTAAACCAATTTGTAAGTACCTATTGTTGTTTTTGACAGCGGTTATTTAGATGAAGATCTGTACTGAAGTTATTACATGTAGAACAATATTCTCATAACATTTCAGTCAATTCAATCAAATCATGTTCTGTAGATGAAAGAGCTGGTGAATAGTATTGTTCCTCTCCTACAATACAATAGACATTTCCTGGTACGTCAGTAGATTTTGTTGCTTCGGTTATTGTTGACAAACCTACGCATTATTTTGTTAATATTATTATTATATAAAGATTTAGAAAATACCGCGGCTTTGTGTAATATGCAATAGGTGGTGCTTGTTTAACTTATTGTTGTTTGTTGACAACTATCAACTTCTTTTTGTGTACTGATTTTGCTTGTATATGTATGTGTGTATGGATTTCATTCTTTGTCCAAACGCGCTATTTTCTTATTATTTTATTCTCATAAAGAACTTACAGTTGGTCTGCATAAAAACATAAGAAACACCCACGCATTGTTTCAGCTAAAGGGGATATAAACTTTTTAATCAGCTGTGCATGCATATATGTTATTAAACTTCTATCGAGGTGGGTTGAGCAAGTGGGTGTGTGTGTGTTAGTGTGATAATGTGATAATGTGACAGTCGTTTGTGATTGGCTAGTTTCTTCATAAATTGAATTCTACTCCAACTTTTGTGTTTTTTAGTGTTGAATAAAGGAATTGTGTGACCAAAATTCACAACTTAAATAGGGGAGAGGTGTATTCGTCAACTTCGAACTAATATGGAAAGTTCGAAGGAGGCCGTTTCTACTCTTTTATGATGTATATTGTATACATAAAAGGCTTGTGATATAGTTCAATCGGTCTAGTACTAGTGTATATATATATATATACATATATATACTGCAGTTGCAATTACAAAAAAAAAAAAACATTTGATACTTCAATTTTATTAGAAAAGCTTTTTCCCCCATCTAAGAAAAAGAACAAGAAAAAATTTTCTCTCTCTTAATCGTAAAATTCCATTAAACGAATCAAATGACAACAATACACGAAAAGAACAATCCAGCACACAAAATTGAAGAGAAAAAGAAGGTTTTATTAATAATATTGCTACGTAGCACAAGAGCAAACAAATTGGGAAAGAAACATACCCAATTGAGACAAGCCTAGCCAAAACCCAATAATAATAATAGTAATAATTATATTAGCAGACTTGCACGACCTTGATGTAAATAGGAAACGCAAACAAGAAAAAAAAAAAATCTATGACAGAAGAAGCAGGATTCGCGCAAACAAATTGTGCTTATCCCACCAGAATCAACAAGAATAGAACAGTTCGACAGTGGGGCGTATCCATTGACAATAAATCTTTCCAACATCACGTTAAAACTGGGCAGTTTCCCCCGCCCCTCTCCTTTTTCCGCTCAAGGATCTCAAATAAGTTCTCATTCCGTTAAGCTGACCAATGCAAGAACGACTTTTTTTTCAAATGTCACACGATCAATCGAAAGCGCCATAGTGTAAGTTTTTCGAAAATTGATTTTGAAACACGCATTTTGAGAACAAAAGAATATACACACAACCTTTTAACACTTTGTACATTCATTTATTGTTTCTCTCCACTTTATTGCTAGCTGGCTTCGTTAATGTGAACCTCAATTTGAGCGAGTACTATTGTGTCAATAAAGAAACCTAATACTCTTCTTTATGTCAATCGGGTGGCTTTTTTACAAACTTTAGAAAAAATTCTTCTCCACCTAAGCCATTTAATTGTGACAGGGGAAGAAGGGGGCTTATAATAAAGAGTTACTACATAGGTTATTTCTAATTCTGGCTTAGTCCAGGGGGGGGAAGGAAAGATTGGCATTGCATATGACCCATTATAAATCTAAAAGAATCATTTATTGATAGCGCTAACACACTCTCTTATACTATACTATCAAAGTAAGCAAAAACAATGGCAAAGTGAAAACAGATCCCATTCGGAATGATTCGAAACCAACACCAACTCCTTCATAAACTGAAACACTTGACTCTGGTACACGGCTACTGCTACTTTGGCTGGATTCAACTGCAACTGTTTGTTGTTGTTCAGATACTTGCACACTTGAGATGGATTTCGGTGACTCTTCTTGCGCAACACTAGTAGTAGTGATAGGTGCTACAGTATTTGCAGCAGTAGTCATTTCTTCCCCAGCACCACCACTACCAGCGCCTCCAATAGTCACTGTAGTAAGTTCAGTTTCATCTGCTTCATCTGTAACGGTAACGGTAGCACCAACAACTATTGTTTCCTCACCTTTGGTGACACTAACACTAGTTTCAATTACAACTTCTGTCTTTGCCGTACCTGGTTCCGACTCACCTTGACTAGCTTCTGCAATGGCAGTATCAGTTGTAGGTAACGGGCAATAAGTAGTATATACTGTATTACTCTTAGTAACAGTAGTTAGCCCAGTAACAACAGGAACAGTGAAACACTTGTCCTTTTGACAAGTAGTGATAGTCACAGTAGTAGTATCAATTTGTTCATTAGATGAATCAGAAGCAGCACCTTCTGAACCATTGTCATCGAAGCCACCATCAGTAGTAGCAGCAATAGTAGTGGTAATAATGGGTAATGGACAGTACGTGGTATAAGTGGTGAAGTCATCTGTAATGGTAGTGACTCCAGTAGTGACTGGGTATTCATTACAAACATCATTTTCATTGCATGAAGTTACGGTCACCGTAGTTGTACTGATCTCTTGTTCTCTGGTTTTGGGAGTTTCTTTTCCTCCTCCTTCACCATTGCTAGATTCTTTAGTTGATTTGGTTGGTAATGGACAAAATGTAGTAAATGTGGTGGATTCGTCAGTGACGGTGGTGAGTCCAGTAGTTACTGATGTAGTAACACAAACGTCATTTGAGCAAGAAGTGATGGTGACAACAGTGGTGCCAACAACAATGGAAGTTGCGTCTTCATCTTTCAATTTTGTTGTTGTAGTTTCCTCATCAGGAGAAGAAGAAAAAGATGTCGATGCTGATGGTGAGAATGGTTTGGTGGCAGGTGGTGATTCCGTTGGCGATGATGTTGATATATTTTCTCCTGACAATGACTCTTTGATAGATGATGTTTCAACCAGTGAAGATGGTTCTGTGGTGGATGAAGAATCTGCAGATAAAGAGGAGTCAGTAAAAGCAATTGATTCAGCTGATGATGATGGTTCTGTAGACGATGTTGGTTCAGCAGACGATGTTGGTTCCTCACTAGATGTTGGTTCCCCACTCGAGCTTGGTTCCTCACTAGATGTTGGTTCCTCACTCGAGCTTGGTTCCTCACTAGATGTTGGTTCAGCAGACGATGTTGGTTCAGCAGACGATGTTGGTTCCTCACTAGATGTTGTTTCCCCACTCGAGCTTGGTTCCTCAGACGAGCTTGGTTCCTGACTGGGTGTTGGTTCAGCAGAAGAGCTTGGTTCCTCGCTAGATGTTGGTTCCTCACTCGAGCTTGGTTCCTTACTAGATGTTGGTTCAGTAGAAGAGCTTGGTTCCTCACTAGATGTTGGTTCCTCACTCGAGCTTGGCTCCTCACTAGATGTTGGTTCAGTAGAAGAGCTTGGTTCCTCATTAGATGTTGGTTCCTCACTCGAGCTTGGTTCCTCACTAGATGTTGGTTCAGCAGACGATGTTGGTTCAGCAGACGATGAAGGCTCAGGGCACACTTCCTCATCAAGCACTCGCTTGACATTGTCAATATATCTACCATTTGATGTCTCTCTCAAAAAAGCTCCAGAAGCATCCCATAACGCAACACCAGCAAAATGTGGGTCACAATTAACCCGATCAATAATTGGAGGCAAGTTACGAGTGCTGATGAAATTTGAACTCAAATCAAAGGTGTATAAACCAAGATACAACTTCATATTTGGGTTAGGTGCAGTATCAGCAAATTGTGACCATGAATCATAATTTATTCCACGATTCGGCGAGCATTGACCGTCATAGTATTGAATAAAAGTATAATCTAAGGGAACTTGAGATAACAATGGTCCAAGTTGTGGATTTGGAAAAGTACACGTTGGTGAAGCTGACAAGTAGTATTTCTTTGAGGAATCAAATTTCGATCTCAAGGCTTGTGCCAATTCAGCATATCCAGTGCTACCTCCTGAAGCGATGTGGAAATCAAACCCATCAATAATTGCATCACCAAATGGTTTTTCATCACTTTGTCCAGTACCAAACTTATTCCATAGTGTATCGGCCAAAGCTTCAGCTTGCTGTGGGTTTGCAAATTGACTTCTTGAACCTGGGGCACCGATTGATAAAAGAACTTTTTTCCCACTTGCTTGACAACTCTTGATATCTTCGGCAAAATTTGGACAGGTCATGTAACCTGTAGTTCTATTTTTGTAACAGTTGTAATCGAAGTCTCCATATCCAGTTGTGAAATCAGTAATTGACGAAAGAATAACAATCTCGACGTCGGAATTTTGACAATAATAGTTCAATCTCAGTTGACCAGCAGCGATATTTTGTCCCCAATAAAGAGCGATGCTATTGGTTGCGGCTAATGCTGTTGTTATTGATAGCAACAATACGATGAAAAATTGTTGCAACATCACAATCTGTAGTTGCGAAGGTTGTTTTAGTTGCTGAAAAAGAAAACGAGTAAAGTAAGATAGGGAAGCACAACCCCGAATACTCCAGAGAGGAATGCCAAGTTCTATATATATATACCTTTTCATTCAAGTACGTTGCTTTTGTTTGCAGCCACTATCAATAGTGGAAGCCATTTTGCTCAATGAGTTATAACCAGTCACAATCAAGATACAATAAAATTAGGCAAGAATCTCAATATCATCTAAACAATAAAAAGTGCGAAATCTTCTATTTTACCGAGTTGGGACACCATTGTTCGCTCTTGCATTTACGGCAGAGGCGAGCTCAAACTAACCGTGATACAGAATAAAAAGGTATAATTGTTCACATTGTTTTAATGAGCGAAACGTGTTTCTTACGCATCAGCAGCCACCCTCTGATTGGCTGTACTAAAATTAATGTTTGAAGCTACAAATGTTTGATTCCGGCTTTAGAGCCCCTCAAGGATAACCAGTACTAGTGTTCATGTTCGTTACATGTTTCTCCTTCTTTGCAACCTTTACGAGTTCTAGAGTTTGTAGAGGTGATACGTCGCCATGTGGCTATGTGGCTATTTCTGGTTCATCTTAAGGGGCTTAGAACCCCTGTCAACGAAACCTTAACCTTTGAAAGACTAAAAGCGGATAAATCAAAACTATCCTCGAACGAGTAAGTGAAATGAACTAAGTCCGATGTCGGTTAGCCTCATTTAATGTAAACAGACAACGTGCATGAATGTCCCCAGCAAAGCTTATGATCATAATGATAGCTTATTGTTGCCCTTTCATAAAGTAGTTTTGAGGGAATTATTTTCTTGAATCACAAAAGTTAAGTTTCAATTTAGATGCATGGAAAACTTTTTGATTTGGCTTTGTGTTTAACGGAAAAATGGCTTTTTCCTTGGCATTCTTTTTATTGTTCTTTTGCAGCTAACTAATGTGATTAATAGCACTTTAGTTGATGTATTTCTAGCAACAAGAATGCTAGAAAAATGAACTAACAGGAGTTAACAATAATTATTTACAACCTCTAAAGTCTACAGTAGCTAATACTTTTAACGGAGATCAAATCAGATTATGTAAACAGCTAAATACATGTACCATTTTAAAATAAGAGGGCCAAGCACAAGAGTGGAATGGTCATGATGTTCTCCATTGCAAATGATCTAACTCCCTTACCTTCGTAAGTTGAAACTGGAACTTCTTCAGTAGCTGCAGCGGTTGATGAAGCTTTCTCAGTAGACTCTTCACTTTGAACTTCAACTGGAGCAATAGTTGCAACAGTAGTAGCTGATTCTTCAGTGTTGGTTCCCTTTGATTCAGAAGCAACGACGACAGTAGATGTCTTGGTTTCTTCTGGAACTTCATGAGCACCACCAGCAACAGTAGTCTCTTCACCACTTGCAGCACTTGTGGTCCCTGTAGTCTTTTCAGCACCCATAGTGACAGTGGTCTTCTCGGCAGTAACTTCATGTACTCCTTGCTCACCTTTGCTTCTACTGGCTTCTTCCTTCTCAATGGTTGATTTAGGAGCACCTGGAGCTCCAGTAGTTGTAGTGGGTGCAACATTTTCCGAGGTATCGCCCTTAGTTGTAGGTAACGGACAGTAGGTGGTGTAAACGGTATCATTCTCGGTGATGGTAATGACTCCGGTGGTGACAGCAACTGGAGTACATCTGTTTTCTTCACATGAGGTGATAGTGACAATGGTGGTACCGACATCAGTTTTAGTTTCAATTGAATCTTTTGAACTGTGTTTGGTTTCATCAGTAGTGGCAGTAGTCAATGGACAATAAGTGGTGTAGGTGGTATACTCTTCGGTAATTACGGTGACTCCAGTAGTAACTGGAACTTGGGTACACCCATCATCGTGACATGAAGTAATGGTAATAACTGTTGTGCTGTCAAGGGTGGATGAGGAAACGTCTGCTTCTGGAGTGGTGGTTGGTTCTTCTGAGGAAGCCTCGTCAGTATTTTGTTGCTCTTGTGATGATGATGGCTCAGTAGATGAAGTTGGCTCAGTAGATGAGGTTGACTCAGCAGATGAAGTTGGTTCTTCTGATGAAGTTGGTTCCTCGGATGAGGTTGGTTCAGTAGATGAGGTTGGTTCCTCGGATGATGATGGTTCAGCAGATGAGGTTGGCTCTTCACTTGAGCTTGATTCAGCAGATGAAGTTGGCTCAGTAGATGAGGTTGACTCTTCTGATGAGGTTGGTTCAGCAGATGAAGTTGGCTCCTCGGATGATGATGGCTCAGCAGATGAAGTTGGCTCCTCGGATGATGATGGCTCAGCAGATGAAGTTGGTTCAGCAGATGAGGTTGGTTCAGCAGATGAGGTTGACTCTTCTGATGAGGTTGGTTCAGCAGATGAAGTTGGCTCTTCTGATGAGGTTGGTTCAGCAGATGAAGTTGGCTCCTCAGACGATGATGGCTCAGTAGATGAGGAAGCAGTAGTGCTTGACGAAGGTGATGGACAAGTTTCATTCTCCAACACATATTTAATTTCATCAATGTAACGAGCATTCTTGTTAATCAACCAGTCGCCAACGATATCTTTCAACCAAGCACCAGAAGCATCCCATAATGAAATACCATCAAAGTTAGAGTCACAATTGACTTTCTTGATAAATTCTGGTAAATCTTTTGGTGGAATGAAACTTTGGGTATAGCCACGAGTAGTAAGACCAAGATACAACTTCATGTTTGGATTTGGTGCAGAATCGGCAAACTTGGACCAAGTGTCGAAATTGAATGCCTTGTTTGTTTGACATGGACTGTCATAAAATTGAACAAAAGTGTAATCCAACGGAACTTTGGACAAAACTTGACCAAGTTGAGGATTGGGGAAAACACATGAAGGTGAAGCAGTCAACAAAAAGTTCTTTGAACCATCAAATTTGGATCTCAAAGCCTCAGCAAATTCAACGTAGCCAGTATCAGAGCCTGTTGTGATATGCAAATCAAATCCATCAATAAGAGCATTACCAAAGGGTTTTTCTTTACCATCTCCATTACCAAATCTACCCCATAAGTTTTCAGCCAACTTGACAGCATCTTCAGTATTGTCGAAACCAACAGGGTCAACGGAAGTTGGAGCACCAAGGGATAAAAGAACTTTTTTACCCTTTTGTTGACAATGTTTGATATCTTCTTCAAAGTTGTGGCAAATCATTTCAAGAGTGGTTCTATTTTTGTAACAGTTAAAGTCAAAATCACCAAACCCGGTGTAAAAGTTTGTAATTGATGAAAGGATAACGATTTCAAAATCAGGATTTTCACAGTATTCACTCAATCTCTTTTGTTGACCTTCAACGTTTTGACCCCAGTAGAGGGCAATATTGTCGGCTGCAACCAAAGCAGAAGCTGCTGAGGTAGCCAACACAGCAAATAAGGATTGCAATAACATAGAAGTAGCGACTTGATTGCAAGTAAGTGGAAATGACCAAAGGGTTTAATACGTTAAACGAAAGAAACTTTGGAAGTGGTGGTAGCTTATAGTGTGATTACAGAGATTGATATAAATGGCGGGACTTTCTCCTTCTTTTATAGTTTTCCAATTAGTCATCTAAGAGCACTCTCATAGCATTTGGATTGCAACAATTGTCCCTCACATTAGCAGAAACATTCAATTGATGAATACAGGACAATGAAAATGGTAGCTTTTTGCAATTGCTGGTATGTAAAACAAACAAAGGTGCACGAAGAGAACAATAAGAATACGACGGAAGTCTGCATGATTATGCCCTTGTCCTTGAACAAAATTTTTAGTTTGATCTTAATGGCGTTGATTGTTTGTACGGAAGAACGTCCGGAGAAACATAATTCCATTTTCAATTAACAAATGCCAAGAGCCCCTTCCACTTTATATTTTTTGTGAAAGATCTCCTTGAAAACGCATTTCATTGGTGGGTTATTGTGTATCTCGAATAGTTTACTAGCTGGTTCTCTTTGAAAGGGGTTTCTTTTTGCCACGTGAATAATTGAAAAGAAGAAATACTAAGTGTGTCCTGAATGCCAATTTCTCAAGGTGAGAACCCTCTATGCCTCGTTCTTTCCTTGCTACATAGTTTGCGCATATGTCACTTTTTAATCTAAGTTATCCAACGTTTCCAAGAAAACGAAATTATATGTATGAAGTTAGTGTAACTGAAAATTTACCTTAGCGAAACTCTAAATACCGCTTTGTGCAAAGACATATCAACGAATCCGAAATCGGGTTTCATCATTTGAAAACGGGGCATAGTGCTGCTGCCTGATGGATCTGATTAGATGGGGGAATGTTAGTGATTGCCACAAGATTGGCAAGATTATATTTTTCGAAAAGAAGGTCTACAAAGCTTAATTCGAGCTGAATACAAAGAACAATAGCATTCACAATCGAGGCGTTTTTCTAGAACATCGTTTCATTGAGCTTAAACGAAAATACACACAAAGATACGCACCCTCAATTGCACAAAAAGAGTACAGTTCTTGGCTAATTTGATTCTTTGCATTGTCGTAATCAACAATTGCCCTCTATTGGAAGTGAAAAATTGCGGCAATTTGACGGCAGCTCCGCGGAGCACCTCAAAGCAGTCATCTCGAATAAATGAATTCTCTGCCTAAGTTCTTCAAAACCAAGATGCAGAAAAAAAGAGTGACAATATGAAGCTCATTTCAAACTCCAGGAAGTGTTCCGAGAAGCACTTTTCATTATGAATCCACATGAACTCCAATGAGTATCGAGTCAACCATTGAATAATAACTGTTGAGAAATTTAATATATCTTTGTATTCAAGACAGCTATTAGGGTTATGAAGTGGCACTTGACTAGTTTGTGCTGTTTAAAGTATACTCAAATGATGTCTTTTTCAAATACTGATGGATGCCGTTGATCTTTAATTCAAATTTGTGACCTGCATGTAGGCTACGACAGCTCTCCTCCAATGAGGGGATGTCATATGGACTAAGTGGGCTAGTATCTGAAGTGATTGCATGGGCATCAACAAATCAACTGGGATCTTCTATCACAAATAAGTCCCATCACTAGAATCACGTGCGCGTTTTTTACGCATGGGAATAAAATTGTGGCTCGAAAATCATCAAACGGCTCGAAATATCAACGACAAAAACCAATTTCTAGATCAAATCAATTCCAAAAAGTCCTCTCCATAAAGCTCTTTTACCTCTTCAGCATGGACTACGTTACACATCTTCCCAAGGAAAATCCCTCAATTGCGACCACGTCAACTTACAATTTGAAATACACCTATCCAGTTAAGTACTATGATTTTCATATATACTATTTTGCTCACAACCAAAACTCATTAAAAGAGTCAGAAGCATTACGAGAGAAGCTACTTGCTGATTTCCCTGAAGATGCCGCCAATGGATCCATTTTGGTCAAAAAATTGCCCAATGACAAAGTGATTGGACCACATCCGACTCAATTTTGGGAAGCTGATGTATTGAGACCCGAAGTATTTATCAAGGTCTTGAGTTGGTTTCAGTTGCATCACGGCAACTTGTCGGTACTAATTCATCCACAGACTGGCGATGATTTGAAAGATCATTTTGATCATGCATTATGGTTAGGCGATAAATTACCATTGTTCGATGTATTTGGTCCTCGTGAAGGTGTTATTCCAGAATTTGGTGTCAAGGGAGGTAAACGAATCAAAGTAGATGATTTCGATAATCATAAAACAGTATTGTGAATAGGTGAGTAAAGGTGTAGTTGAAATTAAACAAGGCAAGTATATGTGTAACACCTCTGTTTAACGATACAGTCGCTATTTGAATCGATGTTTGGCTAGCCCTTCATTGCTTGACCAACTTCTTATTGTTCTCTATTTCGTACACGAAATCAGAAAATATCGTACCAGCCGGATCACATTGTAGCAATACGTGCTATCCTTGTAAGCGCATATTTGTTTCAAGGCGGAAAAAAAAGAAAAAAAAAGTTTAATTCTATGACAAATTTCATCAGTGCCCTTGTAAGAGCATATGAACCTTATATAAGACAAACAGGGAAGGGCTTCTGGGTAGAGATGAAAAAAAAAGTACTATAAAGAGCCCATCTCATCTTTCCACTTTCTCATTTGAATAACGACAAGACAGTCCACTTACAACCTACACATACGATGGCACAATTATCATCACAAGGTAATAATGCCATTATTTACCTCACATATATCTTCATGTTGGCAACAGGGTTGTTCTTGGCTTGGAAATTTGCCTCTAAGACCGATTTCCTTTCCTCGAATGGAACTCAAAGAGGTATTCCATTGGCTTTGAACTTTATTGCTTCAGGTATGTGAAAGAGAACCACATCACACAGAAAGAATGAGAATAGCACTGAGGAATCCTAATCTAAAAATCGAAAAGCAAAGGTTGGACACACAAACCATTGTGGAGGACGACTATCTCCACCACACTGAAACGGAAAAACTATGAGCGGGTATCTTCAGCAATGAAGATTGAGAGCAAAACCGTTCGAACTCGATCAAGTTGACACTTGCGTGAGGATCTTAGTTTCTCCTTTCTTGAAAATAACAAAGCAAAGTGGGGTGGTGGCGGAAAGATGCCGACCCTTTGAATAAGACTGCACTACCACCACCCACTTTGTCCCATTTCAATTTGTCAATACTAACTTGGTACTAGCTATGGGTGTTGGTATCATTTCAACATATGCCCAAATTGCAAACATTGCTGGATTACATGGGTTACTTGTGTACACACTTTGCGGGGCAATCCCCATTCTCGGATTTGCCATATTTGGACCCATCATTAGAAAAAAATGTCCCGATGGTTTCATTTTAACCGAGTGGGTAAGGCATAGATTTGGAATGATTACAGCATTGTATTTATCATTTTTCACTTGTTTGACAATGTTTTTGTTTATGATTGGAGAATTATCAGCAATTAGAAGTGCCATTGAAGCTTTGACTGGGTTAAATGCATTGGGTGCTGTTATTGTTGAATGTGCAGTGACTACAATCTATACATTTTTTGGTGGATTTAGAGTCAGTTTTATCACCGATAATTTTCAAGGTGCTTGCGTTTTGATCTTGATTATTATTTGTGCTTGTGGGATGGGGTCATACATCGACATTGATACATCAAAAGTTGGTCCCTCGGGACTATTAAAAGCGAATAAGTTGGGTTGGCAATTGGTTTACATTTTGTTTGTGGCCATTGTGACTAATGACTGTTTCATGTCTGGATTTTGGTTGAGAACATTTGCTAGTAAGACCGATAAAGACTTGTGGATTGGTTGCTCAATTGCTGCCTTTGTTGCTTTTGTAATCACGTCGTTGGTTGGAACTACCGGTTTCCTTGCTGTTTGGTCAGAGGATTTGCAAGTTGGTGATGACGAAGGCTACAATGCATTCTTTGTCTTGTTGTCACATATGCCTCGTTGGTTGGTTGCATTTGTATTGATTTTTTGCATTGTTTTGTCGACGTGTACATTTGATTCGTTACAATCAGCATTTGTTTCAACAATATCGAATGATGTTTTCAGAAATAAACTTCACACCAATTGGGCCCGTCTTTTGGTAGTTATAATGATTTTTCCAATTGTGGTTTTAGCAGTAAAAGTTGCTGACAATATTTTGCAAATATATTTGATTGCTGATTTGGCCAGTGCCGCTGTTATCCCCGCCGTATTTCTCGGTTTGAGTAACAGGTACTTTTGGTGGATGAGAGGATTTGACGTTATGTGTGGAGGATTGGGTGCTTTACTTGGGGTGTTTGTATTTGGTACTGTTTACTACCACAGTGCAAAAGAAGGTGGGAAATTACTATTAATCTGGAACGGTCTTTATAATCCAGAAGATTGGGGTCCATTTGGTGCGTTTGTGATTGCTCCAGTTGGTGGTATTGTTTTCTCATGGATTGCAGCTGCAGTTAGAATCGGTGCTGTGTATGTGTATTCAAAGATACTGGGTACACCATTTACGGTATTAGAAAGACCTGAAGAAGAGCCAATTTACGTTGACAATCAAACCACGTATGGTAGTGATACCAACATTGAACAAACCAGTGTAGATAAGAAAAGTGTGTAAATATTTTTAGATTATGCAGTTACGTAGCTTTCAATTTAATATCTTTAATATCAATAGGGTCTTATCTGATTGCGCACGTTTTTTTCTAATTTAATCCGAAAATATATATTTCAACAGACTATTCTGCTCTTCACAGTTATTTCACCACAACAACTCCGACAAAATGCTCGCCACAGATACACCTTTTTCAAAAAGGCTAACACAATGCGTATGTGCCATTGTGTGGTGCTTGTTATGCGGTGGTCCAATATTTGGATTTGCTGCGTTGAAACCAATCTTGATCAAAGAGCACGTTTATGAATCACTATGCGACTTACACCCGGAGTCCACAATCTACTCTGTGGCAGAAAATGAAATTGTTGCCAAATGTACACCACAAGATTTGAAATTGAACAAGATGTTCACCGTTGCCGCAGTTGTCACCAATGTTTCGGCATTGCTCATTGGCCGTATTTTGGACAAGTTTGGACCTAAAGTATGTGGGTTAATTGGTGCTGGGTTCTTATACTTGGCCAGTTTTGTATTTATCTACGCAAAACAAATTCAATCGTCACCGTTGTGGTCCTGGTTTGATCCATACTTAATGGGGTATAGCCTCTTGGCATTAGGGGGGCCATTTACTTTTATTTCATCGTTTCAACTTTCAAACTCATTTCCAGAACGTAGTGGAACAATATTGGCAATGTTGACTGGTGCCTTTGATGCGTCTAGTGCTGTATTTTTGCTCTATCAAATTGCCTATGATAAATTGGGCGGAGAATTCAAGTTGGATACTTTTTTCCAGGTGTATTTGATAGTCCCGGTATTCATAACCGTTGCTCAGTTGACAGTGATGCCTAATGAGTCATACCAAACAAGTACTGAAATTGTGAAATTGGTAGATGGGGGAGAAGTGAGGAATGAGAACAGTGTGGTAACTTCAGAAGTCAATGAAGAATCTGCATTATTGTCAGGAGACACACCCCGCAGAAGAGATTCAATTGGTGATGCGTTGAAACACCCTTATGAAGAAGAAGCTTACTTAATTAAACATAGTGGTGATCCAATAGTTGGAATACTTCATGGATACACAGCACAATACCAGATTAAAACATACTGGTTCTTGTTGATTTGTTTATTCAGTACCATTCAAATGTTGAAGATTAATTATTTTGTCGCTACAATTGCTAGTCAATACCAATACATTTTCCGTTCCTATGAGCTAGCCACCAAGCTCAATAGGTTTTTCGATGTGGCCCTACCCTTGGGTGGAATTGTTTGTGTGCCCTTGATTGGTGTACTACTTGACAATTACTCGTCACTGTTTGTTGTATCTACACTATTGTCAATTTCGGTGCTCATTAGTGTTTTGGGTTTTTTCGCAAACTATTCGTTGGCAATCATTGGTGTTTGTTTATTTGTTGGTTACCGACCAATGTTTTATACAGTTATATCTGATTTATGTGCCAAGGTATATGGATTTGAGACATTTGGCACTGTTTATGGATTAATCATGACAATTAGTGGTGTGTTCAACTATGGACAAAGTTATTTAGATGAATTGACGCACACTGTGTTTCATATGGATCCAATGCCTGTGAATTTGATGTTGGTGGGGGTTACACTTCTCATTGGTGGATTAACAGTAGGGTATGTTTATGTGGAGGGTAATCGAAGGATAAAGAGGACTACTGAGGCACTTCAAAGGGAATAGACATTATAGCAGCAGTGTTGTTTATATATATAAAGTATTATAGAATAAATAGTGAGCTTTCAATAGTGGCAAGTGAAGTTGTAGTTGTAGAATCTTGTGATGTACGGCTGTGGTTCGCTGTTGGATATGCGTAATCTAATTTTAGCTTTATCAACAGGAAAAAAAAAAAAAAAAAAAAAAAAAAAAACTTTACGGAAATGCAACACCACCCAAGAAAAAAAAAAACGTAAGGTACCAAAACAACAACACACAGGCGGCGCAAACAACAAAAAAATTAAAATAACAGAAAGGGGACCCCTGTCCAAGAAATCTTTTACTTTTTCTTCAAGATCTTGTCAGGGGTAAATACCTCAGATTTGAGACTAGTCAAGCATACGAGATACGTACTTTGAACTTCCCTTCCTCCCCCCCCTCCCCCACCCAC
>OGTJ01000081.1_pt1 | contig 66283 bp, 42 predicted proteins | sample 1574611 | NCBI WGS metagenome assembly OGTJ01 (sample SAMN03295858, study PRJEB24534) | human gut metagenome | isolation source: fecal sample 1 from infant 9 | host: Homo sapiens | place: USA: Pittsburgh, PA | collected 2014-07
CTTCCCCCACCCTCCGTAGGCTCTTCCCCTTTCCCCTTGAACCTGAAATAATGCTAATCACAACTCAGCATCAGGACATTTATAAAAAACCCACTTCTCTCAAACCAACTTTTGATCTGGCTTGTTTTCTGATTCACTTGTTCTATCTTTTTGATCCTCATCTGGATGGTCATCTTGTTGAGCTGGTTGCTTTTCTTGTTGTTGCTGTTGTGAAGGAGATTGATTTTGTTCATTTTGTTCATTTTGTTGATTCTGTTGATTCTGTTGGTTCTGTTGATTCTGTTCATTTGGCTTTGGTGCTTCTTGTTGTTGTTGTTGTTGTTGTTGTTGTTGTTCTTGATTTGCTGGCGGCTGAGGCTTTGGGTTTTGCTCACCAGATGCTGCCTCATCTCCTTTGATAGGCTGATCTTGCTTTGCATCACCAGTTTTACCAGTCTTGTCACCTCCATCACCTGCATCACCTGCATCACCTTTTTTCCCTCCATTTCCCTTCTCCTTTTCCGCCTTGGCTTTTTCAGCAGCTTCTTTAGCCTTTTTCCTAGCTGCTTCAGTTACTCCCAACTTGTCTTGTTCCAATCCATATTGTTTACAAAATTCAGTACTCTTTTCCACAACACACGAAATTAAAGGACTTTTCTCCGAAGCAGTGGTGGTGGCGGAATTGACCCAATTCAAATCAAGTGAATCAACCAATTTCCTAACCCCTTCAACATGAATTAAATTATCATTTTTATCAGCAATTGATAAAATCAAACTTAGATAATCTCGTTTAGGTTCATACATTGATACCCCATTGGGTATCAATACATTGGGATCACGTCTTCCACATTGTACTTCGGCATATTTCCATCCATCTACCGCCATATTGAACGATATCGATGAGGAAAGATGCGACAATTTGAATTGACCATCTTTTTCCCCCAATACAATGAAATTGGGTCGATACATGGCTTTACCACATCCACATTTATCAATATGGGCACGAAGAAATCCAATCCAAACTTGATCTAAATTGGATTTTGTGGTTATAGGAATCAACTCAGTCCCTCCTCTAACTGGACCAACTTTACTAACATCATTGTTTTGTTTGAAAATCACTTGACACGTTGAATCTTGCTTGGCATTGGCCAATTCACATTTCAAAATTTTCAAATTATCCCACTGATAAACAATGTATATATGTTCATCACCGCCATTCAATACAGAAGATTTCCTCCCCAGTGGATTTATAAATGGTGTCCAATTCTTTTCCACTTTTTGACGTTGTTCTTGTCCTTCAATTCTCAATTCAACAACCTTGTTATACCTCGTTTTCAAAGCACGATTATCTTGGCCAGCATCAACATTTTGTTTACCACGTTGATACCTAAACAAGTATCCCATAAACATCAGTCGATAAAATGCATACTTCACCGGCTCCTTCTCCCCTGCTGCATTCTCAACAGTTTTGAAAACTTGTCTATGGAAAGCATTGAAAATGATTATTGGTTCTTCATCACCATATTCATTTTTACTCAACAACAATCTCGTATCCTCTGGTCCATACCATCTTTTCTTGGTCTTTTTGGCATTATGGTAAAATGGAACTGACATAACTCGAGGGAAATTAACAACTTCATATTTACGTTCACCATCATCATCAATTATGGGTAAAACCAAATCAACATTTGTCAACTCTTGCCAATTTTCATCATAAACTTGTGCATAAAGTAATGAAATTTGTGGATCAGCTTTTCTGGCAGTTTGAGTAAACAATAACCGAGAAACCATCAAATGTACTCCATATTTTGACAACCATACTGAAGTACCAGCAAATTTGTAAAAATGTTTTTCATTCAATGCACTTTGTTCAATATATTTACCAAGTTTGCCCTTGAAAAACCCAGCAATTTCTTTTAAACTGTCGTCGTGTGTAATTTGATTCAATAGAGTTTGACCAATTAGTTTCCAATTGTGCTTGAATTCAACACTTTTGGTAATCGACACCAGTTTATCCAATTGTAAATTGGCACAGCTTGCCTTTTCGGCATCTTTTCCTTCTCCTCCTCCTCCCTCTTCTTGGAATACAGACCTTACTGGTGTTGATGCAAACAAAGTTATATGGTGTGGTGTATACGTCTGATTAGTAATGGCAGTGCTTAAAGCACTAGGACTTCCACGATACTGGACAATATCATTCTTGGATTCAGATATATTATGATCTATCCTCAAGGCAGTACTATAATCCGATGGTAATATGGTGATTGGTTTGTAATTGTAGTACGAGGAAATGGGTAATCTAGAGCTACTCCCAATCACTTTAGTAGACCATTGCTTGACTGTATCATAAGTATTGAGGAAATGAAGTAGTATTAATGTGATGATAACAAATGGAATGGCCAAATAAGTTTTCCTAATCTGTCTAGGTTTAGGAAACAACGGAAGATACTTCTTGATCATTGGTAAAGAGGGACGAATAAGATGGTGTTAGTCCTGGTGGTGACAGTTGATGGTATCTTCCTTTGGTTGGTTGCAAAGACGAGTGTTGCTATTTGAAAAGAAAAGGAACGTGTATCTGTAAGTTGCGATGTGAAAAAAAAAAATAAAATAAAATAAAAATTAACGTATTGTTAGTGTTATGATTCACTCACTGAGATTGGGATGAATTTATAGGTAAAACAGTTGACCAAAATGGATTGGAGAATAGTTATTTGCTGTCTGTTGATAGTTTGATTAAGCCTCTGATGTGTCAGTGTATGTCTTTTGTTTAATATATTTTGGTTGTTAAAAAAAAAAAAAAAAAAAAAAAAAAAAAATTTATTTTAAAACTCTACATTAACAGCAGTACTGCATATAATACAAAGTTACACAACTACAATGTGCCTTTTCTTTCATTTCTTTTTTTTTTGTACCATGTAATTATTACACACTGACAGTTGATTTAATACCACCATCATTTGTATCAGTTTCAGCCAGTATGTCTACCTGTGGTTCCCCACTTTTGACTATGTCAATGGTATGTATACAGTAAGTACAATTGCTCTACTCTAGACAGAGTCACAGCCATCGAATTAACTGGCCAAGGCTTTGGAATAAAATTATTATGCAACACCACTTAAAATCAAAAGAAGAAAATTACATTCCCGTATACTCAAGTCCTCGCCTTTTAAGAGGACACACCCATCATACAACTAAACTACAAGAAAGGCTTGGTGCTTCAACGAATTCTCGTTGCGTAAGCTAGACCCCAGGTCTCTTACCGCCTACAAACTTAATGGTAAGAGTAAAACTCACTGATTATATCTATTTTTAGGTACTTTTATATACTATTATTAACCCTTTTGCTGCACATCAATTGTCATTGCATTATGCAAAAGTAAGCCATAGAAACCAAGGCGGTTTGTATCTTTTAAGTCGGATTCAAAAACAATTGGCTTTGGCATTGTGTTCAATGGGCCAAGGGTGAAAGCTACACGATATTCTTAAAGTATCATAACCATGTATATATCTGTCAAAGTAGAGTACAGTAACAATAGGATTCATCGGTTCCTCACTAAAAAATAAATTTTTACTCAAAGCGACAAGCTCATGGATATGTATTCTACGCTCTATGTTCTTATTGGTGTATGTTCCTTCTTATTTGCAAAGAGTAAAACAACAAAAGTAATAACAAAAACGGGTTCAAACTCAACTCTTATTATTGTCTTGGTTTGTACAATTTAGCGTGTACCTTAACCTGAACAGGAGAAAAGAAATTCTCTTTTCTTTTTTTTTTTTCTTTTTCTTTTTTTGGGGGTTTCTTCAACAGCTACTCTCTGCCTTGCATAGCCACAATTTATCATTCTAGTCACGTGGATATCACGAGATATTATTTATTTGAAGCTCAATCACCATCTATATATATATATATATCGATACTAATGTGTCTTCTTACTCAGCTTCACTAACGTTTGTTTTAACAACAATGTTGGAAAAAGTTAGGTATGAGTATATATATTCATTGGCTGCAAAGTCTGGCAAACTTGTAAGCACTTTGATTTTATAACCCTTCTACTTCTCTCTTTTTTCAGCATCTTTCATCTACAATGCACCACTTTTACTCTTTTTAGCATCCAAGATTTGTTGCACAGAATCAGTAACTGATTTATCAAGATCAATAAACTCATACCCCAAGATTTCTTTAGTCTTTGAGTTGTCAACTGATGCCAATCCTTCCTTTTTAATCTTTAAATCAGCACCTGGTTCACCTTTAGGAAGATTCAAATTGGGAAACTTGGCATTGATCAAATCAACAATTGATTGTTCAGTAAAAGTACCTGCAGCTAAAATCAATCTTTGACCAGCTGCTTTTGGGTTTTCAAATGCAACAACATGAGCTTTTGCCACATCACGTACATCAATCCAATTACCCTTGAATGTTGGGATTGGATCATTTGGTTTCAACTTTACTATTGAATTAATCACTTCTGATGATGTGTTTAATTGATCTTTTATTTCTGAAGTAAACAATTGAGGTCCAAATGTAAAACCAGGATTCACCGTTGTCAATTTAAAAGGAGAATCATTTTCCTTGATGAAATCCCATGCTGCACGTTCAGCAAATGTCTTTGAACCTCTATATCCATTAACAACATTTTTTACAGCTTCATCCCATGTAATATCATTCCAATCTTGTTCAGTAAACACAACTTTAGGATCAGTAGTCTTGTCAGCAGAACCAACAGCGGCAAAAGATGAGGTAATTACAACATTTTTGATGTTTTTCCCATATTTTTGAATTGCCTTTAATGCATTCTTGGTACCTTCAACTGCTGGCTCCAACAATTCCTTGGCTACATCAGTAGCTTTATAATGGAATGGCGATGCCGTATGCAAGAAAACTGTGGCATCTTGATTCTTTTCCAACACTTGATCAAATGCACCTGGTTTACCAACATCTTCAACAATTTCATAGCTCAAACTAGATGGTGAATTAAACAATTTTAATAAATGATCACCTTTAGCTTGTGATCTAACTGTGGTTACAACATTGTAATTATGGTTTAATAACTGTTTGAGAATGTGTTGAGCAATAAAACCTGTTCCTCCAGAGACAATAACCTTTGCTGTCATTTTTTTCGAATATACACTGATGTGGGATGGAATTGAAAAACAATTGAGTTTGGAATTGAAATTCTATTTCCCCCCCTATTTATAATCGTTTGTCCAATTCTCGGAGATCTTTCTGGAATGAAAAAATTGTGGAGTCTAAATTTTTTTGTTTTGGCGGCAAGATTTCCTAAAACGAACAATAGGGGGGGGAGAGAGGTTAGATCCCCGCCATAGACACCCAACATCCACAGTTTTGGAGAAACCCTTTTATTACACGTAGACCCCTACAATGGCACCTCTAGATCTACGATGGTACCCTGACATCGTTAAACATTGCTCTTTATTCTCATCTATGTATACGTTTCCTACTTTAATAAGTCCCCTTTATTCACCACAAATGCTTCAATCACAGCCATGGCAGCATACAATCTGTTCTCAGCTTCCTCAAAAACAACTGAATTGTCACTATAGAATACATCATCAGCAACTTCTTCCTGATGTCTAGGTAAACAATGCATAAAGATCCAATTTGGAGCAACTTGACTCAGTTTAATCAACTCCATGTCAATTTGATACCCAGCAAATTGCTTCAATTTAGCAACCTTCTGCAGTTCTTCACCCATGGAAATCCACGTATCAGTAACTACAATATTGGCATTACGTAAAGCTTGTTGTGGCTGATTCACAATTTCAAATTCAACACCTTGTTGTTGAGCAATCTGCCTTGCATCTTGTTCAACATCTTTATCCATTGAAATCGATTCCGGAATTGATATCGAAACATGGATGCCCATTTTCAAACTAGCAATAGCTAAATCATTAATCACATTATTTGCATCACCAACCCAAGCCAACTTCAAACCTTTAGTATTTCCACCAAAACTCTCCTTGATGGTTAACAAATCAGCAATGGCTTGTAATGGATGATACTTGTCACAAAGTGAATTGATTATGGGGACACTCGAGTCCTTGCACAAGTTGACAATATCCAGATGTTTATTAACACGAGCAAAGATGCATGATGTCATTGAACTAATGACTTTCGTAGTATCGTACATGGACTCATTAACACCCAATTGAATATCATCTTTACCCAAAAACATTGGTTGTGCACCAAAAAAAGCTGCTGCTCCTTCAGTACTGATTCTTGTCCTTGTTGATCTTTTGGAAAAAAGTAGTGCTACTAATTTGCCCAACAACTTGTTGTGATTTTCAGCAATGGCGGAAGCTTGACCGGTTTTGTAAACCTGTTTCAAATACTGTGCTTTGGTGATCAATGATGAAAATTCATCGGTTGTCAATTGGGCAATATTGACTAAATGGCGAGGTGGTGTGTTGGCCGCTTGTGATTGTGATTTCAAAGTGGTGGTGCCGGTGGATAAAATCCTTTTAGTAGTGACTGTTCTAACTGACATTTTTTTACAAAAACGACTAATTTGCTGGATTGGAAGTAGGTTTAAAGAAATGGGTATAAAGGATCTGATCCTGGTGCAGAAAAGTAAGATTTTATAATTGAAAGAAAAATTTTCCACATTTGGTAAATGAGTCAAGAATTAAGCGCGCTAAAACATATACCAATAAAATCGTTGAAAAATTGGGCAAACGTGCACGTCTCTTGGTTAAATCAAGCTAACCTAGTCTCTCTATCTCAAAACCTATACAACTATAGTTTCCAATCCTGTAATTTTTGAATCAATGCATCTCTTTGTTGTTGGATTTCTTCTTTACGTTTCAACAAATTAGCCCTTACCGCCTCCTTTTGTTTTTGTTTAGCACACTCCAATTTCAACCGTTCTTCAATTCGGGTAATTTGCTCTTGAATGGTAAACACTTTGACATGGGACTGCTGTTTTGGTTTGGATTTTTGATTAATGTATCCATACCCAGATGCATAATCCATATATCCATCATTTCCATACCCATTGAAGCCACTAGACCTACCATAGCCACGACCAAACCCGTCATCATCACTTGATCCATAATCACTCACAATCTCATCATTATACTTGTGTTCAAAATCAATATTACGTTTAGCTTTAAGCACACCCATGTCTTCATCACTCAACTCATAATCATACCTTGAATCAGGATCGAAATCGGGCTGCTGTAGCTCCTTGTTTGTAGAAGATGGCGCACCATCGTCATAGTTCTTATCGTCATTATACTCCGATGCAATTTGATTGAGATACTGTCGTTTAGAAATAGTTTGTGGTTCAGCATTGGAATGAATGGGGACATATGATCGAGGCAGTGAGGGTTTAGGACTATAAGGTAGTGTACTGCTAGTTGGTGGTTCATAACGTTTCGATCTACGTAATGGGATCTCGATATTTGGTGGTATGGAGGGTTCTTTTTGTGGGGAGAACTTGAAATCCAATTCATCAATGTTGGCAATAACAGGGTTGTTCTCGGAATTTTCACTATCAAAATCAAGTAACGGTGTTGGCGATCGTGGTGGTTCCTTAGCACCAGGTTTCGGAGAGAGATTCTTGATATCTGGTGGTGATGAAGTTTCTTTTCCAGGGGAGAAACTGACATTGAATTTTCCAATATCAACAACAATGGGATTGTCTTCAGGGTCCTCAATGTCAGATGTGAGTTGGGGTGTGCTCAGCAACCCCTTGAACTGCTCCTTCGTCATCTTTTTTGCCAGCTCCTTCTCCAACCCATTGCCCCCCTGTTCGTCAGTTTCATTGATTGCAGCTTTATATTTGGACAAGTTTAAGCGTCGTTTGGAAGGTTCATTTGGAGCTCGTGTTTGGGACGTCAATGAAGGCTTGATCCTAATCTCAACCTCCTCCTCCTCCCCTTCGTCTTCATTGTTCTCAATTCCATTGTCAATAGGGATTGCTCCTGCCTCTCTCGATAAAAATGAAGCACGAACTGCACTCATTGGCTTCTTTTCATATATAGGATCAACTTTCGGCTCTCGTAGTGGGTCAATTGTGCTTAGCTCGTCACCACCTTCATCTCCATTGTCAAAAGTAGCAATTCTAGTGCGTTGAGAAGCACCGGAGTTTACTGGCTTCTTTTTAAATCTAGGATGGCTCTTTATCACACGAGATATAGTGGGATTCACATATCCAGTATGCTGTTCCTTTGCCTCATCCACACTTGAATCGTCGTGATCAGTTCCTGTAGCTCTATTTCGTTGTGACGATACACTGTGATTTATCAAGCTCTGTTTACCTTTGGACCCAAGGTTCATCACATGGGATACCCCGGGTACTATTAAAGTATTACTCTCCTCTCTTGTCTTCTCGTCCATAGTTTTTTCCTCCTCAATCTGTACTGCTCCAACTCTTCGCGATGACGACGACGATATGTTTGTATCCGTTGGTTTCCTCTTGAAAACTGGTTTAATCTTGGGCCTCAACGGCACATCGAGTGTGTCTATGTCATTCTCGTCCATGATTTTTCTTATAAAGAATATGGGTAAGTTGTTACCTCATACCCAATGTTCAATTTGTGATACAAACTTGCCATACAAAAAAAAAAAAATTGTATTGAGATGGTGAAAAGATGAGTTCAATCTAAAGACTCACTAACACCTTGTATCCAACGCTACACCACACAACCTTTTTTATAGCGATGCCGGAGGTTTCAGATTATGCAAAACTACTTCATACGAAAATGCGGGAATCACCTGCTTCCAAAGCATTCACACAACAGGAAGCATCCAATTTAATTAATGTTACAAAAGAATCAGAGTTGATGTTATTACTACAGGAGCTTCTCAATGCCAATTTGATCAAATTGACTAAATCGGGTGAGGAAATACGATTTCAGGCAGTTAGTATTGATGATGCTAAGAAGTTGGTCAGTATGACCGATGATGAACGAATGATTTATTCATACATTGAAGCTAGTCAACGTGAAGGTATTTGGACAAAGACCCTTAAAGCCAAGACCAATTTGCATCAACATATTGTGTCAAAATGTTTAAAGAACCTAGAACATCAACGATATATCAAATCCATCAAGTCGGTCAAACATCCAACGAGAAAAATCTACATGTTGTATCATTTGCAACCAAGTATTGATGTGACTGGTGGACCATGGTTTACCGATTCTGAACTAGACACTGAGTTTATTGACACGATATTGGAGGTTGTATGGAGATTTATTGTCAACAAGACATTCCCGCGAGGAGATGATGAACAGCACCTGGTGAATCCATTACAAGCTTCATATATAGCGTCATTCCAAGGAGTCGACCTAGATCAGATATTGGCGTTTATCAATGGAAGTGGTGTTAGTTCTGTTGAGTTGGAACTCAATGATATTCGATCATTATGCGATGTTTTGAAATTCGATGATAAAGTGGAGGAGATTGAGGGGCATAGTGGGTTGTTTAAAGCCACAAGACAAAGTTTAGTGGAGAAAGGGTTGGTGAGGAACTTGGAAGAGTTGAAAGGTCAGATTCCTGAATCGACAAGAGAATACCTTGTCAAGAACAAAGAGTTTTCAATTTTTGATTTCAAGACTGAAGTTGAAGATTATCAAGATGAACAGGACTTTGTAAATTTGGATAGTTTTGTAAATGTATAAACTTCTTTAGCTAATCTTTCTATATTCTAAAATATACCGTACTTTTGGCATTTTTGGAAAATGTATACCGCCATGGCATTGGGTTTAACTTCATTAACTTCATTTGGATCGACTTTGGCAGCAAATCGTTGAGCATCAGTAGTGATTTTCCTTTGGGATCCATTTAATGACATAAATTGCTTATACAACCAATGAAGTATCATTTGATTCCACGTTAGTTCGATATTCAAATCACCATCTTCATTATAGTAGAAATTTTTACTTTCATAAGACACGAGTGGTTTCACGTCACAAACTTGTTCATTTTCAACATCAGTATCGCTTTCAGCATCTTCATGTCGTTTGTACTTCACCATCAAGTCAGGATGATCAGAAACGACTCCATACTCAACCAATTTGGCCAATTTGCCAACTTTAACGAGATATTCAAATTGGAATTTGGTGTTTATTGTCCACGAGTAAAGCTTTAAATTTTGAAGTTGTAAAAGTGGCACAAATTTAGTGAGAAACTCAGTTGACCATGTAGCAATATAAAGCAATGAAACCCCAGTCAATTTTATCTTGATCTTGTCCTTGGGTGTCGTTTCATCCAAATAGTAATTGTAGTTTATATAATTTATTGAATCTCTCCAGTTTAAACTAATGTGGAAAATATCAAACTGATTATAACCAAACTCATTAACTTCCTTAAACTTGTCTTGAAAAAATGGTTCCTGGTTGAAATATTTTAAAAATGATAAATCCCAAACACCACATTGAATTCTATGATACCACCAAGATAAATCATTGTGAACTTTTAGCAAATCGCTGACGATGTACTTGGTAATTTTGGCTGGATTGAATTTCTTGATATCCAATTGTAACTTGTGTTCATTAGACCCAGTGGAGTCAACATACTGTTTAAACCATTGCAACACATCAACAAAGGAAAGCAAAGGAAATCCACCTTCTTTAGTCTTTAAGCTCTTCAATATAGGATCATAAGGAGTTTTAGTAACCTTGTAATCAGTTTCATTGCCATCTTGATCAACAAACACACGTTTGGTGGATATATCATGAGATATAATAATAACGTTATCCGAACTTAACCACAAGTCAGTTTCGATAACAGTAGCACCAGCTTCAAAGCATTTACCAAATCCAAGTAAAGTGTTTTCCGTGTATGAGCTCTTGAATCCACGATGACCGGCTATTACAGGAGATGTGGTGGAGGAATTCGTCATGAAAGGAAGCACCAGTTGTGACGATGAAGTCGACCTAGGAGCATTAGTTGTAGTTGTGGTTGACGCCATTCTTTTAGTAGTGGATGTGGATTTATTTGAAGTTAGTTGTCATATACGTGAAAAAAACCTCTTCATAGCATCAAGCTCGTACACTGAAAGGGATGATGAGTAACAAGTAGGATACGTAGTGAAATATATATAGATACTATGTAAAAGTGTGGAGCAGAGTAGGATGCTTTAAACCCGAGTGAAATATAAAGTCGGATGTAGTGTGTGTATGTGTGTACTGCATATTACACACAAACACACTCACACTCACACTGAAACAATGACACAAATTTATGCACATGCAAACATTCGGAGGAATTCTTTTCGAAGCGAAAACGGAGGACACGTGCTCCATTATAAAATGCCGTACAAGAGTAACTAATTAAGTGGAGTTCCCTTTTAAAGCCTCTTTCGCGGGTGGGCCTTAACTCCTTTCATCCCCGTGTTTACTCGAAAGTGTGGTTTTATTTTCAGCACCGATCATGCCCGTGTGTAATCAAGGGTATACGAATCAATGTTGTAGGGCAAAAACGGTATTAGTCATTGGGGATACGTTATACTAATAGAAAAAAAAAAAAAAAAAGAAAGGGGGAAGGAGAGAGGTTGCCAGGGGTGTTCAGATCTAGATTCGATAAACATGGTGCCACGCTTTGTGGGATTTTGCTGAAGAGGAAAAGCGTAATGAATATCCATATCAGGTAGTGGAAGAGGTAAACTCACAAAATAAGTGTCGTACGAGAAATATTGTTTGCAATTGTTTGCAGTTGTTTGCAACTTTTGTTACCCAATATGTTTTGCCTCTTACCATCCTTAAGATACTTCACATCCACTTCATCATGAACAAATAAATAAATAAAAGTACAAGTCTATGTGAAAGTACAACTAGATACACAATTAGTATGTGACACATCTACCATGATCTACTAATAACCACTATAACTTATAATCTTCTTTTTGCTTTTCCTCTTCTTCATCAACACACATTTTAATCAAGTCGTAAGCGATTGATTGTCCCATAGGAATCATAATACCTTCGGGGTTGAAATGTTTATCAGCATCAGTCACTTGTTCAGGATACACCAATTTACGTACAAATGAAGTATCAAACCATCTAGCATCCAACAACTCATTATCGTGACCTAAATGGATCAATTCATTGGTTCCATTAAACTCAACTACACCAACACATCCAATCATCAAGTTCGATGGGAACGGCCATGGTTGTGTCATTACCACATTGACTTGGTCACAAGTGACTCCAGTTTCTTCCCAAATTTCTCTCTTGGTGGCAACTTCAACTGTTTCACTAGGTTCCATGAATCCAGCAGTACATGAATACATTTTCGAAGTGAAATGTCTTTTGCCCAAAGAAAGCAAGATCTTGGATCGATCAGTGTTGGTGATTATTGATATTACCGCCATATCTGTTCTTGGGAAGGAGACGTTTGATACCGGTGCACTTTTCACAGGACACACTGATCTCGCATCGGGCTTGTCACTGGCAGCGGCAGCGGTAGCGTCATCGCTACTTACAGTCTCCTCATTGGTACAGTACAATTTCCCACCTGCGTGAATAGGTATAGTTGGATGACCACAACCAGGACAAAACTTGTTGGTAGTCAACCAATGGAAAAACATTGCTCCTTGACTAAACAAACTAGCTTCCTTTGACTCAAAAGTTAGAAAATGTTTTCTTGAATGGGTGAAAAAGACACCATTTTCCTCAGGTGTCTTTTCAGTGTGTTGTTTTTCATTAATTGAATCATTAACAAAATGAACCAAGTTACGACACAACTCCTTATTGGAAGATACGTCAACCGCAAAATAAGCAATACCTTGATACCTGCCTTGATGATCCAAATACTTTTCATCTCCATTCAATTCACAATCCACTTTTAATGAGTTGATATCCAACCCCACAGATTCATCAAGAAGTCCCATAAACAAAAAAGTTGGCTTCCCTGGACTTCTCAACTCTTTATTCATGTTCTTGTTATCTTCACTCCAAGTATGCAAAATCTCCTTCCAATGAGAAACATGGTTCATTAACCCACGAGGAAGAAATTGTAAATTGCCGATATATCCAATGTTATTCGACTGTCCAGGTTCAATTTGGTCAACACAAATTTGGTTATCACCATTAGTCATAATGGCCAACATATTGGGGAAATTCTTGTGCACTAATGGATTTTGCTTGTTGAAGAAAATGAATCGAGTGGATGGATGGAATAACGATTTGGAAATGAACTCGGTATCTTCTCTAAGGAACGAAACACGGTTGAGTACTTCATTACCGTAGTACATATCATTTTGTAAGTCCTTGACGGTGGTGCTGAATGATTGCGACATGATGCGAAATGACAGTGTCGGCGTTCTTGACAAAAGAGTCGGTAAAAAGTGTTTAAATGAAAGTGGTAGTTGAAGTATAGTGAGGACCCTGATATCTGTAAAACTAATGTCGACCCAATATCTTGTTGAACAATATTGATAAAAGGAAAAAGAAAACGTTTAGTATTACTAATTTTTCACAGCTCTCTGGTCTTATCAATTTGAATTTTTCATTTGGCGTATGCATGTACTGTCTCCAGTCAAATTGCGAAAACAACAATCCGACAATCCGACAAAAAGGAAAAAGAAACCGAACAGACAGACAGACAGACAGACAGACAGACAAAATATTTCATTGCATCCCCGCCAAAATGTTGTTTTTTCTTCTTTCTATTTCCGCATCGCTAAAACCCCACATAAAAACAAAGTACATTTGCAAAAAGTTTGCATTCACGTTAGGGAAACGTTATATTTCTTCTACACTACAGAAGCTGTTCAAAAGAGATTTACTTGCAATATCTGTGTCAGACTAATTCCAATACTCGAAAGGAATGGTAAATCTCCTTCAAATATAAAGTGTATATAGCTGACTCATAAATTTTGATTTCCCTGGGGCGTATAAATATCAATACACTGTGAACACAAGTAAAGTATTAAATTAATTCCCAGGGGTTTATGCATTGTCCTACAAGTGATACCCACGCTGTCTTTGAAATAACCTTGTCAATTGAATATAAAATCTGTAACAGTTGTTAGTAAAAAAGATCCTTCCATGAGATACGCTTTATTTGCAATTGCTGGTAGCTATTTCCTCTGAATCAGATATAGTAAAGTAGACTTTTCCCCATGCTATAAAATGTAGGAAGTCAAGCGTTCGTAAATTTGGTCTGTTTAGTGTTTCATCATTCGAGGAAGGGAAAAGCATAGCCTTGCAAATGTTCAGTCTCGGATAACACATACCTATCATAAAAAATAACCCTATTTGAGAAAAACTGAAATTCATAATCTTTTTAAGTTGTCATTCATTGTTAGTAAGATTGCATTCCACAACTCCCCTTTATTCAATCAGTTATCTTGACACGTCTTCCGCATAATAAACTCAGAAGTCTAACGTCTGAATAAATGTCTAATAATCATCATTTGAATAACGAAAAATACATACCCATTCATTTTTTAGCCAATCTTGATACCTCTAATCACAGCATTCCCCAATCCTTTGACCCAAGACTTCTTGGATTTTTTATCAGCAATGATAAACACGCGGCCCAGTTGATTCATCCTTCCTGTTCTTCCTAATCTATGTACAAGATCAACTGAGCTTTGTGGTAAACCCATCAATATAACATTCTTGATGCCAATAAAATTCAACCCTCTTGCTAGTAAGTCCGTTGTAACCAAAATCTTAACTTTGCTTCCCTCTAAATCATGCTTGATCAATTGTGCAGGTCGCAAAAACGGTTCAATAAAATCCTTACGATCTTGCACTTTCACTTTACCAGATATTCCAGAGATATCCTGTTCTCGGATTCCATATTTTGTAATCATCAAATCAACTAATCCATCAACTTCTGATTTCTCGTTAACGAAAACAATAATTCGCTTCACATAATCAGGTTCTGTACCATCTCTTGATATAGCATAAATAGCCTGAGCTAAACATCTTGGTTTTGATCCATTATAAGGCGGCAAGTCAGCATCCAATGTCATTACTTTTATGTTTCGAGGAACTTTATGTAATGAGGGAGTTGATACTCGAATAATTGATTTTTCATCAGGAAAGTACCTTGTTAATGTCTTTTCAAATTCCTTTGGAATGGTCGCCGAAACTAAAATCAAATCAAGTAATTTGGGGAAATTTTTAACCACTGCTGTAGTATCTTTTAAAAATGATGGATCAAACAATGTATCAGCTTCATCCAAGATACAATACCTCACGCTCTTGAAGATCTTGAATGGACGGTCAATGGCTTCCAATTTGGAAAAGCCTGTAATTTTAGCTGGTGTTGTTACTAGCACATCAACTTTACCGAAATTACGCAATTGTTTATAAAGCGATATTGGCGGATCACCATGCGACAATTTCATAATGGATAACCCTAGTGTTGCATTTTCTGGTAGATCAAGGAATTCTTTATACTGACGAGGTATGTTGTCATGGTCCAAAGAAAACTTGTTAGATCTGTCAAGTACAGCATACACCTGTTCAACCAATTCATGAGTAGGAACCAAAATGATTGACCTAACTTGTTCTGACTTTTTGAAAAGTTCATATTTCCTAGTATTATCCCTGAACCAATTGAAATCGTCCTCTTTCAATTTAGACAAAAGAGGAGCAAGGAAACTCCATGTTTTACCTGAGCCAGTTTCAGCAGCAACTGTAAAAATTTTGGTCTTTTTCAACTCATTTTCGTGTTTCAATTCGTAAAAAATACGTTCCCCTTCATCCATCTCTTCCAAGTCTTTGTTAGCTCTTCTCGTTTGGTTGATTTTGCGAATAGCAGAAATCTGTACCGGTGTTGGCTTGATCTTGATCTCATCAAGTGATGCGTGTTGAGGTCCCTTGAGGTTGTATTGTGACTTGATCTCTTTAATCATGGCCTCCCTCACCGAGGGGAAAATTTTCAATTGATCAAAATTATCAATCTTTGATTCAGCGGAATCTAGCGGAACTTTCAAGTCATTGTGTAGCTGTGAAAACTTTCCCGACTCAAAGACAAGTCCCTTTTTGGATTTAGACTCTGTTTCTGATTCTTCCTTGGCTTGGTGTCGTATCTTTTGTTTGGTGTTTAGTTGATATTTCTTCGATGCGGCAACTTTGGAAGAGTATCTTGACAAACATCTCAATTGAAGGGAAGCTGGGTGATTAGTATGTATTATAGGTAGCAAATCATGTCGTATCAAGCTTCTAAACATAATATGATGGTTCAAATAGTTAAACTTGAACAAAGAAGAAAAGAAGAAGAGAAGTGTTGAAGTGTTGAAGTTTGAAGTTGCAAATGTTTTATTGTAAGAAAGAGAAAAAAAATTTTCAAACAGATGGATTGGGTAGTGTACATGGAAACCAAAAAATAAGTTGGGTTTGTTAGTATACAAAAATTTTTCCACACCCGTACCCAAAAGGCTAGTATCAGAACATTCAGCCAAAACCAAGTTGATATACAGCTGACATGTTAAGATTGTCTGTTGATTTGGCCAAAGTGAGACTAACTGGTCGAATTCCACTAATACTGACCACCCGCAGTTTCACAACCACAACTGCACTTCTAGCCACACCAAGACAAAAGGAAGGTAAATCGAAACAAATCTTGAGAAGAAAAGTAGTTGAAAAGGAAAAAGTCAAGAAATCTACTAGTTTGACTCATTATCCTTTCAAAGATGCAGTACAGAATTTGAGTTTGGAGAAATTGGCACCTTCAATTGATTATGTTGAGCCATTGACAAAAGACAGTTTAGCCACATCAACAATCACTGTATACCCAGCTGATATAGAAGACAAGTTGCGTACTTTCCAAGCATTTAAGAAATTTCAACATCATGAAATGTTTAGGAATCCGGTGTCCCTAACCACTTCGAACACAGTCAAGATTTACGACGAATTTGTGAAAAATCTCGTCAATGAATCCAAGACCAATCGTAAATACATTGATGGTATCAAAGGAAGTGGTAAATCTACATTGGTCAACCAAGCATTAGCTTTGGCTTTGCAAGAATTCAAAAATGAAGTCGTCATATTGCATTTACACTCTGCTGACATAATAGGCAACGGTTCATCTGATTATTTCAAGAATAATAAGTTGGGATTATATCAACAACCAATGGCAACGAAGAGATGGTTACGCAAGATATTGGCGGTGAATAAAGATATTTTCCAAAAACTCAAACTAACGGAAGATGTCAAATTCTATCAAGATAAGCAAGAGTATAACTTGAAAGCTGGTGAACACACATTGTATGATTATCTTTCACAAAATAGGGAAATTAACAAAGTACAACCAACAATGGCGTTCCAATTTTTCGTAAACCAATTGAAGCAACATTCCAAAACAATACCCGTCATCTTATCAGTTGACGATTTCAACGCCATGGCTGATTTTTCAATAACTCAATATCGTGCACCGGACTTTAAACCTATACATGTAAGCGAATTTGAATTGGGTGATTTCCTTTTGAAAGCAGCAAGTGGTGAATTGAGTTTTAATAAAGGTGGGGTACTATTGGCCAAATCGTGTGACTTTGCCCCTGCTAGAAAGACCACCCATGTTGCTGTTTATCCCAACGAAGAGTATGATCCATATATGAAGTACCCTGATTTGGACATGTCGGTTTCACAAAGATTAGTGGCTAATGGAGGAATAAAACCAATCAAAGTTGCCCCTTTGTCCAAGGATGAAGTTAGAGCATTATTATCATTTTGGAGAGATCAACAAGTTTTAATAACTAGACAAGATTTCCATAAAAAGGAGTTCAATGACGATCAAGCCGATGTTGTTGGACAGGAATTTGATCCGGAATTACAATTTGAGAAATTGGTACAATCAAGCTATGTTGTTTCACAAGGGAACCCATATGGAATCTTGAAACAAAATTTGATTAGCTATTAAAAAAAAAAAAAGAGACATGTGTAAATAGAAAAATAACAATCCTTCACAATCCATACGGTGACGTATCTACTGCGTTTTATTTTCTTTCGCCTATGTAAACAATGTATCTTCCTCTCTCAAGTACTCACCAATATCTCCTTGCCTAAATGCAATTATACCAGTTGGAGCCACATTTCTAGCCTCATGCGTCAGCTTAGCACTGACACCAAACCCCAATGGAATATCACCCATACTGTAAACAATCACACCAGCATGTTCCGGTATATCATCACTCATACGACCAATGTGCGCTTTCAAGACATGGTTACCATACAAAAATGGCATTTCACCATTTTGCTTAATCCATATCTTGTATTTAGCATATTGTGATAAATAAGGTAATGCAGTAATATGTAATTTAAATTTACCCGTCTTGGTGAACTTGCCAAAACATGTACCCAACGACATTAGGTTTTGACGTGATACTGAAGTGGCGAAATTGGCAACTTGTTCAGAAACGTAGTAAACACGATCTTTTTGTAATCGGAAAACATGTGGGTTTTCTGGGTTATCTATAAGAGCGGCAATGTTGCGGCCAATGTAGTTGGCTAGTTTTTCAAATACTACTTTTGTTTCTTCTTCTGTTAATGGTCTCATGGGGAGCTATTGGTAATGGGGTAAACAGTGAAAGCGATGATCTTCTCATGTCTCTTCGATTTTGTAATTTTTTTGTCTTTTTTTTTTCACTCGAGATGCCCATCCATCCATCAACAAACAACCCATTGACACTTCCATCAAAACCTGATATCTACGCCCTCGTGTAAATGAAAAAATGGATACTTCTGATAATACCCACATTGAGCAAGCAGATCAACAACCGTTGGACCAATCTCCTCAACAACAACAACAACAACAACAACAACAACAAGCTGTTTCTGCTGATTCTTCAACAAAATCAGCGCAAATTGGCTCGAGGTTGCAAAATGCCAAAGAAAGGCAAAACAGACAGAAATATGAGCAATCGTAGGTAAGTCCCCCTAATCGTCCACCTATTGTGGGTTGAGAGAAGCCAACTTTTTTACTAACTCCTTCTTCTTTTAGTGAGTATGTTCCCATGCTAGACGAACAAGGTAACCCCATCCCCAAATCGGAACGTAAACCAAAACGTAAATGTGCAGTAATGCTAGGCTACTGTGGTACTGGTTATAACGGACTCCAAATCCAAAATGAACCCGGGGTAAAGACAATTGAAAAAGACTTGTACGAGGCATTTTATAAAGCTGGCGCCATATCCTTGGAGAATTCTCTTGATTTGAAAAAATCGGGTTTCCAAAGAACAGCAAGGACGGATAAAGGTGTCCATGCTGCTGGTAATGTCGTTTCATTGAAATTGATTATTGAAGATCCTCAATTGAAGGACAAGATTAATTCTTATTTACCGGATCAGATTAGGATATGGGGTATTCAACGCACAACAAAGGGGTTTGATTGTCGTAAAATGTGTTCTTCGAGAGTATATGAGTATTTGTTGCCTACTTATTGTTTGATTAGTCCAAAGCCGGGTACACAATTGGACGAATTGATCAAGGAAAATAAATCCAAGTATCCTGATTTATTTGTTGATGATGATGGTGAAAGTCAACAATTTTGGCAATTGATGAAGGAGAAAGTGAGTGAGGCTGGAATTACTCAAGATCAATTGGATGCAATTGCGCAAATGAATGAACAAGAAGCTAAAGGAACCAACAACACAACCAACCCAGATTCAACGCCTCAAGAAAAAACCAACCTTGAAGAGGAATCCACTAATACATCTCAAGATGTGCCACTTTTCCGTATTGCCAAACAAGTTAAACAGATTGAAAATGCCACACGTCGTGCTTACAGAATCTCCCAGCACCGTTTGAAACGATTCACATCAACAATGCAACAATATAAAGGCACCCACAATTTCCACAATTTCACCATTGGCAAGTCCTATAAAGATACATCTTCCAAAAGATATATCATCGACACTACGGTCCTGAGCCCATTTGTAATCAATAATACCGAATGGATATCGATAAAATTACACGGTCAATCATTTATGTTGCACCAAATTCGTAAAATGATATGTATGGCGACATTAGCCATTCGATGCGATTTACCACTGGATATGATTGCCGATTGTTTCCAACCAACCAAGATCAATATCCCCAAGGCACCAGCATTGGGGTTGTTGTTGGAAAACCCCGTTTTTGACGCTTACAACTTCAAATTACGTGATCATGCTTATGATGCGATTGATTTTGACAAGTTCAAAAACGAGATGCTTGACTTTAAAATGAAGTTTATTTATGATAAGATTTATGATGAGGAGGTTAAAGAGAATGTGTATTATGGGTTTTTTGGGTATATTGATAGTTATCGTGTTCCTAGCACTGAGATTGAAGAAGGCGACGATGGTACAGCAGCAAAGAACAATGGCAGTGCTACTGGCAATGGTTCGGTTACAATTTTCGACTTTTTGCACAACTATATCGACAAAGCAGCCAAAGAAGAACCAAAAGGAGAAGTAATATAGATGATGATGATGATGATACTTGCAATAGACAATCATAGTAACAAAATTTTTACCCTATTTATATATATGTATATGTACGAGTATTCTATCAATTGAACAGCAAAAAGTTTCTGTTTCACGCCCTTTTATTATACATTTTTGGTGACGAAAGTGTAGTTTAGAAAGAATGGAAAAAAATCTAAACAGCCAAACAGTAGCAACGACTAAAGTCAATCTGAAAAACATTATCTAGTAGAGGAAACAGTCTGGCTTCATTTGTTGAAATGCACCACCCATTCCGATTCACGTCATCTGTTTATGAAGAGCAGCCTTTATAGAGCAGACCTAATTGTAGCAAGATATATTGCTACCAAACCGTAAAGCTGATGCACCCCACAAATAAATTGACGCCAACAAACAATCTTTAGCTTTATGCAAAACCGCAACGTACTCGAAACGCTGCTCCCTGTCAGGTACTAAAAGCGTATCTGAGAGTGCTCACCCTCTTTTTTTTCCATCTCAAAGCCATGCTGGATTACCAGTATTTGCTTGTGGTTGTGGTGGTGGTACTTTTTGGGAGCTGGCATGGTAGTTTTGGTTTGGAGTGTACATTGCCTTTTGGTTTTGATACCGAGGGTCAGCAAAATGTTTTTGTTGTTGTTGAGAGTCTTGAAGTTGTTGTTGCTGCTGCTGCTGTTGTTGTTGTTGTTGTTGTTGTTGTTGCTGATCTTGTGCATCTTGTTGTTGTTGTTGCTGTTGTTGATGTTGACTCTGTTGGTTCTGATTTTGTTGTTGTTGTTGATCGTTATTCTCTTGATTATTATTATTGTTATTATCTCCATCGGTCACTTTGCCTTGAGCTCTTTGTTTTTCCAATTGAAACTTGTACAACGTCCAATCAAAAACATAATCATATCGATAATTTTCCTTCTTGAATAAATCTCTAAATAATTTTCTCAAATAAGCATAATCTGGTTTATCGTCAAATCTTAGGGTTTTAATATAATTCATATAATCCAAAAACTCACTTGGTAATCCTTTACACAAGATATTGTTGGGTGTAGTCATCTTCTTTTCCATGATACGATCATATTTTTGTCTCTTTGTAGCAGCTTTTAAACCTTGCCAAGGTAATGAACCACGACAAAAGTAAATCAAAACATAACCCAAACTCTCTAAATCATCTCTTCTACTTTGTTCAATACCCAAATGAGTATTGACACTAGCATATCTTGCAGTACCAGTTAAATTCTTATTTTCACGATACGGGATATGTAAATGAGTTCTTGGATCACGATATTTTTTGGCCAATCCAAAATCAATAACATTAACTTGTGAACCTCTTCTTCCAATACCCATTAGAAAGTTATCCGGCTTGATATCACGATGAATAAAACATCTAGCGTGTATATATTCAATACGACAAATTAATTGATCAGCCAATAGCAAAACAGTCTTGTAAGTAAATTTTCGATTACAATAATTGAATAAATCCTCCAAAGAAGGACCTAACAAGTCAATAACCATGGCATTATAGTCACATTCAGTACCATACCATCTAACAAATGGTATACCAACACCCCCACTCAATGCCTTGTATACTTTTGCCTCATATTCCAATTGAGGATGCTTAGCTTTAGTGTTTTCCAACTTGATGGCAACTTCTTCACCAGATATGATGTTGGTGCCAAGATAAATGTCACCAAATGAGCCTGATCCAATTTTACGACCAATGCGATATTTCTTGCCCACTCTTAAATCCATGGTTGTAATGTAGTTGATCTATGTATATGTATATATATGTGTGTGTGTGTGTGTGTGTGTGTTTAAGAAATGTGTGGAATCTGTGAATGATGGTAATGAAGATGATGCTTTTGGTGTGGTACAAACTGGTTGTAAAAAGTTTATCAAAATGATTGGGGAATGTGGTGGTGATGACGATAAGGGCGGATTTTCGTTTGATGATTTTTCTTTTTTTCTGTCTCTCTTTCTTTAAGATGTGACAACCAAAAAAAAAAAAAAAAAAAAAAAAAAAACAACAAAAGCAAAATGAAGTAAACTTAAATCAAAACACAACTCGATGTATAAGGGATGTGTGTGTGTGTGTATGTAGTTATGTGTGTATCTTGAAATCACGATGGAGACTTATGTGAAAGTCCAGTGAGTAAGTGGGTGATGTCGAAAATACAATAAATGGCTGATTGTAAAAAGTTGTGGTTTTGGTTGTCAAAAAAAAAAAATAAAAAAAAAAAGAAAAATGGAGTGGAACATGAATTGAGTGTGTTAGTGTTAGTGTGTTAGTGTTTGTTGGTGTGTATTGTTTCCAAAAAATTTTCCTTCTTTTTTCTCTTTTTGCTGTCACTAACATAACACAACACACCACATCAATCACACTATCACTGCTATCGGTGTCAGGAGCAATAATCAACTATAAAATATTTTGAAAATTATCACGTGCAATTCGGATATATACTTGCGAAAAGAATCAAATAGTGAAAAAACCCCATTATCATACTTTATACCACCACAATATACTGAAATCAACATTGTATTTTATTCATTAATTATTAATCACAGAGTAATGGAGTAGTATAGAAAGAATACACTTGGTGCAAGAATAGTTACATCAAAAAGTTATCAATTAATATAACAAAGAAAAAAAAACCACAACCACCGTAAACAAGGGACAACAAATTAGCATAAGCGCGGTTCGTGGCATTCAGTGCTTGAATAAAAGCCGTCCTTTGCCAATCAGTTACTTGTATAGCTTACTTGGCAATGACTGGTTTCTTAAATTTAGCATAAAATCTCTTAAAGAAATCAGCCTTCTTATGTTGAGTTGGTGATGAAGTCGATTGTTTAGCTTCTTCAGTAGCAACTGGCTCTGATTGTTTGACTTCATTAGCATTAGCATTGGCTTCAGTAACTTCTGGTGCTGCTGCTGCTGCTGCAGTAGTCGTTGTTGCTTCTCCAGTTGGTTCGGCTGCCGTGGCTTTGGTAGCTTCACCACTTGCAGCAGCTCCAGAACTACCATCGCCCAAATCAATTGGTGTTCCTTCAGTAACTTCAATATTAGCAGCATCGGTGGCAGTCACAGGTGCAACAGTGGTGGTGTCTTTAACGTGGCTAGTCTCTTCAACTGGAGTTTGAGTCACTTGAGCAACTTCTGGTGCATCTTTAACCGCTGAGTTTGTGCCAGTTGCATCGGCATATGCAGTGATACCATCTTCGTTAGTGGATTTAACAACTGGTTCAGTTACTGCTGCTTTTTCTTCTGAAGCCAATTGAGCTTCAGTTTCAGTTTCAGCTTCAGCTTGTGGTTGAGCCTGTGGTTCAGCAGCAGCGACAATGTCATCAGTAGTTGTAGTGGTGGCTGGAGCCTCTCCCTCAGCATTATTATCGGTTGTGGTAGTGGTAGTGGTAGCACCAGTTTCTGTCTTGTGAGCCTTAGCTTCTTTTGAGTCTGGGCTAAACACTCTTGAAATTCTCTTTACTTTATCTTTAATAGCCATTGTGCGGTTAGCCCTATAGTATCTAAGTAGTAGTAGTAGTAGTAGTAGTAGTAGTAGTAGTGTGAATAGTTTATCTCTCTTGATAGATCCACAATCAAATTGAAAAGAAGGATAAAAATGTGTATAACGTGGTTTTAAATTAAAAAAAAAAAAAAAAAAAGAGAAGAAAAAGAGAAAAGAAAATTTGTTGATAGTTGCAGTTTTTGATGATGGGAGAGACTAATGTTTATACGTATACATCTACGTATTCAATAACGTAGTACGAATGTGTAAACATTTTAGACGCTTAAAAAAGTAAAGGCATGAAAAGGGAACTTTGGTGTTATTATTTTTTTTTAGGAAACTTAAGGTGCTTATTTCTTTTTTGTGTATGTTTATTACTTTTTGTGGTAACTAGTCTGCTACACTACTAAATAACAATAATAAATAACTAACTATTTAATGTCGAAAGGGGAGAGAAAGCACTTACTTTATAGGGCACCGCCACTCACATTTATTATCTTAGTAGCACCGTGTTAATTTCGTCGTCATCCCTCTCTCTCTCTCTCTCTGTTGTCGTCTACATCATTGCTCCTCTTTGTGATTCCAACCAGAACAATGGTTAGTTGTGCATGGCGTGTAAAAAAAAACTGTGTGAATACACACACACACACATGTATTAGATGTATATAAACGCTAATCTTTGTACTTTATATTTTCTATTGTTGTATATGTGTATAGACCACAGCCTTAGTCTTGTCTTTCGTCTCCTTCGAAACGGAGAATTACCGGATATAAGCGCCAATTCACTTCCTATGCAAAGGAATCAAGGAGGGTAATTTAGCGTCACTTCTTTTCAAATTTTAATTTTAATTCGGAGCATTATAATTCACGTGTCATTATTTAATAGTATATCTAGAGACGAAAAGTCAGTGCTATCTATGGCAAAGGTCATGCAAAAAGAAAAAAGAAAACATCAATCAAGCTTTACTTTTCCTCTGCTGTGCTAACTGTTGTGGGTTTTATTGTTATTATCTTCCTCGGCCTCGTTATGTAAAGAGGGAATTAGAATTAAAAAATTTTCTCGGGATATAACAACACAGATATAAATAAACACACAGCATAGACGCATCTATTGTCTAGACTTCAACTCCTCTTGTGGATTTTTCGTCATTTACCTTAGTGTCCTCTGCATAGTGCAAAGTGATCCCTTAATCTGTGTAAGAATGTCACTGTAGAAAACTCAGATTGCTCGGTACTTTCTGTATTGCCGAGTATATCGATAGAACGGCTGACTATTCATTCCTTCTTGGTTCTAATTTTTTTTTTTGTATTTTGACGACGAGCAGCTCTTTATGTGTGTGTTTGTATGGTTATATAATAATAGTTGACTAACAAGCACAAAACCTAATTGAATACAATTGAAGTGTGGCATAATTGGAATACGCAAAGACAGATTGGGTCATACGACGCTAAAGAGCTCAAAATACACACAATACAAACAACAATAACTTGGTGTGTTAAACAGACACGTCTTACGGAATATGTAAACACAATACGTTTTATTTTCGTGTAATTATTGAGACAGGTACATAGAAAGATCTAGAACACACAACTAAAAGAAAAGACTGATGTTTCATAAGGTGTGGGTTCGAGGAGGAAGCAACACGATACACAGCCGTACTCTACTCCTGCTTGCTCCTGAACAAAGCAACCCTTATGTATTACAGAAATTACCAGTAAGGCAAGTCATCTCTTATCTAAATCACAAACTTAGTCTGATCAAAAGTGTTTACAGAGAGGGAGTATAATTGATTTGCATGTGATATTTTCTTTCATGTTCATCAACCACTTGTAAATGAATGAAGCATTCACTATAATTCGTAGCCATGATTTTGGCAGACCCAAAAACAACGTCTCGTAAATGAGATTGAGAACTGCGAGTTGATTTGATGGGTTTCGCAATCTGGAGGAAGGGAGTATAATCGCCAATTTGCATGAGTTTTCTCGAATTCTCTCGATTTTATTGCAAAAATAGTAACAGAAAATCTTTGTACCAAGATAAGCTCCATATATGCAACTCTTCACAGAAGACTAAAACAACAGTTTATGGCCCCCCCTTCCCCAATACAGGATAAATATCTTCATATCCTTCTGTTACAAAGAAGTTGCAAGAACGACTCTAGATCCTGATAAACTAGTTTACGCGCGTGCGTGTACTTGCCACCAAAATGATAACAAAAATAAAAAAAAAAGGGTTACAAATAACATACTGCACACTGAAAGACTGAGAGTTCATCTAAGGTGGGTATACAATTGTCATTACATCATAGCGTGTAATCACTAGTATCGTCATTCAAAAGACTATTCTGGAGTTCCTGTGTCGTTGAATAATAAGTCACCCCCATGCTTATGGACTCCGAAACAATGCCGTTAAATCCAATCACAAACAATCATCAACATAGAACCCACAATAGCAATCTGCAATCATCTAATGAGTTTAAAGTTTCCAAGCCAAAAACAACAGACAAGCGTAAGAGCTACAAGTATGGTCAGTATCCCAATAGGAAACGTATAAATGAGCATACATCACCGACACCAATAAGGAGTCTAAGTGGTGACAATGAGAAAGAAAATTATATGACAAATGGCACATCGTTACATTATACAACCATTTTGACTACCCCTACCAGTAAAAGAGCTACTCATAAATCCCCAGCTTCAGATTCGCCCTTATCCAACCACAAGTTGTCATCATCATCACCATTTGTTGAATCGCCAGCGGAAACTAACAAATCAAACATAAAACAACACCATCACCACCACTACCAAAGCCCGTCACTCTCAACAACACTCTCACCACATGATGAACCACACCCTGGGATACCTGATTGCAAATTTGATGATTTTGAAATTGGTAGAATATTAGGGAAAGGTAAACTAGGTAAAGTATATTGTGCCAAACACAAACCGTCAGGGTATCTCATTGCCCTCAAAGTTATGTCCAAAAAAGAATTATCATCAATGAAGCTTGAACGTAATTTTCGTCGTGAAATTGAAATACAATCATCTTTATACCACGTCAACATTACTCATTTACATACTTGGTTCCATGATGATACCAATGTTTACTTGGTTCTTGAATTTAGCTTGTATGGGGAACTTTATCAAGAGTTGCGAAAATCGAAACGATTTGATAATGTTAAGGCTAGTTACTATATTTATCAAGTGACATTGGCATTACGGTATTTGCATAACAAACGAATCATTCATCGCGATTTGAAGCCGGAGAATATCATGTTGAGTTTGGATAATATTGTCAAACTAAGTGATTTTGGTTGGTCAGTTTACATGAAACAACAAGAAAATGATAGAGAAGAAAACATCGTTGGTGGTGTTGATGCCAATGGTGTTGCTGCTGCTGCTGCTGCTGCTGCTGCTGCTGACGATGATGATGATGATGACTATCTTAACCATATAAGCCACTTGCAAGATCCACAACCCACAACCACACACACCCCTTCCAATAGAAGAAACACGATTTGTGGCACTATGGACTACTTGCCACCAGAAATGATTGAACAGAAACCTCATGATAAAACAGTAGACATATGGGCATTGGGGGTTTTGATTTATGAGTTTCTTGTTGGTAAACCACCATTTGAGGAAATTGATAAAAATGCAACTTATAAGCGTATAGTTAAAGTGGATTTACGATTTCCGAAATACTTGCCGCCTCCCAGTGGCGGTAATGGTGGTGTTAACGACAAAGCAAATATAGGCAGAAGATCAACTATCAATAATGCCAGTGCTGCTGCTGCCAGTGCTATTGCTTCATCGGCTACAGGGATGGATCTAGATGCTATTGATTTGATAAGGCGACTATTGCGTTATGATCCTAGTGAGCGGTTGAAGTTGGATGATGTTTTGCGCCATCCTTGGATTGTAAAGCATAAACCATATTGGCCAGTAAAGAGTAAATCGAAGTGACTTTTTGTAGTTGTATAGAGATTGATGCAAGGCAAGCTTCACACGTCAAAATATTGAATTGTCACATCTTTTACAAATACAGACTGATTATTATTAAAAATAGTACATCTACAGCAGTTGTTGTTGCTGTTGCTGTTGTTGCTGTTGTTGTTGCTGCTGCTGCTGTTGTTGTTGCTGTTGCTGTTGCTGCCTCTGACGCATTTGCATCTGCATCTGCTGTTGCCTCTGCTTCATCAACATTTGCTGCTGAGCCTGTTGTTGTTGCTGATACTTGAGAAACTGTTGTTGGAAAGCTTGTTGTTGTAAATTGTTATGTTGCGCCGTCATCAAAATTGCCTTCGATGGAGCTCTAACTTGATACATTTCACCAGGGATAGCACTAAACAGTTGCGTTTGCGAATCCAGTTGTGGATTTGGTGGAGCATCAACGTTAATCAATGCACAACGTCCTTGTAATCCGCCAATGGATCCAGAAATGGCTTGATTGGCTAGAGTTTGTTCCCCTCCCCCACCTTGATGCTGTTGTTGCTGGTGCTGTTGCTGTTGTTGCTGTTGTTGCTGCTGTTGTGAGTGTTGTGCTGATATGATCAATGCATTTGCATAAAATTCTCTTGCCTGCAAGAACCGATGACGATAACGCACCGGCATCATAATCTTTCTCTCCAACGGGATTGGATTATTCTTTGACAAACCCTCCAACACCAAATGAGTCTCTTCATCAGGATCCAACACTTTGTTTGCTCTGTTCAACATCAGATCAGCACCTTCGCCATGGAACGCAGCTGCTTCTCTTCGTTGTGCGGCAAGAGCATGATTTTGGGCAATTTTTGCTTGGTTCCGCTTCTGATATTGTTGTAACAAGACATCGTATGGTTGAGTTCGTCCAAGAACAGCACGCTTAGCTCCCATGGAGTGCGTTTTACAAGTCAATGAACGAGCACAGAGCCCACCGGAAGCTAAAGCGACACCACACTGTTTGTCAACATCAACTGGCCCTTTCGCCTTTGCCACTGCTTTAGTTCTTTGACCTTGCTGTCCTCCTGTTTGAGATGATGATGGTGGTGCTGGTGTCGCTGCTGCTGCTGGAGGCGTCAGCTGTGCACCACCTTCCTGCTGTCGCCTGCCCGTAGCACCGGTTCCAGCAGTTGTGTTTTTCTTTCGTTTTACTGGTTTTTCGACAGGTACACCGGATTGCGAGGCAGCAGCTGCCGCAGCATTGGCTGCTTCTTTTGCCTTTTGGGCTTGTGATTTCTTGTATTTCTTTTTGGGTCTTGACGAAGCACCATTACTATTGCTACTCATATCGCCATCAAAGTTTTCGGCTGCACTATTTGGTGCTGGTGTATTGTTTCTTGTGCTATCGACAGATGACGAGTATTCCACTTCACTTAATACTCCATTCTTTCTCTTGCGTTTATTGACTCCCAATGCGGCATTTCCGTTACTGTTGTTATTGGCGGCCAATTCAGCTTGTTCTTGTTGTCTCTTCTGTTTCATTTCAACACACTTTTGATAATGCAGGTTTAAACTTGGTAATCCGATTGGTCGTTGACACGAGTTGCAGATCTTGTAAGCGATCGATTGAGATAAGTATGATCTTCCGGGGAAGGCGTTTTTGATGAAATAGTTTTCGTTAAGCGATGATTCTGTTGGTCTGATTATATCCACTTTCTTGTCTAGGTAGTTACCAAGATCTTTCCAAGTTGTTGATTTTTGATTGTCGCTGGTGTTGTCAATGTGTTTAGTATTGATGTCGTCGATTAATGAGTTTACTTGTGATAAGGTGATGACTTGGTCTGCTCTGGTTGTCATTCTTGGCTCTGGCTGAGGGGAGGGATGTGTAAGATCTGTTGAGTGTCAAATATATTCCGATGGAGAATAGGATAGGTAGGCAGGTGTAATATATTTGATCTCTGAATTGAACTAGAACTAAGTGGTTGGAGCGGTAGTGTTTTGTGTATGATAGTGTCCACACCTAAATGAAATGAAATGCGAATCCCTTCGCAATGTATATGTACACAGGTTGTTATCAATCACAAGTATGTAACTGAGGAAACAAAACTCAACTTTTTGCTATCAAAACAAACTTTGTTCCTTTTAGATTGATTGATTGATTGATTGATTGAATAAATCTGGATAGGACTCTAAAGAACTTTTTTTTTTTTTTGTTTTTATCGGAATAAGAAAATTCGGCTGTTCCTTTTTTTTTTCTTTTTTTATTTTTCTAATTTTTTGCTCTTTCACACTCCTCTTGGGCAGTGGATACCTTTTTGGCTGGCTCTTTAGTGTTAGGCATACACATTTTATTTTCTTTCTACCAACGAACCACATCTCATTATGCTTAGAAGGGAAGCTACCTCTATCAAACTATCTGCTGAGGATGTGTTGGACTACGATGAAGCATTAGAGGAGAAACGTTTACAGCAACAACAAGAGAAACAGCTACAGCAACAACAGCAGCAGCAGCAGCAGCAACAACAACAACAACAACAGCAACAGCACCCTACGAATCTGAATGAATCAACCATAATCAATCAACCTACCCACCCTGCATCTGACTTTAATTCATCAAATATATTACAAGAACAGTTGAATAATACAGACGAGTCGTTGCGAGAGTCTCGAACAAGGTCCAAAAATGATAGAATCTTATAAGATTGGTGTCTGTTACGCTATTGATTCTATATTGGTTCACTTGATGCGTATTCCCCGAGCAAAATGGTGTTCTTGCAGAAGCTCATAAGAGCGGGGTCAACCAGTTACACTAATTATGTTGAAAACCAGCTTTTGCTCGTAAAAGTGGGTCACTTGCTGGTTCGAATTTCCCACAAACACATGGGTCATGGGTAAATATACCCAAAGCTATTCTAGTCTTTATTACTTCAAGTCATTATTTGGTAATTATTTGTATGCTTCGTTTTAAACCAATCTGATTCTTGTCTTTAGTAATGTGTATGAATAGATGTAACACAAAGAGGCGAAATCTCCTCCACTGTTTGATGTGCAATGAGATGAAAATTGTAAATTTTTTTTCTTCACCAAATACATTGCAACCATTTGGCCCCATTCTTCAGGCAATTATCTATAACCACGTACCCAATCAATGAGTTCTGGGAGTCTTATTTTGAGCATATGTGCTTCTTTGTACCTTTACAATGGTGGAAGATGGACAATAGTACTATCAGCATTTGTGTTGTCTTATTTGTACAAACTTGAAAGGAAATCAACAACAGTGACACCTCCCCCAATTACAGAAAGTGTTCTAGAGGACAGCTCACAGTCACCAATATATGCCGTGGACTTCACTTCGACTACATTTACACCATCAGCAACGACAAACATCCCCAAAACCGTGCGTCTGCGGGCGAAAAGATCACCCAAGATCATCAAGGCTAGCAAACCAACACCACCACAACAATCAAATGAGCCCATCTTGACAAAGTCGCAAGTGGATCTTAAAAAGTCACAGATTTACATTTTCTATACTACTTTAACCGGCTCATCCTTGAGGTTAGCCAAAAACTTGTACGATAAGTTATCACAAATGGAGCTTTCGCATGAGCCAAAGCTTCTCAGTCTCGATGACGATGTTGACGATCTTGAGAAATACTTTTTAAAGACTCCAAAAGATGACGATAATACAAAGAGTATATATCTTTTGGTGTTACCCTCATATGAAACAGACTCCCCTATAGATTATTTTTTGGAACATTTGATTGATACTTACCAAGATTTCAGAGTTGACAAGTACCCCTTGAGATCCATTTTAGGGTTTGCCGTATTGGGAACGGGAGATTCTGAAAGCTGGCTGGGTGACAAATTCTGCTATCAAGCTAAATTAGCTGACAAGTGGTTGGGCAAATTGGGTGGTAGGAGATTGTATCCTTTGGGAGAGGTATGTATGAAATACGAGGGCGAGCCAAAAGCAAAAGAATGGATTCAAAATTTTGCTGAGCTATTGGTGGACGAGGAGCCATTTTACATCGACGAGAATAATGATGACGAGTTTGATGATAGTGATAAAGAGGACAACAGTGATGATGCAAACACATTAGTTGATGTGGAGGATATGGGAGATATAATACGCAAGACTGGCCAAAGATCCACGCAGCAAATGGAAGTGAAACAAATGGTTGCCAAGGGCTCACCAACATTCAAAACTCTCACGAAACAGGGGTATACCATTGTTGGCTCACACTCAGGTGTCAAGATTTGCAGATGGACAAAGTCAGCATTAAGGGGAAGAGGATCATGCTACAAGTTTGCATTTTATGGAATCAAATCACATTTGTGTATGGAAACAACTCCATCCTTGGCGTGCTCCAACAAGTGCGTCTTTTGCTGGAGACATGGAACTAATCCTGTAGCAAAACTGAATTGGAGATGGGAGTTGGATCCACCAGAAAAAGTGATGGAAGGTGCATTACAAGGACATTATCAAAAGATAAAGCAAATGAGAGGTGTTCCCGGCATCCAAATGGACAGATTTCAAGAAGCTTTCAAGGTGAAGCATTGTGCATTGTCGCTTGTTGGTGAACCAATTTTCTATCCCCATATCAATGAATTTGTTGGCATGTTGCACCAGCAACACATTAGTTCGTTTTTGGTTTGCAATGCTCAACATCCGGACAACTTGGCTAAGTTGTCAAAGGTTACTCAGTTGTACGTAAGTATTGATGCACCAACAAAGACTGATTTGAAAAAAGTCGATCGTCCATTGAATAGTGACTTTTGGGAACGATTAATGTCTTGTTTGGATATATTGAGAACAACGCAATCCCATCAACGTACAGTTTTCAGATTGACGTTGGTGAAAGGTTTCAATATGACTGATATCAAGAGTTATGCCGACATGGTTGAACGTGCCTTACCATCTCAAATTGAAATCAAAGGAGCCACATTCTGCGGTTCATCAAATGGTAATGGAAACCCATTGACTATGCAAAACATTCCATTTTATGAAGAGTGTAAGGAGTTTGTCAGGTCATTAAGTGATGAGTTGCGTGCTAGAAATCTTGGATATGATATTGCTGCAGAACACGCTCATTCATGTTGTATCTTGGTGGCACACGAGAAGTTCAAAATCAATGGCGTATGGCATACACATATTGATTACCCCAAGTTTTTTGAGTTGTTGGAATCAGGCAAGGACTTTGTTGATATTGATTACGTCAAGCCAACTCCAGAATGGGCAGTTTGGGGTTCAGAAGAGGCAGGGTTCAACCCAGTAGACACCAGATGGGATAGAAAAGCCGAAAAGTTGAAGAACAAGTTAGCTAGAGAGGAGGAAGCTAAAAGGAAGGAGCAAATACCAATGGAAGTGATATAGTTGTATACACACGCGTTAAAGACTAAAGTCGAAAAAAAAAAAATTGATTTCGTAAACAGTTTGACATCTCAAATCTCGAATCTGGACTCTTTTGTACATCAACTACACCATGTCGTCGAAAAAGCCAGGAGGTATTGCATTCATACATCCGGATTTGGGAATTGGCGGTGCTGAAAGGCTAGTGGTTGATGCGGCAATGGGTTTACAAAACTTGGGCAACCAAGTGGTCATTTATACATCACATTGCGATCTTAACCATTGTTTTGATGAAGTGAGTTCTGGTCAATTAAAAGTAATTGTTTATGGTGATTTTCTACCCACACAGTTTTACAAGAAATTTCACATATTATTCGCCATCCTTCGTCAATTGTATTTAACGCTTGTGTTGATTATTTCGGGAGACATAAAGAACTATGATTTTTTCATTGTTGATCAATTATCCTTTTGCATCCCACTTTTAAATTTATTCAGTCTTGCAACAACCAGAGTCCTTTTTTACTGTCATTTCCCTGATCAATTACTAACGAAAAGGGCCAGTTTCTTAAAGAGTCTTTATCGGGTGCCGTTTGATTTCATTGAAGAATGGACTACAGGATGCAGTGATCAAATTGTCGTTAATTCAAACTTCACCAAGGGAATATTTCACAACACATTCAAGAACCTACGCGATATAGACCCCGGCGTCATTTACCCGTGTATCGACAGAAACATTGAGGAGACCGAGGAAACACGCAAATCAAATGAAGAAGTTGTCAATTTCTTCAAAAATTCCAAGTTTTTCTTGTCCATCAATAGGTTCGAAAGGTCAAAGAATATAGAACTTGCCATTAAGGCCTTTGCAAAACTGAAACGAATTCTTCCCGGGAAACCAAGATTGGTCATTGCAGGAGGATACGACGCTAGAGTGCTTGAAAATGTGGAATACTTGAAAGAGTTGGCCAAACTTTGTGATGATTTAAAGTTGACGAATTTTACCATACGAGGGAAGCTTCTTGTCATGCCACCATCGACTGAAGTTTTGTTTCTACCAAGTGTTAAAACGTCGCTTAAAACATCGCTTTTGAAATATGCCGAACTTCTCTTGTATACTCCAGGAAGAGAACACTTTGGTATTGTTCCTGTTGAGAGTATGCTTTACAAAACACCGGTATTGGCAATCAACTTTGGAGGACCATTAGAGACCGTGGTCAATTACGATGGAACCAATATTGACGAAGCGACTGGGTTCACCATTCCCGGGGATCACGACAAATGGGCTAAAACCATCACGAAATATTACAATGAAACCGGAGATGACATCAAACGGAAATTGGGAGAGAATGGATACAGTCGAGCTATAGAGAAGTTTTCTCGAGATCAAACCAGCTATGAATTTGTAAAGAATTTGGAGTATGCAGCAAGAAGCAAGAAAAGAGTTCTTGTCCCTCATTGGATACTTTCATTAGTGCCTGTTGTTGTTGTAACTATAGCTTATGTTCTATTCAGAGCTGTTTATTAAAAAGAGGGAAACTTTAGCAAAAAATATAGCGATATAGGCTAACTATAGAATGACAGGCACACAATATCTCCATGGGTTTGTAGTGCCGGATAAATCTTAACCTACAGTTTCCGTTTCCATACCCATCTCTGCAGTTGACTTAGCATGGTTGATTTCCTGAATTCCGATAATTGGTCTGCTGTTAAAAAGGTAGAATCAAGTCTTCCTATACACCCGGCAAGGAAACTAATAAAATTTACGGGCTGATCGTCATATTCAATGATTCCATGCTCTTGTAACCCCTGCGAACTATCACTGGTTACAATGTAGCCCATCAAATTTCTAAGTACACGATCTTGTGAAATGCTTTGTTTTTCAAGGTCCTCTTTAACATGGAGAAGTTTGTATTCAAGAGGACCAAAATGTGAGATGTATAGGTCTAGACGCAACTTGACATCATTATCATCGTGGGTTGCCTTTCATTCGAGCAAATGAAAAAAGTTGGAGTATGGTCAAAACCAATTCCAGTTTCGACATCAAACATGTTGAGACAAAAATTATCTATATCCTCATTGCAAAAAATTGTACTTTTCCACTGTGGTATTAACTAAGTCGTGTTTCCAACATTTGAGGTAAACTTTTAAATTTCTTTCTGTATGCTTCCCTTTTGTTTCATCCTCAATCGGGTCATCGGAAATTTCTATCAACTTCGACATTGAAACTATTTCCACAAATCTCCTACAACGAAGAACCTTTCTCGAATTCTCGCCTGCAAATATGTACACATCTCTTATGAAGGAGCTGTATGGGGTTGAGGTATTAATCTGACATTCTTCTCCACCAATATAGCAAAAATCAGCCGCTGGCATCGATTTCTGAAAAATGTAACTATCTCATTGTTATCAACGTTGTAAATCTTTTTCAAAAGCTCTATCACTCTTTTTTTCTTATTTTCTTTCAACATAGAGGGTACATAAGCCTTTTCTGGCACTTGTTTGTGTAAGTCCAGAAACTTTTGAGGTACAGAGACTTTGGTTTGGTGGTGGATAGTTTTTGCAGTTTCCACAGGTGGTATGATTCACAACTCTTCGAGTAGAAATGAAACGTCGCTGGAGTTCAAATTAAAAACCATACTTGCCTTTAGAGCTTTGTTAGTGTGCACTAGATTGTAAGCCTAACTTTTGGTTTCAAGTGTTCAAAGTTAAATGACGGCATAGTTTCTAAACTTTTGATATGCTGCAAAATCGAGCTTTGTGTCACCCAAGTCTATTCTCAGCTGCGATCGAAGAAAAAAAAGGAAAGCACAACGGAGACCACATATATGAAGATCCCATCAAGGGCACGAAAAACTTCTAAATTGTCTGCTCTCTTTAAGAAGGTATCTATCGCAGATTTACCTTACGAGGCTCTAGACATTGTCTTTGGCAATATAAATCAACACCAGGCTTTGGCTTTAGCCTCATTACATTCAAAACTGCAATATTTGATGAAAAAAAGCTTTATCAAAACATATATATATATATATAGGATCGGCTGTGGAGCAAATACAAGGAAAGGACGCAATTTCAGATACTCCGGAAACATAAACAACCTAGAAGGCTATCGCTATACATTGATATAATCAGAAACATTTGAATGGTACCTAGTGAAAATGGATGGACAACAGGAAGTTGCGAATTTTGTGCACGTTGACCACTTTGTGGTCTTGATCGATTGCTTCTTTCGACATTTTACACATGTAAAAAACTTTGAACTGGCCCCAGATTATACAGATAGATGGATGAAATATATGGACTTTTGGGATTTCTATGTATGTTTCAAAAATGATTACTTGAAAAACTCAGTTTTCAATACAGTACATGCTTCCTATTATTTCAATAGAGGAGTTTTTCTGGAACTTGATGAAGGGATAACAAAGTTGGTGATAACTCGACTTAGAGATCCACAAACCGTGAAAATAATTAGCACGTTGCCAAATCTAACGACTTTATATCTCCACGACTCGGACTACTAAAAAGAGTCTTTTTGTTTCGGCACTGATATCAGATTCGAAAATTATACTTGTCTGGTTCCGATTCCCCACTGGACAGTTTTACCATCAGCAAGCTTTTCGATACCTCAAAACTCAAAGAATTGTACATTCAAATTTATTTAGGCCAGTATATTAAAGGATTGCTCTCTGCCCAACACTTGGATACCCAGTACCCGAACTTAGTTCAGCTTGGTATAGACCTAAAGTCTTATTATTTCAATCAGCTTCTGATACTTTTTAATAAACAGGTCCATTACTAGCTTCAGCTGATAATATTAGTCCATCCTAGAGATGATTGGAACGAGTGTATACCCCGTTTGTGCGATCTGTTTCCTAATGCAAGCATCAACTGGTGACACTAGTTGAAGTGTAAACCTAGTTGTACCAATTTCCTAGAAACGGCTACTGGGTTCAGCCCACATTTACCCCCTCGAGTTGGGGGGTATCACCATTAAGATGATGATGCACAGTGGGATTTAAAAAGAAAGTCTTTATGTGAGCTCGATGGAGACAAAATGGTAAGCCTTGAGTTTCAAAAGTATTATTCAAATTCAGAATTGAAAATGCTATCTTGTGATCACTTAGATCTTCCAAAAGCCCCTACTTTGCTGACTGTTTGCTTTAAGTGGTAATAGAAATCACATTTGATTTTAACTACAAGTCTTGAAAAATAATCACAAACTCACGTAGGGCGTATAGTATCTGACGAAACACGATATCATGTACTATTTTTCTGCTCTTCAAAAAAAAAAAAGGAGAAACTGTTACAAACGATGCCTCCAATATCTTTATTCATAAGCAAAAGCCCACAGACTCAATATCTGATAATTTTCATGTCTTTCTATTTGGCCATTTTGAATACATCTTTGATTGCTTTCCACAAATTCAAGCTCGTATCAACATTCTTATTCTCGTGAATTTCAGGTGATCCTTTCAATTTCAACGCATTGAAATATTTCAGGGGTCCACCACCGGGATTATCAACCAATTTGGATTTCCATCCTCCTTTATGCACCTTGAACCATTTTTCAATCAATGTGGGAAACTTGTCCAAAGTCCGCCAGTAAGACTCGTTTACCTCTTTGTCCTTATCCAATTTCAACTTGTGACCACTGACACTGGGGCATTGTAAGTTGTAATGTCTGATATCTGTATTCAACGAATCAATTTTTGCCTGAATATAAGCTAGATCAGTCCCCGACAAGCTATTGTCTTCGAATGTGATCTTCTCTATGTTTTTTTCATATTCATCCAATATCTGATCCACTGTGGTGGCCCTCTCGATATATCCCTTCATAGTTGACTCATTAATCACCCACTTAAACCACAACTGATCCAAATCAGCTTTAAATTGTTCAATTGATTTGTTCAAATTTTGCTGATTCTCAATCCAAGGTGGTAACACCTCTTGTTTGTTCAAAATCTGGTTCATAAAGTAATTGCTGTCAGTACAATTCTTCAAATGTTCCAGGGTTAGAGGCTTTCCTCGAACATTATTCATTTCAGGCGAGTTAAATCTTCCTGTTTGTTGATCAATAGCAGCATTGATTCTATTCCCAGCAAGACTATTAACAAAATCAACTGATGAGGCATTAGCAAGCAACATTGAAGGACCCAAAAGTCTTTCTTTGTAAATTTCTCTAAACTTTGCTTTTTCCTTGTCCTCAGGGTTTCTGTTGATCTTATAATCTAAGCTTCCGTCTCTTGCCATTGCAAGCTTATCACCAGCCGAAACCTTTCTTTTCAATTGAAATGTGGCCATTGGGTCATTGATTGGTTTTGGCTTCAGATCTAAAATCATTCTTAGATTAGCATCGTAGTTTGTCTCCTCTCCCAGCCACGGTTTTGCATTGTAGATGTCTCTCGCGTGTTTATTGTGCTTTAGAAGCGGCTCACTTTTTATGTATGATTGTGCATGGTTGAGTTGTTGTTGATCTTTGGTGCCGTAGTCATATTTTGTCAAGAAACTGTTGATTTGAGGGTTCATTTGACGTATTTGGGGAGTCGCCAGACTGCTAGCAATTTTTTCCTCCAATATTTGTTTCATCCTCTCCACTATAGCGAAGTCGACATCGGACTCGAGTTTGGAACCATCAACTTCGTCATCATCATCCTTGGCTGGGTGAGTCTTTGTTGCCTTGAATCTTTTCAAGATCGCCCTTGCTCGAGAAACAAGTATAGTACTTTGATGTAAAGATTTAAGCATCCTCAAATAATAGAGTCAGCGTGGAAACCTAATATATATATCATAGAGAGATATCAACTTCAGAAAGGACAGTTCCAACTGAAAAGCCAAAGTCAGTATTGTAGCCATCTATCGTGCTTCTAATTTTTAGTTCCTGTATATAAACAACAACAAAAACATTCTCTTTTGTTGTGACGTTGTTCACTTCTTTTCAATTCTTCTTTAGTTTCAACAGAATAGAAAAGATTCAGCTCCGTTCTTGATCACCCGCAAAGTACAAGACTTTCTCGATATATAACATGTGGATTTTTGATTGGTGTATGTACTGTGCCAGATCTTTAATGCGTTTATCCCGTACTAACCCCATTTAGTCCAAGACGTATTAGCCTCATTAGGTTTATGGAATAAACATGCCAAGTTGTTATTTCTAGGTTTAGATAACGCTGGTAAAACAACATTATTGCATATGTTGAAAAACGACAGATTGGCCACCTTACAACCAACTTTACACCCGACATCGGAAGAGTTGGCCATTGGCTCCGTTAGATTTACTACATTTGATTTGGGTGGGCATCAGCAAGCACGTAGATTGTGGAAGGACTATTTCCCTGAAGTCAATGGAATTGTATTCCTAGTTGATGCTGCTGATCCCGACAGGTTAGCTGAATCAAAGGCTGAATTGGAATCATTGTTTAGAATTGAAGAGTTGAGTCAAGTGCCATTTGTTATATTGGGTAACAAGATTGATGTTCCAACTGCTTGTGGTGAAATGGAATTGAAGAATGCTTTGGGATTGTACAACACTACAGGTAAGGATACTGGAAAATTACCTGAAGGTACTAGACCAATTGAAGTGTTTATGGTATCTGTTGTTATGAGATCAGGTTACGGTGAAGCATTCAAGTGGTTGTCCCAGTACATTTAAGCTCATAGGTTGGGGGGGGGCGGTGTATTCTTGACCTTGCCACTTGTATAGAGCTCAATGTACGTTAATGATCAATAGAGAATCTACCAGACCACCCACAAGCGTTGTGTTTTGGCTAATTGTTGTAGTTTTGCAGTAATATTGCCAATGTCTTAAGAGCAGAGCGCGCAATCAACCCTCCTGACATTTAATTCTTTTTTTGTCTTTTTGTCTTTTCGTCTCATCGCTAAAAGGACATGCAAAAAGTTGATTGCAACTTTAGTACATTCATTTTTCTTCTTACTAATCAACGCTATAACAATGGAGTCTAATAACAAAGTATCGTTACACCCGGAGCAAAAGAAATGGAAGGCTCCAAAGGGGCCGAAGCCAGTTCACCACAAGAACAAAAACCTCATAGGTTTGGGTCGTACCATAGCAAATCAGAGGTCCAAGGAAAATGAAGTTCAATATTTGCCAGATGGGGAGATGAGATTCACCACAGACAAGAAAGATCCCAACTGGGTCAAATTGAGATCAGTTACACAAGAAAATTCTTTGGATGAATTTTTGAGTACAGCACAATTGGCTGATACTGATTTTAGTGCAGAGAGAGGACAGCAAGTTAAAATCATCAAAGTTGGCAACACAAACATAATCAACTCTAATGGATTATTGAGTACGGATGAGATGTTAGCAATGAGGCAGAAACATATGATGTTTGAAAATAAATTGACTATTCCAAGACGTCCAAAGTGGTTCAAACAACAAAGTAAATTAGAAATCGAAAGGCAGGAAAATCTCGCATTTTTAGCATGGAGGAGAGACTTGGCAAGTTTGACGGAAAATAATGATTTGTTATTGACCCCATTCGAAAGGAACTTGGAGGTTTGGAGACAGTTATGGAGAGTGGTGGAGAGATGTGACTTGGTGGTGCAAATTGTTGACGCAAGGAATCCGTTGTTTTTCAGATCTATTGATTTGGAAAAGTATGTTGACGGTTTCAACGAAAATAATGACCCAAATCATCAAAAAAGGAACTTGCTACTTGTCAACAAGGCAGATATGTTGAGTCGTGACCAAAGAGTAGCATGGGCTGACTATTTCAAAGCAAAGAACATCAACTATGTATTCTTCTCTGCAGCCAATGCAAATGCATTGTTGGAAAAGGAGAGAGAGGAAGCAGAACAGATTGAACAGCATATACAGGAAGGCTCTCTGACCAGTGCTGACCAGTTGGTTGATGACTTGGAGACAGATGAGTCTGTGAGAATTTTGAAAATTGAAGAGCTCGAGCAATTGTTTATGGACTCTGCGCCAAACTTTGAGGTGGACCCAGAATTTCCTGATCGTAAATTGCAGATTGGTCTTGTTGGGTACCCCAATGTTGGTAAATCCTCCACAATTAACGCCTTGATTGGATCAAAGAAAGTATCAGTCTCCTCAACACCAGGTAAAACAAAACATTTTCAAACACTCCATCTAACTCCCGATGTTATACTTTGTGATTGCCCTGGTTTAGTGTTTCCTAATTTTGCCTACACCAATGCCGAATTGGTTTGTAATGGTGTTTTGCCAATTGATCAATTACGTGAACATATCCCCCCAACTGCACTAGTGTGTCAAAGGATACCGAAGTTTTTTCTTGAAGCTGTGTATGGTATTCACATACCTATTCAACTGGTTGAAGATGGAGGTAACGGAGAGTACCCAACAGCTAGAGAATTGCTTAATGCTTACGCGAGAGCAAGAGGTTACATGACACAAGGATTTGGGGCTGCTGACGAACCAAGGGCAGCCAGGTACATTCTTAAAGATTATGTTAATGGGAAACTCCTTTATGTGAACCCTCCTCCAGTCCTTGTTAATGGAGAGTGGCAATTGTTGGATTTGCAAAAGAGTAGAGAATTCAATAAGGAGTTGTACACTTTACAACATCTCCCTGAATCAAGACGACAACAGATTGAGCATGCCATGAAGGCGAGAAATATTTCAATTGATCAGTTTGATTTGCAAAAAGATATCTCCAAGTTGAATTTTTCCATGCATATTGGTGGTGGCGAAGAGAGTAGTGGCAGTACAACTGGGGCAAAGACGTTATTTTACGGAGGAAAACAGGCCAAGTTGGAAAGTGCTGGTGATGATTTAGATCAAGAGTTTTTTGCAATGGGTAACGTTGAGGGTAAATTGAATACACCATTCCACAAAAAGACCATCTCATTACCAACTAAGTCTGATAAGAAGCACAACAAGAAAAACAAGAAACAGGAGAAGAAGCATAGATTCGTAGCTAGTTAAAATTTTACAAATCTTTTTACGGTTTTACGGTAATTTTCTCAAATGATTTTTTATATATTACATTTGACACTTGAACAGTGACTACTAGACCCTGATTACCTCTAAGCTTAGTAGATTCTGAAAGATGGACCCATGGTGGATTTGATAACCAATGATCCAACGTTTTGCCAGTTCTTCTTCAACAATGAAACCAAAAAGTTAGCAGCCATCAAGATTTGGTTGACCAAAGCATCTTCATCCATATCAACGTTACCAACAGCAACGGCCAAACACAAGACCTTTTTCAATTGGAACTTGATGGTGGATTTAACATCGGTAACCTTTGAGTACAAATCATCATTGTGGGAAACTGGAGTTGGGAACTTACCAGCCTTTGACAAAGTTGGTCCCAACAATCTTGGGATTTGCTTAATCAAAACTTCAGAAGCAATAAAAGCATTGTACTTCTTGGCCAATTTCTTGATCAATTTCTTGTTCTTGTTCAATTTCTTCAAGTCATCAACAGACATGGCATCAACACCCAATGATTTTGCTCTATCAACATCAAAAGCATCACCAAAGATACAGATGGTCATGTTTGGTCTTGGAACTTGAGGCAATTTCAAAGTACCTGAGAAACGCTTGTCTCTTTGTGGGTCATAGTTTTTCAAACCAACTTGCAATTCAACAGTTTCCAAAAAGTTTCTCTTTTTGGTTTCGTTGGAATGCTCCAACAATTTCTTGACGTTTTCACGAACGTGAGCTGAGGTGATTTTAGACATGCTTGGCTAAAAGGTTACGTCTCCCAAAAGTAAATTGGTAAATTTGATTGATTCGACGTGGATGAAGAAGGGAAAAGAAGTACGACTAGTTTGGATATGACGATGGGGTGGAAAATTTTCAGCACAATACTGCGCAGGTTAGCACAAAGCGGAAGAAAAAGAAAAGAAAAAAGATGCTACCAAATGCGCAAACAAGAGATCAACTTGTCACATGACTATCTGTGACTGTCTAATTTTGTAAACCTTTTGGGAAGTCCACACTACACTTTGCAACAAATGCCAACCTCAATGACCAAAGGTTGAGTGTGGCATTATTGCGAATACTCTACCTACGCAGGGAGCCACACCACCCATTTAATTAAGTTTTCTCTGCGTCGATTGGAAACAAACTCACATTCCACATTGCTCTCTTTCACTTTGTTGACACCTAGCTGTTCCCAAACAGGCACTTTACACCAGAGGTAAGCTTCTCATTAGCTTCCGCCCTTGGTGCCACCTGGGCCCATTGTTCGTGTCTACTTTCAGTGCTACTTTACGAATGTCACAAAACAAAATGATGCCAAAAGCCGCATGAAATTGTTTCCATATCAAAACGCGTATAGGAAAGACACCATTCTAGACCAATGAGCGTGTTAGTCACAAGGCAATTACGGTATAGGAAACTAGCCTTTCATGTACGACTATTCCAAACATCCACATATACCTACTTTGCTCCCTCCATAATTCAGTGCAATACCGATTCTAAATCGATTTCTCACCAACCCCCATACAAACGATTCAATAAATTCAAAAAACTATCCCGGAAAGAAGAAGCTGAACAGCAAAGGATAGCTGCACGTAATAGCCTCCAACATTTGGACTTAAAGTACAATATAATCACGCCAACAACAAAGAAAATCTTGGATGTTGGATTTGCACCAGGTAATTGGATGTCTTATATTGTGGATCGAGTGTGCCAAATACATGATATTGAAGATACCAAGTTACACACAGTTGGAGTACATATCCTTGGCTTTGATATCCTATTCAAAAGCCCACCGTTGGGTACGAGTTCAATTCAAGGAAACATTTTCTCCAAACTAAGTCACGAAAATGTGGTACACCATTTCCAAGAAGTTGCCAATAAGCAAAATCAATCGCAGTTTCAAAATGAAGTTGACAATGACATTGATCACAAGTCGTATTTTGCCCAAGAGATTGATGAATCGCAATTGACAAAAACTATGGACCAATTGACGATATCGGAAGCGTCAAAGTTTTCAAAAGACAATTGGAAGTTGGATTTGATCATTAGTGATTTAGCACGTCCTGGTAGACAACAAAGTGGGTTTTATGATTATACTGAAACAAATCCCTATCTACGATACAACAACAATAAAGGATTGAACCATTCAATTGTCAACCCGCAAAAGGGTAATTTGGTTTTGGCCGATGGAGCAATCATGCTCATGCAGAAAACATTGCAACAAGGTGGCAAGTTCGTCTTGAAATTGACCAGCATAGACAATGGAGATGAAGAAATCGCTATGATGAAGAAAAAGTTACAGATCCTCTTTGACAAAGTACACGAGATAAACCTAATGCGAGATTGTATCTTCATTTGTCTTGATAAAAAAGGTGTATAACCATTGTTTTTGTAAAATGTGTATTTAATTTTTTCTACGGACTAGTTCTTTCAATCTTTTGTTTCGGTCACTTCAACACCACCGTTAGCATCATCATTCTCCTTTTCCAATTCAACCTCGTGAACTTCCTTAGCTTCAGTTTCCCTTTCTCCTACATCATCTTCTTGTTTCTCTTGTGATTCTTCTTCTAAGTTGATCAACGGAGCAGCCGTAGCAGCGGTTGCAGCAACATCACCATCAGAAGCCACTCCGTTGTTGATACTTAGGTCCTCAAAATCATCAATCAAACGTTCACTAATTTTATCCTTCTTTTTCAGTTTCAAAACATCCTTGAATTCTTTAATATAATTTGATAACCTCTCATGATCAACGCCATAATTTCTTCCAAACAAAATCGCTTCTGGGTATCTGCCACTCTTGATTAGTAAATCTAAACACTTATTGACATCACCCACAAGCCACCATGCTTGCCACGATATGTTGTACCTTCCCTTCTCCTCACATTTTTCAGCTAATTTGATCAATTGTGCCTTGTTGTTTGTTGAAGATAAAAGTAACAACAATGAAGAATAGTCATTGGCTAGCCAAAACGATTCCTGAGCCATTTTTAAGTTCCATTTGTTCAATGCCAAATCACCAAGCTTCTTCCACTTCTGTACATTGGCCAATGCAAGAGATGGGCTTTGTTGTTGTTGTTTTGATAATAATTCGTAAGCCTGTTGCAAGTTTTCTGTGGTTAAAGCAATTTGAAATTTAGAATCGAAATCTTGTGACAATGCATAAGACAATGACAAGTATCCCAATTTCTCAAAAAATCGTGAAAGTTGGTTAAGCTCGGTTTTGGAGTAGTTGGAAATGAGTGCATTGTATTCTTCGGAAAGATTATCAATTGTAACTGTAGCCAAATCAGGAGCTTCCTCACCCGTCTCTTCATCCAACACATTTTGAGTTGCAAATTGTTCCAAATCGCCCCTCATTACCAACGTTTGTAACTCCAAAACTTCAGCATTGATGTACCACGATATAACGTCAAATGATTTATCAATGAGATAAAGTTTACCATCTTGAGCTTTGTAACCAAGTATGTAAAACTTGCGATCAAAATGACCCAAGTTGATAACTTCTCCACCAACAAAGTAGTTCAATCTGTTGGTAGTTGCTGTAGTGTACACAAAAACATCACCAATAAACTTTCCTGACAAGATAGGTTCTGAGGTGGGTAACGTGTACAACACGTCAAATGCAGTTTCCGCTCCTTCTTCTGCATCCAATTCACCGTTGGCAACAGCTTGTTCAAATACTTCTTGATCATAACTCAAAAAGTATGTTTCGTCACTAGTTTTTGCACCAGTGACAGCGGTTGATTTTTCACCTGTGCTTGAACTGGTAACTATTGCCAACAACTGACCATTGTCAGACCATACAACATCAGTGATATCATCATCAATATCAACCCTTCTCACCAATTTCCCTTGTTCCCAATCATAGAATGAAATACATCCTTCGGACTTTACACCCAACAAATATCCGGCAAAAATCTTGTCAGCTTGGTACAACAAGTCAATAATTAGCGATTCTTGGAAATTTTTATAAACTTTGACACTAACAGTGGATTCTCTAATGGCAAAGGGGCATGCAGCAGACGTGTCATGAGAGTTCCAAACAAAATCAAGTGCACTGCCATAAGCTTTCGATCTCCATCCCAATGCACTGTACACGATATATTCACCATCACCACAAACTGCAGCGTATCTACCATTAGAAGAGTGGTCCAAAGATTGTGGAAAAACTTCAATAGTTCCCAAGTCTCTTTGCTGCAAATGCAAGGACTCTCCATCCTTTAATCCTTGTGTGGCATTTGGTTTAATAACTGATTGGAAAACTTCTGAATTTTTGGCATATATTAGCTTATTGTTTGAGTCCAACGAAAATAATGGCTCTTCACTGCCCAATTTAACAATGACAAATCCTGAATCGAACCCCACGGCAATGACATTGGATTTTGGTAGTACACCAACACACCATGCTCTTTCAAGGCTGTAGTTTATCGATTTTTCCAATTTGAAGGTGTTTGAGTTCCAAAATCTAACAGTGCCATCTTCTGATCCTGATACAATGACTGGCAATTCTGGATGGAAAATTGCAAACGATACATTCGACAAATGCCCTTCCAAGGTGGCAACACATGATTTGGTTTGATAATCCCATACTTTAATAGTCTTGTCATCACTGGCAGTAATCAAATAAGGCTTATCAGCTTGTGGGTAATAATCAACGAAATTGACTCCCTTGGTATCATGAGCAATCAAGGTGAAATTTGGATGTGAACTTCCCAATGACCAGATTTTGACAGTTCTGTCCAAACAAGCAGAAGCAAAAGTATTTGGATCCTTGGGATTGAAGTTAACACTCATGACATAATGTTGGTGGCCCTCAAAAACTTGTTCCAATTTCCAATTATTATCCCAATTCCACAACTTGATGGTCAAATCATCACTTGAACTCAAAATGTATGGTTTTGTAGGATGAACAGCAATGGATCTAATATAATCAGGGTGAGCCTCAAACTGGGTAACTTTTTCACCAGTATTGTAATTGTAAACACGAATTTGGAAATCATCAGCTCCAACCACAATCCAATTCTTTCTGGCAATAAACTTACCAGTACGCACAGGTAACTCAGTAACTTGTATAGACTTAACCAATACATTTGTGGCGTATGACCAGATTTCAACTTTCCCATTGTACAATGTTGTCAAGATCCATGGTTCTGTTGGATGGAAATCGATACCCTTGACACGATCCGAATGGTGACTGAATGTTTTTGCTATATCTAATTTCATCGTGTGATCTTAGTATGGTATGTGCAATTGGACGTGATGCAAAGGTATTCAATGAGGGGGGGTTAGAATACTTTGTCGTTCAATACTCTTGATATTGTTGATTTTGTTTGGTTGGAAAATTCGATTCAATTTTTTTTCTCTTTCTGAACACGTTTAACAATTGTACACGACAAAAAAATATATATTGTACACCTGTCACTACTACTACTACGGTGTATATACAGACAAACGATTGCAATACCTTTAGTTTTAATATACACTCTCCAACTTCCCTCTTCTCTCTACTCTATATTCTTTTTCAAGTGATTCTGCTCTTTCAATGTGTTTTCTCCATTTGTCTTCAAATATTTTGTTAGAAAATTTATCCACAACTAATTGTTGGCCAGTTGATCTCATTCTTTGCAATGTCTCATCACTGATAAGCAGTCTATCAGTTACAAACATAGTGGAAAGTAGTTGCTCCAATGTGGGGAACTCCTTTTTCTTCCCATTCACTTCAAACACCAAATACTTTTCCTTGTTGTCTTTTGTTGTTTGCAATGATGGGTCAAAGTCGGGATCAGCAAATGACTTGAAGAAAAAACCAGTAGCATTTGCCCAGTCCGTAATCTTCTCACCAGTTACAATATCAAGAAGCGGACCCGCTGACGCGTGAACAATGGGGATACAACCTCTTGCAACATATTCAACCACACCAATCCCAAAATGTTCATTCCACATGGCATTGAGCCCAAATTTACAAGTTGAAAGAAAATGTACAATTTCAGCATATGAGCAATCAACTGCAAATTCAACAAACCCGTCAAGTTTCAATGCCTTTACTTCTTGTTGTAAAAACTCCAATGTCGCAGTATCATCCTTTGTGCGACAAGACCCAGCAAACAACAAAGTAGGCACTTTTGCTTTGGGAGATGTGAGGTTGGGATAGTTGTTTACAAGGAATTGTTGATATTCCTTCAAAACCAATATGTGACGTTTCTCAGGGCGAAATTGTGCCAAATACAAAAGTTGATTTGTTCTTGTGCTGTTACCAACTTTTGCATTTACGAGGTATTCAGTTCCACATGGTGGGTATAGTATGCTAATCTCCTTCCCCAACGCTTTATTATAAGTCCATATCTTTTGCATATGTTCAAAAGTCCAAGACCCATTAGCTAAGGTTACATCAACATACGAACCAATGTAAACATAAAGCCAATAAAGCGCAGACCAGTAAAACAACTTGGCGTAATCAAATGCATCTGATTTGCTTCTAACTTTTGTGACGTCAGATATGTGGCTGTATTTCAATTTGTTGAACATATTCTCTTGCAAGATTGGATAATGGACATAAGCAATTATGGGAATTTTCAAAACAATTGACGCTACAAAATAGCTTCCTGGTAATCCCATAGTATCAACCCATACATCGGGTGAAAGTTCAAAAGCTGCTTCCAAACTCAATAAAAAAGTACCAAATAATTGCCCCACAATGGTTAAATGTTTCCAATAAGAACTATCTATCAATTTTCCAAAATTTTTCAAGTAAATGAATACAATTCGCTTGTAGTCCAAATCCTCAACTTGGAACTTATCTCTTGCTTTGCCCAAAATCGACAATGGCTCGGCATCAGTGTTTGTGGTGTAAACAACACATATGTTCCTCTCATCCTGTTCAAGGGTAGCTTTAATTGCTTCCCACAAGACTTTTTCGCCGCCGCCACCATTATTTGCATATGGATGGAAGAATCCAAACAATAATCTCCTTTTAGAGTCATTAACGTCTCTTCTTCTTGTTTCTTGCATAAATTGATCTTTATTGGCAATATCTCTGGGTGAGATCTTCAACTTGTTGTTGACAAAATTTGTATAAAATGATGGTATCTCACTAGCCAATACAAGTCGACGTCTAAAACTTGATCGTTTGTGACTAACTTTTAAATATATTGGTTTGTCATAGTTGATTACTTTGAGAATTGCATCTTGCCATTTCTGTGAGGGGACTAGGAAATAATGAGGTAAGACCGAAGTAAATACTTGATGGATAAAGTATATCACAAGAAGTATGCCTAATATGAACCACATGGCTGGTACAGTGGACGAGTGCTCTCTCTTATCTTTAAAGGTTTTGCAGGGAAAGCTATTTTTTTTTCGGAACGAAATTGGGAGCTTACCTAAGTTATGTATGGGTAGATCCACCACTCTATGTATTTTAATGAGGCCATATAGGTTCCCATATCATTGAGGTGGCATCTTTTGCTATGGGTCTTATTGTTTCGTGTTTGACAGATCTTTTATGTTGTAAACCAACAACCATGATGTAAATTTTTTTTAAGTTCTTGGGATGGCCCCTTTTTTTGCAATCAAATGCTAGCAAAAATGTTAACATTTGGTTATTGAATGATCATTAGTCAAGACACACATCCTGGGTTTAACTTTGATTCAACTTGTTTTTTGTATCCTACAAGTTTTGCTTCACCATGTAGAGTGAGGTTTTGTAAGTCAGTCATACAGTAAGCATCGTAGTCACTTCTTCGAGTACGTGTTTACAACAACATTTTGCCGGTTTCAAGGCTAATTAGATGATTTACTAGTCAGTGTATATTCAATTGCTAAATGGCACATTGCATATGTTGTACTAAACTACATGTAAGCTAACCTAAAGATTGTAGTGTAATCAGATTTCCTAATTGGGATAAATTAACGCGTCATAATTAATAAACCTAAATCTTTTCTAGACATAATCTCCCTTTCAATTTGAAGTTTGCTTTTATACACTCATTCTTGTTATTTCTTACTATTGGTTGTTACCTTAAAGCCTTCACAATTTGCTCATTCATACGACCTATTGCTACATCATTTACTCATCGCCGGCACTTAGTGTATCCCCAACCACCACCACCCCACTACTACTATTGGCTATATCCACGATACGCAATTTAGACGCTGAGAAATTAATTTAATTTTAGATTTTTTTTTTTCCCTTTTCCTTTACCATTCCCAGAACACCTTTCATCACTTGTTCATTTCTTTAATTACAGAGAGCTTCATTTCATCAACTAACTAGTCGAGTTTGAGACCACAATATTTTCCTGATATCCACCGAGGTTTCAAACAGTTTTACAAGCTATTCACTTGCTGATAAGATAGTGTGGAAATTTTTTTTTATCCCAAGTTCATCTTTTCACACGTCCCCCAACACGTCTTCTAAGATAACATTATTTTCAACACTACTTATATTTGACATCCTCAAACACGGTTAATCCTAGCGTAACCACGTCCTGCAGCACATTCTCTCTCACTCCATGCATCAAAGAGACGATCTACTGACTGTTAGTACATCATCATCATCGTCATCATCGTCATCATCATCTTCTTCATCCAATATTATGTCAACGTCAACCACAAGTACAACCACTGGCAGTGGACAAAAAATGAAAACTCCATTGAAAAAGGAGGAGTTGGAAAAGATTGCCCAGCAGTTGAAGAAGAAATTGTCAAAGGCAAGTATAACTGCTAAGCAATCTTTGTCGCCAACAAATATGAAAACAATGGCTCCAAACGTGCCCAAGTCATCGCCTTTGAGAGGTTATATCAACGCAAATTCACAAAGAAATAGAGATGCACCACACAATCACGACTCGTTTCTATCATCCTCACCAAACATTTACTCGCCCAATGGAAAATCTCCAACACGTGTCAAAACCGCAGCGGCCACTTTCTTGTCATCATCTCCATTAAAGAATATTGCTAGTGGTGACAACGACGAATTGAATGATTCACCTACTAAAAAGAGAAGGACAAGCTTTTCCCCAAGTAAAATGGTTCTAGCTGAGCTCACACCACCATCTGGAAATGGTGAGCAACAAAGGCAGAGTTTGAAACCATCATTGGATATGAGCACGACTCCATCGAGGCAGCAATCGAGAAGAGATAGTATAACAACAAAGCTGAAAGACAATGAGGGCGATTTTGATGTGGCGAAAACGCCAGCTCCAGACACTGAAGGAGCTGATCTTCTCATATATCTTGCAACTTCACCCAGTCCTGCTAAAACATATAAACCCAAGGTTTCAATCAATGCTCCACCTTCTCACTCAAGTCCTAAGGAAAGTAGTAGCGTGCACCAGCAATCGCAGGCACCGCAGGGACAACCACTACCACAACAACAACAACAACAACAACAACAACAACAGCAGCAACCATTCCCTCAACAGAGTTCGTCGACGTTTGCTGTACCTCAGCCTCCAGTAACGCCCAAGCGCGTCACCGCTCTGCATCACCAACACACTAGGTCCCCACTGAATAGATTGACTCCATTCTTGAGTAACTTCTCTTCAAATCTACCATCATCTGGATTGACTTTAACCCCTAGTGGGTTCAACATGAATGATTATGTTAATTTTTTCACTCCATCTCCAGGAAATGCCATGAATAATAAGAACCTTTTAAAAACGCCTGATTTTAACAACTTGTTGAATGGGAGTGTCAATGGTGCCGGTACCAACTCTGCTCTGGGACAAACACCATTGGGGAAACGCCTTGATGCGAAAATGATGAATTTGAATAAAGTTTTGTTTCAAGGGCATGGATCGGATTCAACAGGGAAGGACATATAAGGACAAAATGTTTAGTCTATATAGGGTCTGTGTTTTCTTTTCCCTCTAAATACACAATTCAGTTTCTTCCCAGAGTAGTAAAGGTTGATTGTTCAATTAAGTTTTCTAATTTTGCAGCCAGAACAAAATAGGTCGTGTAAATAACCTAATTTGTTAAAGGGTTGAAAATCTGCTCTCCCTCTCTCGGTTTTAATTCCGGTCGGTCGTTTTGGACTTTTCCTTTTCATTTTGAAGCAACCACAATCATGTCACCAATTTCAACCACTGAGGTAAACGAATTAGAGTCCAAGACAAAAGAACTAGACTTGAACAATGCCACTTCAAAGCAGGATTCAGCTAAAGCAGACGGTTTGAATACAAGTGGTGCAGCAGACGATGCTGAAGATGATGAGGACCAAGATGAGTCTGCCGCAAATGGAACCACTTCCTCCTCCTCAGACAAGAAAAAGAAAAAGAAGAAAAACAACAAAAAGAAGAAGAAGTTGGTTGCTATTGACCAATCGTATCCTGATGGTGTATTCCCGGAAGGGGAATGGATGGAATACCCATTAGATTCCAACAAGCATCGCACAACATCAGAAGAATTGAGGTATTTAGATAGACAACAAAATAACAAATGGGAAGATTTCAGAAAAGGTGCTGAAATTCATCGTCGTGTTCGTGCAAAAGCCAGGTCATCAATTAAACCCGGTATGCCAATGTCGGAAATTGCTGACTTGATTGAAAATTCCGTCAGAGCTTATGCCAATGCTGATCATACTAAAAAGGCAGGTATTGGGTTCCCCACTGGGTTGTCATTGAACCACGTTGCCGCTCATTACACGCCAAATACTGGAGACAAAGTAGTGTTGGGTAAAGACGACATTATGAAGGTTGATATTGGTGTACATGTCAATGGACGTATTTGTGACTCTGCATTCACCATGACATTCAATGAAGATGGTAAATACGATACGATAATGCAAGCGGTTAAAGAAGCAACCAATACTGGTGTTAAGGAAGCTGGAATAGACGTTAGAATGAATGATATTGGTGCAGCTATTCAAGAAGTTATGGAAAGTTACGAAATGGAGGAAAATGGTAAAACATACCCCATCAAATGTATTCGTAACCTCAATGGACACAATATAGGTGACTATGTAATTCATTATGGTAAAAATGTCCCTATCATAGCTAATGGAGACAACACCAAGATGGAAGAAGGTGAAACCTTTGCCGTTGAGACGTTTGGATCCACTGGAAAAGGATATGTCTTACCCGAGGGGGAATGTTCTCATTATGCATTGAATCAAAATATCGATGGCATTAGAGTACCTTCGGAACGATGCAAATCATTGTTGAACTCAATACAAGAGAATTTTGGAACATTGCCTTGGTGTAGGAGATATTTGGAACGCACTGGAGAAGATAAATACTTGTTGGCATTGAATCAATTGGTGAGAGCTGGAATTGTGGAGGCTTATCCACCTATTGCTGATAAGCTAGGTAGTTACACTGCTCAATTCGAACACACTATATTGTTGCATCCTCATAAAAAGGAAGTTGTCACTCGTGGTGATGATTATTGAAGAAAGAGGGCATACTGGTGTATATTGAAATGTAATCTTTGCCCATTTTACGTGTCATTAAAAGACTTATGTTTCTTATGTCGCCCTTTCAAGGGTAATGCAGATCTCTTTAGTGGTTGGTTGTTTTTGTGTTATGTCTATACAATGGTCCATCAATGCTACCAAATACAGTTTTAGCAATCTAATGGTTGCTATTCGAACCGAAAATAGTAAAGAAAAGATACAATCTTATGAGGTCACCTGCTCTTTATATTAGAAGGTATTTCAGCATGAAGAGTCTCAAGGATTACAAAGTGGGTATGAAAATTGTCGTAAATGATCGAATGCAAAAGAATTATGAGTATGAGCTAGTAGAGCCTATGGGTGAAGAAGCACCCGATTTCAATGACAATAATTTCAAACCCGAATTGACACCCGAGGAAATGTTACAAGAAGGTGTTTTCGAAGGAAAATACTTGAACGATTGTCAAGAAGAGTTCCCCAAAGAATGGTTTGACAATTCTCGAGATAAACGAGTTCAAGTGGGAGATCCACCAGATTATAAATTAAATCGTTTCAAAATCAAAAGTCGTCAACTGTTGGTAATATGGAGAGAAAATGAATGGGTTATTGGAGATGATCCTCGGGGTTGGTTCCAGTGGTATTGTCGATACTGGTTAGGTAGACGAAGTGAATGTGATGAATTCCAAAAGAAGCGGTGGAGAGCATTTAAGCGTCACAAAGGTCAGATTGAGAAAAATTGTGCTAAAAAGGATTACAGTTGTCGACCAAAACAACGTCAAGCGTTGTTGCAATGGGCATATGATCCATTTATCTAGAAAGGAGTGGTATATTTATCGTTCGTATATGGGTGCACCAATAACAGTTGGAGAGTTGGATGTAAATGTTATATACATATATATATTTATATCCTGTATACAAAATAGTATAGAAGATTCGAGAAAAACACTGTCAATACTGCACATTCAACAGAACTGCAAAATTTCAACAACCAAAAAAAAAAAACCAACTATTGACTCCAATATTCAATCAACACATTGAGCTCAAGCCATATATACCAAATCAATCCAATTGAAGCTGCATCACAAACCATGTCTTCGAAAACAATTGCTCCAACTGTCTTGTGGGCTCAACGTTCAAGTGATTCTGATGCTGAGAAAAACATCATTCTTTTAACTGTTGAAATCACTGATCCAAAAGATTTACAAATTGATTTAAAACCAACGTACCTTTCTGTTAAAGCAGACTCATCAACTTACGAACATACTCATTACGACTTAAAGATTGATTTCTATGACGAAATAGATCCAGAAAAATCAAAAATAAATACTGAGAATGGTGCCCACTTGTTCTTTGTATTATCCAAGAAGAAGTTACAAGAAGAATACTGGCCAAGATTGACCAAAGAGAAGTTGAAATACCATTATATCAAGACTGATTTTGATAAATGGGTAGATGAAGATGAACAAGATGAAGTTAAGGAAGATGATGCCAATTTAATGGGTGGTATGGGTGGTATGGGTGGTATGGGTGGTATGGGTGGTATGGGTGGTATGCCAGGTATGCCGGGAATGGGTGGTGCCGGAGGTCCAGGAGGAATGGACTTTTCTCAACTTTTAGGTGGTATGGGTGGTGGAGCCGGTGGTACTCCAGATTTGAGTGCATTGGCTAGTCAATTGGGTCAAGCTGGCGGTGCCGGTGGTGCTGGTGGTCCAGGAGGTATAGATTTGAGCTCATTAGCCTCAGACATTGGTCAAGAGTCAGAGGGAGGTGTACAGCTGAGTGAAGTGGAAGTCGATGCTGAGAATAATGGTAATGAAAAAGAAGTTGAAGAAACTGCGAAACAAGTTGACTAAAACGTGTATTTAGAGTGATAATGTAATGCATTTTTGGGGTTTGAGATTATAATGCAGAAAGAGGGCGTTGGTGTAGTCTTTGGCTTTTGCAATGCTCTACGATGGTGAATTATCTCTTTACTTTAGTTTACGTCTTTTGTGTAAAAAATCCGAAAGTTATTGCACCAAAAATTTTTCAATTTTTCTTTTTTTATTTTTTTCAATAGCGTAACAGGATCTAAGAGCTAGCCAATCAATTAATAATGCTAAGGACTTCGTTTGGTAGACCACTCAGGAGGTCACTAGTGAGGTACTATGTCGAGCCAGTACCCAAACATGTACCCTCGAACAATAATCTTGAGCATACCCTATCCCATAAAGAATTGAGAGAACAAGCTATTGCCGAAGCATTAGCCAGGGAAGAGGAAGCGATTCAAAAATCAAAACAGATTCGTGAATTAACTGAGAAATCAAAAGAACTCATCACTGTTTTGAACAAAACTCCAACTACTTTAATGAATGAACGTATTGCCAAATTGAATCAAGATTTGTCAAAAATTCCTCAGGACAAGATCAAACAACTTGATGAACAGTTACGAGAATACATGATAAATAATATGCATTTGACTGATGATATCATTGAGAATAGACCATGGGCGAATAAGAATCTTAAAAATGGGCGCAAAATAAGTGCTAAGGAATCAGAATCAAAGGCTTCATCAATGACCAATCAATACACTTCACAATTCCCCAATTTAAAACCAACACCTGATTACAAAGAATATTCTGAACAAGAACTTTACTTGAGACAACTTGATCATCTTAGAACTAGTGGAGCATTAGGTTCAAGACTCGAAAATGTATACAAACCTCAAAGAGATACTACAAATCCTCCAAGTATCACGCAAACCACCATTTCAAACTTGATGGCTGCAGGTTGCCATCTCGGTCATGCAACTTCATCATTTAGATCCAATTTTCAACCATTCATTTACGGTACTTACAATGGAATCCATTTAATCGATTTGAATCAAACTATTTCACAATTGCAAACTGCGTGCAAAGTGATTGAAGGTGTTAGTGAAAAGGGTGGAGTCATACTATTTGTAGGAACACACAAGAACTGGTCAATCCAAGAATCATTGGTGGCGGCAGCTGAAAGAGCCAAAGGTTACTACGTGTCTAAGAGATGGATACCTGGTACAATAACCAATTACATTGAAGTCTCAAAACAAATCAAAGATCCATCAATGAAGCAACAGATTGATATGGAGAATAAACCGCTCAATTCTGCCGTAACTTCAAACTCAATAATCAAACCCGATTTGGTCATTTTATTGAACCCAGTCGAGAATAGAAATTGTATCAAGGAATGTTTATCAGCTTGTATTCCAACTATTGCGTTATGTGATACTGATATGGAACCTAGTTTGATCACATATCCAATTCCATGTAATGATGAAAATGTTCGATCAGTTAATTTGATGCTTGGAATTATGTCCAAGGCTGCTGAGGCGGGAGTCAAGAGAAGATTGGATATCATCAAACAATTGAAGGAAACTGAAAGACAAGCTGCTAAGCAACAATTACAAGAGTCCCAACAAGATCCGTTCCAAGAAGGTGCTGCTTTATAAGACAATGTAAATAAGTTGTGAAAATTATAAACAAACTGTGTATATATATATTATCTAACGTGGGATCACTCTTGTAAGTTACAATTTTTCCTTGAATGACTTTGTCACTTCCTCAATAGCTTCATTTATACCACTTGGTTTATCACCCATACCTTGAACAATGTTTCCCTTACCCCCAGCTTTACCACCAATCTTGCCACTAACCAACTTGGCCAACAGACTAGCATCAACACCTTTAGCAATGGCTTCGTCACTAACATAACATCCATGTGCAACCTTGTCATTTTGTCCTGTCAACAAGTATAATGATTTAGTCTTGTCTTGCTTCTTGACCAAATTGAACGCCTCAGTGATTGCTTTAGCGTTAGCATTGATTGGGATATGAGCAACCAAAAACTCAGATTTGTTGTTGTCGTCACCTTCATCAAGCCATTTCTTAACCACATCAAGAGTTTTTTTACTTTCCTCTTTTTGTATACTCTTTTGATGATCTTTGATTGATTTGTCAACTTTGTTAAATTTCTCAGTCAATTTCTGTTTATCCAATACTGATATTGACAATTTCTTTAAAGCAACACCCAATTCTTTCACTTTGTTTTCTTTAATCGGTCCATTGGGCAATTCATTTGCATGATCCAATTCTTGTTCATATTCCTTGGCTACTCTTTGTACAGCATGAGCATCATGTCCAGTAACGGCAACTATTCTTCTGATTCCTTTAGCAATACCTGATTCTTCGATGATGACCAAATCCTTGATTTCGCTGGTCTTAGCAACATGGGTACCACCACAGAATTCGATTGAGATTGATCTCCATTCTTCATTAGTTGGGTCCTTGAGTAACTCATCAACTGGCACACCAATGGAAACAACACGAACTGGGTCAGGATAAGTCTCCCCAAAGACAGCTCTCAACCCACAAATAGCTTTAGCTTCAGTTAATGGTACATCCTTGTAATAGACTTGCTTGTTATCTCTAATGTATTGATTTGAGATGCCCTCAACTTTTTCCAACTCTTTTGGAGTCAAAGCCTGTTTGTGACTGAAGTCAAACCTCAATTTCTCCTTAGCGACAAGAGATCCCTTTTGATCAACATCGTCGCCAAGGACTTCTCTCAAGGCGTAGTTCAATACATGTGTACCCGTATGATTATTTCTGATTGGCCACCTTCTTAATTCATCATAAGCGGCAATCACATCATCACCAACGCTCAATTTTCCCTCAAGGACAAACCCGGTGTGTAATACATATCCAGCGTAAACTTGAACATTTTCAACATTAAACTCAGTTTTACCATCAATAACAAGTTTACCTGTATCGTACTCTTGTCCACCTTGTTCGGCATAGAACGGTGTTTTGTCCAACAAGATGCCGTATTGTTGACCTTCTTCGTTCTGTTGGATGGAATCAACAAATTTGCTGCCGTCGTAGATAGCAAGAACTTTAGCTTTGATGTTGTCGAGTCCATATTTGGCGTCATCGTCGGTCTTGGCAACTTTACCTTCAAGTTCGGATAACGCGTGAACATCCAATTTGATCAAAGACGATGCATTTTTATTAGCTCCACCTTTGGAAGCTTCTCTAGACTCTTCTTTGGCAACTTCAAATCCCTTTTCATCAATTTTCAATCCAGCTTCTTCAGCCATTAATCTAGTCAAATCAACTGGGAAACCGTAGGTGTCATACAATCTCCACACATCTTTTCCAGATAAAGTCTGTTCAGGAGTCTTTGAAGCAATGATGGCATATTGTTCAAACAATTTCTCACCACGATCCAAAGTTTTTGCAAATGACAATTCTTCCTCGTTTAAAATCTCCTTAAGATCTTGAGATCCCGATTCGATCTCGGGGAAGATTTCCTTATTTTGCTGAATTACAATATCAACCAATTGTGGGAAAAATGATCCAATTGGGTAGTTCATGTACTTACGAACATAACGTGATCCTCTTCTCAAGACCCTTCTCAAAACATATCCTCTACCTTCGTTATTTGGAACACCACCATCGCAAATGGCAAACGTAAGAGTTCTTACATGATCTGCAATAACTCTGTATGCAGTATCGATACCATCTTTATCATCAGCACCAAATTTCCCCGTGTATGGTCTAACACCGGTAATTTCTCTAATTTTGTCAAAAATTGGCAAAAACACATCAGTGTCGTAATTCGAGGATTTATTTTGCAAGATGGAAACCAATCTTTCGAAACCCATACCAGTGTCGATATGTTTGTTTGGTAGTGGTCTCAATGATCCATCAGCTTCACGATTATACTGAATAAACACGACATTCCAAACTTCCAATACATTAGGATCATCCATATTGACGAGTGAGGCAGCATTTCTACCACCAATTCTATCATAATGAATCTCTGAACAAGGACCACAAGGACCTTGATCACCCATTTCCCAAAAGTTGTCCTTGGCATCACCAGGTAAAATATGGTCTTCAGCAACACCAACATCTAACCAGAATTTCTTTGCCTCTAAATCTGCCTCCAATCCTTGCTTTTCATCGCCACCGAAATATGTAACATACAATCTATCCTTTTCCAAGCCATAAACATCAGTCAATAATTCCCACGACCACGCAATGGCTTCCTTTTTGAAATAGTCGCCAAATGACCAATTACCAAGCATTTCGAAAAATGTATGATGATATGAATCTCTACCAACATCCTCTAAATCGTTATGTTTACCACCAGCTCTAATACATTTCTGAGAATTGGCAGCTCTTTTCAACTTGGCAAAATCACTAGCTGGATCAACGGTCCCCAAGAAGATTGGTTTATATTGGTTCATACCAGCGTTGGCAAACAATAAAGTAGGATCATTGTGTGGGACAACTGATGATGATGGAACATAAGTGTGTTGTCTCTTATCTTTAAAATAATCCAAAAACGTAGATCTAACTTTTGGAGCAGTCCACTTTTCAGTGGTATTGATTGTGGATGTAGTAGACATTATTCTTCTGAATGTCCTATTGATCATACAAGTGCAACAAGTGGGGGAGGACAAGAAGTTCGATCTTTGTATGAAAGAGTCAAAGTTGAAAAGTCCAAGTTTTTCATACAAAACAATTTTTTCTTCTCTCTCGTCCACCAACCTCATCATCTGTTCAATCGATTGTAAGACAAAAGGCATACAGAGATGCGTGTAACTACAAGGCACATTTACCAATAAAGCAATACTTCAAACAAGCTACCAAAGATTCCGGTGTAAGCCAATTCTATATATTTTTAACCAACCTGCACCAAAAACTTGTTGCTTTCAATATAGGCAAGCACGTTTGGAACATCTTTAGCTATTGCACCACCGATACTTAACTTGGTAACCCATTCAGGAACAATTCCTCCTGGTTTCGAAGTAGTTGCCACTGTCCATTCAACACTGTCTGCATCCCACTTAATCTCTTCAACAGATACATAACTACCCAAAACCCCCTCAACTTCTCCCGCAATTGGAACACTAACAACCAAAGCCTTATCATTGGAAACAAAAACATGAACCAATTCATTAAACAGTCTTTTGTTCAAGGGGAATCCAAAGTCGTAGATAGCATGGATAGTATAACTCCATCCATTATCTTCATAATTTTGAATATTGCGAACTTGCATCAGCTCAATTTCATGAACGTAGTTAATTTCATGATCTGAATGAGTGAAACCAATCTCAGTAGTGCCAATAATGGCTGATTTAAATTTATCAATTGGAATATCTCTCAACGCAGTGCGTCTAGCACACCAGTAATCACCATCGATTGTATCATGGGAAATCTTGGTAACATGTTTAGTATCTTCGTAATAAGTTTTGCCAGGGTTCCAATTGGGAACTGATTTCAAAAGATGTTCTGCGCCTTTAAGTAATGTTTGACGTGGGGTATCAACAGAATATTCCTTTAATGGTAATGTAGATGGAGACATTTTCTAAGATGTGGAGCGGCAAATGGTTGATTTTTCAAAGCCAGAAAGCAAAGAATGATAATACTTTCAAATTTATTTATACTCTTGGATCATTTGTATCGTGGTGTCTGTTTTTTTGGAAGAGTTAAAATTGTCAGTATTCATGGAATGTTCCAAAGAAAGCAAAGCGTGTTATAAATTTTCTGAAATTCTTTGAGATTCTATAAACAACAAACAACACCCCCTACTCATTGTACCACATCAATACTGCTAAAACTTGTATCACCCGATTTATAACCGATTGAACTTGAGTAATGACGCAATCTCCCGTACTCTCCTACAAAAAACCAAGTAACAAGGATCAACCAACATCCGTGTCGGCATCAGCAACGCCGACTCCAAGGACCAGTTTTTCACCTAGTCTATCCTCAACAGCGTCAAATAGTGGATCACCTCAATTACCGCCTCATACATCTCAGCCGAGGAAGATATCGTCGCGACGTAAAGCGTTACAAGAGTTTTATCATTTGCAACAACAATCACATTCCAATCGGGCGGAGACTGGTGATACCGAAAAACAAGAGCTGGATCGACCTCAAGAAGAGAAAGAAGAAGACAAGTCCGTAAAACGTGAAATCCGACCTTCTGATTTGAAAACTAAGGAAGATGTGGAACAATTCATTAAAACATCAAGTACAAAAGAGATTCTCAAGCTTTGTAATAAGATACAGCTGCAGCTTAATTCATCGAGCCAAAAGAAGAAAGAGATTATTTACGATAACTACTATGAGCTAATCAAATTAAGTAATATGTTGGCAGATTTGTCGGAATCCAAAAAACTGATTACGAATCTACCTTCAGTGCAAGATTCGGAAAAGATGGACTCCCTTAGTGGTTTCAAAATTTTCAGTCAAAGTCCGAATGATAGTGGACCTGAAGTTCCAATTGACACTTATTTGGATGAAGTGTTGGACGATTTATGCAATTTTAACCAGAGTACAATAAAAAAATTCACGTCTGGTGGATTTGATGATGTTCTTAACCGATTGGATAGATCTACTGATCGTGCCGAGTCAAACGCCAGTGTGATGGGGATTTACAGTGAGGGTGGTGTGGATAGTATACTGGATGATATGAATAAAGACGACATTATCAGTGAAATAAGCTATATCTTAGACTTGCCAAATCGGCAATTGAACGGAACAGAAAGAACTGAAGCTGAGACTAAAATCGACAAAATCCTAAAAACAACCAAAAGCGAGGCTTTGAAATTGCAGCTAAACACAATCAAAAGTAGAATGTATTGAAAATCTATAGTAGATCATCAACAGCGTGATTCTTGAACTTTTTAGCTGATCGTTCAACACTTCGTATTTCAAATCTTGATCCAATTAACGTAAACCCGATACTCTCCACTTCTTGAGACTCGTTATCCACCTCCATCTCTCCATCCTGACTTGGTTCTTTCTTTGGCAAAACAACATCGAATCCAAACAAAGTATACTGTTTAGGAATTACTTTCAACCCACCAACTAAAGCAGCTGGATCTAATTGTTTGGCAAGATCAGCATTGTTCTCGACTTTTGGAGTCCACTCTTTATAGTCTCTTCCGCGAGGCACAACCATTATAAATGAATGTTGACAATCCCATACGACAATTCCCCTGGCGCCCACAACTTCATTGTTGCGCGATTGTAGTACTGTTAATAAGCATCCATTAAAATCAGCATTGACTAGTTTAGGCAAAATGACAGACGTATTTAGGGACGTAGTTTCGTCAAGACCTAAAAGATCTTGTATATAGCTTTGCCATAAATCATTCATTTTGATGAAATCTTCAAACTTGGGTACGCTATACTGATTGAGCATTGGCTCAACACTAAATGGTTGGTTGTTGCGCTTGTACCCACGTACTCGTTTGATTAATTTACGTTGATTGGTGATTGTTGTACTGATGTACTGTTTTAGCTCGTTTCTGGTAGATCTCTTCCTACTTTGCGGAATCTTGTCATCTGTTGGAGAAGGCGTGAGTAAGATGGATTTGCGGTTGTTCTTGGTGGGTTTCTTGACATGTTTGAAGAGAATTGTTGGCTTTTGTTCCCCTTCGGTGGAGTATCTTGTCTCAAGAATGTTTAGAATTTCCTCATTAGAATCGTAGCATCGTGTAAGCAAACGCTTTTCTAGCTCGTTGGTACTTGTCATTGCTGGTGGTAGAGTACGAGGGCAGTTTGATGATGTTTTTTTTTGGCATCAAAAAGATGAAATACTCATCACTAACCAATTGAAGTGTCTAAATTTATATGATAAGCTGTTTGCAAATTGCTACTCGAGGATCCATTACTCGACTACTGGGACGAAGCAGACAGTTCAAGTGCTACGTGTCCAGTATCAACTCCCCATTTCAGGATGACTTGTCTGAGATTGATTTAGATGATTTTGGTCTCGGTGATTTCCATCACTACAAAGAATCGCCAGAAGTAACCAAGTACAAGAGAGAAAAGATGAAAGATTTATTACATGAAGAATCATTTACAGTGCCAACTAGTGAGAAACACGGCCAATTGGAATCACTAACAGGAAAGAACGAACCAGCAGTATTTATTTCAAAACTCAACGATCCATACTTGAACTTGGCCATTGAAGACTATATTTACAACAGAATCCCTATGAGCAAAACTGCTTTATTCAAAGCACATAGACTAATGTTTTACACAAACTCATCATGCGTAGTAGTTGGCAAGAACCAAAATCCATGGAAAGAGGTGAATCTACCGAAGATGAAGCAATATGGAATTCCTTTGATTAGGAGAAAATCAGGTGGGGGTACTGTGGTTCACGATTTGGGCAATGTCAATTATTCCTTTATGAGCACAAAGCAAGAATTTGATCGGTTTAAATTTGTCAATTTGATTGTAGAAGCAATTAATAAATCAAATGTTTCTTCGACGAGGATCAAAGTGAATCATCGTGGTGATATAGTGACTCAAGATGGGGAACAAGAGTTGAAAATTAGTGGTTCAGCTTATAAGTTATCACGAGGAAAGTCGTATCACCACGGAACAATGTTACTAAATCTGGATTTGGATAGATTGAGACATGTTTTGCATAGAGATGTTGCCGAATTGGGTACTATTGACACAAGTAAATCTATCGACTCAGTCAAGGCAAAAGTCACTAATTTGCAAATACCAAAAGAGACCTTTGTTGACCTAGTTTCGAATGGATTCAAATTTGAATATGGCATTTCAGATGAATCATCAACGAAATTGGACAATGAGAATGATCCCAATAAGGAGTTTAATGACATGATGGGGTTAACTGACTTTGCCCATGCTGCCAAGTCAACTAATGTCTGTCTAATTGATGAAGTGAACGAATTGCCTAAGGAGGTCTTTACCATTGCTGATGAGTTGAAAACGTGGGAGTGGAAATTTGGTCGCACCCCTACATTTACTCACACTCTTGAAAACCCACAATTAGGTATCTGTGTTAAATTCACGGTGAATAAGGGAGTAATTGAGACTGTTGAATTGAGTGGAGAGTATCTACGTGGTGATTCCGAGTTTTTGAAACAGTTGAATGAAAAATTATGTGGTTTACATTATAGAGGTGACTTGATTGAACAGTCATTACGCGGTGGTGTGGTCCAAGATTTGGGCACATGGTTACACAAATCCATCGATGGTGTATAAAACATTAGCATTATAGATCTTGTCTTGCATATATACATTATTCCTTCTTCAATCCATGGTTACCAGTGTAATTGACAACTTCAGGCAGTTTCCAGCCTTGTAAAACCTCTTTTTCGTCATCCAATTTATACACTTCAATTTCGAGAGCTCGACAGCAATCCACCATCTTCAGTTCACCCAAATCATCTTGGTGCTCGCCCCATCCCCATTGTGACAAATCACCACCAGGACAAGCACTAATGGCAACAAGCAAGTCCAATTCAGCAAACAATTCAAAATAATCATTGGGCGTAGCAGGACAAGCTTCCATGAAATATTGATCGTATTCATTCAATCCAGTGACCTGAAACACATTGAGCACATCATGAACGTCAAATTCAGTTAATCCAAATGGCTTGATAGCTCGAAATAAGTTTGAATGGCAGTGATTATCATTATCTTCCCCGCTAATTAGTTTATCAACGTACGGATCGCATCGTGTACCCAATGTGTCATGGACGCGACCACCCCATTCATCATGTCTAGACGACATTGAATCACCAATGATTGTCACCAATGGACGTAAATAGGGCAAATTTGACCATAACCGATCATAAGTTGACACATGAGCAGAATGCAATTGTCTAGTTCGAGCCGCCCAAAATCGTTCTTTGGGGTCATTAGCATTCCAAATGTTTAAATCACAAACTTGTGGTCCATCAGGGGTGGTTATTCTAAATACAGATTTTGCCGGGATCTTAATTGCAATTCCTGTACGTGGTTCACATCGAACTTTATTGACTAATGTTTTGGGTGCTTTTGCAATGGAGTCATAGAATGATTTATCAGCGTACAAAGGTGATCCTGGGTGTGGGTAGTATGCTGGTTTGGGTTTGGGCAAGTTGTATGTTGTCCTATTGGGCAATTGAGATGAAACCGAATCAACCATGGAAAGTTGCAGATATCAGTTGTAATGGGGGAAGTGGGGGGAGTCAAAGACGAAGGTAACCTTGTATACATATATGAACTCCGAAGATGTTTCAAAGCGCTGGGTGAAAGAAAAACATTGAGGCGTTTTGTAACTTCAGTCCTGCGCGTAGTTCCTGATTTGGTATAATTTTAGATACCAAACAACCAACAGAGTAAACCGCCACACACAACAGAAGGTGATATGAGGCGAGTTCAGCAGAGCGCATAAACTTAGTATCTGGAAAAGTTGACAAAAATGTGATATAAGGATCGGAAAGCGATGGTCATGTCTGCAACAAATATGTCAATTACAATTTGCAACTTAAGAATTCCAACAATTTTACTGCAAAACAAATTGCAATAAATATTATTTCTCGTATTCTAGACCCCTTATTGAAATAGATTGCTTCTGATGGTCGTTTCTTCCTGTAGTAGAATGCATCAAGGAGAAGAGTACAATTTTATCTCCTTCATCTATAGAGTTGATACAAAAAAACCATGTCCTAAGCAGATATTTAAGTTCACACTAATTTCAAGGGAAAAGATCGGGTCATATATTCATACTAGAAAGCTATAGCATTGCTCTCCTCAACGCTTCTAGTCTAGTGGTGGCATGTTCTGTAAATCACTCTGCTTAGTGGTGTGGTCCAATTAGATTTACTCAACGGAATACGATCCCCTCTTTTTGTTTGTATGGTTCTTTGTGATGCTACCAATTATGTCCGTGATTAGCCGGGGATATCATTCATTCGTAGGTTCCGTTAGCGCTTAGGCAGGAACAGAAAAATCTGGGGTAAAAAAGAAGCACTAAATTGCATATGCACTCCCC
>OGTJ01000082.1_pt1 | contig 65655 bp, 38 predicted proteins | sample 1574611 | NCBI WGS metagenome assembly OGTJ01 (sample SAMN03295858, study PRJEB24534) | human gut metagenome | isolation source: fecal sample 1 from infant 9 | host: Homo sapiens | place: USA: Pittsburgh, PA | collected 2014-07
TTCAGTAATGGACATGTGTGGAAGAAACTAAACGACATTATCCCGAAGGATGGAACATACAATGCCATGCTGAAAGTATTCTTTATCTGTCTAGACACGGCATGCATTTTTCTGTAAGTTGTGGAACAAACTTCAGCAACGAATAACTCTGCAATTTTCACGATTTAGAGAAGGCATTAGTGTACTGGAGCTCACCAATCTTGACTTTCAAAGTCGATGTTAGTGATGGTAGAACAGTATGTTGCCCAATCAACATAAATGTTACATTGATGAACTTCTCATTGAAAATTTCGTTGTGTCAGGTCCATGTTGATCGTAATGGCTATTCACATAAATCGGAGACTGAGTGACTCCCAGGTTGTACTTGGCAAGTGTCAAAGCGCATACTGGCAGCAAATCCGCAACAACCAACTGATGGAAAGCTTCTAGAAACTGAGGTTGCAGTATGACGCGGCCTCATTGTTTCCAAAATTGCATGATTTCACTATTTACCCCTTGGAATCTTAATCGTAGATAGTTGGCTCTTTCCGAGTAACAAAATCGGTCACTTTTTCTCCCCGAAAAGTCAATTTAACGCTATGACCAAGAGAGCTTTAGTTGTCGTTGACTTGCAAGAGGACTTTCTACCTCCTACTGGATCGCTAGCAATTGCAAATGGACGATCAATTGTTGATCCCATCGTCGAGCTAATTACTGAACCACAATTAAAACAATGGTCATTAGTTATCGCAACTCAGGACTGGCACCCATCGAATCATACGTCGTTTGCTTCGCAACATGGTGTAAAACCATTTACTGAGTTGAAGTTTAAGCATCCATCCACTGATCAAGTCAAGAAGCAGTTTGTGTGGCCAGATCATTGTGTTCAGGAAACGCCTGGTGCCGAGTTAGAGCAGAGGTTTGCAAAAGCATTTGATGCAATTGAAGATGTACCCACAGCTAACGTCAAAAAGGGTTACTTGCAAGATCGTGAGTACTACTCGTGTTTCCAAGATACGTGGGGGTTGCATCACACAGAAATGAAGCAAACGCTCCTTGATCATGCCATTGAGGAAGTTATATTTGTTGGACTTGCTTTTGACTATTGTGTACTAAACTCCGCAATTGACTCAGCAAAACTGTTCAAGACATACGTGGCGAAGGGTTTGAGTAAGAGTGTTTCACCTGACAATGACGAAAAAACAGAGGAAATTTACCGAAATGGAGGAGTGATTGTTGTCAACGATGTATTGGATATAACGAGCTAGTTATTGAACTATATTCTTCATGGTCAACCATTTTGTAATCTGCTCTTGACTAGGTAAATCACTGAGTGAAACCTTTGTACTTTCACCTTCTTCTTTTCTTAACTCTAAACCTCGCCTCAACTCGAACTCAAGAAGCTGTTTACTATCCTTCTGTTTGCCGTAATAATGATCATCCAATCTATTTTCAACGGTTTTACTCCATTCATTCCCATTCTGCTTCACAGTCTGCTTTTTCTTCTCCTCAATCATCTTCTTCACATCAGGCAATTCCTTTGCCCTGCCAAAGTATCTCCACCCGGCAACATTGATTCCGGAATTTATCATATCTTTGATATTGTGGATATAATCATTACCTCCGAGGTTCTTTATATGATGCTCCCAACTTCTCTTTTCTTTGAATAGCTGATTCAAAGCATCATTCAACTCTCGAAGACGAGCATCACTGGTTTGTGCATCATTGATTTGAGTTAATTTGGATGAAATTTCTCCTAACACGATATTTCGCCAGACTTCCGCTTGTGGGATTGATTGAACTTTCTGCACATATTTAGGTCGGTTCTGGGGATTGGTATCTAGTGCCCCTGATTCTTTACTCTTGTACTGATGAAAGTTGTTTAGCGACATTGTTGGTGATGAAAAGTTAATTCATTTTCTTTGTGTTTTAATTCTAATTATATTACGCTTACACTACATACCTCTAAATTGATTTCTGGAGGCAATTCTACGCCCTTCGAATCTTTGCTTGGTTCTTCCCTTATCTGTACCATTTTCATCATCCCTCTTAGGCTTGTTCTTTCTCTCCTTGCTTCTAGGTACAAAAGTAAGTTCAGCTTCTCCCTTGGCATGTCGTTGAAGTCTAGAATCATCTCTTGGTTTGCTCACTCTGTGTAAGTTCTTGACCTGAGAGCCAAACGTCTCTTTATGTTTGTTTGATTCCTTTGGCGCTTCTTTAGAGAGAATCTTCATTTCATTCTTGAATCTCTTTTCCTCTTCCTTCTTCTTCCTCAACTTGGCCAATTCTTTATCGAGTTTTGCCTTGTTTGCTTTCTTTACTTCCTCATCTTCACTTTCCTCGCTTTCAGACTCGTCGCTATCCTGTTCACTTTCAACTTCTCCATTGTCATTGAATCTCTCCTCATCTGATTCTTCTGCTGCAGTTAATCCTCTCGACCTAGTGATATCCTTCTCCGGTGCTTTCACTGGATTTAATTGTTTATATTCATGCGATTCCTCATCAACTTGGAAATCTGGGTTCTCGAACATTTCTTTAAATCTATCATCATTGATGACACTTTCTGCAGCATCACCTCCAACTTTTTCTTGCAACCTGTTTGCCAAGTTTTTGTTGACTTTGATCTTTGTATTCGTAATGGCTCCAGTTGATCTGATTCTCGATTCTCTTTCCTTTTCAATCTTCTTCCTGATATCACGCTCTCTTTGATCACGCAATGAATTGGGATTGGCAATAAGGTTGACTTTTTCATATAACTCCGTGTCAATAAAAAAACCATGCATATACGAACGCAAAACCTTTGACCCAATCAAATGACCCAAATTTAACTTACGTACATCGTCCTTGGTAATGAATCGGTAGTTGGAGTAAATAGTATCCGATGGCTTCTCCTCCAATTCTTCTGTCACATTGTCCAAGAACGAACACCATGATGGTGCAGGGCCCAAATTGGGTATGTAGTAAGTATGCATGGGCATACCTTCATTGGCCATGAAAAACATACCCGAGTTGGAAACATGGCAAACATCATTAATATCAACTGTGGGCTCCATAGATGCAAAGGGCTTAGCTGTATTTCTATCCCAAATTTTTGTAATACGCTTATCACTGGTTAAAATTGTGTCTGGTTTCAAAGTGTTTTCCAACCACACTATACTCTTTATGTCAAATCCATAACCTTGATCTTTGACTATTGATGGTTGATTTGTACGTAGATCGTAAAGCAAGGTCTTACCACTAGATGTTCCACATGCAAAATTCAATCCATCTTGACGGAAACTAACTGAAGATACTTGTATTCCAGATTCATTCAATTGCTCATCAATCCACAACTTCCCTGCTCGTGATTTTGATCTGGGATCCCAAAACTCAACCGTACCATCTTCGAGACCAGCAGATATTAGACCGTGAACTTTATTTATAGTTACCATATTGACACCTCTCTCGGTCTCCAATTGTAAAGGGTTTAAAAACCTTCCCTGTTCCAAATTTAACCTGTACAATTCATTACCCAGGGCTCCCACAAGAAGGTCACAATTTACTTCATTGTAGCATAAACTTCTACCAAATTTTGGTATTCTTGTCTTGTAGTAGATACCACCTTTGGTTTGGAATTCGATACTCCTGTCGACTTGTAAATGGACAGATTTAGTCCAATCTTGACTTAGTATGACAAAGTCAACATTTTCACAATCTGTGTGACGTTCAAACTTGAGAGACAAGTTGGCGAAATCATAAACGTGGATTTGTGGCTTGTATGTACCCGTTGCCATACAATACTGACCATCAGGGGAAACTTTAATCTTGTTTGAAGCTTCACTGAACTCGAAATCTTGAATTAATTCAATACGGTTGGAGTAGTCCAAATCTTGTTTCAAAGCCTTCTTCCGCTTCTTGGCAATCCAGTCGGGTAACGAACGAGATACATTGGATCCGGAGACTTGGTATATGGAGACGTTTCCAGCAGATGTAGATTTGAGCATCACGGGAGTGTATTTATGGTTGAGTAGAGTGTGTATTTTGAGATGAGCATTGGGAAAATTAAAAAAAAAAATTGCAATACAAATATATCATCACGACATGGCACATTGGCTTCAAACACTATACAAATACTTGTATTCGGAGGACTCTATGGTACAATCAGCAACAGCATCGGCAACCACTTCGAACCAAACATGATCTGGCTTGAACGTGTCCACGAAAAATTGTAATCCACTGTGAACTAGCTCATTTTTCAACACTTTTCTATTTTTATACAACAAGTCTTGAAAAAGTTTAACAAAATTGTTTATGAACCTGAGGTCGCCATAGCAAATGTCATTGGCATAGTTGACTAAACAAACCCAAAGTCTGGACGTGTCAACCGCATCGCATTGCAAATTGAGAGCTTTATTGAAAATTGCTGTTATTTGTTGCTCAATGCAAGACTTTTTGATCTGATTGTAATCCCGGCAACAGATACGTGTGGAAAGTAGACTCGCGAGCAACAAATTAAAGAACGAAATGAACAACTTGGTTTGCATGGGGGATATCTCATTATTGAGATTTTGGCACTCCAAATCAAGATAGTGATCTATAAGCTCCAATACATGCATTTGTAGCAAGTACATTTTTTCCGGTTTCTGACTTTCATTCAACAAGTCTGATGGATTGGTAACAAACTCCTCCGGTTTGGACAATGGAGATAACTCAAACGTTTTAAACCTTGACAGTATAGGGCTTGGTAATGAATCCATGTAAAAAGAGCTGACATTATGGCTAAGCAAATAATTTGAATAAAGAAGCACAGTGATTAGTGATGTGTTTGTTTTGAGCTCGTTGTAGCTTGAGTAGACTTGATAGTCTGGTGACGATTTTAAAACCTCCAACGCGACAAGCAACTTTGTTATCGACCGACTATTGAAAAGAGTTGTTCCTTGATCCAACACTTGCAATATAAATTGCAACGACTCAGTCACAGTTAGCTTGTGATACTGTGGGGCATCCAGTTGTCTTGTATCATCTGACGCTTTTTCTCGTAATATGTCGACCCAGCTTTTACTTGCGTTAGTATCTCTTTGTGTGGTCATTGGTGTTGAAATTTGTTGTGTGAAATGTCGAGTATGTTTGTCTGTTGAATTGTGTTGTTGTTCCTTAAAGTTCAAATGTAGTTGAATGCTGCTGTTACGAAGATGGCTACCGATTATTGTTGCATTTCACTACCCCCTTTTTAGACTTGTTTGACGTTGGAGTAAGTGGTTAACCTCATACGTGTCAGTCATGTGGGTTCAGTTTTTGCAACAAAAATTCGGAGAAATTGAACCACAACAATCTAAAATGTCGCGAATGGACATGTCGAAAAAAACTCAGAAATGACATTCATGAATATGGCTTTGAACACCCCAATCCTTTTGAATATACCTACAGGAAAAGAGGCTCTAAGTTTTCCTTTATTTTCTAGTTCTAATTATACAGGTTAATGTAAAATTTTTACCACCATGCAGTTCGGAGTTCTATGATTTTCAGATGCTTCCAACGTCCAATCATTAGATAATTGTTCCCTAAGTTATTCTTATCTTCCCCTCAATACAAGTGACGGCATCTCCCCCTACTAAAACCTTCTCATTTGATATTGTCAATTTAAGCGCACCTTCACGATTGACAACGCTCCCCTGTGAAGACTTCAATATCTTGTCTTCATTTGTATGTGACCTGATAAATGCAGCAACAGCACCATTGCCGCTTCCACAAACCGGATCCTCGTCAACGCCACAAGCTGGTGCGAATGACCGGACTTCAATGTGATCATCTGACCAATTTCCGTAAATGGATACCCCTGTAGCCTTTAGTTCGTTATTATGCTTTGCCAATTGAGGAAATGCTGGTTCTGCAGACAAGACTGTTTTAGCGTCAGCGACGCGTGCAATTATCCAACGAGCACCTACATCAACAAGGGCAGGTCTCAAATTCTTATCAATCGCACATCCTAAATCGGTCTCAAGCGAATTAATTTGGGTATCACTAAGTGGTGTAATAACTGGGTCTGGTAACTCGAATGAGGTAGAGACCCCAGGCACAATTGTCAACTTAACCAAACCTGCTCCACATTCTTGAACAACCACTCCATCTTTCGCAGATATCAATCCGGATTCAAGCAAAGCATGACATGTACCAATAGTCGGATGTCCTGCAAATGGCAATTCACTTTGAGGCGTAAATATACGCACGTAGTAGTCAGCTTTGTCGCTGGTTGCTGGGAACACGAACGTTGTCTCTGAAAGATTTGTCCAATTGGCTATTGTTTGCATTTGCTCGGTAGATAACCCATTGGCATCCATAATTACGGCCACTGGGTTGCCTTTGAATGGTTTGGAAGTGAACACGTCCACTTGTTTGAACGCTGACGACATGTTGATGTGGGGTACAACTGCAAGGCTAAATGACTAATCTGTGAAAAAAGAAAGTTGAAATATAAAATTAAAAAAATAAGGAATCATTCTAAACTTCTCTATAGCTCAAGCACAACGTGATTGTGATTTGTCACCGTCCGCAGTAACTTCGGCTATGCCTTTCGCCTGAGTATACAGCTAAATGGTGTTTTCTAAACATTTTTCCTGGTATCTATGAGTCTTCCATGCAAATGTGATCAATTATTATTACTGTTTTCATAATACGTCAGGGATATTATAACTATCTTTGGGGATAAAAGGTATGTAAGACGAGTATTAGAGAGAGCCACGTACAGCCGAAAGGAAGTGTTGATGATCTCGTGCACTAGCAAAGGTTGAGCCCAGATGAGTGTCATGTGAATGTGGAACCTTATCGTATGCCTTCTTCATGGTGGATTTTCGCTATCGGGTTGTTGCGGGCTACCAGCAAATGCTTATATGTCGCTATCATATAACATTTTTAGGGTCAATTATACTTCCGTTTAGTGACTTTATATGCAAGGGGACGCACCCAAATGCAATTTTAAAAATGAGTCCGCATGATGATGGATCAGTCTAGAACTAATAACGGTTGAGGCGTCCAAACCAAAGTGAGGAAGCTACTAGGCTCCCTACATATGGCTACAGGTAGATGCCCTTATTGAGAGTCCTATTTCTAATAACGATTCGGAAAAATGTCGACAAAAGAAACGAAGGTTTTTACTGCAAGAAATGTTAATTTGTGCTATAAAGAAATGATAAACTTGCAAGTTTTGCAAGGGTATAAAGACGGTCTATTTCCGCTTCTCAGCTTCAGAGGTATATTGTATCGATCAGTATATACAAAATGACTCAATCAGATGCCACCCGGTTCATTAAAGGTCAAACCCAAGCCAACTCTAGCCCAAATTATCAGTATGGCAACAATCATCGAAGGTCAGATTCCATAGACTTTGGTAGACGTGGGAGTGCCATATCAACCTTATCTTTGCAGCATTCTATCGCAAGTAATACAAACACACCACCCACCTCGCCCCAAAATCAGTATAGACAACACTTTGCAAAGCAGAGAAGATCATTAGAACATTTACAAAACCCCTTAGATTTGGTTCCTGAATCACAAACAATTGATTTAGACAAAATTACTCGAGAGTATAACAAGCAGCAAAGGCCGCTTAACGAGGCAGAAATTAACTGGTGCCATTTTTTGAAGGAAATGCCTGTTGAGAACCCATGGAGATCCAATGAATCCAATGTCAATCTACCGGAAACTTCGGAAAAGTTATTGAACAAGTACAATTCTGATTACAATGTTGTGAGTGAAGAAGCAAATGTCAAGGAAACAGCCCTAAGAAGAGCTTTAGGCCGTTTCAAAAATTCTAGCAGAACATTGGCAAAAGTTAAAGCAGCTTCTAATAGAGAGGAACGCAGTCATTGAACTGGTATTGATAATGTGTTTAAAAGTATATAGTTTAATTTAATGTGTCGAGGCGGTTGTGTTTTTACACAATCTCAGGTTTGTTAATTCTTAATTCTCTTTTAAGCCACCACGCATACCAGATTTGATTGTAAAACCGTTATTGTGAAACAATGGAACAATCGGTTGAAAATGAGAGAAAGAAATGTTCTAGACTGTTCTTTTCGAAAGACCCTTTTAAGACAAGGCGGAGGGGGGGTGGGGGTTGGAATACTCACTTAAAACAACAATACGCAATCTATTATCTGATTCCAATGAGATTTTACTTGTTGTTCCAAACCGTACTTTCCGAATGCTATCACAATAAACCGAGGATAACACAAGGAGCGGATTAGTTTAACTGGGATTTTAAGTTCTTTAACTGAGCCAAAACAGCCGACTTGGCTGTACCACCAATAGCGTCTCTTCTCTCGACACTAACCTCAAAGTCGAAAGTGTCCATGACATCCTTTTCAAATCGTTCATCGATTTCCTTTAGCTGCTTAAAGGATAATTTGTCAATTCCAGACAAGTTCTCTTCTTCAGCCTTTCTGACACACTCACCAGATATATGGTGTGTTTCCCTGAATGGAACTCCTTTTCTCACTAGGTAATCCGCCAAGTCAGTTGCCAACATGTCCATGGTCAAAGCTCCCTCCATATTGGACTTGTTTATTTGCAAAGTACTGATGACGCCAGTGGCTATCAATATTGAATGCTCAACTGTAGTCAAGGCGTCAAACAAAGGCTCCTTGTCCTCTTGCATATCCTTGTTGTATGTGGAAGGGATCGATTTAATTGACATCAAGAATCCCGACAACTCACCAAAGACTCTCCCACTTTTACCACGTAACAACTCCAATGAATCTGGGTTCTTTTTCTGTGGCATCAATGAAGACCCAGTAGAGTAGGCATCAGCCAATTTTATGAAACCAAATTCAGCACTCGAGTAAATAATCAAATCCTCAGCAAAACGTGAAATATGGTTCATGAATAATGTCCCCCAAAACAATGTCTCAACAACAAAATCTCGATCACTAACAGCTGTCAATGAGTTTCCAATGACACTTTCGAATCCCAACCCTTTGGCCAAAAAAGAACGATCAATGCCGTAAGGGTGACCAGCCAATGCACCCGAACCTAATGGCGATTGATTGACACGTTCGATAATTTGTTGCAATCTTCTGTAATCCTCAGTAAAGTAAGTGGCATACGAGCTCAACCAGTGTGCCCACCTAATCGGCTGTGCCCTTTGTAAATGGGTATATCCAGGCATTAAAACATCGATTTCATTCTCAGATCTTGTCAAAATAGTTTCGATAAATACCTTCACTTTCAAACTCAAATCTTTTAAAGCTTCGCGAACAAAAATTCTCATATCAGTGGCGACTTGATCATTCCTAGACCTCCCAGTGTGCACCTTACCGGCAATATGTTTGCCAATAATCTCACCCAATCTTCTTTCGTTTGCAGTATGGATATCTTCATCTCCTGGTTTTTCGACAAACTTGTCTTCTTTCCATTCCCTCCGGATCACTTCTAACCCTTCGTGGATCTTTACCAACTCGTCCTCCGTAATCAACCCCAACTTGTTTAATCCCAGAGTGTACACCTTCGTTCCAGTGAGATCAGCATCGTACATAATTTTATCATAAGGCAAACTAGCATTGTACAAATCCATCAATGGATCAGTTGCGCCGGTGAATCTTCCACCCCAAAGTTTATTTTCGCTTGGTTGTGCTTGGTCTGTCATTTGTTTCTTGTTGATTGAGAAGTGACTCTTCCAGAATGAAGCTTTTCCAAAAAGATATAAAAAAAATTTTCATCGCGGCTAAGCACTGGTAATGTTACCCAATTGGGATGTGAGTCATTTTACACGACCACCTAAGAAAACGCAACCCAATGTGTCAGCTAAGAGTCAAGATATTTGTTTTTGATTCTTGTGTGAGGTTTCCCTGGTAAAAGGGCTTTTGCTATTCCTTAACTAAAGAGGGTAATCTCTTTGAGGCATACATTTGTGCCACAACAGAATTTCACTTACAATTTGCAATAGAATGATTGGAATTTCGACTTTATGAGTGGCCTCTATGGTGCATTTGATGAAATCGTACATCTCTTGTTCGTAATTTAGCACAGCCCCGTAGGGGGGCATCAGATAAGAGTTCCTACTCACCCACTATCCTCCCCGCACTCCCAACCTTCTGTTCCTCCGAGTTTGGTTGAATTTGCCTCTTTACACGTGATAAAATTTCTTGGCGAACATTGTTTGCCCAAACTTGAACAAAAGCTTATGGCCATTTAAAGAATTGGTTTAGTTAACAAGTAAATTTCTAGCTTACACAACTACGTCATTCCTACGTCCGCTTTAAGCAGTAGTTTTCTTGTCCATTTATAAGTACTATTCTTCCGAGAAATTTGTAGGAAAAACCTTAATCCGAAAGCTCTTTAACATCGTTGAAGGCTTTGAAAAAATTAGGCTCACTCTTTTTGGAATCAACACATGAGGCATAATGCCACTTGTTTCCATGCCACAACCACTGACTACCTTTTCATCAATAAAGGGGGTTTATTGGCCACTTCTCGGAAAGCCACAATCCACCCCGTACGGCAATTTTCATTTCCCGTAAGCCAAGCAAGTACACGTCAAACTTTTCTTGGATGCGAAGGGAAAATATTTCTTGGTAGCAATATCCTTTTCACTTTTTCTACTTCTTCTTTTGGCTGCAATGAAAACTCAGTCGTGCATTTAAACTTTGTTTTTGTTTTTTTGCAACTTTGCATTTGTTGTTAAGAAAGGTCATTCACACAAAATCTTGGTATATTTTTCAATTCCGCGTGGGGTTTGTTTCGAGTAGCCATTCTATTGTTGTTTTAGGCATGAGCGAATTCTAGATGCGAAACGTGTAAGTTATTGCGTAAACTCTATTGTAAGCCACTAATGTGACGAATTCGCTCACTTTTCTTAGTTAAAGCTTATTGGTGTGGGGAAGATATCAGTAAAAGCAACAAAAAAGGCAATTCTGTGTTGTTTCCACTGAAATATAAATACCTGCAATGGAACCCTACCGTGTGTGATTCCAGTGCGCGATACTCACCAGAATTAATAATGCCCATTAAAGAACTTGACTCAATTTCAAAAAATTCGGCAGACTCGCTCAACAATGACAACAAGAGTTCCGAAGACTTGACTTCGAAGGAGTCACACGAAGCCGAACACGGAAATGTTCTCTCACGATACACTGAACAACAAGTTATGGAGATGGGTAGAAATTACGCAAAGGAACACGATTTAGATCCAGAATTGTTTGCCAACGCAGCTGCTGTGGCAAGATCTCCGGCTGGATTTGCAGACATGTCGTTTCTCTCTGAGAAGGAAAAAGATGCTCTACAAGTAGAAGCAACAAAAAAGTGGCACATACCTAAAAAATTGGTTGCCGTTATTGCACTTGGTTCGATGGCTGCTGCTGTACAAGGCATGGACCAAACCGTCATCAATGGTGCAACATTATTCTATCCCCGTGCTTTTGGAATTACTGAAATGAAAGATGCAGATTTGATTGAAGGTTTGGTCAATGGTGCACCTTATTTGTGCGCATCCTGTATTGCTTGTTGGATGTCAGATTTTTGGAACAGACATTTGGGAAGAAAATGGGTTATTTTCTGGACGTGTTTTATTTCTGCTATTACATGCGTGTGGCAAGGGTTTGTCAATAATTGGTGGCATTTATTTATTTCACGTTTCTTTTTGGGGTTCGGAGTGGGTATCAAGTCTGCTACAGTTCCTCCGTATGCCGCAGAGTGTGCTCCAAAACATATCAGGGGTGCCTTGGTCATGTTGTGGCAATTTTTCACTGCCGTGGGTATCATGTTTGGATATGTTGCTGCTTTGGCTTTCTATTATGTACCAAATAGAGGTTTTAGTACTGGGTTAAACTGGCGGTTGATGTTGGGAAGTGCTTGTATTCCTGCATTTATTGTCTTGTTTCAAGTGCCTTATGTTCCTGAATCACCTCGTTGGTTAATGGGAAAAGGAAGACACAAGGAAGCGTTTGAATCGTTGAGGGTGTTGCGTTTTGACGAGATTTCAGCAGCAAGGGACTGCTTCTATCAATATGTGTTGTTGAAGGAAGAGGGTACGTACAGGATCCCCACCTGGAAAAGAGTTATTGAAATGTTCACCATTAGAAGAAATAGAAACGGTGCCATTGCATCTTGGATCGTCATGTTCATGCAACAATTTTGTGGGATTAATGTTATTGCCTACTATTCATCGTCCATTTTTATTGAAGCCGACTTGAGTGAGGTCAAAGCCATGTTGGCATCATGGGGTTTTGGTATGATTAATTTCATTTTTGCAATTCCAGCTTTCTTAACCATTGACAGATTCGGAAGGAGAAACTTGTTGCTTTTTGCATTTCCCATAATGTCGGCTTTCTTGTTGATTGCAGGGTTTGGGTTTTTGATTGATGACACTAATGGCAAGCTAGGTATGGTTACCACAGGTATTTATTTATTTGCGTGTGTTTATTCCTCATCAGAAGGGCCAGTTCCATTTACCTATTCCGCCGAGGCTTTCCCATTGTATATCAGAGACTTGGGTATGGCTTGGGCCACTGCAACATGTTGGTTCTTTAATTTCTTGTTGGCATTCACATGGCCACGGTTGCAAAATGAGTTTACGCCTACAGGGGCATTTGGGTTCTATGCCGCCTGGAACATTATCGGCTTCTTCATGGTGCTTTGGTTCCTACCTGAAACAAAAGGTTTGACGTTGGAGGAGTTGGATCATGTGTTTTCAGTGTCGGCAACAAAACACGCCGCATACCAGACAAAGAAATTATGGAGAAATGTTCAAGTTCATGTTTTACGTAAAGACATTGAACCTTTACCTCCATTATACAAGTCGGCAGCTATCAGTCCAACGTTTGAAGAAAAGGCTGAAATTGTCCATGCCGAATAAGCGATTCGCAATGTTAACGTGCTTTCATTTTGTTTATTAATTGATGATATCTTACGCTATGCTCCAGTCCAACTATGTAACTCTTCTATGGCTTGCATCTACCAGTAAATCTTGGATACAAAGAGCAATCCCTAACTGTAAATCTATCACAAAGCCAAGCCAAGATTCTTTCAGTACCGAGACCATAACCACCGTGCTCACATGTACCATAACGACGTTGATCCAAGAACCAATAATAAGCGGAAGGATCAATGTTTTCTCTCTTAAACCCAGCCAATAACTCGTCATAATCCACAGTTCTCATACTACCTCCTGTAATTTCACCAACATTTGGCATCAAAACGTCAACAGATTCAGTCACCCTTGGGTCATCTTGACATTTTTGCATGTAAAAAGATTTAATCTCTACTGGGAACCTGGTTAACAATATAGGTTGGTTGATTGTATCAACCATTTTTCTTTCTTGAGCTTCGGCAATATCATCACCAAACGAGTAAGGCTTTCCTTCGTCGTTCAAGACACCTCTTTCATTTAACCAGTCCAAAGCTTCAACGTACTCCATTCTTTTGAAGGGCAATTTTGGAGCTTCAAACTTGGGGTTCAATTGCTTGACCAATTCACCAGCTACTGGATCCTCCAATACGCTTTGCACTGTTTTTGAGATCAATTTTTCTAAGTGGTTCAACAAGTCATCGAAAGTAAGAAACGCCAATTCTGCCTCGATGTGTGTATACTCACTCAAGTGTCTTCTGGTGTGCGACTTTTCAGCCCTAAATGATTCTTGGACACAATATACATCACCCAACGCTGGCAAACAAGTTTCCAAATACAATTGCGACGATTGCGTCAAGTAAGCCTCTTCTCCGTAATAGTTCATTTTGAACAAAGTCGACCCACCTTCCACTTGTGTTTGAACCATACAAGGTGGGGTAACCTCTAACAACCCTTCTTCTCTATAAAACTCTCTAATTGCGTGCAAGAATGCGGCTCTAACCCTCATCACTGCCGAAATGCTTTCTCCTCTTAAAGTCAAATGACGTTGATCCAACAACAATGAAGGATCAGCACCTTCTTGGATTTTGTTTGTGAATGCGTCTTCACCACTTGGGGCCAAACCAACAATTTCGTAGTAATCAGCCTTCAATTCAACACCCCCTGGTGCAGTTTTCCCCTCTGGTAACTTGGAAACGACACCTTTGATCAGAACCGTTGATTCAATAGTCAATTCCTGAGTTTGTCTTGCCTTGGCCAATTCTCCTGTCAAAACACATTGCAAGAATCCCGTACCATCTCTCAACGTTATAAAAGCTAAGCCCTTTTGTACTCTCAAACGGTGTACCCATCCATTGACTTGTACCCTTGTTCCAATACTGTCTTGAATTGATCTCAATTTGATCTTTTTTGCAGCTGGCAAGGACTTGTCCTCTTCAATTGAGGTCAAGTCTAAATCAGCAACCTTTGGCATTGACTCCTTCTCAGTCTGAAGTTTGGATTGTTTTTCAGCTTTCTTTTTTAAACCCTCAGCACCCTTTTTAGCCTTTTTCAATGCTGAGGGTGATATCTCTGTGTACGCAAATTTAGTCTTGTCTTCATCAGTTTCCTTGTAAACAAAAATTTTTGCTTCTGGGTTGATAAACAAAGCGTATGCTGATGTTGCATATGGCTGTGACTCTGATCCGGAGTGATCAGCAGAATCTACTCCGCTCTTTTCGTTGACGTAAGTAGTTGACATTGTAGATGTTCGAAATAATGAAAAGTGTAAGTAGCTGGGTGAAAAATTCTGACTCAACTTTTTTTTTTTTTTCCTTCTCTCTATGTCAATTCAATATACTCGAGAATGGGTTGAAAAAAAAAAAAAAAAAGAGAGTAAAAATTTTGAAAAATCTTACGAAGAATCAATCTGGCTTCGAAGTCAACCCCATTTTGTACAAAGCATACACACACACGCGCACACCATGGCTTTAGCTCAGTCCTTAGCTTCTTTATCATTAGCCGTATCAGGTGAGAGTGCTAATGCATTAACTACCAAAACATTGGTATTCAAACCAAAGACCGCTAAAACAGCGACACCAGTTCCTGTATTGGTCTTTGCACTTCAATCTACAGTCACTCCCACCCCAACCATTGCCAAATCTGCTAATGTCAAAGAACCAAGATTAGCAAAGGACGATCTTGTGCAAGAATTTTTCAAGACTTCCGCTAAAGAAGTGTCCATCGCCAACTTGTCTCAAAATTTGGCGGGGAAGATCAAAATCATTCTTGATAATAATATTCTCAGTGCCGCAGAGAAAGATGAGACCTTGAAGTTGACGACTGAAACCGAAGCTGTTTGTTTATCTGCAAAAATAGTTTTAGAGTTTTTGAAGTCCACAGGGATTGAACTTGTTGAGACTGATTTTGCTGCAGAGCCAGTCGCTACAGTCCCTTCGAAAGATAAGAAACCAGCACCAGCAAAGAAAGATGATGCAAAAATTGAAGATGCCAAATTGATCGGTATTACCATTGACAAGGAAAAGGATTTTTCCAACTGGTATACACAAGTAGTGGTAAAGAGTGAAATGTTGGACTATTACGATGTTTCCGGTTGTTATATACTCAGACCAAACTCCTACGCCGTTTGGGAAACTATTCAAGATTGGTTCAACCAGAAGATTAGATCATTGGGAGTTCAGAATGCTTACTTTCCAATGTTTGTTTCGCAAAGAGTTTTGGAGAAGGAAAAGGATCATATTGAAGGATTTGCTCCTGAAGTGGCATGGGTCACCAAGGCCGGAAATTCTGAATTGGACGAACACATTGCTATCAGACCAACATCTGAGACAGTAATGTACCCATACTATGCAAAATGGATCAGGTCACACCGTGATTTGCCATTAAAGTTGAACCAATGGAATTCTGTTGTTCGTTGGGAATTTAAGCACCCTCAACCATTCTTGAGAACCAGAGAGTTTTTATGGCAAGAGGGCCACACTGCCCATTTGACAAAAGAGTCAGCAGCTGAAGAAGTTTTGCAAATATTGGACTACTATGCTGCTATTTATGAGGAGTTGTTGGCTGTTCCAGTTGTCAAAGGTAGAAAAACTGAGAATGAAAAGTTTGCGGGTGGTGATTATACAACCACTGTCGAAGGTTTTATCGCAGCTACTGGTAGAGGTATACAAGGTGGTACTTCGCATCATTTAGGTCAGAATTTCTCGAAAATGTTCAACATTTCTGTCGAAAATCCAGACGGAGCTGATAAAGAACGGTTGTTTGCTTATCAAAACTCATGGGGATTGTCCACTAGAGTAATCGGTGTTATGGTTATGACTCACTCGGATAATAAAGGGTTGGTTTTACCTCCAAGAGTAGCCCAAACTCAAGCTGTTGTTATCCCTGTAGGAATCACCGCCAAAACAGGTGAAGACCAAAGAAAACAAATCAATGATGGTGCTGAAGAAATTGAACATAAATTAAAGAAAGCTGGTATTAAAGCCACCGGTGATTACAGAGACTCTTATAATCCAGGTTGGAAGTTTGCTGATTGGGAATTGAAGGGTGTTCCACTTCGATTGGAATTTGGACCTAAGGATTTGGAGTCCAAGCAAGTCACTGTCGTTAGAAGAAACGATGGTCAAAAATACACTGTCAAATTGGACGAGTTGGAAAAACGTATTCCAGAATTGTTGGACGAGATGCATGACGCTTTGTTGGGTAAAGCCAGGAAAGATTTTGATGAACATAGAGTATTGGTTGAAAATTGGAAGGATTTTGTCCCAACTTTGAACAAAAAGAATGTTATTTTAGCTCCATGGTGTGGTGATGCTGATTGTGAAGATGACATTAAAGATTCATCGGCAAAGAATGATGATGGTGAGGATGGTGATGTGGATGAAAAGGCTCCATCGATGGGAGCCAAATCATTATGTATCCCATTCGAACAACCAAATTTGAAACCTGATCAAAAATGTGTCAAGTGTGATAGAAAGGCTGTTACGTACTGTATGTTTGGTAGATCTTACTAGATTACAATTTATGATTATTATTACACACTCCAAAATTTAGATGTCTCTATATCCTCTATATCATCGGCAACTGTAACGACCTCTCCATCTTTCACATCAAGGTGGTATAATTTTGAAACGTCATGGTCTTTGAGGTATTGTAGCGTTTTTTTGTAATTGAGACCAATTTGGTTTATTGAGTGGGCATCATCAGATAGGCAAAATCGACCACCACCATACTCGATAACAGCTTGCACGAGGTCACTCTTTGGATAAGGACAATCCCAGCCTTTTCTAATGGCTGCCGAATTGAGCTCAAACATTGCGCCGTAACTACCGGCTTTTTCAATAGTGGAGATTATCACTTCCCAAACCTCGGGCCAGTCAGTTTGAATCCTTATATCTTTGGTAAGTTTGTTTGTTGACTCATCGAAATCATCCTCAGGTTGACAGAGACGAATTAAATCGAAATGACCAATCACTTGTGGCTTTAAGTCAATCACCTTAGACACCAATTCGAAATAGTCTTTGTATAAAGATCTCGTCAAACCGCCTTTACTTGCTGCTTTTGCCTTTACCCATAACTCTTTGGAAAAATCTATAGGTATCCCATGTACGTAATGCACCGACCCAACGCTCATTTGTATCAGTGGGTTCTGGAGTATATCAGCGGAGTAGCCCACGTGGGCCTCATCAATTCCCTCGACCTCGAATCCGATAATGATTTTAATCTTATCTTGGTACTTTGACTGCACCTTCTTTGCGTGTACCAAGTACTTGCTGAAATCATCCACTAATTCTTTAATTCCGTAGCCCTTTTCTTTTTCCTCTGGATATAGGTAAGCCTGGTCTAATCTTGGCATGTGCTCTGTGAGACAAAGAACCTCAAAACCACGATCAATGTAGCTTTGGACCATATGTTCTAAAGGATCATGAGCATGCGAAATGTAATCACCACTATGTGAATGGTGTGAGTGCATTACGGATAAGAGCAGCAGTTAACAGCCAGGCAAAAAAAAAGCTGGTTTTCGAAGCGAGTTGACGGGGGGGAACGTGGTGGTGGGCCCCTTCCATATATATATATATATATATGTACCTCATTGTGTCAAGACTATTTTTAGCAGGAAGTACATTTTTCATTCGCGGAAAAGTTTACTGCATTCGTTTCAAACGAAACGGAAAAAGGAATAAATTACTCAATGATTAGAGCAATATCCGCTGGATTGAAGCCGTATGTGATAAGGCGACGTTTATACAGTAAAGGGGCTCTATCACCCACAGTCAAAGAGCAGTTATTGGATCCCCCACAAATTGGATCAATTTTTGAAGTGCGTGGGTTTGTCAAGAGTATACGAAATTCGAAAAATGTTGGGTTTGTAGATATATCGGACGGTACAACTTCAAAGATAATCAATGTTGTTTTACTTGGCAAAAATCAACCAAAACTCCAAGTTGGTGAGAGTGTTTGCATCAAGGGCGAATGGAATATAAGTAAGGGAAAAGGTCAAGAGACGGAGCTCAAGTATGATCCAACTGACCCTAATCATGCCTACGAAATCATAGGCACGGTGCCAGATGATTATCCTTTGCAAAAGAAGGCAACATCGATGTCTTTTTTAAGGACTTTACCTTCATTGAAGCACAGAGCCTCAACGATTGCGTCATTTTACAGACTTCGATCATTTCTTGAATCTCAAATGATGGATTTTTTCAATAGCCATAGCTTTACCAAAGTGAGTCCTCCAATTATTACAAGCTCAGATTGCGAGGGAGCGGGTGAGACATTTGAGATCAAACAGTCTGAGGAATTTTTTGAAAAGAAAGCGTGTTTGACAGTGTCCACTCAGTTGCATTTAGAGGCTATTGCATTGGCTCTTAATAGAGCTTGGACATTGACTCCTTGCTTTCGTGCGGAAGAGTCTAAAACTTCCCGACATTTGAGTGAATTTTGGATGTTGGAGGCAGAAATTTCGTATTTGGATGATTTGGAGCCATTGTTGAACTTTACAGAAGAAATGGTCAAATATGCAACAAGTAGACTAGTAGAGAGGAAAGAAGAATATCTTGAGGGAACGTACTTGGATAGAGAGACTATAGAGTCCAGGTGGAGGCACATTCTTGGTGATTGGCGACGTTTGACATACGTCGAAGCACTTGATGAGTTGAGGCGCAAAGGCATAAATCTAACTTTTGGCGACTCGTTAAATTTGGACCACGAGAGGGTATTGGCTGAGAATGGTCCTGTTTTTGTTACTGACTATCCAACTTCAATGAAGCCGTTCTACATGAGGAAGTCGCTAACTTTCAATGAAGATAAACCAACTGTAGCATGCTTTGATTTGTTGTTGCCTCAGTTTGGTGAACTTGTTGGTGGATCTTTGAGAGAACACGGCCACGACACACTTTTGGAGTCTATGGAGAGCAACACAATGAACCTAGATGATATGGAGTGGTACACCATTTTGCGGAAATGTGGAACCATTCCTCACGGTGGATTTGGTATGGGTTGGGAAAGGTTTGTGACCTACTTATCGGGACACGACAATATTAGAGACACAGTTCCATTTCCAAGAGCCCCAGGTCTTTGTAAAGCGTAGAGAAGTCGAACTTGTATATACATTACACACAATGGCTAATCTTTGTACATACTGTACTACTCCACGACGACCAAACGAAAAAAAAAAAATTTTTCAATCATTGCTAAAGACCAATCCTTTTTTGCCATTGCAACAACATACAACTTTATACTCACCACATACACATACGCTAAATCAAAGATACATAATGGATCAGTTAAATGTCAAGGAACAACAAGAGTTTCAACAAATTGTTGAACAAAAGCAAATGAAGGATTTCATGAACTTATACTCAAACTTGGTCTCAAGATGTTTCGAAGATTGCGTTAACGACTTTACATCCAATAACTTGACTTCAAAAGAGACAAGCTGTATTGCCAAATGTTCGGAAAAGTTTTTGAAGCATAGTGAACGTGTTGGTCAAAGATTTCAAGAACAAAAGTATGTATTTGAAACTGTGATGATGATGTTTGATGATGTAATACTAACTTATCTTTAGTGCTTTATTAATGCAACAAGGACAGAAATAGAGTCATTTTGAGTGAGACTAAAGCTGTCAGTCTTCAATACGAATCCTGGCTTATTAGTACGGGTTAATTGACGTTGGTGCAGCTTGACTCGACATCTGTATATATAATAACACGACTTTTACTAGAGACAACATCTGTAGAATGGGCTCTGATATACAACTCTATTCACTCGACACCAGCTGGCATTGAACGGAAGTTGTATCGAATGCCTCATTCAAAAAGTTGAGGTCTTTTTATACCAAAACTAAAGCAAGAAAAAACAATCACTGACAATGACAACAACAACAACAACATACCAATAGGAATGTCGGAGCAAGTCAAGATCAACCCAGACCTACTGATCATCCTAGTGGGATCCGTTATCAACAAGTTTATAAGCGAATATGAAGGTGATCTACCTGACAACAGGGCGTCGATACCAGTTGAAGACTTTATCACTCAATTGAACAACACCACACGCAAGTATACACAGGATTTCCCAAATGACGAGATAAACTTTCCCTACATTGATATCAAACTACTATCATTTATCATAAATAGGACTTTGTACTTTAAATTTGTGAGCGTCGTTAATGATCAGGTGATGGTTGAAGTTGGGGACAAGTATGAAAATTATCTAAAGAACATTGTTGCTACATCGACATTTCGTTACTCAAAATTTTTACTTAATGGCGCAAAGCTGTTGTACAAATCGGAGCAAGAAAGTGCAAAGGCAAGTGAAGAGGTTATAGAGACTACAGAAGAGGTGAGGGATGAGGAGCCGGCTGAGCCCGCCATTGCAACTGCACCTGAGGAGGAAGATAAAGAGAAGGCAGAGCCGCTAAAAAAGAAAGAGGAGGCAGAGCCGCTGAAAAAGAAAGAGGACGAAGTTGCTGATCCTAACCAGTCAGTTGGCGATAATGAGGAAGACAAAGTTGATACTCCCGCTCAAGAAGGTGTGGAGTTGGCAAGCCCCGAAATTGAGGAATTGTCACAAGTAGAGGGTGATACTTCTCAGACGGCAGAGATCGAACAGAAAGAAAGCGTCGAGGAAGTTGTCGCAGATGATGTTGACAAAGAGTCTGATGTGCCGCATGAACCAAGTATGCAGAATGAAGAGAAGAGTGAAGATGTTGTTGAGAAGGAAATTCAGGAACTGGTTCCAAAGGAGGATGACACTGAGCAGCAAGAGATTGTGGAGCAAGAGGAAGCAGCAAAAGAGGAGCCTACTGAACCTTTACAAGAGGGTGTGAAATCCAAAGCAGAACAAGTTGTACCAAAGAGTCCTTCGCCGTTTCAGGAAGTGGTGCTTTCAGACGTGGACAAAAGGGATTCGGAGACTAAGGAAATTTCAGACACTCAAAATGAGGAGCCAACCACGGCACATGAGATATCTGAGCAGAATATTGAACAGTCATCCCCGCTTCTCGACGAAGCTACCGTCGAAGTTTCCTCCCCCACGCTGGAGTCACCTAAAAATCAAGAGCCCAAAGAAAAGTCCGTCGAAGTTGTTCCACCTGGATCCAAACCAGATTCATCTTCACGCAAGAGACCGAGATCTCGCTCACCTGCACCTGCTCAACATCATAAGAGGTTCCAAAACATTGCCGTCAATCTATTAAATTCCATTCAAGAGCATCGCTTCTCATCACCGTTTTTGCAAGCTGTCAATCCAAAAGATGCGCCAAACTATTATGAAATGATTTACGAACCAAAAGATTTGAAGGGTATTATGAAAGCACTTAAGTCGAAAAAAGAACCACCTGTGTATCTGCTGATTAAAGAACTAGAGAGAGACGTGATGTTGATGTTTGCCAATTGTATTATGTACAACCGACTGGATGAGGATTTAGTGGAGCTTACAAGAACAATGAAGAGGGATGTGGGTGATATGTTCAAAATGTTTAAAGAAGCTGAACTGGAAATGAAATAGAGTATAGTGTTGTTAGTGTATTAAATGCGCAATTTTTCAAAAAAAGGAACTTTTTTTTTTTCCGTTTCTTATTTTTTTTTCGGGTAAATTTTTTTCAGGATTTTTCAACATTTGGACTCGAATAGCAAATACATAGCTGGCCGCCATCATTTCACAATACACTAGGCTTGTCACATCTGCAATGACAAGAATAAGCTCTCCCTTTGTCAAACAAACTTCGTTTGAAGTGGAATATGCTCCCGCATACATAACCAAATGGAGATCACAGCGAACAGGACTACAATTGACGTACATCAACCAACCGTCACCAGTAGTGAATGGATATTTTGCAGTTGCCACCGAAATAAGTGATGACTCTGGGTCACCGCATACATTGGAGCATTTGATTTTTATGGGGTCAAAGAAGTACCCGTATAAAGGGTTATTGGACACTTTGGGAAATCGACTTTACTCGCAAACTAATGCATGGACATCAACTGACCAAACAGTGTACACTTTGACAACTGCAGGATGGGATGGGTTCAAGACCTTGTTGCCAATCTATTTGGATCATTTGTTTAACCCGACATTGACTGATGAAGCATGTTTAACTGAAGTATACCATGTTGATGGCAATGGGAAGGAAAAAGGTGTCGTTTTCAGTGAAATGCAAGGTATTCAAGGTCAATCATGGTTTGAAACGTCGAACCAATTACAGAAAATTTTGTACGCGCCTGAACTGGGGTACTCTTCAGAAACTGGTGGATTGATGGCTGAATTGCGTCATTTAACCAACGACAAGATCAAGGAGTTTCACAAGTCCATGTATAGACTGGATAACTTGTGTGTTATAATAACTGGGTCGATTGATCAAGATGAACTTTTGCAGATTATGACTGATTTTGATGCTGAGTTGCAGGAGTTGCCACCAGTGGGGCAGCAGCACAAGAGACCATTTGTGGATTCAAAACACGACGAACCTTTGACGGAAGATATTGTCAAGGTTGTTGAGTTTCCTGAGACTGATGAGTCTACTGGTGAGGTATTGATGTCTTGGATTGGTCCTTTGGGTGATGATCCTGTCACAAATACTGCTGTTGATATGGTTGGTGCTGCATTCACCGACAGTGCCATCTCGTTATTCAATAAGCATCTTGTTGAGATTGATAACCCATATGCTACGGAAATAGAGTATCATACTGATGATTATTATCGAACAGCATTGAATTTTACGTGCAATGGTGTACCAACGGGGAAATTGAATGAATTGGTCAACAAGTTGAAACAATTGATCAAATCGCAAACTAACCCGGAGGAGTTTGATCTACTATACATGAGACAAATTATCAACCAACAACGATTGAAGTTTATATCGCAAACTGAGAAATCTCCCATTGCATTTTCAAATATAGCAATACTTGATTTTATCTATGGTAAACCCGATGGCAATGATTTGGCCAAATGGGCGAAAAATCTTGATGAATATGATGAATTATTGACTTGGACATCTGATCAATGGTGTGATTTGATCAGGAAGTATTTTGTTGATAATAAATGTGCAGCGGTATTGGGAACTCCATCAAGGAAATTGAATGATGAAGTAAAGAAGCAACAACGTGAGTTTAACAAGAACATCAAGGCGAAATTGGGTGTTGAAGGATTGAAACAAGCTAAAGAGAAATTAACCGCAGCTCACAAGTTCAATGATAGACCAATCCCTGAAGAATTGCTTGTTGTGTTTGCAAAGCCCGATCCATCGAAAATTGCATTCATCAAGACAAGGTCATACAAAGCAGGATACAGTAAAGGCATCGTTAATGTACACACCAATCAGTACATTGAATCGGGTGAATTCCATCAAAAGCTAATACAAGATACGCCATCAAATTTCCCTCTTTTCATGCATTTTGAAACGTTCAAATCCCAATTCATCACCATTCAATTGGTAATGTCGTCAACAAAAATCCAACCGCATTTGCTTAAATATATGTCGATAATGGAGGAAATTTTCACCATGTCGATCAAATTGCCCCATGGCGAATATATGCCCTATGAGCAAGTTGTTGCTGATTTGAATCGTGATTTAATTGAGTTTCAACTAGATAATGGGTTCAATTATCAGTTTTTGGATTTGATTTCAATGCTGGTTAAATGTGAGTCGAAGAAATATGCCACTGCCATCAATTGGATTTACAATTTGATCAATTTTGTTGAATTTGAAGAAGCGAGAATTAAAGTGATTTTGGAAAAGATATTGGGGTCATTACCGGATAAGAAACGGAATGGAGAATTAATGATGTATTCATCACAATTTAGAAATTTATTTAATGATTCGTCATTGAGAAAACAACAGGATTCGATAAATACCGAAATTTTTTTCAAGGAGTTGTTGCAATTGATCAATGATGGGGAATTTGATACCATCAAACGCGATTTGGAGGAGATTAAACTGAATTTGTTCCAGTTGGATAATATCAAAATCATTGTGCTTGGTGATGTATCGGGTTTGGATGCACCTGTTAGTTCATGGGAGAAGCTCATTTCACTAAAGGAGGAAACCCAAGAAAACCCAATCGATAAAGTTGTATCTTCGATTGTGCCATTTAGTCAATTACCAAGATCATTTCAATTCAAATCGGACTTGGGCTCCAAATGCCATCATGAAGCGTTTCTCATTGATATGAGAGCCACTGAATCCACTCACTTGGTCTCAGTTACACCTATCCCAACAGACTACTTGCATGAAGATGTTGCCCGCATTGCGTTGGCTATTGAGTTCCTATGTGCTATTGAAGGTCCATTTTGGCGATCAATTAGGGGGTCAGGTTTAGCTTATGGTGTATCGATGAAGCAAAATACCGAGACTGGGTTTTTAAGTTTCCAACTTTATCGTGCTTCTGATGCCAAACAAGCATGGATAGAAGCAAGGGAGCTAGTGAAGAAGTATGCTAGTGGCGAGTTGGCGATTGATGCATTGAGTTTGGAGAATGCGGTAGCTAGCATCGTTAATGAATTGGCCAATGCTCAAGAATCAAGTTATGATTCGGCTAGTGCTAAAATTGTTGACAATTTGTTCAAAGCAAGAGGACCCAATTATCTTGAACTGTACTTGACTCAATTGGAACAATTGGATGCCAATGATGTCAAGTATGTGTTGCAAAAATACTTTATCAACTTGTTTGATGCGGCGCATTCGGTTGTGTTTACGAGTTTGCCAATGGAGAAGGTTGAAGAAATGGGTAATTTTTTCCAAAGTCGGGGGTATAATATCAATGTAGAAGAAGTTAATCATGATGGGGAAGATGAGGAGGGAGAGTACACCTCGCAAGAGAGCAGCAGCGATAATGATGATGATGATGATGATGTTGATGTTGAAAGTGACAATGAGTGAATAGGTTAATAGAATGTACATTTAATATTCTGTAAATATATATACTTTACCCCCCTGGCTAATGTTACAGCATTGCCTCTACTACTGCGGTTGATGAATTTCGCCATCCTCAATTGGTTTATCATCCTCCTTGACATCTTCCTTTAATGGATCATCCACTTCACCTTTAGCTTTTGCATTAGCTTCAGCCTCCGCCTGTTGTTGTGCTTGTTGTTGAGCGACAGCTTTGACATCATCTTCTTGAGCTCCATCACCACTACCACCACCACCACCGGCAGCAGCAGCAGCAGCGTCGCCTCCAATACCGGCACCTTTACCACCAACATAAAACTTTTCCGCGTCTTCACTCTTAAACTCAAACGTCGCATCAAAAGAATCCTTCTTCAAAAACTCAATATACTTGTTGATTTTAAAACATACAGTTTGTTGATCAATCTTGGCGGAAGATTTCCAAAACTCGGCGCTCTTGATGGCATCACAGGCAACCCATCTAGCAATGGAATGGAATCGTAATTCCCAATCTCTCTTGTTGAAGATGGGCTTGATTTGATCCAAGGGACCAATGTTTCTTCTTGAATAGGTGCCAAATTCGCCCTCTTGAGCATTCTTGACGGGGTCAATCTTGGGGTGATTACAATGAAGAAATAGGAGTTTTGGCAACTTGTATTCAATTAATCGATGAGCAGTATCTTCATCTTCAATCTTTTTATCGGCAATAATTTTTTTCTTGTATTCTTTAAATTGTTCAATCAATCTGTCAGTGTATCCACCAGATTGGAATGGATTTAATCTCGTGTCTAGTTGCTTTGTTGAAAGGAATTTTTGCCAATCGTAGTAAAATTCCGGGTTATCGCGAGGATCTGTTTGTCCCAATGTTGTTTCTGAAAATTTGCCAGTTTCAGCAGTATAGCCCCAAAGATGTAATTTTTGATTTTGTAAATGATAACGTTCATTCATGACATGTAATGCCGGAACAATGGTTTCGCGATCTCCTTCACCATAAGCGCCTTGATACAACAAAGTTTCATACCATGGTTTTAGATTGATATTGTAGTATAATGACAAGAGTAATGCGCGAAAATGTTCACGTTTGGAGAACACCATTTGACCAGTTTCCACTGAAATTGTGCTTGGTAAATTGGCAAAATCATGGAAATGGATTTCCGATTGTTTATCCTTGACGATATAATCGGCAAATTTTGCATCATTGGGTAATCCAAATCGATGTATGGGTTCTCCCTTTTCAATTCTGGCAATCTTGTAGTACAATGGACTGGTTAATTTCACCCATAAATCAGGCCACAAAATCATCTTTGTTGAAAGGTATGGCTCAGTATAAAGCAAATTGTCCACATCTCTAATGGGGAAATTGTCGGCATCTAGGGCAATGGTGTGATCAAATGATGATACAATCAACCCAAGAATCTTGCGAGCAAATTTAGCACTAACCATGTCAAATACTTCCTTGCCAAGAATATTTTGAATCACAACACATTTACCATTCAATTTATTTGGCAACAAGTCTTCACAAATCTGTTTATCGTATTCTTCAGGTGTGTCCAAGATTAATTCAACTGGGAGTGATGAGCCACGATCACGTAAATTGGCAATTGCCGTTAAAGCACTAACAATCATACCACCACCACCATTAATGACTATACCATACCCTGAAACAAACTGTCTTGGTGGTTCGGGCAACGATTTCAATGTCTTGACTAGATTATCATGAGATTCTTGTAGACATTTGAATTTAGGAATGGGGATGTTTAAATTGGATTCTCGTAGATATTTTTCCGATATTATCCGTTGATCTCTTTGATAGGTTGGATTTAGCTTTTTACCACGTTCATCATCAGTAAATGGTTCACAATTGGGTTTATTAGCAACAAGTACATCTTTGATCAAATGTTGATAATAGCTCGATTTGTCAAAAAACCGTTCACAAGCTTTTGCCACTTTAACTTCGAAATCCCGGGGGAAATCATGAACTTCATTCTTGAGGATGTCAAGAAATGCAGCTGGTTTGAAATCAGCTTTATGTTCCTTGGCATATGTATTGACCAATTGTTCAAACAAGGCATAAGACATGGAATTTTGTTTAAAGAATTCACTAGTTTGTTCTTCTCGAACTTCATCTTTTAAAGTTTGTTGAATAACATCGATATATTTTCTTCGAAGTTCATTTTTGAGTTCTTGAACAATTTTGGGTTTTTCATTCTTGGCTACTGATTGTTTCAAATCCGACAAGATTTCTTCCTTTTTAGTTGCCTCCAACTCCTTCATTACTTCATCGATATATTCTTGACTATCCACTTTATCAACATGGGCTTGTAATGAAGATTTGCCACCAGTATAGTATTTGGCACCACCACCCTTGTTAGAAAGAGGGGTGTTTATCAAAGATGATGATGATGAGTCACCACTGGAAGATAGTATCAGCACATTGAATATGATTATAGCAACCACCAATGCTCCTAATAAAATGTACAGTAGGGATAATCTTCGGAAAAACATGCCAAAAAAAAAAAAATGGTGCTATTGTGTGTATAAGGTGTGTATAAGGTGTGTATAAGGTGTGTTGATGTAGTGTGTTAGTGTAGTGTGGTTGTACTGGTTTGTAGTAGCCCCTATGTTGTAACGAGTGGTTGAAGTAATTCTACTCTGTTGTGGTGGTATCTTATGGTTTATCCTAAAAAAAAAAAAACGTGACGACAACGTTGATGAAAAGATCTCGTTGATCTTCGTCCCCTGTTGATTATTTTTTTTTTTTCGCTTCTGCTTCTTCTGCCTTTTGCTTCTTTTTGCTTTTTGCTTTTTCTCAAACTTTTTTTAAATGTTTCGCGCGTGTTGTGTTGAACGAGGACAACAAGACACAGACAACAAATTCTTTTTTTTTTGTTTGATTGTTGTTTCTCCTTGATTGTTTGTTGTTTGTTCTTTGTTTCTTATTTTTTTTTTTTTCTGTTCTTGTGTCTGAGTGTGTGTACAACAACTCTATGCACCATCGTGTGTTTGTAATTTGCTTGAAAAATATTCCTTGTGTCTGATTGGGTCATTATACACGACCTTGGCTGAATGATAGACAAGCAAATAGGTTGAATAACACAAGTGTCATATCGATAAGTTCTAGACTATATATATATATATCTTCTGCTTTATCGTAGTATGCACTGGTTAACAATATCGGAGTATGCTCCTGACAACACCTAATGAAAAGGGCATTCTCAAAGGTGTGTATAGAGGGTGGGTTGTATGCATCTCATATTTTTGTCTGTGTCTGTTTGTTGTGTGTCTGCAGCATCGACGAGACAGAAAGAAAAAAAAAAGGATCTAAGCCGCACAGCCGTATTGGCACAAAGTCATCCAATACATAAACCCACAAACCCATAAACCCATCCTTCTTGCTGTTTTTGTGTGGTGTTGCTGTTAGACTGTTTATTGTTGTTGTTGTTTTTTTTTTATATATATATTTATAGATACAAAAACAAAATCAGTTACATAGTAGTAGCAGTAGTAGTGATAATAAGTAAAACACAAACACGTCATATGAGTCCCAGACACGGAGATTAAACAAGTATTAATATTAGCTATACTGCATATAACAACATTTGTTTATTTGTTTATTTGTTTATTCTTTTCCACCCCACCCAATCTATTAATAAAGATGAAGAAATAGACAAGTATCACCAACTCAAGTACTATAGAAAGAGTCAATAGAGTGTTTACACACACACACACTAACACACACCTATGGGTGATTAGTTTCTATTGTAGTATTTAGCTAAACATCTCCATAGAACAGTATGTAAATAAATGGGATTTTAATTTGTACTCAGTTAAAACAAAAATAACAAAATTATAAACTAATATGCCATTAAAATACCATCATCAACGATACAAACGTAAAAAAATAGAAAAAAACCAAAGACAGTACAAAATAGACACCACTACCAACCTCTCCGAATGCAGCAGTATGACAAAATTGTTAATCAACCACAAGCTTTTTCTTCACAACGACCGACATATTCCAACAAAAAAAAAACTCAAATTGCAGCTCTCTTTGCATCAGTTGGCTGCAAAAACAAAAAGAAAAAGAAAAAAAACAAAACTGTGAATATACTCTCAAACATATGGGCTTCATAACCTTCTTTAATTATTCAATTTTGCATCATTTTCACATCTTTCTCCTTTTTGATTCTTTTCATCTTAATTCTGTTTCCACAATCTCCTCTTTCTAATACGACTCAATAAATATCTCATAAAAAAATGCACCCAAATGCAAAACAACAAACAGGATATACATGACAACCACAACCACAACCTTTTGTTGCTGATCAAAGCATTCACATACTATGATACAACCCCAAATTGACAAGTACGTCAGACAAATAAAAAACACACACAACCATGCCAAAAACACTATCCACTTGATAACCAACCTTACAACATACATTGATGATGATGAAAATGATGATGATTGTGATTTGCTCATAGTTATAGCAATAGTAATAGTGTAATCATCGACAGTAGCAGACTCACCACCAAAGAAACCAGTCAATGACTTTTCCTTTTCTAATCCACAAAGTTGTACATTATCTGGTTTTGTAGCCTCCATTTGGTTCACAAATGCATTGTCCCACTTGCCATCATCAATACACTTTTCCAAATCATAAACGCCACCACCACTCGAAACAGCAGCATAACCTTTTCTTGTGAGTTTGTTCCACCACTTGCCAAATACCTTCTTGATGGCGTACAAGCACTTCCAAACCCAATTCCAATCACTAAAGGGACAAAGGTTTTGAGTAATATTGATACATGTAAACGTAAACATACAATAAATCAACAATAAAATAAGACATTCATAAAATGCTTGATTGTGGAATGTGGCAACTACAACCGCAATGGTTGATCGATTTGAAACCTCAGTTGCAAAGTTGCTGGGTGCTGTTAACAATATTGATGTAGGTACAAACTTTGACATTGTATCTTTTCTTGTACACGAGTAGATTTTTGTTTTTAAGAAGTGCTTGTATGCGTAAAGGTCGGTTTCAGTGTATTTTGAGGATGGATTTGAAATTAAGCTGGAATCAAAGTTGATGGCAACAAGATCAGAAGTATAGTTCTCATTCTCTTCTTTTTGTGTATTGTGTCATCTTCTTTTGATATGGTGATTAAATAACTTTTTAAAAAGAAGGAAACTCGTGCGAAAGAAATCATCGTTTTTATTTTCCTTTTCCTTTTTTTTTTTTTTTTTTTGGTTGCAAAATATATAAAAACCCATTTCTCGATCTTCAAAACCAAAAAAAGACACCAATCTCAATCAAACAAACTTTCGTAAATACACATATCCAACAGGGGGGGCACTTGTCAACCCAATTACCAGAAGACTTATCTCTCTGAATTGGTGTGACTGGTTCCCGACTTACTTTGCACAAAACCAACAATAGCATGATAAGTAATGACAAAAATACAAGCACACGGGTAGCCCTTCATATTTTTGTTTTCCCAGCCCATGACTGATATGAGTCATAGCACATTATTGTCTAGTCAAACCACAACAGCTCCTGGGGTGATTACATTTATTTAACCTTATTTCTTAACTTGCTGTCTCGCAACAGCACCTAGTCATATCGAACCAACTCTCATATAACAGGTGTGAAACATTGATTATCAAAAGAATCGTGCTAGATTTTTTATCCAATGAAGTTTTACAACGTATAGCCTTCTTAGCTGATGTAAGAAACCTTATCCGACTGCTTTCAGATGAACCATTTATGCAACTGAATGAGAACTTGAAGCATGTGATTCAATAAAGCTATACAAAAGAAATCAATTTACAAATTTTACAATTGACTTAGATCTGAGGGCACAAGTTATCAAAGTGTAATGAGTTTCAAGCAAGTCGAAAGAGAAATAAAATCACTACAAGGAAAATCAATCTTTAGTTTTTGCCAAAGTCGAACCATTCTCATTGTTTGTCAATTACTGTGTACGAAAAAAAAATTACGAATCAATTGCAAAATCAATTATATTATGCGGGAAATTGTCAATTACATCAAGTTTGAACAGCTAATATTATCAAACATTGAACCTGAAAGTGTCATGAAATTGAACTTGGATCTGAATTTTCAGTGGAATGGGCTGTATTGATGGCTCATGGATTGTTGACAAACTAAACCGTGTTGGACATCTTGTGACTGAATTGTCCATGACTGGGTAGTATTATATCAAATTCAATGTCGACATAAATGCAAAGGTTTTCCAAGGGGGATAACTTTGAAGCTAGTTGGTTGCAAATTGGCCAACTCCCTAACTAATTGCTTTCCAATTTGGTCAAGTTGGCTTTGTATGACAAAACTTTTGATATCTCGCGACTTTCTCAATCATTGAAGATACTCCATTTGCGTTACAAACTGAATGCCAAAAATGTCAATCTACCCGTTTTTGAACATTTGACTCTCTATCGCTGTGACGGTTTATCGGATGGCAACGAAATCAATGACTGGGGCCAGCCGAATGGAAGCCCTTTACGAGCTTTTGATTACTTCCGAGACGACGCACATTGACTTTGAGTCTGGCAGTGAGTGGGGAGATGATGATTGGTTCTTGGAGATATTGGCCGATATTGTTTCGAAAAAGCGATCAAATTTGAAGCAGCTATCGTTGGATGGTGAGTTTAGGGACAGATTAACGATATGTCCTTCTATATCGCTTAGGTTGAGAAGAAACTCATTTATTTTGCCATTGTTACCAGAATTCCTTCCCACTCTGAAAGTGTTGCATTTAAAAGTAAATTTAAAATTGTCTCAGTTGTCCAAAATTGATTCAATTTCATTGAGACAGTTATACTTGAACGGCACCGTTTATATTTGCGATGCCGATGTTGATTTCAAAAGATTTGTCAACTTGGAATTTCTTTACATTAAACATTTTGACGTATGCGAGGCGTTTAAGGAAATGTTATGATCAGAATCACTCAAAAGAGTTGCTAATAAAAACATATGGATTCAGGTCAGTTAAGAAAGGGACATGTTTGACAAAAAGTGGTCAAAACCTACTTTTACACAAACAACAGTATCGAGTCAATGGAGAGTTTCACTTTTTGCTCCAAAATTAGCTAAAAGTAACCACGTCAATTTGGAGTTTATTAAGGTGAAGTAATTCCTCCGACATTCAAGATTCTCAAGATGGAGGTGATTGAAGCTGTTAACTTTTTAAAAAGGCACACATGTGGAATCCCACTTTCAGCTTGAGAGCTTGTAAATGCAAACTTGCTTGTACATTAGCCTGCAAGTCTAACATTAAAAGTTTCAGATTAGCCAGTTTTTGAAAGAGCTAGGCAATCAATGACATTGAGGATCTCGAGGATACCACATCTCGATCGAAACAAGATCCAAACAACAAAGGTTACCTTTTTCCACAACTTGTTGGAAATGTTGGACCTTTCCTACATTGGAGAGTACACGAGCTTTAATTGAAAAAATGCGACTCTTGAGAACCTTGTTTTGGATAAAAACATGTTGAGGGGCATTAGGATGTAAAACACTGGTCATGAAGGGAAATCCAGGCATGATTGTCTCTATGAATTACTGTTGAAGAAACAACACCCACCCCCATTGGATATCAAATACCTGTTTCAATTTCACATGTATCCCCATAGTATTTTTCTTTACAAAAAAAAAAACCCTCCCGGAGACGTGTGTGGAAGAACTCATCCCCTTTACAATGCCAATTAACTGGCTGACGGCAGAAAGAAAAGTCACTTTCCATTAAACTAATGTAGGTTAAATCATCCAATTTAAACCTTCATACCACTTTCTTGTAGATGCTACCAAATACTTTACGCTTTTTTCAAATTTTTTTTTTTTTTTTTCTTTCTGTTTTTGTTTTCCTTCCCTGATTCGGTTTCTCATTGTACCTTTCAATTCCATCATGACTGAGCCCGAGTATGATGATGCAACATTGGTGTTGTCAATAATTGTTTCCTTTTCCATCACAATCGTCCTTGCGATTGTATTTTGCATCTACAAGATTTTCCTTTCTAGAGATCACAATGGCGAGTACCAGAGCTTATCATCATCTATCACCGATAATTTGTTAGGATCACACCTGAATGATGTCCCCAGAGAGTTTCTCAACGATGAAGAGAGTTTGACGCACTTGGCAGAGACGTTTGATTTTACAGGATTATCACCAGAGGAGCAACAGCTGTACCTTAAAGGACAAGAGTTTACTGTGAATAACCCGCCTGATTTCACAAAAACTAGGGGAAGAACATTTTCCGCCGAAGATGAACGCATGATCAAAGAATATGGGATTAATGTGTTTTCATTTGAAATGGAGGAGGATTTGTTGAATCCACATTATATCGTTGCTGATAGGACTGAATTGAATTTCAATAATAATGATTTGCCGTATTGCACCACAACGGCAAGTTTGAATTATCCATTGCCAGTAAAGAATAGGGTATATTCTGATACAGTATACTTTGAAACCAAAGTATTTGAGTTTGTTCAGGACCCAAATTCATCTACGCAACACTTTTCAATTGGGTTAATTACAAAGCCATACCCTACATCATTTAGATTACCCGGATACAATAAATTCTCCATTGCATATGAGAGTACCGGTAACTTGAAAATTAATAAACCATTTCCTACTCCATTGCAACAACATCTTTGTGAACAAAGTCAATATAATGCATTGGTGTTGCCTCCATTACAAGAAGCAGACGTGGTTGGATTCGGTTATGTCATTCCTTCAGGTACATTATTCATCACCCGTAATGGGAAAAAACTTTTGGATGTGATGAAGGGATGCTTTGTTGATTTGTACCCAGCCGTTGGTTGTTTTTCAACAAATGCCAAATTTCAGGTCAATTTGGGCCAAAGTGGGTTTGTTTGGATCGAAGCAAACGTGAGAAAGTATGGATTTGTTTCGACAAGTGATTACAAAAAGTTGGGAGGTGAACGAGGATTGGCGAATTTACCTCAATACAACAAGGTTCTCAAGGATAATAGTGACAAGTTGCTTGACAAAGGCGAAGAATTACCACCAAGGTACAACCTGGAGGAAGAGCTAGATTTTTTTGGAAGAAGCTCAACCGTGAGAGTAGGGTCAAGTGCTCAACACATGAGAATGAATGAAAAGGCGACACCAAAAGGTGGTGACATTGATGAAGATGAAGATGAAGTAAAGAGTATTGATAGGACGCATGTGACCAATGAACCAGAAGAAATTATGGATTTCAGAGAGAGAATATATGAGCAAAACATTCGCAATGATGTGCTGGACGATAGTCAATCAGAGTCGGTTCCATTGCTTGCGTCGGAAAGTGAATATGGTTCTAATGGGGAAACAGAAACCACTAAAGAGCCAAATGCGGTAGAAGAAGAAGCTGGTGAAATGCAGAAAGCAGCTATCGAAAATGAAGAAACCCAACTGAGTGAACAATCACCCGAAACAGAGCCTCAACAAACTGAACCAGAAGGAGCTCCTCGACAAATTGAACCAGAAGGAGCTCCTCAACAAATTGAATCAGAAGGAGCCCCTAAAGTAACCGAACCAGCGAGCCGCGATGCAACACCTGAAGGCTCCTCTCAACAATCAAAGAATAAAAAGAAGAAGAAATCTGGTAAAAAGGGCAACAAAAAGAAAAAGAGAAAGTAGACACAACGGTGATGGGATGTAAGTACAAAGTTGTCTTTGACCTTTTCGTTTTCCAGCCTTCTCTGGTGTTCTTGGTCACTTTCAAATCACATACCCACTAAAATCAACACAACTTTTCAATATAGATGCTTTGTAACATAGTCAAAATCTCAATCATTTCCGTTGGTAATATGGACCCTCATTAAGAGCTGGCAAAGACAAAAATCATGGATGGGGATAATGTATCTTGCATTGGTGTTACTATGATGTGTATCGTGGCACGCGGAAATCTAAACGACTTCAACTTGTACTTGCCTAATTGTATAATATTTGTTATTCTATGGAGTAGAGGCAACACTATATACTTTGTGGGCTCTCTAACTAAACTATATTATCTATACAATGTTCTTGCTTCACCTTAAAGTTGGATAATAAATTTAACTGGGCGTATTCGATTAGCTCTTGCTTTTTTGATGGCTTCGTCAACTTCCTCTTGAGTATACTCTCTAGCCTCTAATAGCCCAATAGTAATATTATACAAGTACGGCCTATCTCCCCATGAAACAAACCTAAAATCTTCGTCAACCATAGGGTCATGACAAATGGTCTTTCTTGAGGAAGGTCCGCAAATACACTTAACCATCTAATCAAAAACATTTTCCTGTTCTACAGGGTCAAAATGATACGGTCCACGATTTTGAACAATACCTCCAAAGAATAGAGCCCATGAGTGTCATAATAAGGAATAACTTCATGGGGTAGTGGGTAATGGTACCACACTTATAACTGTATCGTCAATGAGAACAACGGGCCCTTTATAGTGTCGTATCTTTATCGACCACGGTAGCTCTTTGGTAAGAGAAAGGGGTGATCGTGATATTTTAAGTTATGCCAACAAAAAGGGGGAAGGATACGATTCAATTTGGACAATTTGCGCAAATAGATGAGGAGACGTTGAAAGACATCTTGAGCCCGTATGATTCAATTACTGCAGTAACAACAAAGGGTGTTGAAAACAAAAGCAGAAATAAGCGAGCTCACGATGAAATAGACATGATGGCCAACTTTTGGAAACGTGGTGACCCTTGACCTCGAGATTTACCACACTTCGGCTTTTGACACCAAATTTCGCACCCAAATGCAATCCAGTAGTTTTTGGGCGTATACATGAAGTATTTGTTGTCTCGGAAACTCAACCCAAGAGTAACCACAACCGTGCGAGTGATAGTAGGAAGCATCGACTTAGCATCTTTATATCCAATTTTCTAAGCACACCGACACGTGCATTTCTAGGTCTCTCTACTTAGCTAGTTTTCAACTACTCAAACCTTATCAACGCAAGTGAAAACAATATACCTCGTGTAGTCACGGGACTCATCATCAATCTGGGTCACCAAAAATCACATCAGCGGTATTCACTAAAGTCGAGTCATCATCCTAAGAATATAAAAACGAAACAAAATCTTTGCGGGAAGAGTTGATATCTGCTCCACTGATACTTGAAATTGCCCCATTCATTCAATACAGGCAACAAAATCTTAGTCATAGTGAATTCAAAAAAAGGTCCACTAGTATAGATTATTTAATTTGCTGTGATTGACACAACTAAAAATGGTTTGGTAAGTATGGATGCACAAGTGATTGATTTCTATCGTAACAAGGACTGGTGGGTGCAAAACTTTCGGTACGCATTTCTTTTCTGCGAGAATGAAGAAAAAAAAAGAAAAGTGTCCTTCACAGCATCCTTCTAAGCCATCACCCATGTCACTCATATTCAAACGATTAGCCTCCACGCAAACCCCTGCAGACAAGAAAGCACAAGCCGCTCAACTTGCCGTGCAATCATTGAAAGATTTTGGCTCACTATTGTCGCCGTCATCGGATGATGCTACACAACCAATAGATACAAAACCAATTTATGAAAACCCAAGACTATTCCCAGACTTGTCTCTCTTGCATCAAGGGCAAGTTGTCAATGAATTACAACTGAAGTATGATAAGAATTGGAACAAGTTGCTGAAAAAAGATAAGTTGTTGGGGTATTTTATCTCATATGGTGATTGGGGTGTGCGAGAAAAGTTTTCCAATTGGAATACCGCATCTGCCCCATTGGATCTACCATTTAGGGTACCAAGTCATCCCAGGTCTCCTAAGGGATCTGATGTGGTTAAACTATTGAAACCAGTTAAGTTAAGTGAGACGCCAGTGAGAGTTGCTCAATTTAATTACAAAAAGATGGACCCAGCTAGTAAATTTTGCATCTATTTGATTGTGCTTATTGCCATGATTGCTATCTACCGAGACAAGAATATTGGAGAAGATGGGAAACCAGTAGAGGTCAAGATTCAAGATCGATACGAAATTGAGAGACAAGCCATAAAAGAAGTTGAACCGGTGAAGGAAACTCGAAAATGGTACAAGTTTTGGTAAGCACACCCCTCTTTGTATATATTCAATCTATGTCCTCTTCATCATTTTCTTCTTCATCATCATCGTCTTCCTCCTCTTCATCACTGCTCTCATCGTTCCATGATTTCTCCACTGTTTCTTTTACCCTCTTTACATATTGACTCCTATGATCTTTGTACAAATTTGCCGCCTCCACATTTGCTGGTGATGAGATGTTCGGATCATTTAGTAAACTTTGTATACTTGTTAATATACTACTCACATCATAAGTGGGTGACCATCGATTTTGCAATATGTCCAAACATAATTCACCAGAAGCATAAACATTGGGATGAAACATTTCCAGTATGAATTTAACAACTGGCGGTTTATTAGGGTACTGTTCGTCAAATTGTAGCACGAGTCGGAATGTGCCATCTTCAAAGGGAGTCTCTGAAGGTCCAATAATCACTGCATTCCATTTCATGACATTGTCGGGTAAAGGTGAAGCAGAAACTCCACTAGGTGGATCTTGTTGCATCCTCTAAAAAAGGAGTTAGTATTAGATCCATAGATGCTTGTGGTTCTACATACCTTGAAATCTCGCATGAGTCTTCTCTTAGCTGGGGTCGACATGGCTTCTGATTGAGTTGGAATTGGTTTTGGTTAGGTTTTTTTTTTCCGAATCTTTTGAATTTGTTTTTAATATCGCGACTTTTTTTTTCATTTTGCCACCAAAAGAGAAAACCATCTACAGAGTATAGCGTTTAAAAATTTTATCTTTCTCTTGTTATAAAAGAGTTACTCTACTTGTGGTTCCAGAACTCGGTCAAGTTGTGACCAGCACCATTGAATGCCAAAATGTTTGGTGTATCTTCAGGAATATCAGCCAAAACACCTTCAGTACCAAATGCAATCAAATTCTTCTTCAATTGTGCTGGAGAAACACCATCAGAAGCAACAAAGAATTCAGAATCAGATCCTGGTTGCAATGAAAGGTAGTAAGATAATAAACCAGCAACATGTGGCGATGCCATTGAAGTACCAGACAAGTAAGCAGTAGCAGAATCAGATCCAATGTAAGTTGACAAAATGTTCAAACCAGGAGCGAAAATGTCAACACATTTACCATAGTTTGAAAAATAAGCTCTTTCGTCGGAAATCGTGGAAGCACCAACTGTAATTGCACCTTCAGCAGATGCAGGTGATGTATTGCATGCATCTTGGTTTTCGTTACCAGCAGCAACGGCAAAATGCAAACCAGCTTTAACAGCAGCATTAACAGCCAAATCCAAAGCTTGAGATTTACCGCCACCAAGTGACATGTTAGCAGTTGAACCTTTGAAACCCTTTTTGCCCTTTTTGACCGCGTCTTGATGTGCCCTGGTTGCATATTCAATTCCTTTGATGACATCAGACATTGAACCCGATCCATTACTTCTGAGAACCTTCACAGCAACAACATTTGCACGTTTAGCAACACCGTAATCTTTTGAGGCGATTGTTCCAGCGCAATGAGTACCATGACCATTGCCGTCAACATCGTCGTCACCGGTAGGAATGGTTGCGCCCCAAATAGCGCGACCACCAAATTCCTCATGCTTCACATTGATACCGGTATCAATGACGTAACTCGTTACTCCTTCACCAGCTTCGTCGTCGTAGAGATACTTGTCGTATGACGAAAGTGACAAAGCGTCTCTGTGAGAGACTCTTGCCAAACCCCATGGTGCACCTTTCTCAACGGATGACTCTTTCGTGTGGACAATGGAGTCTTGTTCAATAAAGTCAACCAATGGATTTCTTCTCAACAATTCAAGTGCAACTGTAGATAATTTTGCGCTGAAACCAGCCATGCCATGGATATCAAAACGATTTAAAACATCATCCGTAACCCAATCAATCTTGAATCCGTCGATGTTCACACCCGTCTTGAAAACAACAATGTAATTACCTTCCACATTTTGATCATGCAAAACCAATGGAACAAATTCTTCATGCTTATACTCTTCCATTTGTTGAGTATGACCCTTTTCATTAACTTCAACTCTAAAGACATTGATTATGTCGTTGTAGTTTGGAATGAAAAGGGCGTTTGAAGTGAGTGCCAATGCACTTAAAATAGTTAATACGTTTGTTCTCATCGTAGATGGGTAAAAGATAAAGAAAAGAAAAGTGGGTAACAGTTATCGGTTTTTTTTTTGCTGGCTGGTTGTGGGAGGCAACTTATATTTTATCTCGTCGAAATCTGTTTGCGATTGCCTGATAAGCCAATGTACACGACTTTAGTGGAGTGAACTAGTAAGCCACAGTGTGCGTGAACGGAAAAGGCAGAAAGGGGAAAACAAAATGATAAAGTGTAACTTGTCTCACTTGGGAAGTCAACGTTGGGTAGCGCACGGGTCGTGTCCCGAGTGCAAAAGCACAGAAAAAAGAAAGAAATTGGTAGCTCCTGTTGTGAATAGATAAGAAAGGAAAGAGATTGTGGTTCCAGTATATAATGAGTAAAACCAATGACATGCAATAGAGCAAGCCGGTTAGTAGTTTGTTATACTATTTAATTGATAGTTTGTGCCCTTGATAGTTTGTACCCATGTTAGTTTCTTTTCTTTTTTCAGCTTGTCAATGTTCCTCAATATTTCAACCTATCTTAGATCCCATCAATAACTCCCTTTCTGTGTGCATTTTGTGTTTTCAAGAAATCGAAGGAAAGCATCTCTATTTTAATTGTATTTGAAAGGAAGCTTATCTGGCCAGAGAAAGTGACGCTCTATCACCGTTTTCTTAGACCTCTACTTTCTATATTTTCCACAGTTTAATTTAATGACAAATATATTGCTGTATTTAAAACAAAAATCTGGACAAGAATATTTTTTTTTCCTTAATTTGTTGCAAAGTTGAGTTAAAAAAAAAAAAAAGTGAGATCGATCACGACCATTCACATATTCCTATTGATCAACTGCCCGTGCATGCTTTCCCATAATACTATCACACCTTTATTCTATCGCTTATCTTTGTTACCGTCAGCACCAATTTTTATAGTAAGTTGGGAATTTTTTTCCCCACTCTGGAGATCTTGCAACATTGACACAAAAACGAAATGAAAGTATCAAACGGCGCCCTCATCTTGCCTCGTAAAATCTCTCGCAAAATTATATCTCACTACAATTATCTAGCACCACACAACGTAAGCGCACCCACAATGAAAGCCATTGTCTATCACGGTCCACAGGATATCAAGTTCCATCACGACTACCCAGAGCCGCAAATCAACCATCCGGATGAAGTAAAAGTCAAGATTGATTACTGTGGTATCTGTGGTTCCGACTTAAAAGAGATTACCCTGGGCCCGTTTTTCTTCAACAAACCAGGATCAACAAACCCAATTTCCAATATGAAATTCCCTATGGTGATGGGCCATGAAATCAGTGGACAAGTTGTTGGTGTTGGTTCAAATGTTGGCAAATTGAGTGTTGGTGATAAAGTGGTGGTCGAAGTAACTGGAACATGCAAGGACAAAACTCGTTTTGAAAACTCACCTTCCAAAGATAAACCATTTTGTGCTGCTTGTTGTGATGACTACTACAACGCATGTGATTACTTGGCATTAACTGGTCTTGGTTTCAGCGATGGTGGTTGTGCCGAATATCTCGTCACTAGTAAAGATAAACTCGTCAAGTATGATGCTAACAAAATTCCTCCAGATGTTGCTGCATTAGTTCAACCATTGGCTGTATCTTGGCATGCCGTTGGCAGTGTTGCCCATTTCCAAGAAGGACAATCGGCGTTGATTTTAGGTGGTGGACCAATTGGACTCACTACTATTTTTGCTTTAAAGGGTAACAAGGCCGGCAAAATCGTAGTGAGTGAACCAGCAACTGCAAGAAGGTTATTGGCTGAGAAATTAAATGTTGAAACGTTCGACCCCACTGGTAAATCGGTCGAGGAGTGCATTGCCGCATTGAAAGATATATCTCCGGACAAGAGAGGGTTCCATCACACGTTTGATTGCAGTGGTGTTCCAGCTACTTTTGAAACAAGTATTAAATGTCTAAGAATTAGAGGTATTGCCACCAATGTTGCGGTTTGGGCCCACAAAGAGATCCCATACTCGCCAATGCATACAACAATGCTGGAAAAAGTTGTTACAGGTTCCATTTGTTTTGTCAAGAAGGATTTTGTTGAAGTTGTAAACAGTATTGAAGCTGGTGATATCTCAATTGAAGAATTGAGATTGATGATCACCGATAAAATTCCTTTGGAGGAAGGAATTGAAAAAGGGTTCAATGAGTTATTGTACAACAAAGGCAATCATATCAAGATCTTGTTTGCAAATGGGTAGAGGGCTTTACTAGGTTTATAGTTTTCTATATATTCTTCCACTGATTACATTGAAATATTGAAATCCTAGCCCTATGGTTTTCAAGTTTGGACCTGATTATTCTCTACAAGCACGGGCTCAAGGTTGAGAGGCTCTGCTTTAACAGTCTAAGACATGGCATTTGTGGACCTAAAGTCGGTATAAACTAGCCTAAACGTGGCGCTCATTGTCCATATCGCGGCATCAACTTTGGTCGTTCCTCATCGCGAAAAAAAAAAAAAAATGAATTCGAATTGGTTTTCCCCATCTCCTACGGACTACACCCTCTCCGCTAACCAAATGGGTAAAAGAAAAGCTAAAACACAAGAGCTCGAAAAACGGAAGAAATTGAAACAAGCCCAAGATGCTCAACTTACAACAAATTTGTTCAAGCATGATTGGGAGAATGAAGAACAAGATTATGAATTGAGGCCGAGAAAAATTAAGGAGAACCATCTTATTGAAGCGTCATTGCCCATCAAGAGGGAAGACGGTAGGATAGAGAGAGTATTGCGGGAGGCGGAAGAAGCAGAGGAGGAAGAAGAAGAAGAAGAAGAAGAAGAGGAAGACCGAGAACGAAAGCAAGCTCAAGGGGACACGCAACAAGAGGAACTACAACTAGAACAAGAGCCGCAGGAGGACGAAGATGCACACCTTTCTCCTAGGGAGAGATTGATCAAAACAAAAGAAGAAATCGCCGAGCTTGGCTCTAAACTTATTGAAAACCCAGAAGAGAACATCGCATGTTTGACTCGATTACGCAAAATGAGTGAATCAAAGAATTTCATGACTTCGCAATTGGCAATAATGGCTCTTTTGCCCATTTTCAAGTCACTAGCACCATCTTATAGAATACGAGCTTTAACTGATGCTGAAAAGAGAGAAAAAGTGAGTCGAGATGTGGCCAGATTACGTCAATATGAGCAAACTTTGGTTGTCAATTACAAAGCATACCTCGATTTGCTTTCTACGTATTCAAAAATCTCCTACTCCAACTCAGCAAATAACGATAAGATTACCTCTGATCAATTGAAGAGGGGTAATCTAGCGTTGAAAGCAGCCACTGAATTATGCACGTCATCTTTGAGACATTTTAACTACCGAAAAGAGTTGTTTACTATAATGATCAAAAGGCTCAATAGAAAGCCAACTTTTGAACAAGATGTGCCTGTGTTTATTAAATCGGTGCATGCTTTGGAAACTTTACTTAGGGATGATGAAGAGCATGGAGACATCACGGTGGATATTGTAACCATTTTGACAAAAACAATCAGAGACAAAAAATACCGCGTGGATGAGTCTGTTGTCAATATTCTTTTATCAGCATCATTATTGGCAGACTACTCTCCCAACGATGACCAAGACAAACCAAGGACTAAATTGAAAAAGAAGGACCGCGTACATTTGTCGAAAAAGGAGAGAAAGAATAGAAAAGAACACAAGGAGATCGAAGAGGAAATGCGTCAGGCACAACAAGCAATCACAGTTGAGCAGCGTGAGAAATTTCAAGCACAAGTGTTGAAAATGATTCTCATGTGTTATTTGGAAATTTTAAAAGCAAGTCAAGATGATGAAACACAAGAAGGGCAAAATGCATTGCCGTTAATTGGAAGTGCTTTGAAGGGATTATGCAAGATTGCCCATTTAATCAATGTGGATTTAGTTGCCGATGTTTTCTTAACAGTCAGAGGCATCATGATGGATATAATTGAGGAATTCAACACCAAGATGTTAGGCGATTGCATACATGCTTTACTAAATACGGGGAACCGAAGACAACAAACTGTGCTGGAACCCAAGGAGATTCTGCAGTTGTTGCAATCAATGAAGTTGCACACGCCGGAAATTGCAACCTTGCGATTGATTTATGAGTTTGTTAATCGTTATGGTGATAAAAGAGAGGATGAATCATGGGAAGATGTGTTGTTGGATAATCATTATTGCCCCACTGTAAAAGAGTTGAAGAAGCAGAGGAGATAGACAGTATAGAGTAAAAGGAGTTATATATAGAGGAGTAGCATAATACAAAATAGCTGATGATTTGTTTCTTTACCGCGCAAAATAATTAATCCATTCACAAAACTAGTTGTGGCGTTGTATAATAATAATCAGATTATCTTAGTCTTTCCTCAAGGGGGGAGGGAAGAAACTGAGAAACTAATTATAGAAAAATATCGTGTGATCACGGATGCAAAGTAAACTATAGACAAAGGGGGTGGATTGTGCTGTAAACAGAATGTGGTGAATTGTGGATGCTCGTATAGATACTCGTATATCGGCGTTTAAATGAGTGCCCTTAGGACCGAAAAGAGAAAGAACATTAAGAGCAACCACATCATCCATCGACATGGCCAAGTTACTTGTAGTTAATATGCCAGATCTCCATATCATAATAGGAAGCATTTGATTACTACGGTTCTACCTTGGAGGTCTACCGTTGTCGTTCCCGATTCTCTTTTGTGTTTTCTTGTTCCGTCGTTTAGCATTAATTTCTCTCGCGTGTTTCTTCTTTCCGTCAAAAAATTTTCTTATCCCGAGAAATAAACATCACCAGACGAAATCACCTTTATTCTGCCACATTCTTTCGCTTTTTGTTTTTTGTTCTTACAGTGATATAGTCCCCACGATGGATAGCTTTAACCAAACAGTGGAGTTGGCTGGGTCGAGCCATACCAACCAAATTTTCAACTTCCTAACATCAAATAAACAAATCAACTACTTTTACCAATTGTATTTATCAGCATCTTGGATTCAGATTGTCATTGCATCGGTTGTGTTGATTTTGTCGTATGACCAAGTCAAATATCAACTAAACAAGGGGTCAATTGCTGGACCCAAATTCAAGATTTGGCCGATTATCGGTCCATTTTTGGAATCATTGGATCCAAAGTTTGAAGAGTACAAGGCTAAATGGGATAGTGGTGCTTTGAGTTGTGTTTCCATTTTCCACAAGTTTGTTGTTATTGCATCGACAAGAGACTTGGCAAGAAAGATTTTGTCGTCACCAAAATATGTCAAACCTTGTGTTGTTGATGTCGCTATCAAGATATTAAGACCAACCAATTGGGTTTTCCTTGATGGAAAGGAACACACTGATTATCGTAGGTCTTTGAATGGTCTTTTCTCACAAAAGGCATTGGAGGTTTATATCCCAGTTCAGGAGAAATACATGGACATCTATCTCGAGAGGTATTTAAACTACAATGGACCAAGGAAATTTTTTCCAGAATTTAGAGAATTACTTTGTGCATTGTCCTTGAGAACTTTTTGCGGTGATTACATTACTGAAGATCAAATTTCATTGATTGCTGATAATTATTTCAGAATCACTGCTGCTTTAGAATTGGTCAACTTCCCCATCATTATCCCATACACCAAGACTTGGTATGGTAAAAAGATTGCTGATGATACCATGAAAATTTTTGAAAATTGTGCTGCCAAGGCAAAAGTACACATTGGACAAGGTGGGAAACCAACTTGTGTCATGGATGAGTGGATCTACCTTATGAAGGAAGCTAAAGATAAACATTTGGATGATCCTGAATCAAAATTGTTGATCAGAGAGTTTTCCAATAGAGAAATTAGTGAAACCATTTTCACCTTTTTATTTGCTAGTCAAGATGCTTCAAGTTCCCTCGCATGTTGGCTTTTCCAAATTGTCGCTGACAGACCAGACGTTGTTGAAAAGATCAGGGAGGAACAATTGAGGGTCAGAAATGGTGACATGAATGTCAGATTAGACTTGGAATTGATTCAAAAGATGAAGTACACAAACAACACTGTCAGAGAAACTCTCAGATACAGACCACCAGTTTTGATGGTGCCATACGTTGTTAAGCAAAATTTTCCAATAACTGAATCTTATACTGCACCTAAGGGCTCCATGGTTATCCCTACTTTATACCCAGCATTACACGATCCTGAAGTATTTGAAGATGCTGAAAGTTTTATTCCAGAACGTTGGGAAAACCCTACAGGAGACATGGATAAACGTAACTGGTTACCATTTGGTGTCGGACCTCATGTCTGTCTTGGTCAAAAGTACGTTTTAATGTTGTTCACCGGTATGCTTGGTAAATTCCTTGTGGGAGCCGATTTGGTGCACCACAAAACAGACTTGAGTGAAGAGATCAAGGTGTTTGCTACGATCTTTCCTAAAGACGATTTGATCTTGGAATTCAAGAGGAGAGTGTAAGAAGAAGAGCTTTGTGTAATAGACTTATTTTGTAGGTGTAGGTGTAGGTGTAAGTGTAGGGGGATTTATTTAATTGAAAGTTATTTAAAGATGAAAAGTTCAATTGTAAAGGAATGCGAAAAAGTTCAACAAAACATAAGCAACATCCTTTGCTCTGCCTAACAACCATGTCCGAACAGAACTTGCCCACAGATAGCGGGGCGGCAGCCACAAACTCAAACAATGCCTCCGATTCATCCAACACAGAGTCAAATCTACCACCTATTCTCTATTCCAAACGCAAAAAGCGTCAACTTTTCACAAAGGATATTGAAAATCTACTATATGCAATGGGGGACCGACCATATTCTTTAAACTCCACCGTTTCAGCATTGGAAGATATCTTGGTCGACTTTATTTCCCGGTTGTCTCACACAATGGTCCACTATGCCGCATCACAAGGCCGTAATCGAATCAAATTGAATGACTTGGCATTTGCATTGCGCAATGACCCATTGAAATTAGGTCGAATGATGTACATATTGGAGCAAAGTCACAAGATCGAACGTGCAAAGAAGTTATTTGATGAGGAGCAAGGAACGCTGGATAAAAAAGGTGACTTGTTTGGGAAACTTGGAGATGATGATGAGGACGAGGAGGATGGCGAGGGTGATGGTAAAGAGGGCGAAGCAGTCAGCAAACAAGGGGAAAGCGGTAGTGGGGACGCAGTTGGAAAGAAGAAGAGAAAGGTTGAATTGGATGAGAATGGGAAACCCAAGAAGAGAAAGTATACAAAGAGAAAAGGTGTCGCAGATGGGACAAAGGGGGCTGGTGAATCATGATAGCAAGAGGATGTCTTAATGGCAAGGTTCTAGAGCGGAGGGCCCTGATGTGGTTCATAGTGGAGATCGACGATGTCTGGTGATGAAGGAGAACTTGCAATAGATCTTAAAGATGAGAATCGTCAATAAAAAGTGGCCATTCGGCAATCAACATACACCTGATGTATTTAACGGATCTTCGTGGTGGTAAATGAGGCTTGTTGGAATATAGTACACAATATTGATGTTGGTTGATTCAGAGAATCCAGTCGTTTGCTTTACCTACCGGGATGTCAACAATGATGTGGATGTAGAACTTTGCAATCAAAAAAGCGATTGTGTGGTTTTCAGTGTTTGTGCTGCTATTCTTTTTTTTTGTTTATGAAGCTTCATCTTTTTGAGAAACATTCACACTTTTTGCATAACAATCACACTATCTCCACAATGTAACTCATTATAATCATCACCTTTATCGCATTAGGCTCTAACATGGTGAAGTCAATCTTCCTTCGCGATCACATCGATGAATCCATTGCGACAACAAAATACAATTTGAGTGACAATGACACCAACGACATCCCATTCAGCATCACCAAATTCATCAAACCTGAATCACTTTGTGACAAATACGATAAGCATCCAGTGTTTTGCATGATGTGGGCAAAGCCAATGAGAGATGCCATTGCCAGCGATTTAGTAATGATCAAAACCCGCCGATATGTTGACCACTCATTTCCTACCTAGAAGCCTAAAACTATCGCATCCTGCATCCACCGGATCCAAAAAGGAATATGTTTAATGTCAAACGTTAGCAATACTGAGTACGTCAAAGGAGATAATTTGGACTTCAATGGTTACGCTGCTAATTCTACTGCAAGCGAAATGATTGTCAAAATTGTGTACCACTCGGATAGTACCATTGGTGCTAAATGTTTGGAAGATGATAAGACTTGAAGGTCATTCAACACGTAGCTTGTAGTGTTAAGATTACATCAATAATGTAGACCCCCCGTTCATGAATAAATAACTTATTTATATACAGTGTTCATTCCTATTTGAAGACGAGAACTTATTGGATTCTGTTTGGTTGACCTTTCTTCGATTGAAGATCCCAGGTTCTGATATTTGATAGTCAAGAGACACAAAAATATAGTAACTTTGTCCTCTTTCAAATTGCAGAACAATAATTCGTGCATCCAATGTGTCTCCAAGACTACTGTTTGATTTCAATTCATCTCCATTGTATAAACAAAATAATCTCAAACTATGTTGAACGGCTCCTTGAAATAATCATCATCAATATAAAATTCTCCATTGTACTATTGTCAACTATCGTCCTCGCGCTTGCCAATAACTCCGGACTGTATCACTTTGATGACGAACAGGACCAAAAGGATTTCCAGCTGATGATTCTGCACACGTGCGACTATGAAGATGAAGGCACGGCTTGCCTTGACCTATTGTTGAATGATTAAAATCGTGTTTCGGTACAGGATCGACGTCAAAACCCTGGGCCATTGAGAAAGCTTGAGTGCGATTGCAATTGAGTATTTGGGAGCGAGTGGATACACTCAGGAAGACGTACAAAAGGCAATCAAGTGAGCAAAGGCCAATCGAAAGGTGCCAGACGATTTAGTAGATTTTGTTAAACAACGACTTTGCATCTTAGACTAGTCACAATACAGTAAATGATAAGTCGAAGCGACTTTCAGTGCGTAGGTACTAAATCAAAATATGGACGCCGATTTCTTGCACTTTGTAGCATATCCAATCAGAAGAGTCATTGATGGTGGGGGTTTCCAACTAAAGTATCAGTCTTTTCCAAAGCAGCTCTGGTATGTACAAGTACAAAGGTGCATCAGTAGATCCTCGAATGTCGTACCTTTAATTGAAGATCATCAGTTGAGATCCAAGAGTAGTGTACTGACCAAAAGTGATATTTTATTTCAAATTTTAAACCTCTTGTGCTCACTTCCATCAAACCAACTTTGACAAACGAATCCTACAGTCTCATAGATCAAAAAGTTTACCACAGATTATCTACGTCGCATACATTCACTACTCCAAACATCTCCCAGAATGGTGGATATAGAACATACATGTCGGATTTGTCGAATGGAAGGGACTCCACTGGAGCCTCTATATCACCCGTGTAAATGTCGAGGTTCCATCAAATACATCCATCAAGATTGCTTAATGGAGTGGCTAAAACATTCCAACCAATCAAGTGAGAAATGTGACATTTGTAATACGCCCTACAAGTTCAAAGTGATTTATGACCCAAACATGCCCAAAATTATACCCTTCCCACTAGTTTGGAGCAAATTCGTACAAGTGGCGTCAAACACAGTTGTCAAGAGCATAAGTATATTCTTGTACGTGCTATGCATCATCATACAAGTGCCGATATTCTGGAAGTTTTGTGGGCGTGTGTACACTTGGGCAATGGATGGAAGGTTACCTGTAAATAATCCCACTTTCCTTGACGCATTATATTTTGGCAATTTTGACATACTGGAACTTGCTCAGAACACCACTGCATCGCAGCTCGCATTGCTAAAGTTGCGAAAATTTCTCAGTCATACGTACTTTAGTGGGGTCAGATACATCTTGGTGGGGATTATTATTCACATTGCATTGTTTGTTGAAAGAGAATGGGTTGTTCGGGATGAAGGATACTTGAAACTATTGCATCGTAAAATTGGCAAAGAGCCAAAGACACAGTTGGTTGATGTGTTGCAGAATGCATTGGATGTTTTGAGAAGACAGGAGGATCGTAATGAAAGATTGAATGTTGTACAAGAGGCAAATTTGAATCGTGCCATCGACACTTTACAACATCGTGGAGAACAAATGAATGTTCGATATGAAGAGGAGTTGAGGCGTGCTATCAATAGAGGCGAGATTTTCAATGGAGACGTAAATCAGGATGGAGATGTCCATGGGGGTGACACTCGTGATGATGTCGAAGTCATCCACGAAGACGAGGATATTGTCATCGATGATGCCCTCAACCATGATGAACCACCTGCAGATGCCCATAGAGTGGTCATCAATGACGAACAGGAGTCTGACGAGGAAGAGATGGTACGTCAAGCATTGGATGATGATTTTGAACAAATGGCACAAGAAGAAGGCAACAACAATGGTGGAGCTATTGGTGAAATCATGGAAGTATTTGGTATTATCTTGAATATTAAAACACCCCTTTTCCTTATGGTTGTGTGTGACTCCATCATCACGGCGTATTTGTTCTGCATATATGTGGTACCTTACATCTTGGGGGATTTGCTTGTGTTTGTATTTGGTGTTGCAATCAAGTATGTATTTCAAAATATTCCAGAACCCAAGTGGGACACCACTATCAAAACCGGCTACGAATTTGCTGATTTTTCGATCCTCACCATTCAAGAGTACATCGTGGAGCCTTGTGTAAACACATTCAAGGACTTGGTTTACCCTGATGATGCACAATACACCTTAGCTGATCGGATTTTGGTACTCACACTAGGATATGCAATCATTGGCATCACCATACACAATATCATGAAGAGCTTAACATCGGGGCCTAAACCGATTGTTGGATCATCGAGGCGGGTTTACAAAATTTTGTTTGAATTGAGCTCAACAGCAAAAGTGTTTGTCATCTTTGCTATTGAGATTTTCTTTTTCCCCGTGTACTGTGGTTGGTTATTAGATTTTTGTGCTGCTCCATTGTTTCTCGATAAGTTTACTCAAGTGACAAAAACAGGCACGACGTTTATTCTTTTCCTTACATCAATTGACAGCTGGACTCAAGTGCCATATATCCGTACCCTGCTTTACTGGGCATCAGGTACCTTGTACATGTTATTTTTTGCGTTGTTTGTGGGAATGGTGAGAAATACTATATTACGCCCCGGTGTGTTGTATTTCATTCGCAGTCCTGATGACCCAAATGCTAGATTGATTCATGATGCATTAGTTAAACCATTGGGTCTACAATTGTCGAGGATCTACCTTAGTGCAAAAGTTTATACTGGGTTTATCTTGTTTGGAATTGGTGGTGTCACTTGGGGATTGAGGTACATGGTTGCCCCTAACCATGGAAAGTACAATGTAATGTTGCCCATGGAATTTCTGCTTACACCAAGTGGTTTAATATTTATGGTTCCTTTAGGATTGAGTTCGGCATTTATTAGGCAGATGTTGCCATTGATTACAAAATACGTAAGAATGTATTGGTCAAAAGCATTTGAAATCAGTGTGCATAAATTGCGATTGTCTCATTTCATTTTGGGCAAACCGGTTGCACATGAACGTGGGCATGTTGTTTATCGTGATTTGAAGGAAAGATTATTGGCCACAGCTATACCGGATTACGCACAACCGGTAACTTATAGACAAGCACAAGAGAATTTTGCAACCAATCCTGAATGCAATGCATGTTTTGTTCCTGATGGATATTATGTGCGTGCACCTGATAATGATACTGTTTCTCGGAAATTTCTCAAGAAATTGTTTGTTCCAGTGACAAAGGACGACAAGTTGTTGCGTGACGTTGATGTAAATGATTTAAAACAATCTGGATACGAAACTCCATCTAGTGAAGAAGAGGAAATGAATACAGATGATGCGTACTGTATTGTTTATCGTCCACCTAACTTCAAAATTCGTTGTTTTGCATTGATTTTGATGCTTTGGGTATTTGCAGTGCTCCTCATATTATCTGTTATATTGGTTGCATTAGTGATTGGGCGTCCAGTAGCGGTTGCTCAACTGAGTATATTTGACAATACTTTGCCATTGTTTTCACCAGGCGAGATTAATTGGAAGTTGGCAGATCTGGTTAGTCTTATTTATGGATTATTGATGGAATTCAACATTCTTAAATTCGTGGACAAGTATATTGAACAAAAGCATCAACAAGGTGGTGCGAATGAAGTTGATCCAGAGGATGCTCCAAGAGCAAGGATATTTGACAACTTGTTTGGTATTGCTGGCGCTGGTGGTGCCAATCAACAAAATCGCGTTGCTATAGTTAAAGTTTTCATCTTGTCGTTGATTGTTACACTTTGGTTCTATTGGGTTGCTTCTGTCCACATCTTGTGTATTGATTTCCCATTACAAGTTTGGCTCAAGACCTCAATGGCCAAAATGGAATTCATGCCCACATTTGTTCATTTTGTTGCCCTGTGGTGGACTTTATTACCAGCCATCATGTACTTGGGCAAAATTCAAGCTAGAGATTTAGATCTTCAAGAAAGTATCAAGTCAATGGGATTGGGCTACTTGTTGATGAACTATGCAATGATTTATATTCCCTCGTTGAGTTATACAGCATGGAAGATTGTCACTACCGAAGCTTTGACCTTGCGAGATGTCGATGTTGCTGGACCTGGTTATTTCCCCATTGCGTGGGTATTTTCATTTATTGTGTTTGCCATTTATCGATCCTTGAACAATGTCATCAAATTTTATGATTATATTGGACAACAGATTAAAACGGAAAAGTATGTGAGGGGAAGAGCAATTGTCAATGATGATGAAGATGTTAGCGAAGAAGAGAGATTATAGAGAGGTGTGTATAGGAATAACGTGTATAGGTATAACGTATACAGGTATAATGGTTTTGTTTTTTTGCTTTTAATGGTAATGTGTATTACTATCTAACCTTATCTAGACGGGTTGTTCAGGTTGTTGCTGTCCTTCCGATATAGGTTGCACTGGAGAATCAACTGGTTTTTCTTCAACTATTGGCTGCACTGGAGGATCAATTGACTCTTCCTCAACAATTCTTTGATTGATATCGTCAACTTGATCATATTGTGGGATATCATCAAGCACTGGTTTTTCAATATTTTCCACAACTGGTGCATCAGCAACTTGTTCGAGTTTCTCCTCGATTACCTCCTCATTGGCGGGAGCTTGTTCAACTTTGGAATCATCTTGCGCAGCTGGGTCAGCCTTGGAATCAACTTCAGCAACAGGTGCTGCTGCAACAGGTGCTTCTTCGCCTTGCTTGTTATTCGATTTTGTATCAATGTCAATGCCCGGTGGTGCCAATTGTTCAGGCGCCTTAGCTGGAGCTTCTTGTGCATCAGCTGGTGGTTTCTCAATATGTTTCTCCTCTTTAGCAATATTGGGCACTGCTTTTGGAGTTTGCTTGGCTTCGTCACGTACATGCCAATTGGCCGGTTCAAGTAGATCAGGAGACTCTTGAGCAAAATCGTATTGAGCAATGTTTGTATAGAAATTGTTGCAATCATAGTCCCAAGATTTGAAAGGCTTTGAAACTTCACATGCAGTTTTAGTCCATGGCGTAGCGTAAATTAATGATGAATAATTGAGGTAAAACACGGTACTGAAAACGACAAATAATGCCACCAAAACCATGGCCAATTGACGCAATATCCTTGAAGATGAAGTGAAATAGTTTGTGAAAATTTCCAAGAAATGGCCCAATGATAAAATGGCAAAATACAAAGCTGGCAAGTAATGATGTAAAAACAATTGTCTACCCATGATGAAAAAGGGCAAGTAATGTAATGCCCATCCCAAGACATAACTAAATGTTTGCACATTAAAGTTGAAAACTTCCTTATTTGTCGCCATGGGTTTACCTAAATGGTATTTGAATACAGTGACAACAGCATAAATGAAAAATGTAAAAACGACAGTTGTTGCTGCCCACCAGGTAACGGCATTACCCAAGAGATACACTTGTTTATGTTCTCTTGTCCAATAATTGATACCTCTCAACAAAAATGGCCATTCAGATGGATCACTTTGCCAATGATGATGATCAGTTAAACCAGAATTGATTTTCCACATTCTCTTGTGCAGTTCAACAAATTTCTCCCAAAGGGATAACTTAGGGTAATTAATAATTGTTTGACGCTCTTTAGGTAAATACTTGTTGTCGTTTTGTTCGATATACCAATGTGTCAATGCACGTTTACCTTGAGATGCAGAGGTAACTTCTTGTTGACCAAATCCCCATTCAGGTAACTTGACTTCACTGGAGAATAAGTAGTTTCCAGTCATGGCATGACGTAAACGGAAAACAGTTTTTAACGCCTTGACAAATGCTTTAGCATCATCGTCTTTAGTTTTGTGTTGAACAATTTCAACTACCCAATCATCATTGGCATCTCCATTGAAACCATCATAACCATAAGCTGAACATTCTTTTTGCCAATCACGTTCACTAGCTGGTGGTTTTTCATCGTGCGAATGTAATCTTCTTCCAGTATTGACATGTTTCAATCTAATCTTCATACCATTGATCAAAGGGATAAATGTATCATTGTAAATTGTTCCGTTGTATGGTTCAATTAACCACTTGTTATTTGAGTCCAAGTGTGGGTACAAGGTAATTTGTTGTTGCTTGGAACCAGTAGGGTAAAAATGTTGATGTGAATGTAAGTATCCACCTTGAGTTTCGAGATGACGTATGGTGACAATTGAACCCAAGCCAACTTCAGCAGTGATGTTGGTGGGGATTTTGTTTCCATTTAAGCCAGCTCTGAATGCACTACTCATAAAGGCACCACCATCACCTTCATTGGGTAACATTTGGAAATGAACTGCGAAAAATGCAAGATACAACACCAAGGGTACTCCCAACAACGTGAATCCTCTAATGAAAAAATGAGCCAAAATTTTTCTTGTGGAAACATTTAAATCACCAATAAGAAACCACAATTGGTAAATGCAAAGTAAACCAACCCAAGCCACAGTAAATAAACCAACCCATTTTGAACTTAAAGCTAATCCCAAGGCAACACTAGTGGCAAACAAACTTCTATACCAACCAAATGTAAATGGAATTTGAATTTCAAATTTCTTCCACGAATAAATGGCTGCGGCAATGAAAAACACCAATGGTGAATCCAACAAGATATATCTAGATATAGTGACATTAGAATTTTCAATCAACAAGAGCAAAGCGGTAACAAATGAAATAATTGGACGGACACCTGATTGTCTCAATGTCAAGTAGCACAATACAATTGTAGCAACACCCAACAATGCTGGAAATTGTCTCATAAACACATATGGAACAGTTTCAGGAAACTTGTCACCAATTTTCTTGAATTCGAAGTCTCCATTAAACCCACCAATGGATCCAACAGCAGCGAATAGCATTTTGGCTAATGGTGGATGAACATCCATAAAAAATTTACCCAAAATGTATTTTCTAGCAAATCCACCAAAATGAACCTCATCAAATACAACAGAGTCAGGGTAAGATAGGCCCCGTAATCTGACAACTAATCCAATAACAACCAAGGCAATCAAAAACCAATATTCCTGTTTGACAAATTGACGTTTTTGTAAAATAATTGGTGAAGGATTGGTGATTAGATATTCACGAATTTGACCTTTACCAAATACAGGATCAACTAATGGATCAACATTCCATATATTGTCACCGTCTTGTTTGTGTTTGGAAGCAGCCGCTGCTGCAGCAGCAGCTTTCAACTTGGCTGGGGGTATGTTGTTGTTTGGTTTAGCCATAGGGAGAGAGGAGGAAATATGGTTCTCTTTAGCTCAGTAATGATGCAATGGGTAAACCTAAACTTTCAGTAGTTGATTGAATGAGTATAGCAACGATAAGTAAACTCTGTTGTATCTTCTTGATTTGTTGTTCTTCAGTCTTTTCTCCTTGTGATGAAAAATTTCGAAATACAAAATTCAATTTGAACAACACATCAACAAATACAATACACACACTACTTTTAGAAAAGTAAGAACAGAGATGTTTAGAGTGACATATTATAATTAGCTGACCCTCGAGGAGTATCAATACAATTGCGCCCCCCCTTGTATTTACTGAACTACACGGATCTTTACCAACTATACAACTAAAGTATACTGTTGTGCATTTCTCTCTCTCTCTCCCTTTAGATGTTTCCAACTCACTCTCATCTGGGACGCGACTGAACAACAACACCACGCGCACTTAACGGGAAAATCGGATTATGTCGTGATAAAATATTTCGCGACACAGAACTCGAACTAACCAATTACATTCAATTAATGTCTTCTACATCTTGAGATTGTTTAACGAAAGACCCGTCAGAAGAATAGAATCAAAATTAATTTGTGAGAGTCAGCTGAGGTATTCAGCACTTCTTCTTTGATATCACAGTAGCGATTGCGTGTAAAATTGCAATTCAACTTCTAGTCACTCTGTTTAGCCATGCAATGAAGAGAGTAGGGTCTAAGGCTACTATTCCCTATTCGCAGTAACCCCACTATATCTCAGAGCTTCAACTCTGGTTGCAAAAGAAGGAAGAAAAAGGATTGTAATATCAACCCTTAAATCTAAGCACTTCTGTCGTTTGCTCCAGCTTGCGGCTCCACCCGAGCGGAGATCTTAGAGGTAACTACTTGCCAAGAGCATGCAAATGGCACTTGAAAAGGTAAGTGCCACTGGTTTAGAGTTGTTCTATTACTTCCTTTGGGAAGTCAGCGTAAATTCAAACTCATCCGAATTACTCTATACAGACATCACGAAGACATCAAACCTTGTCTTTGTAACCATGTAATTGCTGGTTCATAAACTTAATACGTATATTTTTTCCAAAAGTAGGGTGATGGATATGGAGACCCTTTTTTCAGACTTCAACTAACTAAACTTTAAAGTGGAAAAAAAGTGTAAGTAACGATAAATGGCACCACTTTCCAACTTAGATGCAAAACCATTTAGTTCATGCATAACACTCATACTGCAAGATTAATTGCTTATATTACGTTGCAATATCACCCAATTCTAAGTTTGGCAAAGCTGGCATAGCCATTACGAGAATTTTATGCCGCCGGTGTATGGAGCGGTATCTGAGCTTAAGATGACTGATTGACACAAGTTGCCAAAACCTTATCGAAATAAGGTTTTTCATATTCAAAAACCACCCCATGCTGTTCGCGGAATCTTCTAATAATTGAAGACAGAAAGAGGGGACGTGGTGAGATTTACAGATTGACGGTGGCTCCGATGGCCGCATTTAGTGTTTTGGTTTGGATCTCTGTACAAGTATCGCCGAATTTCTTCACAGCTGCCTTCAACTTTCCAATTTCATGTGGGTTCTTGATTGTTTGCTTTCATTAATCCTCTACCTCTACGAGTGTAGCTTCATGAAGTTGTGTGCGAGTTAAAATTAACATTGTGCATCAACAGTAATGTTTAATATCCCTTCAATTACATGCATTTCATATGTCTTCCCATGTTGCAAGAATGTAAGCGCTAAAGGTGAAATAAACTTGTACGATAATTTGAAAAATTAAGACCGCCTCAAATCAATTGCACCTGCAATGGAGATGTGATGAACAATTTAGCTTCGAAGTGGGCTATTCGCTTTAGAAAACACAATTACTCATTGAGATCTGGTAACGTATAAAGGTTTGCGCTACTTTGTGCACCTCACCAATATCAATTCGTTTCGCTTCCCTGTTGGCAAGTAGTGTTTCCGCAATTGTTTGTGTCACAAAAACTTTAGAAAGCGAGACCCTTTTTCTTTACACATACCAGAACACAGAATGTAAATTTTTTTCTTTTTTCCACTATATATACACGCCTTGACTCTGTGATACAATTTTGTTCCTCAAATGATCTACGGCTCTTACAATTGAGCCAACAGTTGAAAAAGATTCAGATATTTACAAGGGTTACAATAGGGGAGAGTAACCTCTCATTATCGGCTGCGCTTAGGTCAACCTACTTGATTGTCTTCCTTCTCATATTCTCTCTGTTTCTGGTACTTAATTCTTCACTGCAAAGTCTAGTTGACTCCAATTCAGTGTGTTTCTATGGTGTTTTTTTTCTGTCTTTTTTTTATGCTTTTCGTTTTTTTGGCGTTTAAATACATTTTTAGAATTCCTTATTGCAATTTTAGACGAACAGGGAAAAAAATAAAAAAATTAAATCCTCTTTTTACATTCTCACAAGATATATAAACTCAAAACAAATTTCCCGAAATTCTTTTATCACGCCTTGTTTACATCCACAACCTACTGCTACTTCAAAGAAAACCATGGATACTGGTGACACTGTTGATGCTTCCAAGATTGCTAATAAACTATTTGCAGAGGAGATATCCACTGCCAAACCATCAGAGATTACTCAATTTTTAGCTGGTGATGATCCTGAATCAACTGAAATTAGAACCATTTATTTTAATAATTTTCAATGGCCAGCTAATTTACTTAGCTCTATGCGCTTACTATGCTCCAAATTATACCTTAAAGCTGAATCACAAGAGTTGGATCGTATTTTATCATCTTTTGCTCAATCATATTTACAACAACATCCGCAAAATGTCTTTTGTACGCAAAATTTTGAACAAATTTATGTTATTGTTTACTCGTTAATTTTGTTGAATACTGCTTTACACAATCTGGAATTGAATAAAAAGTCACGTATTCGTCAATCTGATTTTATTAGAAATACATTGTCGACTTTTTTACTGCAAGATGCAAAATTGATGAAGAGTTTGTCAACAAAGCAGAAGTTATCTATCGAAGTAACATTATCGGATTATTATGACGATTTGGTAAAGAATGAATTGATTTTGAAAACCGAGACTTCAACACCTTTGAATCGTCTTTCTCGGGCTAGTAAGGACGAGGATAATTCGACAAATATCACGACAACCACATTGACGACAAGTACTGATGGTAATGCCGATTTGGACCATAACTTAACCAGAAAAAGTTCAAATTCATCCATTTGGTCTACTGATACCAGCCAACAGCATAACCAGCATCATAGCCAACACCAGCATCAACGATTTACCAATGGATTGAAAAGGATTACAACTGCGACGTCAACAGTAACTGCACAGACAACACAAACGACATCTACAGCGGCACCTGCAAGGGTTGGACTTGCAAGAGCATTGGCAGGACTGGTGGTACTTCATGAACAGTCCATGTATAAACACTCTAATCACTCCTTAATGTCACAAAGGTCTTCACCAGCTTTACGTCATAGGACTTCTTTTGATCAAACTAACAAGAGAACTTCCGTCATTTCAAGAAAAGTTGACGATACAATGTCGGTATTGTCTTTGGACATTGCTGGACCAAATTGGGAAGAAGATCAAAAAGACATGGAACAATTTGATGTTGACGATTATCAAGATGAATATGATTTGGAATTGGAATTGAACGGAAGTCCCTATCTTAAAGAAGGTTTATTAAAGTTGAAGATTTTAAACAATGATTCTGTTGATGATGGCTCCATCACTCAACAACCCCAGGGAAATCGGTTCTTTTCATTTTTCCATCACTCAAAAAATATCAATGCATTGAGTAAATTTGTTGATCATTTTGTTGTTGTATCTAAAGGCGAATTGTCGCTTTATTCATTTGACCCCAAAGTTATCAAGAAGCACAAACGTGAAACTGAAGTGGAAGACGATATTGGGGATGGTAACTGGCTACGCAATGCAGTGAAGCTAGGCACGTACAATCTTTGCTCCACTTTTGCCTGTTTAGACAAACTGCAAGCAGGTAAAGTGTACTGGACATTAACATTCCCGCAAGTCACCAAGAAACCTGCCAAGAAATTCATCTTTGAGGCTGGAACCAAAGAAATTGCCTTGGAATTTGTCAATACTTGTAACTTTTGGGCGGCCAAAATATCAGCCATTCCGACGTTGGAAGAAAGTGTATCTTCCGAAGAATATGGATGGGTCAATTTAAACCATTTGATAAAGACTAAGAAGTCATTTAAAAAGTTGAAAAATATTCAAAAATGGGAGCCTGTATTGCAAGGAGTGTATATATCGAACTTGTCCGTCAACGAAGAAGCAAACCATTGGGGTATGATGAATCAATTTGTTAAAACGTCAAGCTACTACAACCATTTGAAAAAACTGTATCGTGACTTTACTCATTTGAAACAGAAATTTATTGAAAATTTCCCCAAAGCACAATATAATGGATCCAATTACACTCGAGTCATAAACAATTTTGATGCCAAGATTGAACATTACAAGCATCAATTGATGGTGTATCGAAGCTATATAATCATCTTGGGGTTTGCATTACAATTGCGATTTGATTTACACGAAGAAAAGAAACTACAAGCTAGAGATAAACTAGATGCGAGCTTAGAAGATGATTCATCTCATCATAGTTTAATCGACAAGGTTGAACAAGAAGATGATGAATTGACAAAATTGGTCAAGAGTGAGATAAAGAAATTATTTTTCAACATGAAGGATATTGGAAATATCATCCCCACTTTTAAATCATCAAAATCGATAAAAAACATTGCCAAGCTACAAGAACAACATCAATTGGAACAGAATAAATTAGTGAAATCACCAAAAACTTTTACATTGTCTAATTTGAAGGATAATGAGTCGCCTATTGCTCAATTGATTGCTACTTCGAATCAAAGCTCGAGTCCACCAAGAAAGGAGTCGGTGATGGAGACCACAATCACCGAGGAGGATGAAGAGGAAGATGAAGAGGAGGGGAAGAAGACGGGAGTGGAGCAAATGCAAGAACAGCAAGTGGGTGGAAAGGAAGCTGCAATTGCGAGTAATGATGTAGCAGTAACAGAAATTGCCAGCAATGGAAAAGTACCAAGTGACGTTATCGATGATGAAGAAGAGGACACGGCCAATGAAATCAAAGCTCAATTGAGTAGAAGAGACTCCGAAAACACTAAAGTCGAACAACAAAGTAATGTGTCAGGTGAGGAACAACAACAACAACAACAACAACAACAACATGATGGCGATTACAATGGCGATGCTACTGGTGGCTCGCCCGTTTCAAGTATAAAGAAGCCAAATTTGGAGATTGCCACTAATGAAGTTTCTGCATTGGTTATTTAGGTTATAATAGATTGTCTTTGTTAATGTATTTTGAGGTTAGTATAAAGTTTGTAAGGGTATAGCGATATGACAGTGTAGTTGGTAGCGATCCTTTATTTTTAATTTTTTTTGTCGCCTATTTTCATATTGCCACCAAGCTAGGCACCAACTACTGTACTTTTTTACAACTACTACTACAACAACAACTACTCTTCCCCCATGTCTGATCCATTTTCAATAAACGGTGGTGCTGCCGTTGCAATGATAGGCAAAGATTGTGTTGCTATAGCCAGTGACTTACGATTAGGCTCGCAATCGCTTGGAGTATCAAACAATTTTGAAAAGATTTTTGAATTTGGCGATAAAACCTACATGGCATTGACAGGTCTTGCCACTGATGTGATAACATTACATGAATTGTTCAAATTTAAAACCAATTTGTACAAGTTACGTGAAGAACGATCAATTGAACCATCCACATTGGCCAACCTCGTGTCATCATCATTATACGAACGAAGATTTGGTCCATGGTTTGTTGGTCCGATTGTTGCTGGGTTAAGTTCAAAAGATAATAAGCCATTTATATGTGGATTTGATTCTATTGGATGTATTGATTTTAGTCATGATTTTATTGTGAGTGGGACGGCAACTGATCAATTGTATGGAATGTGTGAAGGGTTATATGAACCTAATTTGGAGCCCGAGGATTTGTTTGAGACTATTAGTCAAGCTTTGTTGAATGCTGTCGATAGAGATGCGTTGAGTGGTTGGGGTGCTGTGGTGTATATTATTACCAAGGATAAAGTTGTCAAACGAGTTTTGAAAACTCGTCAAGATTAGGCGAGGGGAATAAGAGTATTAGTATTATTATTGGTGCAGAGAGGGATATGAAATGTTTGGTAAGCGAGATGAAAGAATGTACTTGATGGTTTACGACGATGCTTAGTTCTGCCAATTCAAAATAGTATCCTTTAACCCAACGATAAATATATACAAGAAACTATAAACACATTTCTCTTGATTTTGAGACCAACCTCGCGGGAGAGACCTGTCTCTCTGTCTCTCTCTGTTTCTCTCTCTCTCTCTCTTTCTCTTTTTTTACTTCTTTTGCATCTCCAACTCGATAACTTTCTTTAAATATCCATTTTTACCATACTCCTCCTCCTCTCTCTGCTTCTGCTTCAACTTCATCTGGGCTTGTTTTTCTCTGCTTTTTCTAATACGATCCTTCGCATCATTGACTCTAGTGTAATGTAAACATTGACTCAACTGTTCCTTTTCAAAATTGCATAAACCAAGACATTGTTTAAGAAATTCTTGTCGGTGGCATTCTTCTAATGCATCCATTAGTTTTTCACATGTGTCGAATCTGTTCTTATCTAGTTGTGGGTGCATCGTGGAAAGAAGAAGCTTGATGGCGGGAGGCAGGGAAGGAAAGTGATTTTGTAAATCTGATGATGATTAATGATGTGTTTTTTTTTTCTTTTGCTCCAATCAATTTGGTGGTGATTACTGCGAAAATCAACATGTGTGATTGAATAAGCGTTTAAAATACCCTCAAATTTCGACACTGTATGGTAAGAGAATACGACTACTTCAATGACGATACTTTAACGTATTTACGAAGAAGTAGAACTCGGGTTATCTCTTTCATAGATGGTCGTGGAGTGGGCTGATTGCGTGTAAACAATTCGTGCATGCATTTCCTACACGTTGAAGAAAGATACCAGTATGACTATGGTAAATCTCTTCATTTGGCTTCTTTATGATGTTCGCTACATAGTGTTAGACTCAGCGAGTTGTTTGCGCTCAAGGGCTAATCATGAATTCTAGATTTACTGTCGTGTCACGAACTTTTTGGTACCCTAATTCTGACACAGGGATGGGCAAGCATTCAACCACCGCCAACTACACCTCCGCTTCTCCTCTTCTCTCGACAGTAATAACCATATTTAATTCGCACCTATGCCTATATACCCATTCTCTTTATCACATACTCTTGTGCCAATACACCAACGCCCAAATTCAACCCTTGTCGAATCCAATCTTTAACCCATTCTTTAGGATCAACATTATCCAATCCCAATTCCACATCACCCGCATCATTCAACTTCAACTGTTCACCATCAAGCCATTGTGCCCAGCGTAATGGGAATGGTTGTGTACGTGTAGTTATGGTGATGTTGTTTGTAATGTCATTGAGGATCAATGTAAATGAAAACGATGTGGCATTGTGGGAGTCGATTATGGATGTTGTTGATGGTGAGTCATTTTCAGCTGCATCTTGTGGTTTGGAGTCGATTTTAGTGGTAATTGGTTGTATTGTGATAAAGATGTTGGATTTGATAATCTCGCGAGTATCGGCATAGTCATTGTCTTCTTCTATCTTTTGTTCCTTATCGATATTTTCCTTCTGCTCTGCCTTCTCCTGATCATTCTTTTCCTTTGCAATTTCAGCCTTTTTATACTCCTTAATGGCATTTTCCAAATTTGCATTGGCCAATTTTTCACCATCAATCAATTTACCATAAAATAAATTCAACTTGACATGATCACCATTGTTACCATTACCGCCACTTTTCTCCTCATGATGATTAAACTCGTGCACAGTGACATTGATATCACCTTCAACTTGATTCATGGCCAAGTTAAAATTATTGGATACTAATTTACGCAAATATGTGAAGTTATACAAATCGGAAACCAACAAGATATTAAGCACTTCATCAGCGTCTTCAATTAACCCTTGTTTGATTTGTTGTGAAATGTTTATGAATAAATTGTTTAATCGAGATCCAATTTGTTCGGTATCCAAGTGTTTTCTTGATTGTTCATTCAATTGATTAGTTGTTGATGATGCCAATTGATAAGTTTGTTCACTCAATTTTTCGGCATTGGAAGTGATGGTGCCCCACAAATTTGAAACTTTTTGGTTTCCTTCCAGATTCCACCACGATGATAATGATGCAATTGGGTTTACTTCGAGGTGATCTGGTGGTGACTCCTTTGGCTCCTTTTGTTGAGCATGATGGTCATCAGTGGTATCTGATGAGGAAGTCCCCGTAGTTGGATCATTTGTCTCTTCTCCTTCTTCGTCATTAGAGCTAACTATATTCTCCACCTTCTTCTTTGGTTCCATTTTCTTTTTGGGCTTTTTTTGTTCATGCTGAGCTATTTCGTCAAGAAAATCAAACACTTCTTTATCATCAGTTGGTTTAACATTGGTTTTGGAGTCCTGTTGTGGTGTTGTTTCAGGTAATGAATTTATCAAATCGAATACATCGTCTGTTTCTGACATTGTGAGGTGTTGCAATGAGGAGGTGCTCTTTGCTAGTTGTACAATTGCCTTTTGTTACGTTGTGTTATTTATTTTTATTTTTTTTTGGAAGGAAAGAGAGAGAGAGAAAGGGTGGGTGTCGCGGAAAACACAGTGTCGCACAATGGAGAACATTGTCACTAAGTTGCAACTTAGGAGCTGGAACGAATGAGCTAGAATGTATTGCACTGTAAGCTATACGAGTAAAGGTAATGAAAATCCTAGCTATGCCTTAGTTGACGAATGGTTCAACTTAATATTCACCAAATTTTCATCATCTTTTTCCAACTTGGGAACAGTAATAATCACTTCTCCAGTCTTGGCATCGTGATCAGCTTTAATATCGTTATAATCAACTGGTTTATCAAACACATACTTGTTGGTGAAAACACTAGCAAACTTAGATTGACTATGTTTACCTTGTTCATTCAAATTTTGATTAACTGACACCAACAATGCATTATCAGGTTTACAAAAATCAATCTTGACATCTTTATTCTTAATATTTGGATCGGTGATTGTGAATTGATACAGTTCTGGTGTTTGCTTGGTCTTGAAGTAATTGGTGATTGATGAATCATTAAACCAATCGTGATCAAAGAAATCCTGGGGGAAAGTGGGGAGTGATTTGGGGAATGTCAAGTATGCTCTAGTTGGGGTGACTAAAGCTGTTGACTGTGTTGGGATGGCTTTGGCGATTTTAGATCTGAGGATTTGTCTAAACATTGCGGTTGTTGAGCAAGAGAGTGCGGAAAAGAGAGTCGATTGGCTAGAGATGATGGAGGTATTGGAGCTTCCTTCATATATATAAAGTGTTTGTTTCGGTACGGGGTGGAAAACGAAATACTGTGCGATGGAAAGTTGTAGAAGAATGGGTGCGAAAATACAGAAAGAAACAAAATTGTATCGAACGTGGAATGAATTGGAACAAAAAATACATCCAGTTGGTTGGTTATGAATCTTTTCTACAGTTTTCTACTCAACATAGTCCTCTTTGCAATGGCAGCTCTAGAAAGTTCTTCTATGAAAGCTGCATCTAGTAGATAGATTCAATTGCGATTGCTACCCTCCCCTCCCCCTTCGGAGTTGACCGCAGTTGTAGACGGTACGCGGAGAAATTAGTTGACGAGAGTCAACCAAGATTGCGGTGTACCCCCATTTGACTCTTGCTGTGCTAAAAAGTAGTACCAAGCTGATTCATTTGCATGACCAAGAGGAACTGACTCCGTCAAAAATTAATGTACAAGGTTCGGCTAATCAAACTAAAACGCAAGGGATTCTGCAAAGTGGCTAGCAATTACACTCTATCATTAACTCACGAGCACTTCGAAATGAGTACTTTTTTTTGTGCTGTAGATTCGTTATTGAAAGTTATCATTATCTTTTTGTTAGTACTGATGGATAAATGCAACACAAAGTTGGAAACAAAATAGTTTTTCCGAAAAGAAAAACTCAACAAAAAAAAAAAAGAGAAAGAAAAGCACAGATTAGGAGAAACCAACAAACACAATAAAAGGAAGAAAATAGGAGATGAATGGCATCGGAGTAGGAATAGCCATAAAGTTCCACAACATACAAGGAGTCGAAGTTGGAAATCTCAATACACATGATGTCTTCAAATGCTTTTAAAATTTTCGGAAATCAACGTCTCTCCACCTTCCTTCGGCAATGTCCGAATGAAATTTACATCTTTAGACTAAAGAGAGACAGAGGGGGCAACATTACAGTTTACACGGGCTGAGTCAAAAAAAACAAAATAGAAAAGTTTCAAAACGATCCTTTTCCATGTCAACATCTGCAACGTAAAAAGTCTGTGACTGTTATTTTGTGTCAAATTGCAATAATACTTTTGATTTCCCCTCCCACTTATCTTATCGTTTTCCTTACTCTCTTGCTTTGAATTTGGGTCCCACGTTGGGCTAAAAAACCAAAAAAGGGGGAGTTTTTTTTTTTTTGGG
>OGTJ01000083.1_pt1 | contig 65247 bp, 29 predicted proteins | sample 1574611 | NCBI WGS metagenome assembly OGTJ01 (sample SAMN03295858, study PRJEB24534) | human gut metagenome | isolation source: fecal sample 1 from infant 9 | host: Homo sapiens | place: USA: Pittsburgh, PA | collected 2014-07
CATCGATACTCTTCTTTGTCTCTTCTGGATTCTTGTAGTAGTGACTAAACATTTGAGATCCGCGCAACTGCAACTCTCCCCTGGGTCCACCTTTATCACTCAAATGGTAGCCCATTTCAGGCAATTCTCTTAACCTGGCTTCAATCATTGGAGTGACTGAGCCACATGTTCCCATGCTAGGAGTGTGGAATGGTAATGACATAAAGATACCAGCAAATGATTCACTCAGACCATATCCTTGACTGATACCAATACCTAAACTTGCCTTCAAAAAACCGATACTTTCAGCAGCACTAGGAGCACCACCAATATAGCATGTCTCCATATTATCAAATCCAAACTTAGAGCGCAAGTTCCTGATCAATGTTTGATCATAAATGAAATGCTCCCCTTTACCTCCAGTCTCTTGCTTGGAGCGTTTTGTTTCGATAGCTTGTGTATACAAGGCTCTATTAATCTTTGATGATGAATCAATTGTCGATGCTTTGATGATTGTTTCAATCTTGGAAAAGATACGAGGAACACAGGCAAAAAATGTGGGTTTGTATAGCTTCAAATCTTCAAACAATGTCTGCGGGGTACCCCCTAACCTGGGGAATCCTAAACAACCTCCGCAAAGAAACATTGATGATGACATATGTCTTTCAAATATATGAGCCAACGGTAAAAACGCAAAATCTTTGGTATCTTTATGATGAGGCAATAATATCGAATAGCCCAGAATTGCTCCAGCAGCTGCCTTCTGCAGCAATACAACACCCTTTGGGTTGGCTCCGGTAGTACCAGAGGTAAAAGTAAGGGTGAATGTCGTTTCCGGAGTGGGGATGGTTTCAGCTCGAGGGAAAATTTCACCAATCTTGACCACCTGATTGAAATCATACAATTTGATGTTGTTTTTATCAGCTAATTTAACTAATGCTGCATCTAATTTCTTGTCCCTGGGTTTCAAAGGATCCATTGACACAAGAGTGATCAAAGATTCGAGGTCTTTTGGGTTTGAAGCTTTCATTTTGATCAAACTCTCAATTTTGTTTTTGGAACAAATGACTACCGGGGATTCAGTAGTGTGTAATATGTATTTGGACGATGCTGGACCCAAAGTGTCATACAATGCTGTTGATGCTAAGGAATTGGAAGAACATGCCAAATCTGAGATTATCCACTCCGGTCTGTTCCCAGAATAAAATGTCACAATAAAAGAAAGGTTATCTTTATCATACAGCTTGTAGTCTTTCGCGTGGTTGATAATTTTTTGATGAGATTCTAAATCGAGGTTCTTGTATGGGTTGTTCTCAAGCAAAAATAATAATCCACTGGCAAAGTTTTGTTTACGTTCACTGACCTTTTGGTATGTCAGATAAACATATCTCTCTTTATGCTCCTCATTTTCATAATCGTATTCATGGTGAGCCAAGCAAGGTCTGTTTGGATGTCCTTTGACAGTTGCCTCGAAAATAGCATGGTAAGTGTTCAACTCTGGTAACAAATACAGCTTCACTCCATTTGGGAAAGCGCCATTTCTATAAAACTCTGAGTATCCTGGTTTTGCAGTGCCGGGAACCTTGACAGCTCTTCCACCAATATCCTCTGGCACAGGTAAAATATGATTCACCAAAGTATCAAGTGGCAACTCATCAGCATTTTGAAATACAACAGGACTTTCATCTGGTGCGTAGAGTGAGTTCAAGTCTGTATCGACTATGGAAGGTAATCTGAGCGCCATAATATCTAGTGTCGAATGAAGATGGGAAAGTGGCAGTAGTATCAAAAGTGTTCACACAATGGACTGTTTTTGATCAAGGGCGTTTGTAATATCACACGGATGTTGATCCTCACCTTAGTGAGGGAAACACATATATATATGTAGATACATTTACCATGTCAAACACCGTTTAGCCATTGAATCAATTATTATTTTTAAAAGTGGAGTTTTGTTTTGTTCTTCCAAAAAAGTATAAACTAATCCGCTAAGAGCGGATATCAAGCAACAAAAAAAAAAAAAAAGAAGTCCTACTTAGTATCAAGGAGCTGTGACTTCTTCTATTGTAATAATAACCGGTTTAAAGATATCTCATAGACCGGTTATAGTACGTTCTAACAAAAGTGAAGTAAGCCCGGAGAATGGAGTTATGTTGTGTGTATTGACGGTCAACTTTTCCACGGTTTTTCATTTTGAATGGAGGGGGTTCTGAGGGGTAAAAAAGCAAATGAGTAAGCTAACATTTGTCTAATTTGATCTATGTACAGGTTTACATAGAGAACTATCCATTTCAGTTAAAATCATTGAGAGATACCATCAAATCTCAACTCGAGAAAGTCTTTTTGTTGGTAATATAGTGAGGTCCGTGTAAAATGATCATAAATAGCGCCGTCCCACTCTCTTAATTATTATCATTTGTCATTCAATCTCGAGGTTTATCGTATCTTCACGAACTCTATGTAATATTTTTTTTAGTGTGTGTGTGTGTGTGTGGGTATACATTTGTACAGCTTTGTAGATGTCTTTTTTCCGCGGGGTAATTCCTGAACAGGAAACAATCTCGGAGATTTTTTTACTCCATTAACAATAAACTTTCTCGTTAGGTGATGGGTTAGTTTAACTCAGATATTTGAAACTATCATGGGATGACTATAACAGGAAGCACCCCGGCTCTCGATGTAAGGAATGATTTTGACATTACCTTTTTCCGGATCAATCATAATCATTTCAACTTTTGTAAAGAACTCTGCAAGTTGTATCGGTTTTGTTGCAAAAAAAAAAAGAAATAGACGAGCTCCAAAAGAACCAAAGTCTACAGGAACCCGGGATGACAAAGCATGAGAGCTAAAACCATCATCCCGAATTCAAGACACAATTGTTGAGTATTCAGTTGTATACCTCACAAACGGATTTCTTGAGGGCAACGTTGCCTCACAATAAGTATAATTGAGGCAAATAAGCACGGTATGTTAGAGACTGGTCAAAGTTGAGGTTATACTTCCCCAGTACAACTTGTATTCGGAAGTTTTACGATTTCGGTCTCGGAGAATGGAATTTCCAGCCCATAAAATGCAGATCCTTTAAGGATTTGCAAGTCAAATGGGTTTAGATTTTTTTTGCTGAGAAAGGGGGACAAACCAAAGGAACAAAAAGAGAAAAAGAAGTCACTCGCACGTGTAAGTCGCACTGAATCACTCCACTGATCCCACATTTCTATAATGCTATCCATAGGGATTACAAGTGAAGATTCACAACAGCCAGTTGAACAAGCCAATGACTACGTACTGAGTTCTGCTTCATTCATTGAGTCGCATTACATTGCTATTGTGCTGTGTATTGTGATATTTGGTGTAGGATTTCATCTTCGCCACAAAATAGGAGAGTTGCTCGATAGGTATAGAACTAGACGAAGAATCCTGCAAGGATATTACCAAAACTTGGGCACATTTGAAGGGGATATCAATGATGGTTTGAGCAGCCTGAATTTTGATTTGGAAGCAAACAATTCCAATGATTCAAGAAAGGGGTTGAGTGAAGCAGCAAAGGAAGAGGTCAAGAAAATCATGAATACCAAAGGCATTAGCTTTGATGAAGCCCGATTGGAGTATACGAGGAGCGAGTTGAACAAAAATAATATTGATGAGAATGGGTTACCGAAAGATCCTAAATTAGTAGTGTTTTGATTGAAACGTTGGAGAAGGGTGTTTTGCTAGCTTCTTTGAGATGAACAAAAAAGGGATAGAAGCCACAATGACAACTTGAAAAATAAGCCGCCACTAGTATTGGAATATTCAAGGAAATGTGAACAACTTTGCGTGGAAGAGTCATAAATTGAGAATCAATATCTGATTGTATTTTACCATGAGTGCTACTGAATTTGTTTCAGTTGCAGTATTTTTAATTGAGGGTCCGAATTGCTATATCTGCATGTATTTGCCACTAGACATGCTGTAATTACTTGATCATCGAAAATCTGAGCATATTCAAACGACTGAAAAACGCCATGGAAAACGAAAACCGTAATTTCGAGACTCATGATTTCAGAAAACGAAAACGAAAGAAGGTGGGCAATTTTTCCTGATAAGTTATCTTTGTTCCTTGTTCAACCATTTTCTTTTATGTACTGGCTGAATGCAAGTAATTGTAAATTAAAGAATGAATATTTCACCAATTGTTTTTAGTGCTTGAGAGGGTCTTTACTACTTTCTCTAATCTATTTATTTACAAATCTAAACTCTTTGTTTGATGTTAAAATCTGTAGAAAGGGTTAAACCGTTTGTATTGCGGTTAGAATTTGTTTTGGCAAATATTGTGAACATGATTTCAGTTCAATCTGCAATGAATACTGAAGGTACCATTAAAAAAAAGGGACCAAGTTAACCACCGGTAAACAAAGAGCCAAATAAACCAAGTTTCTGGTTATGACGAACCTCTTTCTTAACATCTTATTGATAACTATTGCATCAGGATCCATTGTTCTATTCTTGTTATTGCTGTCGTTCTGAGTATGTATACCGAATATCTACAATGCTTGGTTGGTCATCGAATAGCGTTTTTGATATCAATCATTAACGGAAAATATATCCTGGTAGCTTAATTTATGAACCCAATTGACAAAACCAATCCATTCTTTTCAATAAAAAAATAATAGAACATAAATTAAGTACAATTATTGCTGTTGTGAAATAAATCAAACTCTGCATCGACGTATATATAGCTTTAGCCTCTTTTTACTTTTCTGGGCCATGTACCTCCTCATTTGACGACTTTGGCATGGGGCAATGAAAACTGAAGAATGCAGATAATTTCGGCATAAACTTGAGATATCTGTCAACCTCGTTTTGTGTGTGTAAGCTTGTGCAAATCAATCAAAAGAAAAAGTTTATTTTTTTTTTTTTTTTTTCGTCCAAACGGTGTTTGAACCAACAACAGCAAGAAGATTTCATACAAAGTGGCACTTTGCAATTATATTGTACAGGAACATCGACTAAGGTAATTGATATGAGGTACGTTACTCAAACAGCTATATGACTCACCCGTCAATTGACTAACATTGTATTTGTAGTGGAAAGTTTGTCAGGGCATCCAAGTATCGCCATGTTTTTGGACAAGGTTCCAAACGGGAATTGTGCTATGAAAATCTCAAAATAACAAAAAACGCATGGGACTCCAATATCATTCAAACTAATGGAAAATACATATCAGCAAATTGGGATGCTTCTGGAGGTGGTGCATTTGCAATTATCCCGGTTGAGGAAGTAGGTAAAGCTCCCGATAAAGTTTCGTTGTTTAGAGGACACAAGGGTCCTGTTTTGGATACTGCATTCAACCCATTTGATGTACAAGAGGTTGCAAGTTGTTCGGATGACGGGAAGATTTTGATTTGGAAAATTCCCAAAGATTACTCATTCCACCATTATCTTGATGAAGATGAGGAAATTAAGGATATCACCGAACCCGAAAAGGTGTTGCTGGGGCATACAAGAAAAGTCGGATTGATTGAGTACCATCCTTGTGCTGCGAATGTTTTAGCATCAAGCTCTTTGGACTATAGTGTCAAAATATGGAATACTGAAACTGGAAAAGATGAAATTACCTTGCAACACAAGGACTTGGTGACATCTTTTGCTTTCAACTATAATGGATCTTTATTGGCTACCACATCCAGAGACAAGAAACTTAGAATTTGGGATATAAGGTCAGGAAAAGTGTTATCTGAAGGTCCCGGACATACGGGAGCCAAGCCTTCTAGAGTAAGATGGTTAGGAAACACAGACAGGGTAGTAACAACTGGGTTTTCCAAGTTGTCAGATCGTCAAGTTGGGGTTTGGGACATCCAACATATTGATGAAGGACCAATTGGTGGATTCATGGTGATTGATGCATCATCAGGTGTTTTAATCCCTTACTTTGATCCTGAGAACTCAATATTGTACCTCGCTGGGAAAGGTGATGGAAACATTCGTTATTATGAATATGACAATGACATCTTGCATGAGTTATCCCAGTATGCTTCTACTGACCCCCAAAGAGGATTCGCTGTTGCACCAAAACATTCGGTCAACGTGAAAGAAAATGAGGTGGTGAGAGCTTTCAAGACAGTTTTAGATACACTGATTGAACCAATAAGTTTTATTGTCCCTAGAAGATCGGAGTTGTTTCAACTGGATATATATCCAGATTGTCCTTCAACCACGCCTGCTTTAAGTGCACAAGAATGGTTCGATGGTAAGGAGGTTAATGGACCGGTTTTGATAAATATGGAGGCTATCTACGAAGGAACGGAACCAAGGTTGAAAGATAGTAAACCTGTCACCAAAATATCAGAGGCTAAGGAGGCTAAGAACAAAGACTTGGAAAAACAAAAGGAAGAAGCGGGTAAGAAGAAAAAGGAGAAGGAGGAGACATCAAAGGAGAAGGAAAAGGAAAAGGAGACACTGAGTGGAAACAAGTCTGATTCAACGAAAGGGCAGAGCCACTCCACTGAAACTGTTTCTTCTTTGAGCGGTACACCTGACAAAAATGTGGATGAATTGTTACAGAGCTCCAACGAAGTTGGTGATTTGCTAAACAAAGTGGCCGAACAATCAGATGACGAGGATGCAAGTGGCGCAGACGAAACAAGGGACGATGGATGGGAAGAAGTGAAGAAGCCCGAAGCTAAGTCGGTCTCACCTGTTGAGAGGGACTCGAAAGAGGCAAAAGAGATTGAAAGTGAAAGGAGTGGATCATCCTCCACTGAAAAAGCTTTGAAGGAAGAATCCGCAGAGCCCGAATCCATGAAACCTGTATCAACTTCTCTCGAACCTAAAGCAGTCAAACCCGATGAAAGCAATGCGACGAAAACAACTCCAGAGCCAGAGAAGATTAGCGAAAAGAGTTCCAATGTGAAGGACACCGACGTATCCGAAGAAAAGGACAAGCAAGAGAAGAAAAACCTTGACGATGAAAAGTCCACAAAGTCTAGCACAACAAGACCTACATTGGCGTCTACTATAGAAAAATTATCCAATTTGGTGTCACAATTTGAGTCGCAAATCGTCAAATTAGAGCAAGCCAACTTAGACAAGGACGAGAGATTGAAAATTTTGGAGGAGAAGATTGAGACGTTGCTTAAGAAGTAATAATCGTGTGTGGGGTATTGTATATTCTCGTGTACCATATATGTCTACTCTCCCTTGACATCATAGAATTTTTTAAATATAAATGCAATGAAATTGTTTGCATCAAAAGTGGCATCGCCATCAAACAAAGTAAATGTCTTTTTTTGTTCATATTGAAGTGTCAACAAGTCATCCAACGTGACTACACTACTTGCTCCAGCAATCACCACCAAATTCTTTGAAGCCTCAACTATGAACTTACCCACTTGATAACAACTGAATGTGATTTCAATTTTGGAACTTTCCAACAAGCTTGGTGATGTATTTAGTAAAATCTTTTGATCCTTGAGCTTCTTTATTGATAATTTATAAGATCCAAACTCGGGTAATCGGTTCCTTTTCCTCAATTCTCGATTGTAGAAATATTGTTTGCTAAACACGGGTATGATATTGAAAATTTTCCTGTCCTTGGGTTTCAACTGTGACTCGGCAAGAATACTTTCGACATGACGATTATACTCATTCAATTGTTGACGTAAAAACTTTTCCTTATCTGACAATTTTTTCACTGCTTGTTGCGAAACTTCTAGTTGTTGCTGGCGACTTTTCCTTTGACTGTTTTTGCTCTTGATGTCAATTGCAATTTGATTCAATACGCCTTGGAACGAGTTTTTTCGTGTTACTTCGCCCATAGCCTCAAGTTTCAACAAGGAGTCAAGACACATTCTCTTCAAATCATGGTAGGTCATCTTGGTCAAATCACCAAGCGACGTCTTGTAGTACATTTTGGAAGTGGATAAGGAATCTTCTTTTTCCGTGTTGACGATTTCCCGGAATTTTTGTTCATGTAATGGTTTGATACCGGAAATGAGTACTTCCAACAAATCATCACCCTCTTGCACTCGCATTATATACAACATACAACGTTTTGATTGGGTAAATAGTGCCTTTGTTTTGGAGTCTGTAAGTGATTCTTCATGCGTGTTTCGACTTAAAGTAATGGTTATGCTTGACAAGTCAGTCATGGCCACCAAATCAGCAGGAAGGGTGTTCAAGCTTTCCAATTTTTGAGTTAGCTTATGCAATGGATCGTCTAAAGAGGCCGCCATAACTTCGGCATTGGTCAACGCTAGTTTTTCGAGATATATCATCGAATTGGTTTTCATCGTCAACTTGGGTGCCTCAGCAACCATGTCATTGAAGTCGCCAAATTTGTACACTTCATCAATATCGCCAATGTCAATAATACCACGCACTATAGTTTGAATGGTGTCCACATGTGACAAAAGGTAATCATTAAGTGGTTTCAAAAAGTTATTGGTAAACGGTTTCATAGTAAACAACTGAAGCATCAGTCTATGCAAGTGACGCAAATTAGCAGGTCCCCTCAAGTATGTTTTCGAATTTAATCCATAATTTTCAGGAAACAGAATGATGACACCAAAGTAATACTTCCAGAAACAGATACCAGCAACAGCCAAATGTTGTTGATCCAGGTGGTCTGGAAACATTGCTCGAGCAAGTACATACACCTCACGACATACAATTCGGATATGCACAGGCAATTGTAAAATATTGGCTTCAATCACTTTTAACAAATCGGAACTGGAGTCTCTCAAGGACATTAAATTGTTTACAAACTTTGAAGACACTTCAGGTATCTTAATTGCATCTTGTGGACTGATGTTAGATTTAGTTGCATGATTATGTGGCATAACCTGTGAATGAATAATCGTTGGATCACTCTCAAAGTCCAACTCGTCATCATCGAGGATCTTGTGTATGTATTTACGGACTACTGATTTCAAGTGTTGCCTTTGATATGTTTGATTGTTAAAATGAGTAACGAATTCGGTCCAGTGGGTATACTGAGACTTTGTGATATCTCCCACGCTATTTGCTTTTGCGATATCATTCTTCATTATTGAAAGCACAAGTTTCATAAAGTAGTACTCCTCCCTTGTACGACGATGAATTGATGGTTCAAGTATTGGAAACAACTGGATTGTATTCGTGAACAACGTTTGATATTCTCCAGTATTCTTCAAGACATAATCCCTAGATTTGTATACGTTGGCCAAGTACCCACTTTTTGTTTGGAGAAGGTAAAATAAACTCAGATAGATCTCAATCTTGGCTCTGTTGGATTTACTCAAATTGTTCAAGTTTGTGGGGGTTGTTTCGTTGGCATGGACACTACGTTCGTGATGATGACCTTTGAACTTTGAAAACTCCTCAACTGTGATTTTGTTTTTCTGCAAAAGACTCAATTTCAAATCAAAATTTTCAATTTGACTCTCCAATTTCTCGTTATTTTTGGACTTTTCAATAATCAAGTCCTTGACTTTGGACAATTCAATCTCTTGTTCGAAATCACTATCATTATTAGATAAAAGATGGGCAAACTGTCTCAATACTGCCAATGGTGGGTTTTTGCTATTGATGAGTGATTTGTAGGCATTTTGGGCCAAGCTCTTACGAATTATTGCTTGAGCTTTGATCACAGTGTCAATGTGTCGTTGGTAGTGTGACATTGTTGCAATGAATTTACTTTTCACACAATTTGCTCTAATCTTGGCCTGAAGGGACATCACTGAGTCCACATGTTCATAAATATCATCCAAGATAACTTCGTAATTGAATCTCCCGAGTACCCCTCTAAACAAAGTTTGTATAGGAATTATCGACGTATATTCCAACTTCTTCAAGCTGGCCTTGGCATGTTCCATCGATCTTCTCAACTTCTTCCCGCGGTAATATGCAGAGAGGTTGCTCAAAGTTTCATCCTCATTTATCAAGGTGATAAGAACATTATCACACAAACGAGAACGTGCAGCTCCAGCTCGAACGATACTTTGTAGTTCAATGATTTTTTTCTTTGTTGATCTCACCGCCGTGTGCTTTCTATTGATGTCGTAAATGACTGCATCTCTTCTGATAATCGACTGCAATTCGATTATTCTAGCAGCATCAACAGAACGTGATTGAGAGAACTTCTTATACAATTTGCTCCGACAAAGAGCTTGAAGTTGAGTTGTAGGCGGCAATATCTCATCTTTGTGCAAAACAAGTATTTTAACTCTGCGGTATACGAATTTCATCTTCACAATAGTTTGTAACTGAGTCACACTTGATCTGAGTGTCTCTAAAGCAAGTCTCTTCTCGTCAATTTTGTCTCTTGCCAATTTTCCCCTGATTATACTCTGGAAACGTGCAATTCCTTCAACTTGTAGCCGTGGCTTATTGGTACTAGCAAATTTCCTTCTTATCAAAGATTGTAATTCCACAATCTCATAGCTAAATGCTCTAAGCTCATCCCGATGTCTGTGTATAGATCTTGATCTTGACGAATTACCACGAATGATCGAACAGAGACGAATCAAATCTTCCTCGTATGACTTGAGCATAATCTTATCAACAAACATGGAGTATCTGAAATTTGCACCTCTTGCCAATGATTGCAACTTGATAACGTGTAGACTATGCTCTTCCAATCCTTCGTTGCCACGTCTCTCCAATACTGAAATGGGAGGTGTCGATGAAGTCTCCTTCACTTTATCGGTCCCGAAGTTCAAAGCACGAGACTTGATTTCAAACTTATCTGGCGGGTTCAAATTTGGCCGTTTTTCCTCAATGAATGGGTTTGGACCAATCTTTTCCAATTTAGCTTTTGTCGGTGACATCATATTGTTCATGAACCTTGAATCTTCATTGGTGCTTCCTGAATCGGCACTGGTAAAGTTTGGTAAGGGTGCACTCAATAATGCTCTATTTGCTGCAACTATATCGTTACTATCAAATTGTGCTCTATTCATCAAATCATTCATTTTGGGATATCTTGGGTCACTTTTATGCAAAATATAGCTCAATGCATGTAAGCAAAACCAAACTTTTGGTACATTCTTCGCGTCATACAAATCAGTCAACTCAAATCTAAACAAATCAGGCACGTTTAGGAAATCTAGCAAATGAAAGAAGCGATTTATATTTTCTGTATGTCTGAATTGTAGCTTTTTATCGTCCATAAACACATTTCTTTGTGTTGGTAAAATGACATTTGCTAATTTGGCGAGATAGATACCGTTTCTTATGTAAGATATGAGCTCAACTGGGGATTGTGAGATCTGTTCGCATAACACGTCTTCCATCCATTCTTTGATTGCTTCAATCCTGCAAAGGTACTCATATCCAGAAGAATTGATAGACGAGTTATTACTTGGTGAGGTGAATCCACTCTTCTTGGTTTCAGCGCCGACTCCAGGGGATTGTTGTTGTAATCTTGGTGTTGACCGTGTTGGTGATTTGTTCAAAATGTCCTTGTAGTTTTTTCTGGCCCAAGCAGGTGTTTCGTCGTCATTGTCTTGTACATGCTCTTTATTTGATGTGTTGCTGCTAGTAGATGACTTGGGGGTTAGTTTAAAGGAAGATACAGTTGCTGATGGTGAGCCAAATTTGGATTTCAACGAGGATAAAGATGTGGTGGTTTTATTAATTGGTGAAACATTCAATTGTTTTGCTAGTAGATCTAAGTCCTGGTCACCTATATCTGAACCATTGGTGGCTTGCTTTAGTTTTGAGGGTGTATATACGTTTTGCCTTGTGGTTGGTTTGAGGATTTTATCATTTTGCAAACCTCCAGCTGAATAGAAGGGCATTGTTTAACGTGAAAACAGTCCGCTAATCAGTAACAACTATTGAACAAGACAAACAAAACTTCCTAATAATTGGTACTTTGAACTGTAGAACGTCTCCGTTTGAGAAAGAAAACGATTTCTCATGTCGTTTTAGAATACACTTGGAAGACGAAATGTAAAAGAGAATCAGTTTTCAATTGGCTTACCCAAAATGGACAAAATGTAAACAAACTGTGCAATAATAATTAAATACCATACACCCGCATTGAAACAATTAAAGAGGAGTTATATATGTACATAGTACACAAGCAAGGCTACCGTAGCGAGCACATCAATTCTCTTCCAATGTTCATTTGTATATTAGAAACATTTGTTTACAAAGGAGACATTCGATCACGCAAGATTCATCTATGTCGGTTCTGCCCATCACTTTGAAGCTTCATCTCCCTCTCTTTCAAGAAATCTACCAGCTTGGAGTATGCACCAACATCTCTTCTCAAAAGTGGAACTTCCTCACTGAGCTGATTGACTGTTTGCAAATACTTGAAATACTCCTCGTTCATTCGATCGATATCCACGTCACCCAACTTTGCCAAAGCATCATCAATTACACCTTCCTTTTCACGTTGCCCAACGTTTTCATCAATTAATCGAATTATTCGTGTCACCTCATCGTCAATACGAACAACTGAGTTTTGATATTTCTCCGAGATCCCTTTCAGTAATGAGCGCTTTAGTTCACTGAGCTCAACAGTTACATCATCGTATTCAGTCAATATTGTTCGTAGCTCGTTGTCCAATTCAACATCAAAGGGCTCCACTTCATCATCCTTGTCATTCACCAGTAAAAGCTCTCGTATAGGCTCGTTCCTTCGATCCTCGCCATCCACCAAAAGAGAGCATAAAAGGTTTTGAAATGAATTTAGTAGACAGGTTTCCACTTTCAGATATACTTCATTTTTTATTGGATCATTGTGTGTGGTAGGTAGATGTAAGTTGAGTTTTAAAACCATGGACTTTAAGATATTATTGTATAGGGTTTTCAATTCTTTTCTAGTAATGGCGATCTTTTCATAATCATTTTGAATATCCAACGTCAGTGTCGACATGACAAAACTATCTGTTTTTTATGCAAACTGTGATCTAAATGGGACCTAAACCAGATATGTTTTGGTTTTGAGATTTCCAATCCCAATGCTACCAAATTGTGAACTGTAGATGGTAACTCACCCAAAACCTGCACAAATGCGTCAAGTTCAATAGAGGGCAGTCAGACAGATAAGTGTTACTTGGTATTGGGGATGATAATAATGCTACGAGATGAAGAAAGGTTTTGAATTAGAACCAGGAGTAATCTAAAGTCCGTTCATCAGTGTACTAGTAAAACCAAAGAAGTCGTGTAATCTTTACCAAATGGCCTCACGGATTTTTTCTTTCAAAATAACCAACGACTACAAGTCAATTGATCGAAACAAAATCTGCCATTATAATCATTTACTGAACCGAAAACCAAGTTGTTTTATCAAATACTAAAACGCAAACAGAAATAAACACAAAAACATGTCGAATGTGTTGGGAGATGAATATTACCCATCATTTGCACCATTTCTTGGTTTCGGAGGATGTGCAGCAGCAATGATGTTATCATGCGCCGGTGCGGCAATCGGTACGGCAAAATCAGGTATTGGTATCGCTGGTATTGGTACTTTCACCCCAGAGTTGATAATGAAGTCATTGATACCAGTGGTTATGTCTGGTATATTGTCAGTTTATGGTTTAGTAGTGGCGGTGTTGATTGCTGGTGGGTTATCGCCAACTGAAAAGTACTCATTGTTTAATGGATGCATGCACCTAGCTTGCGGGTTAACTGTGGGGTTTGCATGCTTGGCATCAGGATATGCTATTGGTATTGTTGGCGATGAAGGGGTGAGGCAGTTTATGCATCAGCCGAGGTTGTTTGTGGGAATTGTATTGATTCTTATTTTTGCTGAAGTGTTGGGTCTATATGGAATGATTATTGCATTGATTTTGAATACGAAAGGAAGTGGTTAAAAAACTAAAAGATTGTTTCCGTGTATAAATACAGAAGGGTGTATAGAGAGAGTACATACTTTTTTCATTCTGTCTGCATACCTAATCTGTCTCCATCTTGTCAGCATCATTTCCCAGGGGTTTTGTCTCTGAACCATCATCCTTTTTGTCAACTTTCTCCTCACTTTCGTGCTCATTATCACCTTTCCCAATAACAACGTTACCAAAATCATCAATATATTGTGAAGAATGTTTTTCCAAATACTGAACAGACCTATCAGAATCCAAAAACAACATGTAAGCTCTTTTTATATCCTGAAGCTCAACTTGAGAAGCTCTCTTTTTTAATGAGATTTGCTGGGCAACAGAAATCAAATTACTTGCATATCTCAAGCTTGTTTCTTGTCCAATTTTTGTCAACAACGCAAGAGCATCACCAGTCAACTCCACTTCTTCTTCATTGGCTCTGATGGACAAAATAGTTCTTATTTCATCACCAGTGTAGTTTGAAGTGTGTATGATGATAGATCTATCTAATAAATCAATTGGTAACCCATGTGGTGACTTGTAATTGGTACCTCTAGTTTTACTTATACCTCTGTTTGTAGCCATCATCACAATTGGTGAGAAATCATCTTCCAAGGCTCTATTGATGAATGAAAAACATTCAATATCCAACATGTGGACCTCATCAATGAACAAGACACCGGGTACAATTTCTGCCTTGCCTTCTTCCTTCCATTCAGCCACCTTGGTATTGATTTGATCACGAACTTCAGATCTAATTTCTCCAGTGTCACCGGAAAATAAGGCCAAGAATCCTTGTTGTCTCGAATTAATCACATCAATCTCGTGCAAAGAAACTGTGTGTACCACTTCTTTTCTTTTTTGTAGCTCTCCCTCGGGGCATTGGACAAACTTTGTTTCTGGTCCCATTGCATCATAATCTCTTGCTCTTGTGAAGGATTTACCAAGCTTGGTAATTCTTCCAGATGCCTTATCGATGGATATCACATCACCTGCAAGAACTTTTTCCTTGGTCAATCCCTCGATCATTTTGTTTCCTAATTCATAAATAGTTTCCATATCAGTGGTTTTAATGGTAAGTTTACCTTGTTTATGGCCACCGGTAATTGATCTATCAATTTGAATCTCCACAACTTCTCCTTCTATGATTTCAGTCTCCTCTTTTATTCTGATACCAATAGATTTTCTAAATGCTTGAGTCAATGCTTCAGTTTTTGACAACTCCAAACTGAAAACTTCAGAGGCAGCGATTGCAGTGAATGGGACCTCTGATCCTAAACTTTGGGACAAACCCATAGCAATTGCAGTTTTCCCAGTTGATGGTGGGCCAGCAACCAATACCGCACGTCCAGCTATTTTGCCTGCTTGTACCATTTTCAAAACAATCCCAGCTGCTTTCCTAGCCTTGAGTTGTCCAACCATACCTTGAGCGTTTTCTTGAGGTTGTAGGTTGTCATCTAAACCAAGACCAGTGATGTGCGAATGAGCTGCTATCAAGGACAATCCGTTAACATCGTTTGTTGTAACCTTTGTATTGATTGAGCTTGCAATTGATGATGCCTGGAAAAAGAAAGAAAAAGGGTTAGTAAAAGCTCCAAAAGATAGTTTCCAGGGGAAACATTGACGTAGTGCATAAGATGGGACATACCATTGTAAATGCGATAGCTTGAATTGAGATAGCTTACTGTTAAATGGACTGCTCCAAATCAATGTTTTTTTTCAAAGAAGTTCTTTCGTCTTCAATCATCTCTTTCGGGTTTTTTTTAAAGGTCCTTTGGTGCTACCATATGCAGTTCAAATTTCAGGTACAGGCTGGTTTGCTGAAGGATAACTATATTACGACTCGTCCAGGTCATACAAAGTAACGATTTTGCATCAAACACTGGCTGTTGGAGACCTCATAAATATTGTGGTTATTGCAGTATAAGCTACGAGTTGGGTGTCGCGCCTCCCTTTTTCTCCAGGCCAGTTTCACTTGCTGTCGAACAAACTGCCTTATTACTGGAGAGCATCGAGTAACTTGCAATGAAATTGCAACCCCAAATATTCAGTCTACGACACAGTTTCATGTTTATGCTATTCCAACTTTTAGAGGCAAGCACGTGTTCCAATCATCAATACTTAAATGTTGACAATTACACTAAAATCTTGGACCAAACCCACTATTGTTCGTCCCCTGAACTTATTTAAAGAATGCTGTTTCAATTAATGTATATCATACAAGATTGGAATGAGGATATGATGGTCATAAACCCATTTTGAGAGGAAGGGTTGAAGAATGAGTGTTGCAACCAATAAGGTGGTCATAGCAGAATTATTCATTACTGAATTGAATCATTATACATGGATGATCTCACTTGTTGACAAGTTTGGGAACTCCGTGATGAGCATATTGGTCATTCTTGCTTCTACAGGGTATAGTAGTGACCCTTTTATGTTGTCCTGATTGTAATTGCCCATTGACTGGATGTTATAGGGTTGTGATATTAACAACACCACTATAGCACATTCAAAATCCTTGCTCCAGCTTGACTTCTCAAGGGCGATTGATTCATTGTGCCAAGGTATTGTCGTCTCAAATTATGAAAATACTTTAATTTTTGCTAATACCTTATACCAACAGTATGATTAATGGCAGAGTCATACCCAGAGGGGTGTCCAAGTCTGCAATACTTTATAGGAACGCTGATGAATCGATTTTGAGGTGACAAATTGCACCATCCCAAAGCGTTTACTTAAACGGTTTGTTGTTTTAAATCTTTGAAGAAGAATTGGAACGTATCAACTGATAGAATGATAGTGATCCACAAAAACACACTAGCTTTATGCAATTTGTAAGAATACCCACTGTTGGTATGGTGGTGCTTTTGAAGGAGAAATGGAAGTCTCTTTTGAAGTTTGTTCAGATTGTACACCGTCAATTTTGTGAATCATCGGATGAGGGTTTATCACACTTGTTGTTCCATTAGTTTTGAAAGTTTTTGATAAAGGGGGTTTGAAGCAAAAGAAGAGGAGGATATTGTCCCGCGGGAAAGGTCGTAAATGGGATAAAGCTCCACTAATCTCGATACATGCAACGGAATCATGCAAATAGAGGAACTGCGTGGGTCAACGTTGAGAAGGAACAATCTTACTGCTATCTTGTTTGTCGCAACTAGTGTGAAAGAATCCTCAGAGATGCCCAACCAAAACCCCAATGAAAACCGTTCATTAGAGATAAAGTGAGAGAGAAATTGAGCTTTGACGTCAATAAAAAGCAAATGTACAGCAGCAAAATCCGATATCAGCAGTCCGCTAATACCACCATGTAGCAAATCAACAAATCAGCAAACAGCAAACAGCAAATAGTAAATAGGGATTTTCAATGGGTGCACTTCGACAAAAAAACATTCATCTTTCTTTCACATGCACAAACTAAGTAGATCAACTCAATGGTACTTCAAGGAAACACATAACCAAGAATGATTGCTTTATATATAGACAGCTTTTTTGCATTTTTGCATTTTTTATTTTAATTGAATCTTTCCTTTAATTTTTATAATCTTTTGAACGCTGTTTTTCATAACTTATAACTTTACCTGCAATCACCATCTTCCATTTTCAATTACGGGATCAATCATTGACCGCAAAATGAGGAGACTTGAGGATCAGATGAGGGAAAAATTGGATCAAAACGCCACCATGATCAAGTCTGAAGAAGCAACCATATCACATCCACCGAGTTTCAGTAACATGGGTTTATTGCTTCTTGTTTGTCAAAAATATTGACAAACCAGACTCAAAAATATGGGCAATTCATTTGAATATCAACACATCTTATCCTCAATGGTCCCGCTCAAATCTTGGTTGATATCCTCCATCTTTAATGGCTCTTGGCTTGTGTGTATGAAGGTCCAAGGGGGTCTCTCTCCCATAGGGTGCACTATCCAGATGAAACTTGAAACACATTTGAACAATTCATTGGATGGGTGTTGGAGATACCATTTTGAGTTGCAGGGATAACAATCTTTAGCGTCAGTTCTCTTCCAATATCTATCCCTTTTTATCAGCAACATCAGTTGTCACTCTGTATCCTCCAGTTGTCTAACCCATCCTTAAATTTCAAGTTTAATGTTATTTTGTCTTTCACATCAACAAACACTGTCTCGGACCACGGTGCCCGCAAGATCTCTTTTTATCTCCGGGGCTTAACTCTGTCAGCAACTTCAACGAAGCTACCGTCAACAGCAGTATTATTGGTCCTTCTCTATCGTGCCGGTCTTCAACTACCCTCGGCCACGATTCAACCGACAGTTCTTGCAACAAAATCATTGTGGCTCTTAGCCTTCTATAATATCTTTTGAAAATTCCTCCTCTGGAGTCATTATATCAGTGGCTGCTTTCTCGGCTCTTGGCTGCATCGTGGTTCACTGGGTTGGTCGGTTGCTGAATTTCTAGTTTCCTTCATTTGCAACCTCTGTTGTTCTTGAGTTCTCATCAGCACCTTCAACCGTCCAAATTAAACCCCTTCCAGGGTGTGCAACCCAATGACCTGGAGGTTCAGTTCTTCGAAGCTTAGCTTGGTAGCCCTCGTCAATCTCTTTATCTCTCTTTGACTTTGAACCACGCTTGAGTACACGTGCAATCATCATCCTCACTTCTCCAAGTTTGCTCCTCATACGCTCCCTTTGCTTTTCCTTCTCCATAGGGAGCCATCCACGAGCACCAAAGAACTGGCTATCCAATGGATCAATTTCTAAAGTCCCATTACTTGATGCGGGGCGATAATTAGTAAAATCTTCTGGATTTTCCTCTTTGGAATGAGGTTCAGCAACAGCATGAACAGAATCAACGCCAGAAACATTTATCTCATCAATCGGAGTTGGGTTCTCTTCGTCAACTCCATTAATTGCCGAATTTGGTAGCATTGCATTTTCAACATCAAACCTGCCAACATCGGAATTCAGAGCTGGATGGACCACGTCAATACTCTTTTGTTCCGCTTCTTCATTAGAAACACGAGCACTCTCAATAGCAGCATTACCGGGATCATCATTCACAACCTGGTTTTCATGTTCGCGGACACGATCAGTAACTTCCTCCGAAACACGATCATCCACATTCCAAATGGCACAAAACTCTTGACCAAACCTGGGAGTCGCTTCATCACTATTGGTGTATACATCATTCACGACTGGTTCTCTCAGACTTGGCACATTAGCGCTTGATGATGATCGCTTACCACGTTTTCTCTTTTTACAACTGCGGCGTTTCAGTTTCTTGGAAGCATCTTTCGCACCTCTAGTTGCACCTTCGTTGCCCAGTCCAGTATCAGGAGTTTCAATGTTGATGGATTTCAGGGCCCTATCCACAGCACGCCAATGATTTTTCAACAGCTCGACAAGTTTCCTAAAGAACATCTTGACTTTAAGTTTCTTGGTCTTCAGTGGGGTAAGGTCCTGTCTGCTAGGTTTTCCATTATGAGCTTCTAATGACAAAGGATCACTAACTGAGGCTCCAGCAGCAGAGTTTTCAAGGTGTTCATTTTCAACTGGTACTTCTTCATGCTGGAAACTTGGTGCATCATCACCTTCAGATGTCACATGACAGTCAGCTCCACTATTGCGACAATTATAAAGAAGTGGAGCTTCAGATTCAACAGCTTCCTCGGGATCTCCAATTGGACACAGTTGTTCTAAATGGTCACTATTTGGCACTGCATTATTTTTAGTTGTCACATTCCCGTTCACTTCGCCATGACACCTATCAAAATAATCAAAGGCAGCAGCAATAGCATCTTCTGAATTCCGAATCTGGAGTGGACCTTCAACAACATTGGTCCTTGGCACGTTTATGGCCTCACTTTTCACATCTGGGTCAATAGTACCAGCAACATCATCGGAGTCATTAGCTTCAACAGGCTCAACAGGCTCAACAGGCTCAACAGGCTCAACAGGCTCAACAGGCTCAACAGGCTTAGCACCACCAGCAGTGATCAATTCTTGCGCTTCTTCTTCTGAACCACCTTGGTAGTAAACTTCGGCTTCAAATAACACAGATTTATCACCATTGGAAACAAGCTTGGATCTTTTTCCCCTTTTCAAGAACAAAGCTTTAACCCTCTTATTCAATCGAGGTCTCAGAGTGACAGCAGGTTTGCCAGCGTTTCTCATTTCTGGCATTTCATCGACACTGCTTCCTCTGTTCTTTGACGCAAACTTGGTTCTCAAAGTATCAGTGAATTCTGACCATTTCGGTTTCAAGTGCTTTCCCCAATTGGGCCACACTGCACTGTTCGGGGCTAATTTATTTTCATTACTTACGGGAGAATCGATATTGGAAACTAATCTTCCAACGGAATGTTCATGGGTGATTTCTAAATTTTCTGCAGCACATTCAACATTTGCACCATTGGAAGGTACAGTACCTCCTCTTTCAATTTCATTTGAGTCACCCGTAGTATGTGCACAATCACCGACTGCCTCAGTTTTAAGCTCTGGTTTTTTCAGTAAATTCTCCAATTCTTTCAAAAGAGCCTCTTCAGCAGCAATGCATTCTCCAGTAATCCATACACTATCTGCACCAATGGGACTTAAGACATCCTCTCCATCAATTTCATTTGTGGCATCTGTAATATGTGCACGATTACTAGTAGGTTCTCCATTGTCAAGCACAGGTGGTTCGTTGTTGTCAGGTTCCAAATTTTTTTCTATCAAGATTCCTGTAGCGTTACCAATTTCACCAACAACAGCAGCATTCGATTCTGGAACCTCACTGTCCTTATCAGTCCCATCAACAATGGTTTGATTCCGATCCATCTTGGGAAGCATAGGAGCATCTACGCTCATCGATTCCAAAATCTTATTCTTCCACTTCTCTAAATCTCGAATTTTGTAACCAAAATCCAATGTTTCTCTCATCCAAGCTGTTTCGGGAATCAGTCTTTGGAGCATAAGCAAGTCATTGGCACGACTCACTTGTGACTGTTCAAAATTTGCAGTGGTCTCATTCCGTGGATAAACTGCATCTGCAGCTATTCTCCTCGAGGTGATGGTGGGGTTAAATGTGGTAGGAGTTTTCGATTTGATAACTTTAACAAGACGCGGTGGAGGGGGAACAGGAGTATTCGGGTTTGAACACTGCTTGCGATATTCTTCGACAAGTTTTGCAGCCTCAGCGTGTTTCGCTTCAAGCCAATTCCGGCATTTCAAGTCGAAAGCACTTTCAGGTTCTTGCTTCGCGGCGGTGTAGGTGGAAAGCATCTTGGTGAGGAGAGAGAGGGAAAGAGGGAAAGAGGGAAAGAAGGGAAAAGAGGAAATAGAGGAAAATAAGGAGGTTTTTATAGGAAATATTTTGGTGGTTTTGTGTATACAATCTGGTGAAAGTTTGAGAATATCAAAAAAAAAGGGCATACAATTAGTAAAATTCCACCATTAAATTGACCAAGCTATTGTTATTTAGTTATGTAAATATGTTTAGATTTAAATCATTGGTTTACTAGTTCTGATTCGTTGCAGCGATACACTGTGATGATACAAAGATTTGCATCACACGATATATGACGATAAGAGTATTTTACACACTGGTTCCAACAAAGATTGAACTCTTTGGACGTGCTACATTTCACACTATTTTTGAGTAAGGTAAAGTTTCGATCAATGGGCTACATCTTAGTTGGACATGGATTGTTTATGTACATATCAAAATTTCTGTGAAGTTTTGTTATGGGGATTGTTTACCTTATTTTTTTGTTTCGTTTTTTCAATTTTGCAACCAAGCGAGAAAAGCAATCACCAAATGTTTAACCGAGTTTATTAGAACCAAATGTGTGTACTACAGATTACAAGAAGAAACCATCAAATCAAGTAAAAAATGTAAATACTACAATCCAAAAGCACCAATAGGGCTTTTGAAAAAGGATGTTTGGGTTAAAGAGGTGAGTGAAGTGCTTCAATAAGTGGATAAAAATCCAAAAGACAGGATACTAACTTTACAGTCCATTTGGTTGACACGAAACCACCTCATCACTCCGAGACAGAAGGTGGAAGCCTACTCATGGATTACAAATAGCAAGGATTATAAACTACAATAACAGAATCAGTGTAAGAGAGGTCTGCTTTAAATCACAGGTGTGGCACTTTGTCAAGTGTTTGGGATTTTCTCGGCTAATTGTAGGTATCCAATCAAAGATCCATGAAATGTAGAGTTACCCAGGTTTTACTACAGCATGAAAAGCGGAATTCCTACCATTGAAATTTGGACCCCACATGATACCAATTTGATTTATCGAGTTATTGAGACTTTAATGCTTACATGTTTCTATATTTTTGAGTGTAGTGTCTCAGTGAGAGGGGCTAGTTACAACTTACAGTCACAAAATTTGCTCTACACAAGCGTACCTTTGTACTCATATTCAAAACCTTTATGGATACATGTTCTTGTCGAAGGGAATTGATATACGAAAACTTGGAGACAGTTTCAGTTAAAAAGCGAAAGGGGGAGGTGACAACAAGATGTTGACAATGCAGGCCAAAAGGAACATCTTCGATGAGCTGAAAGTGGTTCATTGGATATCTTTTTCTCCATGAATGGCAAGCGTTGTTCATTATCAAAACCAACTTTTTGTATGAACATTAACAGTTAACGTATGATAATCACACTGCAAGTTGCACTGGAGACTTTGAGAGCCTAAAAGGAAAGTAAAAACACTCGTTGTTTCATCCCTCATGAGGTATACATTTAATACAAAAGCTGTGTGAGCTTTGGTGATGTGGAATGGAATTCAATTGCTCAACTATGTGACAAACTCCACTATAATTCTCAAGAGTAAAGTGGACTAGACCAGACATAACTACTGTATCTTCCTCTCTGTCAATGTGATAGCTCAAAAAGCGAATGAATTACACTCTCTCTATCATTATTACTATTACTAAGAGAAAGCGAGACTGTTGTTGCACGTGCACTTGATACAAGGAGAAAGGCAGATAAGGAGGTGTGTGTTTGGTAAAAACGTGACCTCAAATATCATGCGGTAGCGTTGATCCTAAAATGACTATTTGTTTGGTACTGCATATAACTTATTAAAAGGACTCTGTGTATTACTAAGAAGTCTTTTTTTTTTTTCTGGTTCTGCTTTTGCTTCAAATTCGGAGCCGTACCCGATAGAGTTGAAATGTATAGTTTGAGAATGTTATTGAATTTCGCGTGTAAGTAAGTGAGCTTTTGAAAAGCGTATGAAGCTGTTGGGATATATGACTATCTCTCTATCTCTTGCTAAGCTGGTGATGTAGTATTAGAATTGCGAATCAAAAAAGGAGTTAAGATGGAGGAGAAGTGGGGGGGATTGGTTTCACAATTCTACCACTACAAAAGAAGCAGTAATATATTAAACCCGAAGGGAAAAGGAAAAAAAAAAAAACTAAAACTTAAACATCATCAATCATCAATCATTAATTATCTATTCATCTATTCATTTTACTATTCATCGCTCATACAAGAGACCAAGAATAGACTAACATTTAATTCATACTTTCATCAAACACATCTATATACATAACAGGATTTTCTTCGTTGAAATAGACTGCAGCAGCTGAGATCAAAGGATGTATAAACAGTTACTCAAGCTTGAGAATTCAACTATAAGGCTGCTTAGGCAACAGCACTGTCACATTAAATCATATACAACAAGGTACCTAGCCACTACTACTACACCTACACCTACATCATCAAAATCAGAGTCACCAAAAACCAGTGCTACTACTACAGCTGCAGCCACCGCTACTTCTACTACATCTCCAGCCAGCAGACATGTATCCACTCCTTTGGATATACCAGCTGAAGTACAACCACCACCAGGATCAGCAATTAGTTTGAAATCAGCCACTCGTGATCCATCCAAATATGGTACTCGTCCAATTTACTTGGATGTACAAGCAACTACCCCAACTGATCCACGTGTTTTGGACAAAATGTTGGAATTTTACACTGGTTTATACGGAAACCCTCACTCATCAACTCATGCTTATGGTTGGGAAACCGATAAAGAAGTTGAAAAGGCAAGGGCACACGTTGCCAGTGTTATAAATGCTGATCCTAAAGAAATTATTTTCACAAGTGGTGCCACTGAAACCAACAATATGGCCATTAAAGGTGTGCCACGTTTTTACAAAAAAACCAAGAGACACATCATCACCACTCAAACTGAACACAAGTGTGTTTTGGATTCCGCAAGACATATGCAAGATGAAGGTTTTGAAGTTACTTACTTGCCCGTCAACTCAGAAGGGCTTATCAATTTGGATGATTTAAGAAAGGCTATTAGAAAAGATACTTGTTTAGTGTCTGTAATGGCGGTGAATAACGAAATTGGGGTTATCCAGCCATTGAAGGAAATTGGTGAAATTTGTCGTGAACACAAAGTTTTTTTCCATACCGATGCCGCGCAAGCTTTTGGTAAAATACCAATTGATGTCAATGAAATGAAGATTGATCTTTTATCAATTTCATCACACAAAATTTATGGGCCAAAGGGAATTGGTGCTTGTTATATCAGAAGAAGACCAAGAGTCAGATTGGATCCAATCATCACTGGTGGTGGACAAGAAAGAGGTTTAAGATCAGGTACATTGGCGCCACCTTTGGTTGCTGGTTTCGGTGAAGCTGCAAGATTAATCAAGGAAGAAGGTGCTTATGATAAGAAACATATTGAGAAATTGTCGACCAAGTTGAGAGAGGGATTGTTGTCTATTCCATCAACTATACTAAACGGATCTACCAACCCTAAATATCAATATTCTGGTTGTGTTAATGTATCATTTGCTTACATTGAAGGTGAATCGTTGTTGATGGCTTTGAAAGATATTGCTTTAAGTTCAGGTTCTGCTTGTACTTCTGCCTCATTGGAACCATCATACGTTCTTCACGCTTTGGGTGCTGATGACGCTTTGGCTCATTCATCAATCAGATTTGGTATTGGTAGATTTACTACTGAAAGTGAAGTTGACTACGTTATACAAGCAATCAATGAACGTGTTGAGTTTTTGAGAAAGATGTCACCATTGTGGGAGATGGTACAGGAAGGTATCGATTTAGATTCGATCGAATGGAGTGGTCATTAAGGGGGTGGAAGAGTATTGGGCTTTCATGAAGTCTACGTTTTGATGAGGGGTGTGTATGTGAGGTCTTTTCAGGGCGGTGTTTATGAATTCGTTTTGCGTATAGTATTGAGTGAAATATATGCACATATATAGAGGACCAGGATATGTAAAGTTTCTACTGAAATGGCGCTGAAGTTTACTCCTCAAAAATACAGCAGTCTAAATATTTTTCTTTTTCCTGTTCCGCTCTCCTGTACCGGAAGAGCCAAAGTGAAAAATTCGAAAAAGAAAAATATATTAGGACAGACACCAATTATCTCTTTTCACCCCCGGACCGAAAATAAAAATACCATTTTCAAGCTTCAAAGAAACTACCTACTCACTCTACAAACCACATCTGTATCAATTTGCAATGTCTGAATCTACAATCACTAAAACGATCACAGTATTACCTGGTGATCACGTTGGTACCGAAATCTGTAATGAAGCAATCAAAGTCCTCAAAGCCATTGAAGAATCAACTCCCTATCAAAAAATCCATTTTGATTTCAAACATCATTTAATTGGTGGTGCTGCCATTGATGCCACTGGCTCACCACTCCCCGATGAATCCTTAGAACTGGCCAAATCGTCCGACGCAGTGTTGTTGGGAGCTGTAGGTGGACCCAAATGGGGTACTGGATCAGTTCGTCCTGAACAAGGATTATTGAAAATCCGTAAAGAATTGAACCTTTATGCCAATATCCGTCCTTGTAATTTTGCTAGTGAATCTTTATTGGAGTTGAGTCCCTTGCGTTCTGATATCGTTCGTGGTACCAATTTAATCATTGTTCGTGAATTAGTTGGTGGTATCTATTTTGGTGAACGTCAAGAACAGGGTGAAAGTGCTGATGGTGAAACCGCATGGGATACTGAAAAATACACCGTTGCTGAAGTGACGAGGATTACTCGTATGGCGGCATTTATGGCATTACAACACGATCCACCATTGCCTATTTGGTCGTTGGATAAAGCAAACGTATTGGCTTCATCAAGATTATGGAGATCAACCGTGGATAAAGTCATTTCCTCTGAGTTCCCTCAATTAAAAGTACAACATCAATTGATCGATTCAGCAGCTATGATTTTGATTCAAAACCCAACTAAATTGAATGGTATTATAATCACATCCAATATGTTCGGTGATATCATTTCCGATGAGGCTAGTGTGATTCCCGGATCATTGGGTCTTTTACCTAGTGCTTCATTGGCATCACTACCAGATACAAACAAGGCGTTCGGTCTTTATGAGCCATGTCATGGATCAGCCCCTGATTTGGAAGAGAATAAAGTTAATCCCATTGCCACTATCTTGTCAGCTAGTTCAATGTTGAGATTGAGTTTGGATTGCGTTAAGGAGGCTGAAGCTTTGGAAGAGGCTGTGAAGCAAGTTTTGGATAAGGGTATCAGAACCGGCGATTTGAAGGGAAGTAATAGTACAACTGAAGTTGGTGATGCTGTTGCTGAAACTGTTAAAAAGATATTACAATCGTAAGAGTAAGTGAAACACATCGTATATGGTTGAGATTGACGCATTAATGGAAATATATATATATATATACGTGTATGTAAGTCTAATGGAACGCTTCAACATCAAAATCACTAAACCAAATTGAGGATTGTAATAGGTTCGTAAGTTGCGAAATCGAATCATCTCTCATAAACTCATTCAACGGTTTCGTTGTGGTTTCACTCAGATGCATATTTACGACGTTGGCATCTTCATTTTTGGCAATAAGTGTCTCTTGTGTCCCTCTTGACTGCTGATACAATCCTTGACGAACCTGGTTTTCATCACCTTCTTGGTCATCTATTGATAAATGTGACTCCTCCCCAAATACTTCCACATTACTCGATGAATCATTGCTCACAAGAGTAACAACACTTGAATTTGTATGAAACGGTGTCAATGTGTTCAGTGGACTCGGCGGAATTGTCTCGGTGACGGTACTAGGCGATGTGAGTACCGAGCCTATAGCTGCTTCCAACGGTGGCTTGCTAAACTCGACGTCAATGAGTCGACTAAATTCAAGTGCAACTTCATGGGCACTCATTGATCTAGATGATTCATCGCGAGGAAAATGAGATCTTTTTAGCGTGAGAGTGGTTGGGTTTGATTTGCCAGTACTGTTATTCTTGAACATTAAGCCGTTTGAGCTGCTTGAAATTGGAGGAGTGGTCAATGTATTGTATGCACTTGGATTTCCTGCAACGTGAGAGAATATCAGCGACTCATTGGATGGTTTTCGGGAGGTTGCACTCTCCACAAAAGAGGGGATAGGTGGAGCATTAAACTGATGCTTGACTAAGGCTGAATGATCACCTTTCTTTCGATGAGATGAGGTGTCACGTCCATGCTGCACTTGGTTGTAGTCGACACTAGCTGGTGCATTCTCGATGGCATCTTCGTAGACCTCAACTAACTCATTAGCACCCCATTGCGCTGGAACTCCCATAAGGTCATGCTTCAATGCACCTCCGGGTACTGCGTTTTTTGGATCAACAAACTCCCAATTTGGTGTTCGATCATAATCGTCGTAGTAATAGTCACCCATTGATGGGTCCTGTGACAATCTTAAAACTATTGAGATGTCATCCATTGTTGAAAGTCGTTTGATGGTGCTTACTTCATGATCTACGGTAACACTATTGTTGGTTTCAATTTCATCTAAATGGTCCACTCGAGGAAACTGAAAATTCGGTGATACATCAATTGATGGAGCTGATGTACAACGATTGGTTGTATCATTTACTGGTGCCTCTGTAGGACTCTCTATGACCATGCTTGTAGACGACGTCTCTTTTCTCTGGAGTTTTGGCACTGGTTTGTAAACCTCTTTGTATTCGAGTTTGGTTCCCTTTGGAATAAATGTATTAGAGATCTTCCTCGTTGGTTTCACTGGGTGAGGTTTCATGTCCGCATTCTTTGAGTTCTTTAAATGAAGCTTGCTCAATATTGAGCTTCTGGAAGACAAGGGCTTTGGTGGTGACCTTTGTAGCCTTGAGCTAGATTGATTTCGGCGATAATCAACATTCACTTTATTTGAAGTAGCGCAAGTAGGTTTCTCTAAGCCACTATCGTTGTTCAAATACTGCTCAGTCAAGTATCGCAAATGAAACAAATTTCCTTCAATAACGTTCTTGGTCACGGTATTATATGTCGAGAACAAACTGTAAAATGCTTTTTCCACCATGTGCTCAACATACCTAGAGAATTCGTTGCTCTTGACATTATCATTAATTTGCTGCTTGGCATATCTATCATACCCGGTGACTTTAATCTCATCATCACTCACCATTGATGCTTTCAATAGCAAAACTAATTGAGGATGTTGCTCAAAATAGCATGGCACATCTACATCGATGTTCAAAAATAAAGCAAACGGCAGCTTGCATGTCTCGGTTTCATAATCATACCTCAGCTGAGCCGTATAGCTAACATGCATACCTTTATTTGCTGATCTGAATAAATGGAAAGACGACGACTTGTAGAGTATCTTTGATTTCTCAACTGCCGTGATAATATCCTCAGCTGGTGAACGTTTACCAGTGACCTGATAATTTCGAGTGAATGCTTTAGCTCCACCGATGGATGATTTGAATCCACCAGAATTCAATGAAAGGAACCGAAGGCATTCAGTTTCAGCATTAGACTCGTCTAAAGTCAGGTACTTGGTGACCAACACTTCATCAATACGACACCAGGCTGTAACTTGCATTGCCGGAAATGTTTCCAAGTTGGGTATCGGTTTTTCATTGATTAAAGAGTGCATCAAGGCATCAGCAACCGACATCGTTTTTGTCCTATCGTCGTTATCAATCTTCTTGTGATCGCAACCTTGAACTGTAAAGAATAACAAATAATCGGAAAAAACAGCTAATATCTCCGAGCCAGATAAATTCGTTCTAGCAACATTATCTAATTGGTAGATACCCACAACCTTTCTCGAATTCCAATCAAATTGTAACTCGGAAGGCCAATTGTCAGCTATATCTGTCAACATCCTACCAGTGGGAGTAAACACCCGACGCTTTGCTTCAACTTTATGTTCATCAGCTCCCGAAAAGGCATAAATAACATCCATAGCTGAGGTATAATTCAAATTCACCAAACGTAAATTATCGTCGGGTCTATTGCTATCGAAATTTCTCAATTGAGTCTCCTCAAATTCAATTGCCTCATGCAATCTTTGCAACAAAAGCTTGAATTTGGGTAGCTCCAACAATGCACCGGTAACAATTGAGTCAATCTCACGTACAGTATACTGGGATGAGTTTAGCTTTAAATTTTCAAACACACGCTTTTTGTACTTTTCTGCAAATTTAGTCAAATTTTCATTAAAGTGTTTCACGTTGGCTTCATGTCGTATAAACGGTTTATAAAAATATGGCATGATAGTTCCCATGGCAATCACTACTTCGATATCATCCACTTTGCGAGCATTCAACAATGAGTCATTTAAAATGCAATTGACTCGTGTAATTTCATCAATGGTAGGTGGAAAGATTTGATTAATTTTGTGTATAGCACTAGATGAATCCACACTGCTTTTCCCCAAGGCACTAGCTCTTAATGGTATTATAAAAGTTTGCAACAAGTTCACCAATCCTGCAGTATAATTGGTTTGTACATTAACAATCTCCTCCAATATGGATTGTATCTTTGGATTCAGATAATGGACAAGCTCTCTTTTAGTTGAAGGCGTGTAGTATTCCTTTATTTCTTCAGGTGCGTATTCCAACAATGGGTCAAAGATTTGATCCAATTGTTCACCCAATAATGAAACCAATTGATTATTCTCCTCTACTATCTCCTCACTAGCACATTCATTGTCATAGATGACGTCTAATGTAAAAGCATGCACCTGCTGATGTTGAACCAAACCAAGTTCCAATAATTTTCTCCCCACATGTTCGGGCGACTTGCTTTGTATCAATCTCATTGAGCTCGCTAAAGCCCCTGCGTTGGTCTCATCCCACATAGGCAAATCCATTGACCGATGATGGTTCAACATCCTATTTGAGTTTTTCAAATTCAGGACGGCCAAAGCTTGTCGTACATTTGAGTTGCGATGTTGTGATAAAAGGTTCTCGCAACTTGGCCAGAATCGAGAGTTTGGATCCAATTTCAAGTCGGGGTACGATGCAAACCCAAACTTGGTAATTGATTGAGCGGATAATTTGCTTGTTGTTGCACTCAGGGAAATTATAGATACAACGTGATGGAACATGACATCATCATACCCCACGAATATTACAGCATTCTGAAGAATATCCATCCAATTAGATAATAATGTGTTCTGATCTCGTGACTCACTTTTATAATCTTTGGGGTCATCATTGAAAAATGGTAATAGTATGCCACTCTGGGCTCCTTGATCAATCGAGTTTGTTTTCTTTCTGCCATGAGTGATTTGTTTCTGCCCTGTTCTGAAGTGCTCCTTGTCATGTTCACCTGAAACGTAACGCTTGTAAAGACTCATTCGCGGTGATACGGTAAGCCAAGTTGGTATATTCTCCTGTGGTTCGAAACTCGAAAGCAAACTCCACTTTGACTAATGGGGCTGTAGATTGAAACTTGGTGGCCTATCGAAGGATTGTTTTGATGTGGGTCTTTTGGTAGCGTTTATTGTTTTGATTCTTTCCGTTTCTGGAAAACTGATGAGAGGAACAAAAGCCGCAGAGTGAATAGCTTAAAGGTAGATGAAGGATGGTAGTTTCTAGCAGTGACCTGCTGTAGACAAGATCAAAGTATGTTCATTGGGTGGCACTAAAGTAGTCAGTTGTTTTTTATACTACTAAGTTGATAACTATAACCATGTAAGAAGTGCTAGCCTTCCAGTAATTTTTCTCTTCTAAACACCAGCATTTTCCATTTTGGTGAAAAAAAACTTTCTGTGTATTACAAATACAGATTGACCACCACATCACAGCCATACAAAGTCCAACTATGTTCCCAAAACGAGTTCTAACAGCAAGGGTGTTTGCAAAAAGACTACCGATTCAACTGCAGTCATTGCAGAGAATGCAATCCACGTCATCGCATAATCATGACATGGGTGAATATGAAAGTAAAATCTACAATATACTTCAAGAGGAGTTTGACCCGGTCAACTTACAAGTACAGGACGTCCTGGGAGGGTGTGGATCGATGTTTGCTATCCTTGTGGAGAGTTCCAAATTTAAAGGTTTACCAATGATAAAACAACATAGATTGGTCAACGATCTTTTGAAAGATGAGATAAAGAAATGGCATGGGCTTCAACTCAAAACTAAATCAGCATGAGATGGAATCGGTGATTATTACTCTCATGTTGTTTTCTTTTTTTTAACATTATTTATTATAAATTGTATATAGACTTTACAAAAACAATTCACTTTTGGCAAGCAAGATCATTAGATAATAGTGCAAGTTTGTACCTTCTGGTACAATTTACTCAACAACTTCTTCCTTTTCTTCAATAATCTCCTCTTTGATCTCTTCTATTGTTTCCGCCTTGACTTCACTTGCTTGGGCCTTTTTATTGGCATGCTTAGCTCTGTATGCTCTCCACTCTTCCAATGCCTTTCTTCTAGCCAAAATTGCTTCTTTGACGGCTGCGTCAGCTTCCATAGCATCAATTTCTTCAAATTGAGCTGAGTACTCACGCAAGTTGGAACGAACCTTCTTCTTGTCGGCACTCGACAACAAACTTTCAGGGCGGGGTCTCCAAATAAACTCTTTGAACAAATCAATAGATTCATCCCTCAACAATTTACCAGTAAACTCATACAATCTGTATCCATTATCAATGGCATGCAACCAAGAAGACGACCATGCAGCAACGAATCTACCAGAAGGATCCCATGCAATGTTTGTCATTCCAGCATACTGATCGGACTTGAGCAACTTGACATTTGCTGGTGCGCCCTTTTTAGTGTTTTCATCCTCGAAAGATACATCAAAAAATTCAAGCTCACCTGAAGAACGAGAAATGGTGGCAACAACAGCATATCTACCCTTTGGTGACCATGCAATGGTATTTGAGTGTTTGTTGTCAATAATTTTGTACGCCTTGTATTTTGAGCTTGCATTCTTACCCTTGGTTACTTCCAGAGCATAGAAAGTAATACTGTTTTTTGGGATGGCTGGATTCGGATCACCGTCATCCAAACGACTGATGGTAATAAACCTTTCACTGTTTGGTTCCCAGCCAAAATTAACAATAACATCCTTCAATTCAAGTTTCTCAACTGGTACATCTTTTTCACCCAATTTGAAAAAATCAAGGTTAGAAAATGTAGTTTTTCCTGATTTGGTGTGTCTATCAACCTTGACACATAAAAGTTTACCCTCACTTTGCCAGTGCATTTTACAGTCACTGACTTGAAAAAGATTAACAGTACGCAAAACTTGTCTGCTAGGAATCTGCATCACTGCAACTCTTGCAGTTTGATTAGTACTTTCCGGTGTCCAGTATGACAATATATGTTCCAATTCTGAGCCCTTGTTATTGTGTAATCTAACTCCCGCTGGCGCCCATTCAAAGTCTTGAATACCATCAATTTTGACCAATTTCTTCTCCAACAATTGGAAGCTTGGAGTTTCATAAATAGCCAACGCATCGGGCCCTTGACGAGCACAATACTTGTCATCGAACGACCACTTCACCAATGGCCATGGCATTTCCTTTTGGTGCTCAAGATGAGGTGGTAACGCAAACGTTCTAACAGGTTCGCCAGTAATCAAATCCCAGATAACCAATTTATGACCTTCACTTTCAGGACCAAATGGGAACTGTTGCCTCTCAGCAGCAGAATCGGGCAATGAAATTGGGACAGGAGACAATGTCACCATGTATTTTTCATTTGGAGAAAAATCTATAAGTCTCACCTGGTTGTGGAAAAATCTCCTGACGCTGTGAAAATCTGTACCACCCCATGATTGAACACCTTGTGGGTGGATTGAGAAAAGATAAGTACCCTTGGGAGAAAACTTGGCATACTTGGATGTGAATCCTCTTCTTGACTCAACAACGGGTTCGGGATCACTGGCCTTCTTACTCCAATTGATTCCAACGGTTTCTCCAAAGTGAGTCACAACTTGATCTCTTCCTTGTTTATCTTGTAACCAATCATGTAAATAACCGTGTGATTTGAATGGCTCAACTTCAGGTTCTTTGAATTCACCACTAGCTGAGCCATATTTTTCAATGTCTGAGAATTTGTTCACCAACAACCTATGATTTTGATCCAATTTCTTACCATGCAATTTCTTAATGGCTGAATCAGCTTCTTGTGGTGTCTTGTATTGAATGAATAAATACCCCTTGGATTTACCATCTGCTAATGGCATATAAAGACCCTCATCCCCGTCAACTATCTCTCCCACGGTACTGAACAACTTTTTGAGAACCTTGGTTAAAACTGGTACTTTAGATTCTGGTGCAACAGGAGCACCATCAACAATAATATAATTGTCCAACCCAACATCAGCTTCGTATTTTTCCTCCAAATCCGAAAAATCGATATCATCTATATTGATTTCTTTCTCCAACTGCAAATATTCTTCTTCGTTTATTGACATTGTGTGCTAATGATACGAAGGTACTGATGACACGATCAAATGAATTGTTTGAAAATTTATCAAAGAACAAAATAAGTGAAAAAAAAAAAATTTTTCAACATCTACATTATAGTATTGGTGTTTGGATGCGAAATTTACTAGAGAGATCAAAGTAGGTTCTTTAACTACAAATTTCTGATATCCATTTCAACAATCGCTATACTATCAAAGGATGTGTGATGTACCTGCGCATTGGCCCTCCTCTCTGTTCACATTCGTTCATTGTGAGTGACAATAGTGTACTGTTTAGAGGTCTGCAAAAACAAGTGATGGACTCAATAACAAGGAACTTTATCCTCTTTAATGACAAACACTAGGGTGTAGCACCAGTGGTACATCTTTGCATTCCTTTCTATCTAATCAATGCTAGCTTTTCCAACTCTGCTTCCAATTGCCCGTCCTTGCGCAAGTTTTTCAAATCTTGTTCATTACCCCAATACTTTCCTTTGAAAAATAACAGTGGCACCCACTTCTTGCCTACGATCTCGGTAAATGCACTTTCCAAAGCCGCAGCCTCCTTTTGATCTTTAATTTGATCTAATTCAATGATGTGCAACTTATCATATATTCCTTGTTGTTGAAATAAATTGTAGACATAATGACAATCAGGACACCATGATTTCGAAAGCATCAAATACGGGTGTTCAGATATTAACCCCTTGGCTTTGGTAATATAGTCGTCTGACACATTTGGTGATGGTGACGGTTGTGTAGACATGTCTTTCATATGTTTAAGGTGGATTAAGTATTCTATTAAGAAAAAAAGAAAAGATTGTGGCGCAAAGTTTTATGAAATCGTTTCAAGCTGTGAAAAATTGGCTTCTTAATACCATTGAATTAAACAACCTGACATTCTTCCGCTCTCCAGGGAATTCAAAGTGTAAATTCCCCTAAAACTTTGATGACCGCATTGGAGGAAGTTTATCAAGATTGCACGAGTGAGGAGCTTTCCTAAGCTTCCATTGTGATGGAATACGACACGTGCTTTGAAACATTTTGGTGCGTTTATTCGTTCTCTCTCCAATTGAAATTTTGGTTGCAAAACTTTTTAAACAAGCACGAATACGCACTGATGTTTGTACACTGAGACTTGGTGGTTAGAAAGAGGCTAGAAAAGGATCCGGATGAGCTTCACTGTAATACCTAGTGGAGAATTTATTGCACCAGTGTAGATCTGTTGATTGAACACATTCAAGTTGATGCTCTTGTCAACACAAACTATATAACTACATAATTCACTTCCATAACAACAAAAGCTTAGTTCCAATAGATGGGATAGCATCTGATATTCAAAATTGAATAGCTTACCTCTATTAAGTGATCCACCATTTACACCTTTTTGATATTCTCTTGAAAATCAAATACAAACCGCCAAAAAAATTCCCCCAAAAACACTTTTGAACGATTCATCTTTTCCTCTTCTTTATCTTTTCTTCTTCCCTCTTCAGTAACATGACCGAATTATTGGTGTCTAAACCCCCCTTTGGTCCGCGCACCAGGTGGAATACAAGGACGGGAAGAAAAACTCAGAACCATAATTATTACAGCCCCTAATTATTACAGCCGTTTGAATGTTACGACCGCAACAAATTATGCAAATGCTTACATTCCGATTTTGGATGAAGTCATTCCCACCACACCTTTGATGGTCATTTATGTATGGCTGTGGTGGGTTCATAATGCAAGTCAAAAATGAACCTATGCATGCGAGGAGTGGTGCAAAGAGTCCACAAGTCAGGTGGCATTGACTCTCGTAAGCACGACAGTTCAACAGATTGTAAAGAGCAACATTGAAGGAGTATACATTGTCATTGATTTCCGTGTTGGATCCATTTTCGTGCGATTTGTAGTTGTTGTAGATTTGGGTCAAAGTAAGTTTGTGTCGTAGAGTCAAACTACTTATAGTGAATCCCCTTGTAAGTATTCACATTTTCTCCCATCACAATGTAATGACATGAACTAGATCCAATCAAAACTACACTACTTGATTTAGTCTCTCATCGTATTCGTTGATTGAAATAGTACAATAGAATATATACAAGTAGAAAAGATGTTATTGTAACAACCGCAACATAATCATACCAAAGACAGCTCTTCCTAGCTCCTCGCTTCTGCCGAATAATCATAGTGCAACTCGGTGATATTCTGAAGCTCCTCTCTAAACTGCTCCATTTGCTTCATCGTATTCCAAAACAGAACACACCAATACATCAATAACTCTCTATTCACAGCACAACTTTTGGTTCTAAACTACAACTACAATCATTGAGCAACGGCTAAGCCATCTACTTTCTTTGCCACTTCCAAGTATTTGGCTTTGGCAGAATCAAACTCACCGTCATTGAGTTCCCCTCTTCTGTACTGAAGTCTAATATTGTAAAGCTCATCATAAGTGACTTGGAGTTGTGCTTGTGACAAATCTTTCCCAAGATCAACAAACTGGGAAACCTTGAATAATCTCTCAGCTGCCTTTTCTGTTTCCTGCTCGGTTAACTCCAACGACTGTGTTTCTGCCAATTTGGCTTTGTTTTCGTTGATCCTTCTCTTTCGAAGCAGGTACTGCTTATTCTGAGCTTTTTGCAATTGTGGTAAAATAAGTATTTCCTTTCTTGATCTTTGCAATTCTTCGTTTTTAGCAGCAACGGGGTCTTCAATAGGCACATAACCAAATCTTCTCAATCTTGGTGCAAAATGCTCTTTAGGAAGCTTGATATCTTTCTTCAATGCCACTCCTACATATTTTCTCAATGGGTGGAATGGATCAAAATAAAATCGAACAAACCCAGGCTCAACTGCATATATCGTGTGATCAACACCAATGCGAACATTCTCACCTGGATGTATCTTTGTACCCCTTTGTCTCATTATGATTTGACCTGGTTTCACAGGATGTCCTTCATGTACTTTTGGTCCTAATCTTCTACCAGCGGAATCCTTGTTGCTGGTCTTGGAACCTGAGACACGTTTTGTGGCAGTACGGATCTGAATTATTGATTTAATGGAGCTGGTTATCCCCGAAACTGGTCTCTCTATGAGAAGCCTCTTCAAGGAAAACATTATGCGAGGGTGACGATAATGGATGAATAGGGGACTTTGAAGATTAGTTTTCAAAATTTTTTCATGCCAATTTTTTTCAAACAATAATCAATGTCGCGACATTAGAAAAAGTAATCATACCAAACCACACCTTACAGTAAAAGAGCCAATAAACACATCAATATATTTAGTCATCTATACAATCTTGTATCCTTCTCCTCCTTTCCCCTCCCCTACCACATAGCGATTAGTCTTATGCCTTCTTGGTACCATATTGTTGCAAAATGTCCAAGGCAAGCAAATGATCTTCTTCTTGTGCTAATCCACTAATAGTTAAAGCACCAATAACGAACTCATTCGATTCAACACGCAAGGGAACACTACCACCATGAGATGCATAATCCTTTGATGACACAAACATGGCCTCTTCAATCGTTTTGCCCTTTTGTCTAAGTTTCTGTCCAATGTAAAAACTCGATTTGCCAAATCTAAATACAGTATTGTACTTTCTCTTGACCCAATTGTCGTTATCCAGTGCAGTGCCTGAAGACACGGCAGAATGGAATAAAGTTTGGCCACTGGTTAAAGTTATATCAATAACTACTCCCTTGTTTGGGTATAATTCTTGACATAATTGACGACCCAAAGAACCCAATTCCCATGCAACTTCACTGTCAAATGATTTGAGTTTGTGTTGGTCTTCAAGTGCTGACAAGTCCTCTAGACTTTTATTGTAGATCTCGTGCGGCATATGGGATGATATACTTTGGTCAATGGACTGGGCCCTTCAAGTTGGAATTCTCTCAAAGAATTTTTCGAAAAAAAAAAAGCTTACTCCGAGAGTATCCTTTGATTTAGCACCACACCCACCTCTGACTAGCACATCTGCATTAACTAGTATCCAATAGCACGCCATCACTCGCTTTCCTTATCAAACATGTATTCAACTCCCCCACAAGTAAGGGCGCATCCTCATCAAATAAACCAACCACACGGCGAAAATCCACAACACGCTACTCTGATGGGAAATGCATTGAATGATGAACAGATATACCAATGGATAAACGAACTCGTGACAGGAAACAATCGAGAAAAAGCATTACTAGAATTGGGCAAAAAAAGAGAACAATATGATGATTTGGCTTTAGTCCTTTGGAACTCTTTTGGTGTGATTACCGTCTTGTTAGAAGAGATTCTTAGTGTATACCCATTTTTGGACCCCCCCAATTTGAGTGCGTCAACTTCGAATAGAGTGTGCAATGCGCTTGCCTTGTTACAATGTGTGGCTTCAAATGTGCAAACGAGAAGTTTGTTTTTGAAGGCGAATTTGCCATTGTATTTGTATCCATTCTTGTCGACCAATGCACGTCAACGATCATTTGAATATTTGAGACTAACAAGTTTGGGAGTTATTGGGGCTTTAGTCAAGAATGATACTCCAGAAGTTATTAATTTTCTTTTAACTACAGAGATTGTGCCATTGTGTTTGAATATAATGGAGATATCTTCTGAATTGTCCAAGACTGTTGCCATATTCATATTGCAAAAAATTTTACTTGATGACCAAGGGTTAAACTATGTATGTACCACATTTGAAAGGTTCCACACTGTTGCTTCTGTATTGTCGAAAATGATTGAACAATTGGCGGTAATAACCACTGCTAATGCCAATGGGAAACCAGTTACAGGACAAGGGCAAACATCATCATCATCATCATCATCATCAAATAGCTCAGGAAGATTATTAAAGCATGTGGTGAGGTGTTATATGCGACTTTCGGATAATGTTGAAGCCAGAAAGGCATTGGCTAATATCTTACCTGAACCATTGCGTGATGGGACATTCACAACGATATTGCAAGATGATGTAGCAACAAAGAGATGTTTGGCTCAATTGTTGGCGAACATCAATGAACAATAATAAAATAGAGTCGAGTGTGGAAGAGTTTAAAAGTAGTAGAATGTAGTTATCCAAAAACTTGTATATATCTTTAGTATACAAGTTGTTTTACTGACCTTCACTCCTCTGATTTTTCATCTATTTAGATTCTTTAGTGTCCAATGGAGTCAATCTCAAGTATGGTTTGATAATCCTAAACTTTGGGAAAAGAGTCTTTGCTTCTTCGTTTGAGACTGATGGGTGAACAATTACATCATCACCTGGAACCCAATTGATTGGAGTAGTAACTCTATATTTGTCACCAGTTTGTAAAGAGTCAACAACTCTCAAAACTTCAGCAGTGTTTCTACCAGTACTGGCTGGGTAAGCCAAAGTCAATCTAATCTTCTTTTTTGGGTCAATAACAAAGACTGATCTAATGGTAAATTGAACACCCTTGTCATCCACATTAGTGGCATCTTGATAATCAATCATATCGTACAAGTGAGCGATTTTTCTTTCTGGATCAGCAATGATAGGGAAATTTAATTTTGAGCCAGTAACTTCGTCAATGTCTTTAATCCAAGCCTTGTGGGAATCAGAGTTGTTTGCTGATAAACCAATCAATTTGACATTTCTTTTAGCAAACTCCGGTTCCAATTTGGCAAAAGCACCCAATTCAGTAGTACAAACAGGAGTGAAATCATCTGGATGACTAAACAATACAGCCCATGAATCACCAATGTAGTCGTGGAATGAAATTGGACCATTGGAAGTTTCAGCTTGAAAATCAGGAGCAGTTGATCCCAATCTAAGTGTTTTTGATTCCGACATTATAGTATATTGCAATTGATATCAACTGTTAGGTAAAAGAAGATGAATAGTAGAAAAAAAACTGGAAAAGTATGAAAAGCGGGTCTTTAGTGTTTTATATATACTCAATAGTAGAAGACAATAAGTGTGCATGGGAGTGTCCCTGTGTGTTGTACTGTATGTATGTGTGTAATGTGTAATAAAAACTGTGGTTCTGTTTTTGTGTTATAGTTTAGCGTACAGTTAAGCAATTAAGCAACTATTACAACAAATCACGTGTAATTTGACATTGTTTTCAATAAACACATAAGCACATACACATACATGTACAACTATAGGAGTATTCAATTTTATAAAGAACAGCGAAGTAGACGACTCCAAAACAAATTTGCGACAATCGACATAGTTTGGGGTGTATCATCGTTAATTAATGCAAAACACAATTGTGATAAGTGGTAAGTGTATTTAAGTAGGCGTTTGGAAAGACAGTCAACCAAAGGACAACAGACACACATATAATAATAAGCTGCAACAATTTTGCATCTATTTTGGTACCAAACTTTTGCATCTACAAAAAACAATACATGGTTCATTCCAGAGTAATCCCTTTTGCAAATGGCAAACTACTTCTCTATACTCTTTCGTATCTACGTATCTCATTCCCTTTCCTTCTATTGTACCACTTTTTCACATCTATAATTTATCATCATCGGAGTCATCAATATATACACCAAAATCATTTAGGCTTTCTCCCATGTCATTTTGCCAATTACTTCTTTTGGCGTTGTATCTAGGATCCAATTGTTTCTTTATTTGAGAATAGTTGTTAATACTTCTTAACTCATCATCATTCGGTGTTGGAATCGTAATGTTTTGATTCCCTCCATCTGGTGGCCAAGGTAATCCCAATTGGTCATCCTCCTTATAATCTAATGAAGGTTCAATGTCAAGGCCGCTATTATTTGGCTTAGACCATGGGACTAGCCACATAAACGGAGAGCCTAAAAAGTGCTTGAGGTTGCCCCAAAGTCCGTAATCGTACGGAAATATCAAATCATCAATGGTAAAATTTTGAGGAACTGTGTCGTTATCTTCATCCACTCCCTCGTCGCACTCTTCTTCATCCGCTCCCGGGTCACACTCTCCTTCCAAATCTTCGTCGTCACGATAGTGTGATTCTGTATCGGTAGACTCTGGCCCCACGAGGCTATTCAACTCATCATTTTCTTCTTGGTTCATGATATCATCCAAAGGGTATTCTTCATCATCAATTGGAGTTTTGTTAGTCCATGTATTCAATTTTGGTAATTTCTTCCCATGCAACTGCTTATAATTCAACCTAATTGACTTCCATAGTCTTTTGCTATGAAATTGACTATCAATTCTATCCCACTCCCAAATCTCAATCTGAGTCATACCTTTACAAATATTGATCAAGCATCTTATGAATAACAACGAAATGCTCAACAAAATAAACAAATCTATAGGTGTGAAAACAACAACAGCAATCAATTCTGATCGCTTTATAAGATAAATTGGTTTATCCAGGTCATTATAGTACCCAATAATACGTTCACAGAATTGAACAAATAAATATAAAGTCCCCACAATTACCCAAAATAAAAACCTCATAAAATGAGGCAAATTGTTTGCTCCAACACAATTGAGAGTCCAGGGACAATGGTGGTCCATCGCCATCACACATTTGTTACACTTTGAACAATGATGAGTTCTAGGTGGCTTGTAAATTCGACATTTAGTACAATATCGTTTCCATTCACCCTTTTTGGGATTATAGTTCTTAGGAGGCTCTCCTGGACTGGTATATATCGCTAAAGCATATGATGCCCAAATCATCGATGCCAAACATTCGTATATAATTTGTTGGGTGGTTGACAAATGATGACGAAGAATGAAATAGTGTGAACCATAGGCGGTGCATGCAATAATTGCCACAGGTATTATCACGCCCAATAACGGCCATCGAAACTCAAGCATCATCTACACTTGGTGAAAAACAAAACACACAGGATTTGGATAAACTATAGTTTGGTTGATACAATACAGTCCATTTGAATCAAAGTTGGATTGAGGTGTGTTTGTAAACCCACGTCGTGTACTTGCGTATCATTTTTTTTTTTCTCAAGCACTATGAAAGTTTTAGTGGCGAAAAAATAGCAGACAAACTTGATCACCATATAAAGAACAGAATTCATACTCAGTTGGCTTTATCACCCTTCACGATTGATAGTAACACGCAATGGTATGTCCCGTGATGCCCACTTGTTGCAAAATTGAGATTTGAAATTTACTAACTCTTATGCATTAGACATCAATTGGTACTGGATATGATTTGTCAAACAGTGTTTTCTCCCCAGGTATGTTGAGCTAAATTCATACTTATATATGTCCGAGTAACATCTTACTAACAATCGACCCCTCACCATAGATGGAAGAAATTTTCAAGTAGAATACGCAATGAAAGCGGTGGAGAATGGAGGAACTTCAATCGGTATCAAATGCAAGGATGGCGTAGTATTGGCTGTTGAAAAAATCATCAACTCAAAGTTGTTGGTGCCAGGAAAGAATAAAAGAATTCAAACGGTGGATCGTCATATTGGAGTTGTTTATTCAGGCTTACTACCAGATGGCCGTCATTTTGTCAATAGATCACGAGATGAAGCCCAATCATTTAAGTCGATATACAAGATCCCCATGCCAGTTCCAAACCTAATGGATAGAATGGGAATATACGTACAAAATTACACTTGCTACAACTCGGTTAGACCTTTTGGTGTCGTTTCGATAGTAGGTGGTGTTGATGACGACGGCCCCCATTTGTACATGATTGAACCAAGTGGTACTTGTTGGGGATATAGCGGAGCAGCCACTGGTAAAGGTCGTCAAATTGCCAAGTCTGAATTGGAAAAATTAAACTTTGAAGAATTGACATGTAAGGAAGCTGTCAAGATTGCAGCAAAGATTATCCATTTAGCTCACGAAGACAATAAGGATAAGGATTATGAATTGGAGATATCATGGGTGAGTAAAGAGCACACTGGTGGGAAACATCAGTTCATACCAGAAGATGTGTTGGTAGAGGTAAGAAAGCAAGCCGAAGAGGAGGAAGATGACGATGAGGAAGAAGAGGAAGAAGGTGGTGACGAGAATAAGGACGAGGAAATGGAGACATGATGAGAGTGCCTTCGTGGGTTAGAAGTCAGCCTACAATAGAAATTCAAAATCGTGTGATATAGTGCAAATGCTAGTAGTTTGTAAGCTTAGTGGTTGCAGTGATGGTAACACATAGCCTCTAGTTATTAGTGAGCACTACGGAGTTGCAGTTTGGAGATGAATTCTCCCCACCGACTGACTCTGTTCTACTCAGACACCTGCATATAACCAAAAAAAATGTAAACAAAGTACGATTCAAATCTGAAACCTGCAACCTTTAACGCGAGTACCAGTTACTTTTTAGAGACCCCATTTCTAAAAACAACATGCTTCCAGATGCTCTGGTTCTAGAGTCATCAAACTTGAGCAATAAAGAATCGGTTGATTTGTATGTTGAAGAAAACGATCCCGAACTTGAACTACGACTGGTGTCAAGTACGCGATCTTCAACCCACTCACCACGATCGCATGATATGTCAAGCCCCTTCATTACAAACCCGCAATCGCCACAACAAGAGGGACCAAGTCATTCCGGTGTCAGCAGAGAAGATAAAAATACTAGCAGAAAAACAGTTGATGTGTTCAGCTCGCCCAGGCAGACTACAAAGAGACACCAGGATTTTGGTAATGAACTGGGGAAGCACTCACCGATCAGGAACGAATCGTTTGTTGACAATTCACTTGATTATCCAAATCAAACCCCGATAAAACTCCAGAACCAAAATGTGTCACCGTGGAGACAATTTCGACCTCCAAGCAGCCTCATTGCACTGCAAGGATCATCCAGCATCTTTGATAACAAACCAAATTTAAAATACACAAGCACCACTGTCCCCCAATCTACAGATACAGAAACAAACACCCATTCAGAAACTGAAGATCTTAACAAACAATTGGTACATTACAGACTAAAACTTAAAGTGATGAAGGAATTTTTGCAAGATTTGATTAAGGAGAAAAGAATTGATCCGAATGAGATTGGTCCGATCATGGCCGACGTGGACGTCTATTCAAACCAACTGCTGCTCGAAAAACAAATTCATCAGCTTCAAGTTGATAGGAACGAGTCACTAGAAATTATGGATGGTTTGCGCGCAAACCTCGAAGAGTTTGAACGATGTAGTAAAGATCAAGATGTCAAAATAGCAGACTTGAACAATATCATTGAAAAGTGTCGGGAGTTGATCAGTGAGTTTGCAGCGCATTTACAAAATGACGAAAAGACAGAAGTTTGGAGGAGTGTACTTCACCAGCTGGCAGCTATGCCGCTTTCTGTACAAGTAGAGGGCCTTATTCAGATTGCAAGTGGATTGATACAGCTGTCAGTCAATGGAGGAATCCACACTTCAAATACACAAAGTCCACCATCAACTCCACCTTTATCAACTTGCCAGCTGGATGGGAACATTGATTTAGCAAAACAGATTGAAAAATTGGAATGTGAAAAGGACAAGCTTTTGCAACTAAATGCTCAACTTGAAACGGATTTAAATGAAAAGACTCAAGAGGCTCAAAAATTGCGTACGGAGCTTGAAACGACTGTCGAGTCAAACATGTTATTGAAAGAAAAGATGGAGTTAGAAGGAAAAGAAAACGCTGAACAGGTGACACATTTGAAGGCTGTGATTGAAAAGTTCGAGCATGACCTGAAGAACCAAGACTATAATTACGCTGCGATTGATGGTAAGGACAGGGTGATACCTTCTTCACAGTATGAAAGTTTGGTCATAGAGCATCAAGATCTTCAAAAAGCTTACGACTCTCTACTCAATGAGCTCAACGATTTCAGGGAATCTGCTGCTCGACAATCTCGCCTTGATGTGATGGAGAAAGAAAAGCAAAATAGCTCCAATCTGGAAACCACGTATCTCAGTGAGCAAAATAATAAAGTGGCAGAACTTCGAGGTGAGCTTGATCTAGCGTTGAAGAAGCAACAACTACACGAGTCAGAGTTAGCGCAGAAGACGTACATAAATTCGCAACTTCACAAGGAGAATGAACAATTACAGATAAAGTTGAAGAAAATGACTGATTTTGTTACTTATACAACCACTGATGAGAAAGAACGAGTCATGAAAAAGTTATCGGTTATGGAATTTCAGTTCAAAGACTTGTTGAAATTTGACTTGAGTGAATTTCAAAAATTGATACAATCACTCAACAAAGTAGCCGAGGATGAATCGTTACTCAATCCAGTCAAGAAATATGAACGAATCAAAAAGGCTTTAGTTGGTGATATTGATGAAAGTAGTATTCGAATCATGAGAGAAAATCATAAATCGGTATTTGAATACTTTGTAAGAGCAACTGACATATTGATCAACAATTATGTGAGATTATTGCTTGCTGAAAATTGTGAACAATCCACTGAGAAATTGGAAAAACAAATGACGAAGCTCAAGGAACAGAATTCACTTTTGAAGAATGAATTGGAAAAACTCTACAAACAGGTACAGGAATCTGCCATAACAGAGATGGAGTCAGCAACATCACGATTGAGATTGGACGACATGAGACAGAAGTGGAAAGCTGAGAGGGAAAGGCGACTAATGGAGGATAGGGAAGCACAAAAGCGATATAGCGAACTAAGAAGTGAAATAGCCAGACTCCAATCTGGGTCATGAATGGGGAATATTCTCAGTTGAAGACCAAAGAAGCTTACTTATGCGGATTGCTCAATCTAGATACGTGAATACCATTAATGAACTTTATGTACTACATAGAATAAATCCTATGTGGTACGTTAGTTTTACAATAGTACAGCATGAATAGAGTTGTTGACTTGTCAAACTGTCGTATAGTTAAACAATTATATTCTTTTTCCACCACCAAAGCTCACACAGCTTTTGTGATAAATGTATACCTCATGCGAGATGAAACAATGAGCGCATTCGCTTCTCTTTAAGCTCAGAGTCTTTAGTGAGAACTTGTAGTCTACTGGTCATGTATTAATTTGTGGCAAGTCCAATAGCTTGGCTCAGCGTATCTGTGTCGTGAGGAAAGTCCAAAAATGCGACATTCTGGTACAACCCTACAAATTTTCCATGAGAGGAGCTTGGTGTTGAACCGAAGCTCACGAGATCCAGTTTTTCATCTTGCACTGAGGCTAATGAGAAACTCTACTTGCATTTTTTATCAATCCCGAAAAGTTTATTAAAAGTAAAGTACCCTCACTATATAAAAAAAAAATAAAAGTTTGGACGACCGAACCCCCCGATCCCCCGTCCTGCAAATATTGAAACACACTTAAAAAAAACAAAAGAAAAAACAAACAAAATCAACAAATGAAACCAAACCCAATTCAATAGCTAGTAAAGTCAAGAAAAAAGAAAGATGTCACGTTAGAAAGTTGAGCCACCCAGTTTGGAATACTAATTGGTAGACCTTTGTGTGTGTGTGTGTGTGTGTGTAACTAAATAGCTTGACTAACTTTGTGTTCTCCCTTTTCTCCACTTACACTAATTGTTTCATTTTTGATTTCATCAACGTCATCAGAGTCCCCTGTACTTGCAACAGCATTTCCCTCTTCATCAGCTTCATCATCAACACCAAATCTTGTGCTCTTTAATTGAGCAAAAAGTTGTTGTTTTTGTTGCTCATTCAATTCGTGTTGCTTCTTGTTCTTTATATGGTACATTGGGTTCAATGACCGCAATGTAACTCCCTTCAAGAGTGGCAAGTGTCCGTACTTCTCTTCGTAAAGCATCAACATCAAAGTGACAATAACTGCAAGCCAGTACATATTGTAAGAAATGACCGACCCATAAGTGGCGGAGTTTTGCCAACCCAAAAGCGCATTGAACACGTCCCAACCATTGTCAATTTCTGGGTTACAACAGTTGACATGCCAAACTGACTTGGCAATATCATAAGTCCCAGGGCCGGACCCATTTTCAGAAGCATCACCACCAGTCTGATTGTTGAAAACGTGAGACTCAAAGTACCAAATGCCTCTGGAAAACAAACCGCCTGCAATCAAGTACAATATACCGGTTGAGATGATCAAAAACACTTGCAATGAAACAGTTGATCCAGAATAGTACAAAATTGTACCAACAGCAATACCGGCAATCAATCCACAAATGACAGGTATGGGAAAAGCAGTGGCTGGTGAGTTCAAACCAACACCACCAACGAAGACAATAGCTTCCAAACCTTCTCTAAGACAAGTAATGCATGGCAAGATGAACATACAGTACTTTTTAGTCAAATATCCAATCTTGAATCTATCCTTCTTCTTGTCCGGGACTTTAGTCAATGCCTGTGCCAACTTGACTCTCCATTTCTCCTTCATCTTGTTAATACGCAACATAGCAATACCCATCAATGAAATCAAAACAGTGGCAATTATACAAAAGATACCTTCCCATAAGTCCTCAGATGACGACCAGATATCATTACCCAATGTGTAAAACAAGGCGATAAAAATGGCACCGATTATAAGACAAATAATGACACCCAACGCGGCACCATACCAAACTTGGTTCCGCAATTTCTTGTACACCTTCGGATCATCTGTAGCTTTACCGATACCTTGTTTCAAAAATGCTAACAAGACAGAAACAACAACAACTGCTTCCAAGCACTCTCTGAAAACAATAAAAAAAATTTGAACGTTGAAAACATTCACCATGATTGTTTAATATAAAATTAAAATATGTTGTGACACGTGATGGGTTGCAAATATAAAAAATCGTATTAGATCTGCAAAAAAAAAATTTACACTTTAGCAGCAAAAGTGATTATGTGTGAGTGGGGGGTGGGGGGTTAAAGTTTCGGTGAAGAAGAAGAAGAAGAAGAAGAAGAAGGAAAAGGAAAAAGGACATGATCAAATCAACGACCTCTTTTTCATCTCATTTTATACTAGAAACTATCAAAGGAGGCTTTAAATTTTTTATTAGCTTTTGAAGCTTTGTATTTTTTAACTTTGTATGTAGCAAGTAGTAGTGTATTTATGGTTAATTTTATTGTTCTTTTCTTCTTTTTTTTTAGTTATTTGGTAGCAATTTTTTATCTGATTAATCTCTAAATTCATAATCAAAATACACTCTCCTCCTTTGGAGAGGGTGTTTGACTGATAAAATTCACAACTTACCCACCCTTTCAGTAAGGGGAGAACTCAGCGTAGTCGTTCCCGCCATAGATTTCCAATAATAATAGTTAGCTAAATCCCTCACCTTCCACAACTAACTCGTGCGCCTAACTCTTTCCAACGAAATTTAATGAAACAATTTCCTTTTTTTCTTTCTTTTGTGCAAAGTGAACGGCACCAATTCTATTGTTTGGATGGAAGTAACCAATCAAATTCAAGCATTCAAAAAGAGGCTTAACGTGAGAGAAGAGAGAGAAGCTACATTTCCACTGTATGCAGTATAAATTAAAGGGATTCACGGTTATAGCTCGATGGTGCATCTGCTCATGAAGTAATCCCCTCTATATTCGTAGAGAGGTAGATTAAAGAGAGTTGGAAGAGTAGAAGAGGGAGTTGAAATCATGACCAGTTGTTTTTTTGAGGTTACACTTTCATTATAAAACTCCGCATATTAATTCAAAGGGTTGTTGATTGTTTGATTATATTCTACCCTTTTTGGTTTTCTATTTACTTACAACCTCAACCATGCCGCGAGTGTAGTTCTTGGATAAAGTTTAGTAATGTTAATACTATGTTTTATTTGGTAACACAACACCACCCCTTTGCAGTATAATTCCTGGGGATCCAATTGGGCCTATCCTTATATTGCTTATAAGAATCAATCTTTCGATTCACCCATCAGCAATATAACAAGAGTCTCTACTTTATGTTGCATCTACCGCTGAAAGTTATATAACACCGTCTAGAGCAACACTAGAAAAGAAGATCTTACGAACTATTTTAAATAAGGGTAGAGGAATCACATTCAGGGGTTTCTATATCCTTTGAAATGAGCGACGCTCAATATTTGCCACTTAGCAACATATTGACAACATAATTGAAGCAAGTACCCACAAGAGCCAACCGCTCTAAAGAGCGATAATGCAGCCACAGTCCATAAGATAAATGCAAGGTAAATGTTTCGAGCTGTGTCCCCAGGCTCATACACTTGCACCATAGTCATTATAAAGATCAAATTTGCCAACATCCAAAAAAGCACAACTTTTGTTCGTACATCTTTAGCGTAGTCATCCCCATCCAACACATGCTTGATGGTTTTCTTCTTGTTTAGCTTTTTACTTGATCTATTCGCCCTTATATTGTACAATGTTTCAAGATAAACTTCATCAATGTTCACATCCATAACAACAGCTTCATACTCACCTTGTGCATTTTGCTCAATAATATACTGATTCGTTTTATCTTCTTGCGGGTTATTGTCTCCCTTGGTACCCCAGGACACATCGTGGGTATTACAAAATGCAAAAATTTGCAACGTGCAGGTGTATGCGGGGATTAATAAAAAATACTGTATCGAACAAGTCAACATATGCCATGGATCGAGGTACAATATCGACATCAATGTGTACAACCCATAAGTGGACAATAGCGAAACCACAATACTTACCAAAACATACGACGAGGTGTTCCCCAGACCAAATTGGTCTATCGTATTGACAACGAAAACTAGCCCCACAATCAATGCGTACAATGAACACACCGTTAGCAATATTATAAGTGCTTTGAATATATTTTTAGAAGCATGAGGTCGGTTACCAATGGAAGCAATAAACAACGATGTCAACACACAAATGCATAGATAATTAAACAAGGTAAAAATCCAAAAACCCCCATTGTGCCCCAAATGCTTGTAAGATACAAGTGACCCGGTAAGGAAATAATAAGTCAAATAAAAATTACTCAACGAAAAGAATGAGAACACCAAGCTTACTGTTTGATATATGAATTCAACATGAAGCCAAAATTTTCTTGAAAATGAGTGGTCTGTGTACCAAATTTTTCTCCCGTGATACAAGGAGTACAACGCGGCAAAGAATGCACCATTGATCCACCGTCTTCTTTGTGCAAGAAACTCCGAAATGGTCTCGGGGACATCAGTTTCACCTGTGGCCAGTTTCACAAATTTCAAAACCCAATTATCACCCCTTTTTGACACAAGTTCCCAGCACAAAATTCTGTCCTCTGCCAAGTACATATTAGCTTCAAAGAAATTGGTTTTGGTGTTTTCCTTGTCCTTTTCATGAGACTTGAGTAAATCCTCGCCTTTGAAATAGGATGCAAGTGGACCGGTTCCATCCTCATGATTTTTAAGGGCAATGTAACGATACGCTGATAAAGCACCTGGAAGGACCGATATGTAGCCAAACAATGACTCCAACGGCTTATCAAGAATATTTGATAGCTTATACTCAAAGTTTTGAGAAGCAACCAATGGGTTTATCAAATTCCTCCAACCTTTTCCTTTCATGGCTTTAATTTCCCCAGCCGCACCAGCAACATTTGAATCTTTGTCAAATGCCTTCCATAAATTGTAGACAGCATGGTTATCGGGTTTGGTCCCCACGTCAAGAAGAATAATAACATTTGGGTCCAATATAGGACAAAAAGCGTTGAATAACCACCGGTGTGAGTTAATCTTTTTTTGATTTTGCTCTTTTAAACAAAATAGAACCTGAACTGGAGTCAAGTTCTTTTCGTCACCCTTAAACTTCAATTGTTCATCAATGGATATTTGAGTTGTGTATTCAAATAAATGAGCTTTCACCTGTTTATTGTTTACGTATGGCCTTGTCAAATTATCCTGATAGCACCCGGTTGCCGTGAGCAATTGTAAAACCGATTCATTGACTTTGTTCCTACCATCGGCAACAATAACCACTTGAATCTTTTTCCAGCTATCTTTACCCCAAACCTTGGATTTGCGTCTGGAACATAAATGTGCCACGTTTTTCATCACCCCATGCATTGTTCTTGCGAATGCAAATTCGTCTTCATTATACATAGTAATGCACACTAGAATCTCTGTTTCTCTACCGTATTTCGCTGCTCTTAATGTGAAGCCTTCTTCAACAAATGTATCGGGATCCGAAGTACATGCGGTATAGGTCATATTAGTGAATTCTCCAAATGGTGATTCAGTTCTCGTCAATACTTTGCGCAACTCTCCAGGTACGGGATTCTCCAATACCAAGTTTCCTTTTTTACCCCCAACGAGTCTCACTTTCCTGCGTGTGATGGTCTTTTCCCTATTTGGATTATATACTGCGTCAATGTTTTGCATCAAGTTGCCATCAATTGATTCGGTAAAATATTGTGCTTCATCGTTAGGATCGGATAAATGTGAGTATCCAGTGTATGCAGTGGACTCAGAATACAAGGATTTTGCATCGTCCCTAGTCTCTTCTTTTGTCCCATCTGTGTCAAACTTTTTGTCATCTTCATAGTATGTACTTTGATCATCCGCATAGTGACCATCCGCATAGTTCCCAGCGTCATAGAGCGTACCAGGAGTGAAAATTGGTTCAGGAGGATCTAAGTATCGCTGACTGCTAATTGTGCTCCCTTTAAATGAAGATCTGAATGGTGACCCGCTATTCTTTATATCATCATCATCAGCATCATCAATCAATACCTCTGTATTCCTTTGTCTCTTTGGAGATTCGCGTGAAGTATAGTGCGCCCTAGGTGTAGTCTCGGAATCCATGTGTGGATCAAACTCCAAGTTTGGTGCGTTCCCAACAAACGGGGACTTTGCATGTCTGCCTTGTTGGTTGGCTCTACCTGTGCTTCTCGAGAAAATGTTTGGCGATTGCTTAATTGACTCTCGGTTTTGCTTGATTTCTGAAGCTGGGAATCCAACAAAGTCCTCTGTGGTGTCTTCTTCACTATCATAGTCCAACGGCTGATACCTCTTTGCAGGACTTGAGCTTCGCGTGTATGCAGCATATGGTTGTCTTATTGAAGATTGTTTTGGCTCATCACCATCGTCAAATGGATTCATCATGTCACTATCAAGCAAGACTTTACACTTTAAAAGCTGGAGATGCTGATGGAGTGTATTCTTTTTGAAAAAGGTGAACTTATTTGCATCATTGCCTCAGTTGAGATTAATACCATCATTTTTGCCTTAGTATTATGATCGAGTACCGTAAAAATTTCCAAATTTGTCCAAAACGAAAACAAAAAGAAAAAAAAAAAAAAAAAAACAAACACAGAGATTCTACAAAGTGACACAAATGAACACTGACAAACCAAAAGTAGTTCTATGACTTCAACATCGAGAAGGTCTACACTGATTGAGCTCGAACAAATGCTCTTCGCTGCGGCCCACATTAAGTTAAATGTTGCAAGGCATAATCACCACGAAACCAGAATGGAACAGATTTACTTGCCAGCTCTTTAAAATTCAACCAGATCAACACCATTATGCGTGCGACTAAAAAGATCACTCGGGGAGTAGTTTTCTTGCTTGGAGTAACGACTTTCGCAATAGCTTTAGTAGAATTTCAATTGTAATCTTCGTACCAATCAATTTTTGTAGAACCTTCAAAAACAAGTTGCAGCATTTTTTTTTTGCAACAAAATTGCTCGAAATAAAGACGAAAAGTCTTTGACACAAACACTTGCTTATCATTTATAAAGATTACTGCTTAACCGAACTATAATGAACAAAATTTACTTAGGTTAGACTGTTTATTCTCACTCAAAATGCACACAACAAAACTTAATAGCATCAACATTTAGTGTTTACTAGGAAGAACAAAGAATGATGAGTTTACAATCGCAACGGTGCACCAGAGACCTATGACGTAAATCAAAGCTATTGTAGACGACTTTTGGCTAAGGCATGTTTAGCTTCCGGCTCTCCGCTGTGAATCAGCGTGTGGCAGATTGGTGTGCTCTGATGTCTGCATTTTGAAGATCGTGTACTTTTGACAAAATCTACGCAATACATGGCCCCTTTTTTTGATCTCTTACTTTTTGCTGCCTCACAGATATAAAGTGATCTAGGCAATGCACCTGTTTCAGCTTCATGAAGAACCTTGATATCCTCCCTCATTCAAGAAAGAACGATGCTGATACACAGGTAAACAAAAGCACTGGTGGCGACCAAAACTCGTCCCAGATTTCAAACGTCGAATTCGGTACCTTGAAAAAGGTTGGAACCAATGTGTCACAAGCATCGACATTTAGTAATGCAACAGCCAAATCCAATCCATTAGTCAAGCTTTTCACTCGAAACAGATCACAATCCAACGTTGCTGCCAGAAATTCAGAAGTATGCATTTTGGATGCTCCGGATTCGAAAGTTGAATTCGACGACAACGAACCCTTGAAAGAACCCAAAATTACCAAGTTGAGAGCCGCGAAAAAGATATTGAGTCCAACGAGCAAGCTGCATTTCGATTCTGTGATAGACTCAAGCTCCACTGATGAAGGAATCTCCAAGAGGCAATCGAGCGAAGAATCGAGGGGGAAGAAGCAAATAATATCGTCACCCCTGTCTGGTTTCCATAATTTATTCCACAAATCTCACTCTGCAAACGGCTTGTCCAAATTTGGAGATCGCAACGGTGAGGACAAAATACACACTAGCTCCTTAAAGGCCTCGATTTGCTTATCCTCAAACAATTCCAATTCTGTTGTGAATGATATAATGCTCGCTCGAGTTTATAAATTTACAAATGCTAATTTCTCAAATGAAGATGGTGAAACATTTGCAGAGCATTCTTCGCTTCTTGATATTCATAGGAAGATGTTGACCCCTGCCGATCTGTACATTCAAAACAAATTGAATAAGCACCATCAACATGAAATTGGGCTAGGTATTGTTGATAAAAGTGAAACTGCGGTGTTGGGCATGCCAGCTAATGAAGAGGCAAAACTAAATAAATCACGTCAGCAAATATGCTCGCTACTCAAGCCATTGTTCATACCATCCAGACAGAAGAAAGTGGCATCTTCGAATGAGTATCCATTTTTGGGGCACTCCCTAGATGAAATAGGGCATATAATCAGAAATCAACTTTCACTGGACTCAAATAGACCTGCCAACAATGTTGAGCTGACCCCAAAGTATGTGAAATATAAGCTGAGGTCAAACAAGTCTAGCTCAAAGGGTCAAGTGCTTGGTGCAGATACACATGACAGTATGTGTACTACACCTTTTGATGAAAGCGACTTGAGGGAAATCATCCTGGATCTAACCACAATTTTTTTGTCATGTTTAGGTTGGTTAAGGCGTGATGTGCTTCAATCTGTGAGACCGTCCGAAAATAGCAACAAACAACGCGGTTTTGATTACCTAGATATGTGGCAAATCTTATCCCAATCATGGTTTTATTACAACAAAAACATTCGCTTTCAAATTTTGCAAATATTTCAAGTGGTGTTCACTACCACCCCTAGATGGTACGGAGAGCCAATCTTGCCCTCAACTTATATCGATGAAGTCTTGCAAAATTCTTTCTGTACAGTATTTATCGTTCCCATAGTTGAAGACAGCAAGAGACGCTCGATAGCTTCACTGTCTGTAACGACCATTGCAAGCTGCGGAGTGCTCGACAATCACGAAAAATCATTGTTTTTACATGACCCAACATTGCTCTCGAATGCATTACACTGTCTTGGCTCGCTACAGGCTTTACCACAATCGAGTTATTCCAATACCGAGATTGAAACGCATAATTTGAAACAAATAATGAGGGTCATGATAGCAAACTTGTCTAATCTTTCTTGACCATTTTTGATGTTGGAGTGTTTTGTTGGGCAATGCCTTTTCGGGTTGTTGTGCTCATTACACATTGTCCTCTCGGGAGTGCTGGCTTTTTCGTTTCATGTAAACTTTTCTTCACAGAGCTTAATACGAGAGCACATTTTTGACCACTTTGAACTCGGTGTCTTATTCACAACAACAGGCCCCGAAGAACTTCAATTCAAAGTAATCCTAGGTCACGTGGAGAGAATAATTCAGGATATATATTCAAGCTCCATTTGTGTCATATCAACCTAATCAACGCACAGAGAGAGAGAAGGGTCAAGCCTATCACGTCTCCATTGTCTTGAGGTGCATAAACGAAGATTGTGGGCTCAATGTGGAATCTTCCGGTGTTGCATCATAGAAGTGTCAAGTATAATAAACATGCTAGAGCAAACATTATCGCTGCTTATCTCTAACTGGTGTGATTTGTTGCTCATTGAAGGAGACACCTTTTTAAAAAAGCTGACAATAGAATGGCCAATAGCTTTGTCTTGTCCGATTGGATAATGAGGTTTGCCACAACAAGCGAAGTAGATTCAAATCGATTTCTTTTCTCTTCTATAAACAAGTTAGCTATTTTTTGCTCTGCATTACTATGACAAGGGCTCTATCAGAGCAGGATTCGTTGTTGTGCTCATAGAAAATTACTTTCAAAGAAAAAAAGAATACACGAACTAAAGAACGTTCACTGAACATTATTGAACTTTCAAATGTCTGATCGAGCCTATGAAAAGCATGGTATGAATGCGGCTGCGGCATTTATTGAAGACTCCTCTTCGGATATCAGTTTGGACGAAGAGGACGAGGAATTGATCTGGAGAGTCTTTTTCAGTGACTTGGAAAAGGAAAAAGAAAAGGACAAGAATACACCTGAGCAAATCGACCTGGTAGATGCAGGGGACACATTCTCTGAGAGGGAGGAGCTACTGTCGATAAGTCTGGAAGACCTACTATTACTCGACGATCAAGAGTTGACAAGTCGATATAAAGATCTTAAGAATAATGCCATTGATACGAATTTATCGGAGGAAGATCAGAAACGATTGCTCATTACAAACTTTACGAACGACCAAATGGAGAGATTTGAAGCATATAGAAGACTGACAATCAATAAACCGGGAGTAAAAAGAATTTGTAATGGAGTCGTGGGTCATTCTGTTTCTCAGGTTATAGCGACCGTGATGGCTGGTGTAGCAAAACTGTTCATTTCAGAGATTATAAGTAAATCTTTTGAAGTGCAAGAAAGGGATAATAAAGGGAAGCTTTTGTCCGATATCGAGCTAAAGAAGAAGCAGAAACGATCGGACATTGAAAATGGCCAACCTGAAAGAGAAACGAAGCGTCCTCGATTGCAGTATCAAGGTGACATTAATGCACCCCTTCAACCCAGTCACGTAAGGGAAGCTTTCAAATTGTATGAAAAAGAGTCATCAAGTGAGTTACCGAGAACTGATTAAAACGTATTTCGGTTAAAGCTTCATTATTGCTCATCTCCACTACTTTCATTTAAAAGGTACTATACATACGAGGTTTAAAACCTCCAACATACTGCTCACGATCTTTCCTTTAAATAAGGAGCATTGGCTTTTGATGTTTTGGTGCGAGTTTTGATGGCAATAAATGTTGCGTTGATAGCACTCGGGCTCACACCAAGTGAGAGAATTGATGAACAGTTGCGATGCGTTGCTTATGATACCATGTTTATTGTTTGGCACCGCATTACAGCGACGACTGGTGGACATGATCACTCGTGATCGTTTTACGGAGAAGCGAAAGCATAAATGTGTAATTATTAGCTATGTTGGGGTTGTTGGGGTAAACAGAATTTCGTTCAGTGCCACCACTGCTGTCATCACGTCGTGGTTATCTTTAAGTTAATTTATATATGTGCTTTGTATCCGAGATAAAGCATCACATGTTACTATATATTATTGATGTGTATCGAATGAAGTGAAACTGTACACACTTGCTCAATACAGGTCCATGATCTCTAAACCCATCTAGTTTGAAATTGTTACATCTTTTGTTTCGACGCATCTGTAGAATGACTACCTCTTCGCAAAAAGAGCCGCATCTTCAGAATGGTTCTGATGTGCACTTCCTGTGCCCCTACACTGTACAAACTACAGATTAACTCCGTACCCCTAGGAGTTTTTGACCATACTTCACCGTCTTGGGGCACCAAAAAATTTTCATTTTTTTTGGGGATTTAGGGGGTGCAGAAGCTGTATCTCTGCTGCACTAGCGTTGAACCGTTGTCGGTTTTCGCTTTTCCTGGCAAAATGCCAATTTTATGAGACTTTTTCTGTAATGCGTTATAACTTTGCTTAGAATAGCCTGAGCCGGCGCTGGAGACGCTCATTCCAATTATGAGTTACGTTGATAACAGCCACAAAAAGGGAAAGGACCCTAGATGTCTGTAGCATAAGCTGTGCTCTGAAGTAAAACATATAGCTGCGAAAAAGAAGTAACAATTGGGTGTAGTTTTTTTTCCTTTTTATTGATAGATGGATAGATGAAACAACGTTCAAAGTGAAGGAGAGGTAGGTAGAGAAACCCAGTTAGTAAGGGACTCATGTGATATAGTTCGATTATTTGCCAAGTTGCAAGTTACGAACTTTCAAGAATGAGTTTCTAGCTATGTATTAAGTTTTCAGACCTTATTGGTGCAAAAAAAACCATAAAAACTTGTATATCGTCTAAACCCTCACTTTGGAGCAAAAATTACTTTTTCGGGTAGAGATCTCTCGCCAGTACCTAATGAAAGTGCCTTTAATCGGGTTTCCCTGTGTCTCTAACCGTAATGGGTCTCAAGTTGAAAAGAGAGGAACCGAATGTTCAAAGTGCACTTATCGAGGAGAGAAGAAAAGAGTCATTCCGTGAACACGTGACAAAACAAAACAGAGATGGGGCTTTTAAAAAGATTAACAGTCTTGTACTCTCTGAGCTGCTGAGAGATAGTTGTTTTGATGATGACAATAACTTGACTTGCGGTTAGATTGCAAAAAGGACACTAACGAGCTGAATCTCTGAAAGAGCTTTTGGACTAGTCGGATCGAGATCACCAATCACTCCAAGACAAGAAGTACATCGTTAGTTTACGATGCCATTGCATCTTATTTCTTGGAATGGGTAACAAGTATGTCCACCTGAATTGTGCAATACAAAATACCTTCCTACGCGGTTGTTTTAACCATCCACACACGACAACTGAACGAACAAAGAAAATGAAAAAAAATAAAAAATAACAACAACCAGATTAAGTGTGAAAAAAAACAAGATTGATTTTATTTCAGTGACTCCATCTACGATGCCATTAGATTTACCTTTCGAAGTGCCTACTGATAACCCTGTGTACCAGAATTACAGAAAGATTTTGGTTACGTATCAAAAGTTTGTTGATGAATCTGTTCCTCACACTGGTTATAGATGGTTGGGGTTTGGAATTTTGCTCACTTTATTCATGACCAGGATTTTCATTGTTCAAGGATGGTACATAATCTGCTACGCCTTGGGAATATACTTGTTGAATTTGTTTTTGGCCTTTTTGACGCCAAAGTTTGATCCGTCTTTGGAGCAGGAAATGAAGAATGAATCCATTGAGGAAGGAATGGATCAGGAAGTGCAAGAGTCAGGGTCCAAGGATGATGAGTTCAGGCCATTCATAAGGAGATTACCAGAGTTCAAGTTCTGGTATAATGCAACAAGAGCCACTGCCTTGAGCATATTCTTGACTTTCTTTTCCATCTTTGATATTCCAGTCTTTTGGCCAATTTTATTGATGTATTTCATAATTTTATTTGCTTTAACCATGCGAAAGCAGATACAGCACATGACCAAGTACAAGTATTTACCGTTTGATTTGGGAAAAACAAGGTATAGAAAGTGATGCTTTTGTCATGAGTTGTATAAATTGTATAAATAATTGTTTCAAGAATGTGTGCTACGAAAGTAATATGTAAAGCATGCACCTCCGACCCAGTGCAAACGAACTAGTTTCAATATATGTATCTACTTTACAATCGGAAGCATTGCATTATGGATAACAAGCTCGAGCTTATGCAAAGCAAAAGCCCTGGCTAATCGTGCTTCGACCCACGAAGAAGGTCAAGATTATAGTGATAGTCAAAAATAGTATCTGGTCAAAGTATCTCACCTCACGACTAGCTCTCTAATGCAGCATGCCAAAAGGACTGCTCCCATTGGCCCGACCTACTCAATGACAAAGTAAAAAAGGGGTAGAAAATCGCAGATAACGCTTTTTATGGGAGATACAGGCATGAAACTATGGAATACTCTCATGGTGGACAATTCCCTCATAACAAACAAAGGACAATGAAGCCCTCAAAACAGCGCCATTTATTTTTCTGGTTGGCCACCCTCATTGTATAGAAGGCGAAGCAGAAGACAGTTGTGACTTCTTGATCTATTTTTCACCCCTTTTAGAGCCGAGCAACTAAGAGAAAAAAAAAGGAATAAAAAAAAAAATGTCGCAAAACGGAATCACCAAAAAACTCAGTCCGAAAACAAAACAGTAAAAAAAATTGTCGACTTTGGGTGACTTTTCACCAGTTAACTTCCTCTTCGCCAATTGCAATTGATCGACATATCTATCAACATTCCACAAGGAAGACCAATTAAATAAACCACGCAACACACCGAGGTTAAATATGAGTCGTGCCGAAGTAGATTTGCAGACTAGTGTAAAGAAAGCTTGCAATAGTGATGAAGTTCCACCAAAGAGAAAGCATGTAAGGGCATGTATTGTCTACACATGGGATCATAAAAATTCACGAGCTTTTTGGAATGCTGTCAAGATCCAACCTTTACAAAGTAACGAGATTCTGTTGTTCAAAGCTCTTATCATGATCCATAAAGTTTTACAGGAGGGTCATCCAAACACCTTGAAAGATGCCTACCGCAACAGAGACTTTGTCGCATCGTTAGCAACGGTGTTTCCAACTCATGGGCTGGCATACGGAAGATTGATCAATCAATATGATCGGTATATTTTGCAAAAGTTGGATTTCCATCGCAATAATCCCGGTTTCAATGGAACTTTTGAGTACGAGGAATATCTTTCATTGAGAGCTGTTAGTGACCCTAATGAAGGATATGAATCCATCCTTCAGTTGATGGATCTCCAGGATCTGATCAATGATTTGCAAAAGCTTATATTTGCGACTATTCATCGCTCTCACGGTAATTTATGCAAGGTTAGCGCATTGGTCCCTTTGATCACTGAATCTTATGGAATATACAAGTTTTGTATTTCGATGCTCAGGGCAATGTATCAACAATTGGGTGCTGACGAGGCGTTGACTGTCTTGTTCGATAGATTTGAGTCGCAGCATTTCATGTTACGAGATTTTTACACTGACTGCCAATCTATCAAGTTCTTGACGAGTTTGATAACCATTCCACGTCTTCCAAACAGCTCTCCCGACTTGCAAGTGGATGAAGATGGAAGGTCCATACCTGCGAATGCTGCACCTGAAAGCGACGACCGCAGCATGTCAAGGGCAAGATCAATCAGCGTCGAACCCCCTAGCATCCCACCCTCACTTTCCACTGATCAAATCTCTTCGCAACAAACCGGTTATCTTTTTGAGCAACAACAGGAGCAAGAGAGGATCCAAAGACAACTTGAGTTGCAACGTCAACAACAGCTTCAAGAACAGCAAGAGCAACAACGCTTATTTGAACAGCAACAACGAGAGCAAGAACGTCGATTCATGGAAGAACAACAAGCTCTTCAGATGCAACAAACTCAGCAACAACAAGGACGAGTGTCGGAGTTGGAGCACGACTTGCTCATGTTTAAGAATCAGTACGATAACGATCAGCAGTTATTGCAACAATATGACACAAGAGTTAAATCTTTGGAGAATGAAATGACCGCTTTCAACAATACTGCTACCCAACAGCTTACTTCTAAAACTGAACAAATTCAAAACTTGGAGGAGCAGATTGCAAATTGGACCAAGAAATATGAGTCACTTGCTAAGCTATATTCCCAATTGCGACAAGAACATTTGAACTTGTTGGCGAAATTCAAAAAAATTCAACAAAAGATTAGTAGTGCTCAAGAGTCCATTGCCAAGAAGGAAAAGCTCGAAAAAGATTTGAAGGCCAAAAATGTCGAGTTGGCTGATTTGATTAGAGAGCGCGATCGTGCAAGACTTGAATTGGATAGAGTGAAAGCATCAAAGGATCAAGAAATTGAAAAATTGGAAACTGAAATTAGGGATCTTAACGTTTCTGCGAAGGAATCGGGCAAGTTACAAAACATGAATCTTAGTGCCATCATGTCAAAGCACGAGGCTGAATTGAATGATTTGAAAGCTCAGTTGGAGCGCTATTCCAAGAATGGTGAACCTGGAACTATGGATGGTTTACAAGTACAATTGCAAGACAAGGAGACTGAGTTGGCAATAGCCAATCAGTCTCTCGAAGAAGCTTATAAAGAGATTGGGCGTATTAAAGAGGATCAAGATGATATTTTGAATGCAGAAATTGATCACATTATCATGGCCCATATTTCAAAATTTAAAAGCTTGATTGACATCTTTTTGGATAACAGCATTAGACGCATTCTAGACATCAAGCACGAGTTGACCTTGAATACATTAGGTTCAAATAACAATTCGTCTCCCGAGTACTTGTTGTCAGTTGTTGAACTTTGCTCTGACACAGCTACTGACTTTGCTTCAACGTTTAATGGATACATAGCTGAGAAGAACAACCAAGATGAGGAGACGTTTTCAGACATTATATTATACAGCTCCTCTTTGGTTACATATTTGAATGATTTAATGCAAACGTCAAAGAGCTTCTCACAGGCTTCATCGGGAAAAGAAGAAGAGAAGATTTTGACCCAAATGATGAGAGTTCTTAATGACGCCGAAGAATACTATCAAGGGTTGAAGTCAGAGAAACTCGAAGGTTTAGAGGACGAGGAGGACAGAATAGACCTGATCATAGATGGCAACCTTCAGTTACAGACATCCTTGAAAGACTTGGGAAGTTTGGCTGATTCCTTGAGGTTGTCGAGTGGAATTGAGTTCAAAGGTGATCTTGAGAGTATTGTGAACAAAGAGATGCAACAAACTGTTGATGCAGTCAACTCAGCCTCAAAGTATTTAACTGATTTGTTGAAGAACCCAAACATATATGGTGGTAACATTGAGATACACGAAACTTTGATATCATGTGCAAAAGCGATTATTGATGCTGTAGGAAGGTTGATTCAAGCTGCAGTGGAGTCGCAACGTGAAATTGTCAACAAAGGTAAGGGCTCGCAATCGAACGCGGAGTTTTACAGGAAAAACAGCAGATGGACGGAAGGGCTAATTAGTGCGGCGAAAGCAGTGGCCGGCGCAACAAATATTTTGATCCAAATTTCGGATGGTGTTTTGCAAAAAAAGAATTCTCACGAAGAGTTGATAGTGGCGTCAAATGAGGTTGCTGCGTCCACGGCCCAATTGGTTGCCGCATCCAGAGTGAAGGCTAATTTCATGTCGAAGTCTCAAGATACTTTAGAGTCAGCCTCTGGTGATGTAACACGCGCATGTAAGGCCTTGGTGTCAAAAGTACAAGGTTTGTTGAATGAGGGTGACCTGCAAACGGATGACATTGATTTGAGTAAATTGACTCCATATGAGGGTAAAACACTTGAGATGGAACAACAAGTGGAAATTTTGAAACTTGAAAATAAGCTTCAATCAGCCAGAAGAAGACTTGGGGAGATTAGAAAGCACGGCTACAAAGATGATGACAGTGATGAAGAGTAAGGGGGGGTCTCAAGTTATTCTTGTTGGAAGAATAAAAAGTGTGTAGTGACATATAATGAGTAATGGTGTTGCGAAACAACATGTAATGCTAGCAATTTCTCACAGAATTCTCCGACGCAGCAAAGGTTCGCTTAGCTGTTGTGCGTCATTGAATATTGATACTCTTCTCATTGTATTCCTAGCGATAGAGACGCTTTTAGACTCTCCCTTTCTCAAGAGATTCAGTAGTAATTGTATTCGTATGTGATACTGTCTACATACACAAGATAAACATTTCAGGAAACTAGACTGCGTGAAAAAAAAAAAAATAAATGAAAACAGAAAAATTTTGATTTCTCTGCCACACACATTGCAAATGTTTAAGGTAGAACAAGTCAATTTTGCGGATGAGTGCATATGCGGCTTTGAAAGCCAACTCCGTTGATGGTGATAGCTCTACGTCTACACCCGTCAATGTTGATGAAATTGCTTTGCAATATGTGAGGAATTCAGATGATGAGTGCAGTGATGATGAATATAAGTTCGCCACACCAGACATTACCAATCTCGTAGCGAGTGTCAATGATAGTAAATGCCCATCCCCAAGTTTGCCAAGGCAGAGAATTACTCAGTCAAACTTTTTACCAAGCGAACTGTGTTTACAAATTGAAGATGATTGTGTTATAGTGACACTCGAACGTGGAGATTTTATCATGATCAAAGGGATGTTCAAGCTCCGAATATTACAGGGAAACATACGCGTCAACAACTGTTACGAATTGAACTCTGATACCGATTGTACATACACATTCTTCTCAACTGATTTTCACTCTTTGCCGGTTATTGCCAATGCGTCCACGGAAAATCTGGAAATGAGCGTTGTTTCTAAAATCAAGTTGATCAACTACCATACGGGATTCAGTAACAGTACCAGAAAGCTTTTGCCGTTTCGATTAATTGCAAGTAGTGATGATCAAAATGAAATGCTCAAGCATTTTACTTTTCAGGTTGTCATTCAAAGTGATAATAATATCGGCATGTTTGTGGATGAATCATGGGTTAATTATTTTGGATCTAGTGCTGCAATATCACCGTATAACTTGATTGTTATGGGGAACAAAAATGCTGGCAAATCCACCTTCTGTAAATCTTTGCTGGACTATTTGCGTTTCCAAAAAAAACAATCCGTGGTGATTATGGACCTAGATCCGGGACAGTCTGACAACTCATCGCCGTATTGTATGTCGTTGAGTATACAATTACCTGATGGAGCTTGTACAACATCGGGGCATGTGTTTGACAAGAGTGAAGAATATTATGGTTTCGACAGTCCATTGGATGCACCACTGAGGTATCTTGAAGTAACCAGAAAGCTTTACAAAATATATTGCTCCAGGTATAAGCAAAAGGGCTACAGACTAATTGTAAATACCCCTGGCTGGATTAAGGGATTTGGTAAGACATTATTACAGAAGGTCACAATCATTGTCAATCCTTCGGACTTGATTCTCTTAACGAGCAATTTGTCGCTCGAGTTTGAGGAAAATCAAGCAGTGTTGCAAGGAATGAGCTATGTTAAGGCTACCTTATTACCAGGTGTCTTTCATTTGCCACCTACCGCACCTAGTCAATTTAGAAACAACAACAAACTTTTATACTTTCACCACAGAATTAGTAATGATTTTGAGTTCAGTCATTCCATTTTGAATCAGTCTCCGGAAAGACTTAGCTACCAGGTGGGGGGTTCAGGACAAGGGATATATGGCGTGTCGATTCTTAACTACGCGGTGGATGCCAGTTTTGATTTCAACAATATTCCCACATTGCTATCGTGCACGATTTGGGGAGTGTATAGCACAAGTTCCCCCTGTGGCGAGGTCTTGATCAGGGATGGCAATAACAACATATATCCCAACTTGATACGTTCGAAAGATCTTGACCTCGTGCTCGGGACTGGTAGTCAATTTTTGGGACTTCTCATCATCCATAGCATTAATATTCGCGATCACTACTTGAATGTTTACGCACCCCCAAGCGTGCTGAAAAAGGTTAAAGATACCCTCATTGCCAACTCCAAAATCGTTCTTGTGCGAGGTGAAGGAAGCATTCCATCGATTGAACTAATGGCTGAAAAGTTTCTTCATGCGGGTGTGGTAACGCAATCGCAAGACCCTCACCTGAACTTGTCAAAGACGTGCATACCGTACGTAAGTACAAGAGGAAAAGCCAAAGTTGGTGGTGTTTGGAAAGTGCGGAGAAACATTCTTCGAAGGAGCCAACGAAGGTGAATGAATTCCTTGAAGATGCTTAAATATACTGTGAAATCTTTTGAGAGAGGATGATGAACTTCTTGACTTTATATTATCAGGGCCAAGATGATTTTTGACCGAAAAGTGTTGTGTTCATTGTGGTGTCTCGATGGTATTTAGCGAGAAAGAATTACAAACCTTTTAGCGACCACATACTCATCCTCAATACGTGTCCTGGTTTGAGTTACGAATTCGTGAAGAGGGCCCGGTTGTAATGACACATCTTCATTTGCGAATTACGGAATCGTTTCTACACATTTATTGGACTTCTTTCTGCGGGACATAGAAGTGCATTTTAGAGTATCGCAGCAGCAACAATGAGCCCAGTGCAACACAATAATAGCTTCACTCGAAACTATGGTGGCTAGACAATAATAGTAGACACTATAACTTAACAAAACCATTCATAAAGCGAAGATACGGCCTCTTATCTCTTAGCGTGAGTGTATAATATAATTTGGCTTTGAAACATCGCACGAAAATTGCAGGACAATGCGAGATGTCAACCTCTAAAACAGTAGACATGGTAAGTTCTTGGGTAGAAAGTGGAGCATACACTATTTAAATGAAGCCTTGTTTGTCAGCACAGATTGATACAAGAAAAGCGTTTCCATCGCACTCTCTTATGCTAATAAATTCTCTGATTTCAGCTGATTCTGCGGTAATGTGTAGTTTTACAAAAATGATTTCCAAACAAGAATCGACATATCTGCGGCACCAACTTTGTTGAGACTCCAAAAACGCATGATATGGTAGCAAGAACTACCAGATTCTGCACCCACCTGGTTTGGAAAGCTCCCACACGTCAGCTCGAGCTTGATTCTCGTTTTTCGGTGTTAACGCATGTGTCTACGCTATATAAACTCTAAACCTCACTGATAACAGCCACAAGAAGGAAAGAAACCCGAGATGTCTGTAGCTTAAACTGCAGCATAACCTGTGCTTGGAAGTGAAACGTATAGCTGCAAAAAAGATGTTTCGATCAGGTTTCGATTAGGTGCAATTTTTTTGGTGAGAGTGGCTTGTATAGTGCACCACTTTTATGGGGGAAGAAAGAATGTGTGTGCACTTTGTTTT